>QWCE01002564.1_pt1 | contig 22351 bp, 19 predicted proteins | sample 1972531 | NCBI WGS metagenome assembly QWCE01 (sample SAMN09866716, study PRJNA288562) | Human gut metagenome isolate term4_stool, whole genome shotgun sequencing... | reverse complement strand
AATCGGCAAATATGTGACCCCCATGGAGGTGACACAATGAAGATCCTTGACGAGACCGGCGCGGTCGTGGAAAACCCGGACCTGACGCTTGGGTATCTGGTGGACGACACCGAACCAGTGGAGCACCCGGCTGTGGAAGGTGTGGAGGAAGTGAGCCACTACGAGACAGTGACCGAGTATCCGAACGGTGGCAAGGATGTGCAGAAGGTCGTTGACCGCCCCGGAGTACAGGCACAGGAGGAATGGGTGGAACAGGTGCCCATCCAGAAGTACGTCCGCTACACTGCCGAAGAGCTGGCCGCGCAGGAAGAAGCGCGCAAGAAGGCCAAAGCCATGGAGAAGTTGCCGGAGACAGTGGCGGCACTGCAGGAAGATAACAAGACACTGAAAGAAGATAACAAGATGCTTAAACAATGTCTGATGGAAATGTCGGAGATTGTGTATGCTTAAACGAATCACACAAAAATTAGAGAGGATGGTACATATGATGGCTAAGTTGTGGGCACAGGAAATTATGTTCGCTGAGACTATGGAAGAGGCAAAGGCTCTGTATGAGCGCTGCCCCCGCCTGCTGAAGGAGAAGGTCAAGGCAATTCTTATCAAAAGCGGCTTTGAGGAGATCACGCAGGAGTAACACAGGAGCTGAAAAATCAAAATGGCACTCTCGAACACGGCAACGCCGATCTACTACGGCCAGTTCCGGGAGGCCGTGATGCGCGGGGAGATCCCCGTTTGCAGAGAGATCAGCATGGAGATGAACCGGATCGACGATCTGATCGCAAACCCGGGCATCTATTATGACGATAAGGCCATCAACGGCTTTATTGCGTTCTGTGAGGACGAGCTGACCCTGACTGACGGCGGCGATGTGAAGATGCTGGACAGCTTTAAGCTGTGGGCAGAACAGATCTTTGGCTGGTACTACTTTGTGGAGCGGAGCGTGTATGTGCCGAACCCCCACGGGGCAGGCGGACACTACGAGACCAAGCGCATCAAAAAGCGTCTGGTAACGAAGCAGTATCTTATTATTACACGTTCGGCCGCAAAGACCATGTATCTGGAGTTCTTGCAGGCATACTTTATGACCGCCAACACGAACACCACCCAGCAGCTGACAACAGCGCCTACCATGAAGCAGGCCGATGAAGTGCTGGCACCCTTCCGCACCGCATTGGCGCGGGCAAAAGGGCCGGTGCTGAAGTTCATGACCGAAGGTAGTTTACAGAACACCACTGGTGCAAAAGCAGACCGTGTGAAGATGACAAGCACGAAGAAAGGCATTGAGAACTTTGTGACCAACAGCCTTTTGGAAGTGCGCCCCATGACCATTGAAAAGCTGCAGGGCAGGCGCGACACGGTGGCTACCGTGGACGAATGGCTAAGCTGCGACATCCGAGAAGACCCCATTGGTGCCATTGAGCAGGGCGCGGCGAAAAACGAGAACTACCTGATCGTTGCGGCAAGCAGCGAGGGCACGGTGCGCAACGGATGCGGTGACGACATCAAAATGGAATTGCTGAGCATCCTGAAGGGGGAGTACGTAAACCCGCATGTCTCTATCTGGTACTACAAGCTGGACAGCATTGAGGAAGTGGGCCGACCGGAGATGTGGCTGAAGGCAAACCCGAACCTGGGAAAGACCGTGAGCTACGAGACCTATCAGCTGGACGTGGAACGAGCCGAAAAATCGCCCAGTGCCCGGAATGACATCCTTGCAAAGCGCTTCAACCTGCCGATGGAGGGTTACACATACTTTTTCCCGTATGAGGAGACCCTTTGCCACCGACCGAGAAGCTACTGGCAGATGCCGTGCGCCATGGGCGCTGACCTGAGCATGGGCGATGATTTTTGTGCGTTTACGTTTTTGTTTCCGCTTTCAAGCGGATATTTTGGGGTAAAGACGAGGGACTACATTACCAGTTACACCCTGAGCCAGCTGCCCGTGAGCCGGAGAAACCAATACGAAGAGTTCATGAAAGAGGGAACGCTGTTCGTATTTGACGGCACGGTGCTGGACATGATGCAGGTGTACGAAGACCTTGATAACTTTGTGCAGCAGAACCAGTACGACGTGCGGGCGTTTGGCTACGACCCATACAACGCGCAGGAATTCGTAGAGCGCTGGGGGCAGGAGAATGGCACCTTTGGCATTACGAAGGTGATTCAGGGTGCGAGGACCGAGAGCGTGCCGCTGGGTGAGCTGAAAAAGCTGAGTGAACAGCGAAAATTGTTGTTTGACGAAAAGCTGATGCAGTTTGCAATGGGCAATTGCATTGCACTGGTGGACACTAATGGCAACCGGAAGCTTTACAAGCAGCGGCAGGACCAGAAGATCGATGCTGTGGCAGCTATGATGGATGCTTACATTGCGTGGAAGCAGAACCGGGATGCATTTGAGTGATTACAGCATCTGAAATACTGTAATTGCAATATAAACCGTAAGCAGAGTTCCCCACTACAATGACTAGACTTTTTGATACATAAATCCGTCCTGAGTCAAATATAGCTCGGAGGGGTTCATGGGTTCATTTAGTGCATTTTTAATTACCGTAACCAGTGGACTTAGCACCTGTTTTGTAAGATTATCAGATATTTTTAGAATGCTCTTTTCGGATTGAGTAAAGGGGGCAGGATCTTTTTTGAGGAAGGCCGCCTTGTGTGCTTCTCGGATATCCTTTGCGTAAGGGCTAATGGCATCGGAAATTTTGTTTTTCGTGTGCCCCAGCAGTAGGTCTGCCTCTGCAAGAACACTTTCCAGATAAACAGCATTCCAGTTTTGTGCATAATAGACTTCCATGATAGTGCTGATTGCATAGAGCTGTGATGATAAGTCAAGGTTCTGTTTTGCAATTAGAACAGGCTCCTGATTCTTTTTAGCGTCTTTTGTATTGACCCGGTGCTCTAGTTCGGTTGTGTAAAAGTCGATGTCCGCAATCGCTCGAATCTTAGAACGCTGGATATTCGTTAGAGTAGCTATGCGCTGGGGCTCGCTTAACATGATTGTGGAATAATTTCCAACGGCATATTTCACAAATGTCAGCTCGGAAAGAAGTTCTGTGCGCTTGGAGTCCTCTAAAAAACTAAGGACATCGTCAAGTTTTCGGCTGATTTCCGACATTTTAGACGAAATATCGGAGAGAAAGTATTGCCCGGTTGCGAAAGAAGCAATGCTAAAGGCATTAAATAGGGCAACGGATGCTGGATTGATTGGATGCAAGGATGCGGTTCCACTAAAATGCGAACTAGCATCAACCACAGTCGTGGCATAGCCTCCGTTGCGAAGATGCAAGAGCACTCCCTGGACACCTTCTGGAAATTTCAAAATGTAGGTTTTGGAAGCAGTATCTGAAACAATGGCTGGGGGAAGAAGTTGAAGCAAAGAATTGGCGGTAACTCCAGTTTGCTCTGGAAACTCAACTTTTCGGAACCGTGTCTTATCACTAAAGTCAAACGGGATATCGCTTGGAACGATTTCGCAGTTGAGGTCTTTTGTAGAAAGCAGTTCGTTACTGGCCATAATGACAGCCTCCTCGTAGTTTGTGAATCTATCATACAGCAGATAATCTATATTTGCAAGGAGCAGTCGAAAAAAGAAACAATGAAATCGCTTTCAATAGAGGATTTCTTATTAGAGAGGAGGTGATTATATGCACAGCTATAACGATGAACTCTACCATTGGGGCATCAAGGGCATGAAATGGGGCGTGCGTCGATATCAAAATAAAGATGGGACTCTGACTGCGGCAGGACGAAGCCGATATGTAGGGAGTAACGCTGAAGGAACAGATGAAAAGTCACAAAAGAGAGTTGGGCTTTCAGACAAACAAAAAAGGGCGTTGAAAATCGGCGCAGCGTTAGCGGTTGCTGCATTGGGAACGTATGGCGGGTATCGCTTGGCAAAGTCTGGCAAGTTAGAGCCATTTGTTGCTGCAGGCAAACAAAAAGCTGCTGAACTTATGGAAGAGGCGGGAAAAGAGCGGAGTTCAACTCCTAAAACTCATGCACATTCAGACTATACGCGAGCGCATGAGAAAAAGAGTGTTCGAGTGCTGAGCGATGAAGAACTTAATGCTAAAATTAACCGGTTGCAAAAAGAAAAGCAGTATGAATCACTGATTGCTACTCCGAGCAATGTGAAAAAGATGCTTGCGACAGCCGGAACGGCCGCATCAGCATTAGGAACCATAAGCACATTGTACAACAACTACAACGCTGTGGCAAAAATCGGAAAAAATCTTATTGCCTCAAAGAAAATCCAGAATCGTATGAGCACGATGAAGGTTCACTCAGAATAAGAAAGGCATCTATGAGAAGTGAAGCAACGATTGGCTCCCGCCTGAAACGGGCGTGGAACGCCTTTACGAACCGGGACCCTCCCGGGAAGAACTACTATGGCGGAGGGAGCAGCTACCGGCCTGACCGGGTACGGCTGAACCGTGCGAACGACCGCACGATCATGACCGCCATATACACCCGCATTGCCATGGACGCAGCGGGCATCACAATAAACCACGTAAGGCTCGATGAAAACGGACGCTACGACGAAACCGTTGATTCGGGCCTTAATTGCTGTCTGAACCTTTCCGGCAACAAGGACCAGACCGGCAGGGCGCTGCGGTATGACATGTTCCTCTCTGTACTGGACGAGGGCGTGGCAGCGCTTGTGCCGGTGGACGTGGATGTGGACGAAGAGACCGGCAAAGAAAAGATCCTTTCCATGCGGGTGGCAAAGGTGAAGGAATGGTACCCCGATGATGTGCGGCTGGAAGTGTATAACGACCAGACCGGACAGAAAGAGGAGATCACCCTGCCGAAAGCAGAAGTGGCCCTGATCGAGAATCCGTTCTATGCCGTGATGAACGAGCCGAACGGCACCATCCAGCGCCTTGTCCGCAAGCTGAACCTGATGGACGTGGTGGATGACCAGCTGGGGTCTGAAAAGCTGGACCTCATCATCCAGCTGCCATATGTAGTGCGCAACGAAATCCAGAAAAAAAGAGCGGACGACCGGAGAGCCGAGATTGAGCGGCAGTTGACCGGCTCTAAATACGGCATTGCCTATACCGATGGTTCGGAACACATTACGCAGCTGAACCGCAGCCTTGAAAATAACCTCCTGAAAACCGTGGAATACCTGACCAACATGGCATACAGCCAGTTAGGCATTACCCCGGAGATCATGAACGGTACAGCAAGCGATGCGGTGATGACGAACTATGAGAACCGTACCATTGAGCCCCTTGTGGCAGCAGCCGTAGACGAGCTGAAGCGAAAGTTTTTGACCGAAGAGGACCGGAAGGAAGGCCGCGAGAGTGTGCTGTACTTCCGCGACCCGTTCAAGCTGGCACCGGTGAGCGCCGTTGCCGAGATGGCGGACAAGTTTACCCGCAACGAGATCCTGACGAGCAACGAGTTCCGGCAGCTGCTGGGAATGAAGCCCTCGAAGGACCCGAAGGCGGACGAACTGCGGAACAGCAATATTTCGCAATCCGATGCGGAAATTGCTGAGAGAAACAAAACGATCACGGCTGGAAAGGAAGCCGTAGAAAGGAGTATGGCAAATCAAAATGGCAAAGTTTGATTATGACTGCAGCGGCTGGGCCACGAAGGCAAAGACCAAGTGCTATGATGGCCTGACCATTGCGCCGAATGCGTTCCAGGAATGCGACGGCAAAGTTGTGACCATGGTGTACAACCATGACCATGACAACCTGGAAAACGTCCTTGGCCATTGCCTGCTGGAGAACCGGCCCGGGGGCATGTATTGCTACGCAAAGTTCAACGATACGGATACTGGCCGGACCGCGAAGGCCTGCGTGGAAAATGGCGACCTGAACGCTTTTTCCATCTATGCAAACTGCATTAAGAAGACCGGAAACACTGTCCAGCACGGCATTATTCAGGAAGTGAGCCTTGTGCTGGCAGGCTGCAACCCGGGTGCGCTGATCGACGAGGTGGTGAAGCACAGTGCCGACGAGGACTACGAGGGCGGCGAAGCATTCATCTACACAGACGGCGGCCTGAGCATTGCCCACGGACTGGACCCAGACGGTGAACCGCTGGACGACCTTGTACACAGCGGCGATGCAGCGACCGACGAAGCAACACAGGAGGAAGCCGAGATGGCGGACGAACAGAAGGATGGCAAGACGCTGAAAGAGGTGTACAACAGCATGACACCCGAACAGCAGGAGTGCTGCCATGCACTGATGGGCATGGCCCTGGAAGAGCGTGACGGCGAAGAGACTGACGATGAGGAGGAAGAAACCGTGAAGCAGAACGTATTTGAGAAGGACACGAAGGGCACCGTGCTGAAGCACAGCATCGACGAGATCAACAAGGTGGTGAAGACCGCCAAGACCTGCGGCACCATGAAGGCCGCTTTTGCAAATGCCGGCATTGAGGACAGTGAGGTGGACGCTTTGTGCCACGGCATTGACAACATCGACTGGCTGTTCCCGGAAGATCACCTGCTGGACACCCCGCCCCGCATCATTGACAAGCCCGACGACTGGGTGAGCGTGGTGATGGGCGGCGTGAAGCACATCCCGTTCAGCCGCTTCAAGAGCCTGTTCGCCGACCTGACCGAGGACGATGCACGTGCCAAGGGCTACCTGAAGGGCAACTACAAGACTGAAGAGGTGTTCGGCCTGCTGCGCCGCTCCACCGGCCCGACCACGGTGTACAAGAAGCAGGAGCTGGATCGCGACGATGTGGTAGACATTACCAGCTTTGATGTGGTGGCATGGCTGCGCAACGAGATGCGCTACAAGTTGAACCGTGAGCTGGCACTGGCCTACATTCTGGGTGACGGCCGCATGGCAGCAAGCCGTGACAAGATCGATGAGAACTGCATCCGTCCGGTGTTCAACGACGCCGACCTGTTTACCATCAAAGTGCAGGTGAAGACCACTGGCCTTTCCACCGTGGAGGACAAGTACAAGGCCTTTATCAAGCAGGCCATCCGTGCCCGCAAGGACTACCGCGGCAGCGGCACCCCGACTATGTTTACCACCGAGGATGCCCTGACCGAGATGCTGCTGCTGGAAGACGGCATGGGCCGCCCACTGTATACGGACGAGGCCGCACTGGCCCGCAAGCTGCGTGTTGCCAAGATCGTGACCATTCCCGAAATGGAAGGCCGCAAGGGTGCCAAGGGCGGTGATCTGGCTGCTGTGATCGTGAACCTGGCCGACTATACCGTGGGTGCGGACAAGGGCGGTGCCGTGAGCATGTTCGATGACTTTGACATCGACTTCAACGCACAGAAGTACCTGATCGAGACCCGCTGCTCCGGTGCACTGACCAGCCCCTACAGCGCTATGGCCATTGAGTGGGCTGCATGAGAGACTCCTTCAGTCTCACAGTCAACCTGACGGCGGCGCTGTTCGCCAGCTCCCTCAATGAGGGAGCCTTTTTCAAAGGAAAGGATGATAGAAAATGCTGAACAAGCTCTATGAGCAGGACAAGGACCTGCACGTTGCAAACTATGTGGCCTATGGCAAGACCGCTGACCACAAGCTGTATGCCGACGAAGGTTATAAGGAGACCGTGACCAAGGCCGAGATCGAGGATGCCTTCGTGAAGGGCCGTCTGATGATCGTGGAGGGCGCAAACTATCTGGTGCCTGTGGCCTTTGGTGCGACCGGTGCGATCACCGTTGTGACCGGTGAGACCGTGAAAACCCAGGCATGGGCTGCTTCTGCCGAAAAGTAAGCAGAAAATTCAAAATGGAGTGAAAGTGCTATGAGCAAGTGGTTTGGGAAGCTTGGTTTCGTGGAGACCAAGGAGACAGAGCCGAGTGTCTACTCGGAAATCGTGACAGAGCGTGACTGTTACGGCGACCTGACACGGAACATGCGCAGGTTACAGTCCGGCGACAAGGTGAACGATGATATCAGCCTTGCGAACACGTTAAGTGTCATCGCTGACCCGTATGTTCAGGAGCACTTTTGCAATCTCCGGTATGTGACGCTTTACGGCGGAAAATGGAAGGTGACGGACGCGAGCGTGGAGTACCCGCGCATCGTGCTGACGCTGGGAGGGTTATGGCATGGCAACGAAACTGAGTGAAAGACGCTCCGGGCTGGATGCGCTTTTGCGCAGCATCGTGAAACAGCGGTGTGGCAGTGAAAACGTGTACTACCAGCCGCCTGCAAACCTGCGGATGAAATACCCTTGTATCTGCTACAAGCTGGAAAAGATCCGCAGTCCGAAGGCTGACGACCGCGTATACCGCCAGACCTTCCATTATTCTGTTACCGTGATTGACACGAAACCGGACAGCGAAATGACGGCGGCCATGGGTTTGCTTGCAAAGGCTTCTCATGACCGCCATTTTATTTCGGACAACTTATACCACGACGTATTCAGCGTGTGGTACTGATACCTATTTATAAAGGAGGACAAAACCTATGGCAAGAGCAAAATGGGATGTGGACGGCACCCGCAAGTTCCATGCCGGTGTTTCCCACGGTATGGTATACCCCAAGGCAGACGAAGGCACGGCTAATGGCGCTGCATGGAATGGCCTGACCGGCGTGACCGAGAGCCCCAGCGGCGCAGAACCCACTGACCTGTGGGCCGACAACATGAAGTATGCCCGCCTGATCTCTGGCGAGGACTACGGCTTTACTATTGAGGCCTACATGTATCCGGAGGAGTTTGAGCCCTGCGACGGTCTGGCTGCCCCGGTGAAGGGCATCCGCATCGGTCAGCAGAAGCGCAAGGCCTTCGGCTTCAGCTGGCAGACCAAGGTGGGCACCGACGAGGATGCCGACAAGGGCTATATCATCCATGTGGTGTGGAACGCTACCGCACAGCCCAGTGAGAAGAGCCACGAGACCATGAACGACAGCCCGGATGCCGAGACCTTCAGCTGGGAGTGCGACACCGTGCCCGTGAACGTGACCGGCTATAAGGATGTCGCCGTGATGGAGTTTGACAGCACTGTGCTGACGGCTGCCCAGATGAAGGCTGTGGAAGACCTGCTGTATGGCACCGACAGCGAGGATGCAAAGCTTCCCACCCCGGACGAGCTGATTGCTGCAGTAAAGGCTGCTGTGTAAAAACACCCTCTCAGCGCGCAGTCCGGCGTTTTCCGGCGCTGCTTGCAGCTCTCCCGAAGGGGCGAGCTTTGTTGAGAGGAAAAAATCAAAATGAACCGATAAGGAGAGATTAAGATGCTGAAAAAGACCATTTCCTATACCGACTATGACGGCAACCAGCGCACCGAGGACTTCTACTTCAACCTGTCCATGGCCGAATTGACAGAGATGCAGATGGGCGTGGAAGGCGGTATGAGGGGCTACATCCAGCGCATTATGGCAGCCAATGACCAGACTGCGCTGATGAAACTGTTCAAGGACGTTCTGCTGCTGACCTACGGTAAGAAGAGCGACGATGGCCGTCTGTTCCTCAAGAATGATGCCATTCGTGCAGAATTCGAGGCAAGTCCGGCTTTCAGCGCAATTTACATGGAGCTGATGTCCGATGCGCAGAAGGCGGCAAATTTCATCAATGGCCTGATGCCTGCTGACCTGCGCAATCAGAACCCGGCTATGGAGATGGCCGCAACCGCAAGCGCTGCGCCTGCACTGAGCGTGGTATCGGAACAGGGCTGATAAGCTCTGATATTTTTCCGCTTTGGCGGAGAGAGGCTGCGCCGGGAAATTTCCGGGCAGTCTTTATTTTTTTACTCCTTCAGGCGCTGACGCGCCAGCCCCTCTAAGAGGGAGCCTTTTAAAGGAGCACATTTAAGAGTACAGGGAGAGTGAAAGAATGCTGGAGCTGCATATTCCCGGTGGAGAACGCTGGGATGAACGAATCAACCAGTTTGCATACGATAAACCGGTGGCGCTTCGACTGGAGTACAGCCTGCTCTCCCTGTCTAAATGGGAAAGCAAGTGGCACAAGCCGTACTTGGACGAAAATGTGAAGAAAACACGCGAAGAAACGCTTGATTTCGTCCGATGCATGACTCTGACAAAGGGCGTGGACCCGACCGTATACACAAGACTGCGGCGGGAAGACTGGCTGGCCATTCAACGATATATGAGCGACCCGATGACGGCCGCGACCTTTAAAGACCGCAAAGGCGGCAAGAAGCGCGCACGCTACCAGACGGCAGACCTGTTTTATGCCGCCATGGCAAGCTACGGCATCCCATTCGAGTGCGAAAAGTGGCACCTGAACCGGCTTTTGGCGCTGATCCGGGCCTGCGGTGAAGAGAACCTGCCGCCCGAGAAGATGGGTAGACACGAGCAGGCGGCGCACATCCGGGCGCTGAATGCACAGCGCAGGGCAAAGTTTCACTCGAGGGGGTAAGAGCTTTTGAGCAAGGTAATTGAGATCCGGCAGAAAGGCGACTTTAAGAAAAGCCTGACCTTTTTCAGCCACATCAAGAGCTGGAGTGTGCGACCGATCCTTGAGAAATACGGAAAGCTGGGTGTAGAACGGCTTGCGGATGCCACCCCGAAAGCCACCGGAAAGACGGCGGCAAGCTGGAGCTACGAAATCAAAATGGATAAGAGCGGGGCCACACTTTGCTGGAAGAACGGCAACATTGTGGACGGAGTGCCCATTGCGGTGATCTTACAATACGGACATGGCACAAGAAACGGAGCCTATGTGCAGGGAGTAGATTACATTAACCCTGCCTTGGCTCCGATTTTTTCTGCTCTGGCCGATGAATTGTGGAAGGAGGTGCGAAATCTTTGAGTAAAGAAGTAGATGAACGCGTCGTAGAGATGCGGTTCAATAACGCATTGTTTGAAAGCAAGGTTCAGCAGACAATGCGGAGTTTGGCGGCACTCAACGAAAAACTGATGTTCAAAGGAGCGGAAAAAGGCTTTGAGAAAGTCTCAGATTCATCAGAGAAGGTAAAATTCAATGCATTGTTGAATGCTCTGGACAATCTGAGCCAAAAATTCTCGGCTGTCGAGGTGATTGGCGTAACTGCGCTGATGCGGATTACAAATCAGGCAGTTGATGCTGGTGAACGGCTTGTCAAAGCATTATCGCTTGATCCTATTATCAGTGGCTTTCAGGAGTATGAAACGCAGATCAATGCAGTTCAGACGATTCTGGCCAATACATCAAGCAAAGGCACTACGTTGGACCAAGTCAATGCTGCACTGGATGAGCTGAATCACTATGCCGACCTGACGATTTACAATTTTACGGAAATGACCCGTAACATTGGTACGTTTACAGCGGCAGGCGTTGATTTGAATACTTCCGTTTCAGCTATTAAGGGTATTGCAAACCTTGCAGCTGTATCTGGCTCGACCAGCCAGCAGGCTAGTACAGCCATGTATCAGCTCTCACAGGCACTCGCATCCGGTACTGTGAAATTACAGGATTGGAACTCCGTAGTCAATGCTGGTATGGGCGGTCAGGTGTTTCAAGATGCCTTGAAAGAAACCGCTCGTGTGCATGGTATTGCCATTGATAGCATGATAAAAAAGGAAGGTTCCTTCCGTGAGACCTTATCCAAGGGATGGCTGACTTCATCTATTCTGACTGAAACTCTTCAGAAGTTCACTGGCGATCTCAATGAGGAAACCTTGAAGTCCATTGGATACACCGATGAGCAGATAAAGAAAATCATGGAGATGGGCAAGACTGCAAATGACGCTGCAACAAAAGTCAAAACGTTCAGTCAGCTGAAAGATACTTTGACCGAAGCGCTGCAGTCTGGATGGACTCAGACTTGGCAAACGATTATTGGTGACTTTGAAGAGGCGAAAGAGCTTTTCACAAGATTCAGTGACGTCTTTTCAGATCTTATAAACAAATCGTCTGAAGCCCGTAATACCGTGTTGGCCGGAGGCCTGAATACCGGTTGGCAGCAGTTGAGCACCGCACTGGGAGACAGTGCTGACTTTTATAGTCAGATGCTGGAAAAGGTCATGCTTGCAAATGGTTCAATCAGTCAAAAACAGATTGATGATGCCGGAAGTTTTGTCAAGGCTTTGCAGCAGGGAGGTGTTTCCGCTGAGCAGCTTCAAAATGGGTTGAAAGAATCGTACAAGCAGCTTTCAGTACTGGGAGCTTTGAGTGACGATGCTTTAAAAGCCAAAAAACTCGATCCTGCTCAGGTGAGGTCTCTGGCAAAGAGCTTTGAGGAAGTTAACCAGAAGGTTGCAGACGGTAGCCTGGATCTTGATATTTACTCCAAGAAAATCGGTGAGCTCTCCGGTCGGGAGCATCTGATCGAGTCCATTTGGAATGTTTTTGAGGCACTTGAAAAAGTTGTGGAGCCGGTAGCACGTGCCTGGCAGAAGATATTCTCGCCCATCACGGCCGATCAGATCTACAACATCGCAAAGTCAATTGACGAGTTTACTGCAAAGCTCAGCATCAGTGACGAGACAGCCGATAAAATCGAACGAACATTCAGTGGTATTTTTGCTGTGCTGAATGTTTGGAAAAATATGCTTTTAACCGTTAGTAAGGTTCTGGGGGAGGTATTCAATGCTGTATCTCCACTTGCTGGCGGCTTTTTAAGTATTACCGCGTCATTGGGCGATTGCTTGGTTGAGATGGCCAATGCAGTCAATAACTCTAAGACGTTTAAGACGACACTGGATGGTATTCACTGGATTATCGGAAAGGTGTCTGAAGGGATGCAGACCTTTGCAGGGGTACTGACTGATGTATCGAATAACGTCTCTGTCGTGTTCGACCCGTTAAAGACCCTTGGCGAGTGGTTTGAAAATTTTATTTCTTTCATCACACCAAAGCTGAAATGGCTTGCTGATAAAATCGGGGAGATTTTTGAAGAACTGGGAAGCGGTGCATCCGGTGCTTTTGGCAATCTGAATGGCAACGCACTTTGGGGTTTTGCGAATGCTGGAATGATTGCCGGGCTCATTGCAGGCATTAAGGGCTTTTTGGAAGCTTTTAAAGATATCGGCTCTACCGTTAAAGACACAATCGGGGGTGTGGCAGAACTTCTTAACAAGTTAGGAGAAGCTGTCACTGCATGGAAAAACAACAAGAACGCAGAAACGCTCAAGACAATTTCGACCGCTGTGGCAATTCTTGCTGGGTCACTTGTTGTGCTTTCGATGGTGAAGCCAGAACGGTTGGCTGCATCTACGGGAGCGATGATTGCACTGTTTGCTGAACTGCTTGTGGCGCTTGCAATTTATGACGAAATTGCGAAAAAAACCAAAAAAGTTGGCAAAGGCACCAGTTCAATGGTCGTTATGGCAGCAGGTGTTCTGATCCTTACGTCTGCGCTGAAGAAGATTTCTGAAATTGAAACCGAAAAGCTTCTGACTTCAGTTATCGCATTGGGCGCGGTGATGGCAGAACTGGTTGCTGCACAAGTTGCAATTTCAAAATGGGCAAAAGATGGTGCTAAGCATGCCATGAGTATGCTTGCAATGGCTGCGGCAGTTCGTGTCCTTGCAGAAGCAGTAGAACAGTTGGCAGACCTTGGCTGGGATGGCATTGAGAAGGGTCTTATTGCCGTAGCAGGACTGCTGGCGGAAGTTGCTGCGTTTTCGGGGCTGAGTAATTTTGGCGGACTGACGGCAGGAAAAGCAGTGGGAATTTTGATCCTGGCAGCAGCACTGAGTGTGTTGGAAAAATCAGTGTCAGCATTCAGCAAGATGCCGGTAGACGAACTCCAGAATGGAATTGGTGTACTGGGTGCGATTCTTGGCGAAATTGCGGTTTTCAGCATGTTGTCCAACCCGGCAGAACATGTGCTTTCAACAGCAACTGCCTTAACTATTTTGTCCGGAGGACTGCTGATTCTATCCAATGCTCTGGCAAACCTCGGCGGCATGACACTTGGTCAGATCGGCGTGGCACTGGCAGCAATGGCAGGCGGACTGATTGAAATGGGTGTCGCACTGACTCTTGTAAAAGGCTCTCTTGGCAGTGCAACCTCGTTCCTTATTATGTCGGTTGTGTTGAATGCTCTCGTTTCTCCGCTGAAATCTCTTGGCGAAATGTCACTTGAAGAGATCGGGCATGGATTACTCGCAGTTGGTGGGGCACTTGGCATTTTCGCGATTGCTGTTGGAACAATGTCGCTTGCAGGTCCAATCGTCATTGCTGTTTCTGCAGCTCTGAGTTTGCTGGCAGGAAGCTTTGCATTGCTGCTTGGAACGATGGCAGCAGTAAGCCTAATGCCTCTTCGGGTGGAAGCACTTGTCGTGGCACTTGGAACGCTTGGCTCTGCAATTGGCGTTTTTATCGCTGGAGTAATCGCAGGGCTTGGAACAGCAGCTGGAAGCATTGCTATTGCAATCGCTGAAATTATTGTAGCGGTATGCAACGCAATTGCACAGGCCGTTCCTGCAATCGGCAATGCACTTGCTCAGCTCATCGTGGCCATTTGCAATGTCATCGTACAGTGCAGTGAGCCTATTGGACAGGCTTTGTTTACGCTGGGCACTGTAGTGATCCAGACCATTATCGATCTGATCGCATGGGCATGGGATGGTGGCGGTGAGGGAGGCGGCATCAAAGGTGCACTGAGTGAACTGCTGGGAAATATTGTTGCATGGCTTTCGGAACATCTCAATCCGATAAACTTGTTTGGCGGCTTGCTTGGCACGATTTCGGGCTTCTTTGGCAAAATCGGAGAATATATGTCTCAGGGACTTGCTAATGGCCTGAATACTGGAGCTTCAGTGCAGATTGCAAACAACGGTGTTCAGACTCTGTGCAATAAGGTGAAGGATTTCTTTCGGAATGCGTTTGGAATCAATTCGCCTTCGACCTGGATGAGGGAGCTCGGCCAGTGGTTTGCACCGGGTCTTATAAATGGACTGAATGGAACAGCATCTATTGCGAAGCTGAATGCTGGAACCAAGGTATTTGGTGAAAATGTAAAATCTGGACTTTCCGGTACGTTTGATGGTTTGAACAGTTGGATGTTCAACAAAGGCAGCGATGCAGCCAGCAGTTTCTATAACGGACTGAGCGCGGCGAAGAACGTCCGAACTGGTTCCAAAGACGACTGGTTTGACGAGTGGTACGAAAAAGAGATCAGCAAGTACCGGAATGTGACTCCGAATACCGTGGCAGATGATGCTGCGGAAGATATTCTTGGAACACTTTTTGGGTCTGGAGATACGAGCCCCACCGGTTCTGGCGGTACAACCACTGGCAAGACCAAAAAATCCTCCGGCTCCGGCACGAAGAAGACCGTGGCCCAGCAGATCGAGGAAAAGTACAAGCCGAAGCTGGAAGCAAACAAGGCGGCACGTGAAGCACTGGACAGCGAATATGAGCTGTGGCAGGTGGAAAACCAGTACAGCGCGGACGAGGACACCTTGCTCAGCAAGAAGATGGAGAACGCGGCGGCAGAAATTGCGAACCAGACCGACCGAGTGGCCATTGCACAGGCAAAGTACGACGAAATGCTGAAGCGCTGGGGCGCGGACAAGACAGAGACCAAGGAAGCCTACGCAAGCCTGCTGAGCGAAAAGACCAGCCTTGCGAAATTGCAGGCAGACCAGTACACCGGCCTGTTTGAAGACATTACGAAGCGGTATGACACCGACCTTGGTACACTGGAAAAAGAGTATAACCTCTGGACGGCCCAAAACAGCAACACTGCCTCAAAGCTGGACAAGATCGACCGGGAGACCGAGTACCAGAAGGACGAACTGGAGCTAAAGCAGAAAAAAGAAGCCAAGGCGAAAGAGCAGTGGGAGACCCTGCGGAAGGAATACGGCGAAAGTGACCTGCGCACAAAGGAAGCCTGGAACGACTATCTGGATGCACAGACCGAGAGCCTGCAGCTTCAAAATGACATTGCAAAGCAGTCGCTGAACAAGCTGGATGCGCAGCTTTCCATCATCAAGGACGAACAGAGCCGGATGCAGAGCCGCATGGACCTGCTGACCAGCATCTACGGCGACGGCAGCCTGAAGGACCGTGAGGACGCCTACAAGCAGGCGGTGGAGCAGTACGGCGAAAACAGCGCTGAGGCAAGAAAAGCAAAGTATCAGGGCATTACTACCAGCATCCTCGGCACGGTGGAAGCACTGCAGAACATGAATGCCGAGCTGGAAAAGACCCGGCTCATCCAGCAGCAGCTGGCTGACGGCAAAGACCTGAATGGCAATCCGCTGAGCAAAGACGATGTGAACGACCTGAAGGACCAGCTGCTCTCCTCCCGCAGTTCTATGGTGAGCTTTGCAGGGGCACTGGCAGATGCCATGGGCCTTGAGGACAGCGCCAAAAGCGCGGTGGTAAAGCTTGCTAATGCCATCCAGAAGAACTGGGCGCCCATCAGCAATGCATGCAGCGAGGTGTGGACGAAGGTCTCCGGAGCCATGGGCGAGGAGATGACGAACACCCTGAGCACCGTATTCAAGGCGGCATTCAGCGAGGAAGGCATGGAGATCGGGACGGAATTCGTCTCGGCCATTGCATCCGCCATGCAGGGAGACTACGCTGGTGCCATCATTTCGGCGGCAACGGGACTGATCGATCTGCTGTTTACGGACACCGGAAAGCAGCTGACCGGCGGGGCAGGAGACATGCTGCTGAAGCTGTTTTCCGGAATTCAAAATGGAGACCTTGCGGGAAAGCTTGCCAACATCGGGACAGCCGCGGCAAATGTCGGCAATTCCCTGAGTGGACTGCTGCCCATGTTGGGACAGCTTGGAACGACAGGAGCCGGTGCAGGAATAGCAGTTGGCGGCATTGGCGAAGCACTGGGCGGGCTGGGCGCTTCCATACTTGCGGTGCTGCCGGAACTGCTGATTGTGGTGGGCATTATTGCAGCCATCGCGGCACTGATCGGCGGTATTGCGTGGTTTATCAGCAGCCGGAAGAAGGAAAAGGCCACCGGCGCAAAGGACGTTGGCTCGGAGATCGACAAGGGTATCAGCGATGGCGTGAAGGAAGATGCACCCATTGTGGACGATGCCGTGAGCGACATGACCGAGAACGCCATGGACATTGCGAAGGGCTCGCTTGGGACCATCAGCAAAGTGATGGGCGACGACTACGAGTACACGCCCCAGATCGTGCCCGTGGTGGACCTGACCAACGTGCTGGAAGGTGCGAACGAGATCGACAATGCCTTTGCGGCGACAAAATCGCTGAGCCTTGATGGAGACGTGAGCCGGAACCTTGCAAACAAGATCGATGCCGAAGTGCAGCTTCAAAATGGACTGAAGAGCGCCGGAAATGAGGACACGCTGCGTGCCATCAACGCACTGGCCGGGCACATGGACGGCGTGGCCGATAGCATCAAGGGCATGAGCGTGACAATCAACGGCAGAAAGGCCATTGGCTACATCGACGACCGGATGGGACGGCTGACCGCAGCGAAAGTGAAGTGAGAAAATGGCGATCATCAAAGAACTGAACCCCGGCGATACCCTGAAAGTGTACGAGGACGGCGTTACAGCAGAGTTTGTGGTGGCCCAGCACAACTACGAAAAAGACCTGAACGGCAAGGGTAAGACCATGCTGATGCGCACCACCTTGCTGAAAGACGCAGTGCAGTGGGGCAACAACGATAAAGATGTTTCGTGGAAGAACGAGCCGACCCTGCGCAACTGGCTGGAAAACACCTACGCAGCACGGCTGAGTGAGGACACGCTGAAGACCATCGTGCCGGTGACGATCCGGTATGATTATGGTTCAAGTGAGAGCGGTACGCTGGAAGAACAGCGATTCTTTGTGCCGAGGGCAGTAGACTTCAGCGGAGATACGGCGCTGTTTACTGGAATCCGAAGATTTTTTGAGGATAGTCTGAGCGGCGGAAGGACGGATATTACCGAAGGAAGCAACATCTATGAGCTGTGGAAGTACGTGTTCAGCACGCGAAGCAGCAAAAACTACGAGGATGGCGATAACACCCGCGGAGAGGCGCTGAGCCTTTACGTGAAGCACGGCCTAGGTGCCGACCCTGGGTCACCTGGGTACGTTAACACCTACTGGGATACGACAACGGGACAGTGGGGCGTTTCCAGCTCGAATATTCTCGTATGTTTCTGCGTGGATGAGAATGCCACGGTGGACGATGATGGATGCCTTACAGCCAACAGCGGGCCGAAGATCCAGAGCAACTACTTTGGCATGAACGGCGTATTTGGGCGGTGGGGAAAGTTCGGGCTGCCGTACCGCGTTTATGATGCAGATGGCGACACCATTACCGTGACCGAAAAGCTGAACGGCAAAGTGCACAGGACGTTTAGGGCAATTCAAAATGGAGTATATCGGTTTGAAATATCACAGAAAGAGCTGGAAAGCTTTGACTGGAACGCCGACTATATCCTGATGGTAGAAGCCAGCGACGGCCGGACCACTAACCGGAAAAGCTGCAAGGTGAACCGCATCCGTTCATCCGGGTACGTGGTGTACATCGGGCAGATCAAAGGCACGGCGGACGGGCAGAGCTACTACTGGACAGAGCGAAACATTCTGGACGATCCGTTCAACGAGAATGCGCCGGTGATCCTTGACCCGGAAGTGACACTGGAAGCCAACGAGATCAGCTCGTTTACCTTTACGGTGCCCGTCTCGAACCCGTTCTACGACAAGCTGGAGCTGAAAAAGCCGGTAGTCAGCATAGAAGAGGACGGCCGCGAGATCTTTATGGGCTATATCACCGAAATTGAAAAGAACTTTGAGCTGGACATGGAAGTGACCTGCGAGAGCGAGTTTGGATACTTGCAGGACAGAGATTGTCGGGTGGAGAACAAGTTCTACACGGCATCCGAACTGCTGGCACTGGCGCTGACCGTGGAGGACGACCCGGAAGAACACGTCGGCTTCAAGGGCGAAGGCAAGGTGTTCCTGCCCGGAAATGTGACCATAGAAAAGCCGGAAAGCGACACGGACAAGGAGACCAAGGCCATCAGCGACTGCTGGAGCGTACTGACGAACAGCCTGACCGGAAAGTACGGCGGATATCTGCGCCTGCGCAAAGAAATCAAAATGGTGGACGGCGTGCGCGTTTACACAAGATATCTGGACTATCTGGCAAAACTGAACGACAAGACCGATCAGGTGATCGAGCTTGGAAAGAACCTGCTGGACATTTCGTACTACATCAAGGCCGGGGACATCGTGAACTCGGTGAAGGCATATGGTTGGTACAAGAGCGGATGGTTATTCTGGGAGACCACGAACCCCATCTCACGGGAAGCGTACAACGGAAAATCCATCAAGAAGTACGGCCTGTGCCAGCGCGTCCTTGTGGTGGAAGGGACCGATTCCACGGGAGACAGCCTTTTGAAGAAGGCCACGGACGAGCTGAAAAAGTACAGCGGTTTCACCGGAAGTGTGCAGATCAACGCTGCAGACCTGTGTGATATTGGCGTGGACACCGACCGGCTGGACTTTATGAAGGAGACGTACGTGCTCTCGGAACCGCACGGTATCGATGACTGGCTGCCCTGTACGAAGGAAGTGATCCCGCTGCATGAACTGGACCAGAAAGACTTTACCTTTGGTGCGACCACGGCAAAGCTCTCGTCTTTGCAGGCGGGCAACTTTGCAACGGCGGGCAAGGCATGGAATGCGATCCAGTCCACCATTGGATACATCAACAAGTGAGGAGGATCAATGTACCATTCTCTTATTATAAATGTAGGCGACAACTACATTGACACCTGGGACGACTGGAAGCTGATCCCTTCCTCGCGGCCGGTGATCGCACCGCCCATTGAGCGGACAAAGTTCGTGACTGTGCCTGGCAGAGACGGCGCACTGGACTACAGCCGTACCCCTGCAAACCGTCCTACCTACGATGACCGTATCGGAAAAATTGAGTTCTACCTCGAAAACGACTATGCTGGCTGGGACTGGGAGACCGCGTACACGACCATCTGCGAGACATTGAAGGGACAGCGGGTGCGGTTTGCGCTGGAGGACAATCCCAGCCATTATTATTCGGGTCTCTTGTGGGTGGACCAGTTCAAAAGCGACAAGGGGCACTCGAAGATCACGCTGGAGTACAACTTGCACCCGACCATGTACACCCTGAAGGTTGAAGCCGTGGCGCTGAACGTATATGACCTGAAGCTGAACAGAGGCATGGAGTACCAGCTGCTGGTGGGCGTTGGGCCGACGAATACGTTCTACCGCAAAATAAACGTTACCACGAAACCGCGGGACGTGGTGAAAATTACTCAAAATGGAACCATTCTGGCCCTGCGGAAAGGCACAGCGGTGGTGACGGCAGAGTGCGGCGGCGTGAAAGCCGAGTGCGCCGTGACGGTAGGCGCTTACGAGAGCTTTACCATTGAGCGGGCACTGGACGGCGTGAGCGAGACGAACCCGGTGGGGAGCATCGTTGCCGGCATGAGCTACCAAAATGTGTTCAACGTAGGCCACAGCGAGAAGGAAATGCTGGAACTGACTGTAGAGATGGGCGGCACGAATGTGACCAGAAGTTGTGTTGTCATGGCAGAGGACAGCGCGAGCGCACAAATCAAAATGGCATCGGTGACGGGAAATATCAAGATCACAGCGAATGCTGCAGCAAAGCCGGTGGCGGCGATGCTGTGTGCAGATACCCTGCCTGTGGAGGTAAAGCCACTGAAACGGGTAGAAGGAGCATTCCGGCTTGGAAGATGAAAGGAAGGATGATATTTGAGTTTGGAAGCGTACTCCATTTTGAAAAATGGAAACGAAAAGCTCTCGGAGCATTTCAAGGTGCGCGAGTTCTACTGCCGTGACGGCAGCGACCCGGTGTTCATTGACACGGCGCTTGTGGAGGTGCTGGAGAAGATCCGGACGCACTTTGGCAAGCCTGTGACAATCACGAGTGGGTTCCGCACGGCAAGCTGGAACGCAAAGCAGAAGAATGCCGCAAAGTTCAGTCAGCATCTGTACGGCAAGGCGGCAGACATTCAGGTGCAGGGCATCAGCGTGGAGCGGGTGTATGCCTACGCGGACAAACTGCTGGGCAACGCCGGTGGCTGCGGCATTTACCCGCCCGGTCTTGGACGCGCCAACGGCTGGGTGCATGTGGACGTGCGCAAAGCCAAGAGCCGATGGAAGGGGTGAGCGCCGATGGAAAGCATCATTGCCGCCATCCTCAGCGGTGTTGTGACCCTGATCGGCGTGCTGATCGCAAACTCGCGTTCCAATGCCGTGATGGAATACAAAATTGAGGAGCTGACCCGGGAGGTCCGCAAGCACAACGGTTTTGCGGAGAAGATCCCGGTCATCCAGAGAGACATTCAGGTGTTGAACCACAGAATGTCCGACATCGAAGTACATGAATATGAACACGAAAGGAGCAACGTATGAATTTCAACATTACTGCAGGCACCATTGCACGCACCGCCGTTCTTCTGCTGGCTCTGACCAACCAGATGCTGAGCGCCATGGGCAAGAGCCCACTGCCCATCGAGAGCACCACTGTGGAGCAGCTGGTGACGGCTGGCATCACGACCATTGCGGCACTGGTCGCATGGTGGAAGAACAACTCCTTTACGAAGGAAGCTATTGCGGCCGACAAGGAGTACGACCGCCTGAAGGCAAAGAGCGGGAAGTAAAAATGATATTTTGGGCAGGGCAGGAGCGGAAAACGTGATCCACACACATATCCAACGCTGAATGTTTCTTCTGCACTGCCTGAAAATAGTTCATCTGGCACTCACCGAAGGCAGGAACTGTCTGTATAATTCAAAATGGAGTGACCGGTAAGATGAAGAAAGCCCCTGCAACGATCGTTTATGGCTCTGAGCGGGAGCTGTGAGCGAAAGTTACAGGGACTTTTATTTTTGAGGAAATGCGATATTATAAAAAGATTGATAATCAACAAGAGAACTGGACTCGATAGACGGCGAATGGATTTGGACGGGGCATTGTTTGGGTGGATTTTTTGACGAAAATATATCGATAATACGAGCAAAATTTAACGGTACGGGGTTTGTGTAACACCATTTCTATCTGATATTTATAAAGCCAATACTATGGAGCTGTTCTCTCGAAGAATCGGGAGGATGGCTCTTTTTTGCGTTTTAACGTAAAAAATACATGAACTGACTGGAACTTTCTGCATTTTTAAAAAAGAAAAATCGTGAATGAAAAGTGCATAGCTTAAAATTGAAATTTGTGGAAGGTGGTTTACGGGAAATTGTGAAGGAATACGCAGGGCGTGTTTTACTACTTTGGCAGGAAAATAACGATGATGCGTGAGGCAAAAATTGTAGCATAAAAAGCCAATTTTGTCTTGAACTTTTTGCCGTATGTGCTAGAATAAAAGAGAAAGGCATCCTTGTGTCCAACAGATATCTGGATGTGAATATTGGAAAGTAAATTCGGAGGTAATCACAATGGCTGATATGTTTGCACCGCTGGTAGCACAGCTGAAGGCAAATCCCAAGACGATCGTTTTCACCGAGGG
>QWCE01002561.1_pt1 | contig 22356 bp, 11 predicted proteins | sample 1972531 | NCBI WGS metagenome assembly QWCE01 (sample SAMN09866716, study PRJNA288562) | Human gut metagenome isolate term4_stool, whole genome shotgun sequencing... | reverse complement strand
TAGGAGTGCTAGTACTGTTGCGTGCGAGTCGTAATGCGAATGTGCCTGCTGCAACATGACACCACCCAAAAGCCGGGTTCACAACCTAAAACACATGCGTGTCCGTCCTCACTTACGCTGTGCAAGGGGGAGAGGTCTTCAAAAATTGGAGAAAACATCCGAAATATGTATTATGAGGCAACGAGACATAATGACAGAATGAGGTGATGGCATGAATTATCAGATTAACGGGAATAACCGGGGGCGGGCGGCATACGGAGACACAGGTGTGAATGGCATGGCGGCCGGCAGTGCAGGAATAAGTAATACGGGACAGAGTATATTCGGAAATAATCAGGTAGGGGATCTTTTAGCATGTAAATTAGTGAAGGGTGGGGAGAATCCGGTACTTGACTTGAATGGAATTCAGTTGCAGACAAAGGCATCAGAGGAACTGACAAATGCACAACCGGGTGATACCATTTATCTGAAGATACAACAGGCTGATGCATCGAGGGTTTCGCTGAAAGTAGTAGGGGTGCAGCAACAGGGGCAGAGTGAGAACCTTACGGCTGTCACAAGTGCGCAGGTTATGCAGAATAATGAACAGATATCGGATATGATCAAGGATAATTTAGATGGGGCATTGGATGAGGAGAAAGCAAAAGAGAATCAGAAGGAGATTCTTCGAAGTCTGACGACAGATGAGATTGCCAAGCTCCGTATGATGCAGATTGATGTGAGTAATGCAACGTTGTCTGATCTGATGGGAATGGTGATCACGATTCGTTCCGGAGATCATCAGGATGAGGTAAATGAGCAGATCGGTGACATTGTAAAAGCGACGATCGGCAAGCTGCGGAATACAATGCTCGGATCGGAACCTTATGAGAGTGTGCAGGCAACGACGGTTAATGTTCCGGGAAATGAGGATCTGAATGGAGCGATTCCGGATGGCGGAATTGCTTCGGATGGGGCAAAGGCAGTCGATATGCAGACGGATATGATTTCGAATACCGGAACGACATACCGGTCGGGAACAAGCCGTCTGAACAGTGAGGGATATGTGGTAAATGTTCCGTACACGGAGACGGTTTCGGGTGCACAGAATCCGGTGCAGGAAGACCGGACAGGCAGTGGGGAAGAGAAGATTCATGTCAGTGATGAACAGATGATCTATATGATTCAAAATGATATGGATTTTACGGTTGCGAATATGGAGCTTTCTCATAACAGTGTCAATGCAGATAGTCCGGCAAAGGAGCAGCCATTGGATCAACAGGTGTGGAATGACATCTACCCGCAAGTAACTTCTATTATTGAGGCAGCAGGGATGTCTGTGACGGAACAGAGTCTTTCGGGTGCTAAATTTATGTTGCAGCATGAATTACCGGTGACGGTAGATTCCATGCGCATGTATATGTCTGTGCAGGCACTTAACCAAAGAGGGCTGCAGGAGGGACAGTTGGAGGCCAATATTGAAGAACAGATCGCAATTGGTAATCCACCGGAACAGGCGAGAGTGAGTGGAAGTACGTTGAGAGAGAGAGCAGGCCAGTTGGTTGAGAAAGTGCAGGCAATCACAACATTTGCGGTGGATTCTGCGGCATCACAGGGAAAGCCGCTTACCATTTCGTATCTGTACAACAGTACTATGCGCAACATGAATGCGAGAACAACCAGACGACCAATTAATACCGGTGCAGAAGGTGCAAGCCTTTCGCTAAGTGGGGAAAGAGCCAATGCAGCCAATGCGATGTTTTCGAATCATCCTGCAGCAGTAACGGCAAGACGGCAGTTAGAAGAAATACGACTGGCTATGACAATGGAGGCAGCAACTCGTCTAGTGCGTCAGGATATCAATATAGATGCCAAGCCTCTTTCCCAGGTGGTGGATGCATTAAAGAGTCAGGAGTCGGAGTATTATGATACGGTGGTATCGGCACAGGATCTGCATGATATTCCGGAGAATGTAGATTTGTTAAAAGAGACGTTGAAAGAGACTGACGGTCTGAAGAATCTGCCGGCATATGCATTAGGAGAGATGGTGAGGCAGCCATCTATTACGGTAGGAGGCTTATATGACACGGCAAGTCATATGAAAGCAACCCTGATGGGTAAAGCCTATGAGACGATGATGACGAAACCAAGAGCGGATATGGGAGACTCGATCACGGAAGCATTTCAGAATGTGGATGCAATTCTCGAGGATCTGGACTACGATAGAAATGCAGCCAATCAGAGGGCGGTTCGTATATTGGCATACAACCAGATGGAAATTACGCCGGAGAATATTACAAGTGTGAAGGGTGCGGATGCGAAAGTGCAGCAGATGTTTGAGACACTTACGCCACAGATTGTATTGAATCTGATCCGGGAGAATAAGAATCCGCTTAATATGACGATAGACGGATTGAATGAGGAGATCATGCAACAGAGAGAGGTGCGTGGAATTACAGATGAGCAACGTTTCTCCGAATTTTTATATCAGTTAGATCAGACGGATGCGATCACACAGGAGGAACGTACAAGTTTTATTGGCATTTACCGGTTGCTTGATAAGGTGGAGAAGTCGCATGGTAAGGATATTGGCGCTGTGGTACGCAATGGACAGGAAGTGACACTTCACAATCTGTTTACGGCAGATAAGAGCCGTAAAGCACGTGGAATAGATGTGACAATTGATGAGACTTTTGGTGAGCGCGTGGATGTTGCAACAGATGACCGGAGCATTTTAGAACAGGTGGAGACAGCCTATAATCAGACGCTTTCCGGCAGTATTTTGCGGCATATACGACCGCAGATCCTGCAGAGCTTAGAACAGATTGATTACCGGAATATGAATTTGGAAGAGTTGGATTCCTTTATTAAGGCGACAGAGACATCACAGATGGAGGAGGGGATATCAGAGGAGCTTGCAAGAGTTCTTGCTGAGGCATTGTCTTATGAAGAGGATGTGGCTATGATGTTGGAAGCAAATGATATGCCGGCTACAGTGACGAATATAATGGCAGCGCAACAGGTCATGTATGGAAAAAATGGCGTGTTTGGTATGATCCGTGATATGAAACAGGGATTGAACGGGCGTGAGGCAGAGCGGGTAACGGAGGCGGAGAGCCGGATGTTAGAGCAGCTGGAAGGAAAACAGGATGTATTGTATGGACTGGAGAATGTCCGTGCATGCTTGTCAGAGCAGATTCATAATAAGGAGACAGACGGAACGATTACGGCAAAAGATATCCAGGCTCTTAAGTTCCTGAATGCCGGAATGCCGATTGCTATGCGTGCGGTGGAACAGGATGTCTTTCAGATACCGCTGGTGGTTGATGGACAGGTCAGTATCATGAAAGTATCCCTTTTGCGGGATGGCGAACATGCAGGGGAGATTACGGCAACAATGGAAACGGAGACTTATGGTAAGTTAGAGGCATTTATCCATACAGAAAATGATCAGCTGGAGGGATTCATTTCAGTAGATGATGAAATCGGACAGAGGAAGTTGGAATCCAATGAATTAACATTCCGTTCTGTGTTTGCGAAGATTGGAATGGAGGTCCGTGATCTACGATTAGATGGTACAAAACCGGTGCAATATGGTGGCACGGGAGAAGGGGAAGTGACAACAAATCAGTTGTATAAGGTGGCAAAGCAATTAATGACAGCTATTAAGTTGACAGGAATAACGGCCGATAAGTAGAGTAGAGGATAAGGAGATCCGAATAAGGAAGACGGCTGGTGCGAAAAGGGATGTTTGAACCGCTGCAATATAGAGAATGAGGTGACTATATGAGATTGAATCATAACGCACTGGCGTATACAGCGAATAATAATCTGAATGCAATTAATAATAATCTGACAAAGTCCATGCAGAGACTTTCTTCCGGATATAAGATCAATAAGTCATCGGATGATCCGGCGGCGAAAGCGATTTCACAGAGAATGGAGGCGCAGATTCGTGGTCTTACAAAAGCGGTGGACAATTCGAACGATGGTATTTCATTGATTCAGACAGCAGAAGGTGCATTGGATGAGGTACATTCGATTCTTGCCCGTATCCGTGAGCTTGCGGTCCGTGGTGCGAATGAAGTCTATGCGGAAGAAGATAAAGATGCAATGCAGGATGAGATCAAGCAGTTGCAGGAAGAGCTGGATCGTATTTCAGAGACGACAGAATTTAACGGCCGCAAGTTGTTGAATGGCGAATTGAACAAGAAAGGTTATGTGGACACGGATGGACTTTCTATTGTAGAGATTGGTGGGGATATTGAGCCGGGTGAGTATGGACTTACTATTACGCGGACCGGAACACAGGCGCGGACAAACATTACACCGTTAGCTGCCGGAACTACGATCACACAGGATCAGGCAGGGACTTTACTGATCAATGATTTTGAGATAGAGATCCGTGTAGGGATGACTACGGACGAGGTCAATGAAAAGATACGTAATGCAGCATCTAAGATTGGCATTGATTATGATGCACGGACCGGAGAAATGATCAGTCAGCAATACGGTAAGAGTCAGTCGATCACGGTTGAAGCGAGCACAGATGGATTGAAAGCGTTGCTTGGTGCAGGTCAGCCAACGGTATATGGAACGGATGCTAAGGCAGAGTTTCGGACAGAGAATGGAAAGAGAGTTGGATTTGCAGATACAGCAACAGTTGATACGGAAGGTAACCGAATCACGGTGACGGATAAGAATGGATTTAAGATGGTATATGATGCGGAGCTTAACAGTCAGACCGGTGGTGTTGGTGATGCAACGGTCACGGTATTGTCGGCAGGACCGATGGTGTTGCAGATTGGCAATAATGAGGGTCAGACTGTCAATATTAATATCAGCAAGACAACCGCAGAGTCTTTAGAGATCGACCATATTAATGTCTATACGAGTGCATATGCACAGGACGCGATTGAGAGAGTAGATAATGCAGTTGCTAAGATCTCCGGAATTCGTTCTGCATTGGGAGCTTATCAGAACCGATTAGATCATACCGTGAACAACTTAGAGACTGCAGATGAGAATCTGACCAGTGCGGTATCAAGAATTCGCGACACGGATATGGCAGAAGAGATTACAGAATATACACAGCAGAATGTATTGAGTCAGAGTGCATTACAGATGCTTGTGAAGTCCAATGCACGACCGGAAGGACTTCTCCAATTATTTCAGAGATAAATGTACAGGTAATAAAAAGGGCTGCGGAAGATATTATATATTTTCCGCAGCTCTTTTGGATTATGTATGTTTTGCAGATCCGTCTGACCGTAAAAAGTCACAAACGACTTTTTGTCCGGTTATATGTCAGGCATAATCGTTAAAGAGAAGACCTGAGTATTTGGATGGCAGATACGGATTCGGGTAAGTGTTTGTTGTGTTCGGATAGGTGACAACGACCTTGTCAATATAATCGAGCGGATTCAGGATCATCTTCTCGGTTACACGGTGGATGTCTGTGCGGAAATCTGACAGGTCCTGGTCAAACAGTTCTTTGACCTGCAGAGGATCGGCCTCCTCTGAGCGTGTCAGATATCCGTCAGCATCTGTCTGTATGCCGGCATTGGTGAGGGCATCCTGGTGACGCCGTGTAATACCGGTGATATCATGAAAGAGCCGGCTGGCACCTTTCTGTTGAAAACCGTTCTTTGCGATGTCAATCAGATCATTGTAGGATGCAAGAAAATTATCAAGCTTGTCTGCGATCTTATCTTCATCCGGAGTAAGATACACGGTTACGGGATCGTCAGAAGCCGCCAGAAGATCAACATCTAAAGAATGATTGAGAGAAATCCGATTGCTGACAGATGTATGTTCTACGTCATTAATGTAGAATTGTGCATTTGACGGCATGGTGTCGATCTGGTCTAATCCAAGTGCGTTGGTCATGTCATTTTCGATATAAGTTTCATCAAAATGAAATCGTAAGTTGCCGTCTTCCGGAAGACCGACTGCATCAGAACGCAATACAAGTGCACTGGTTCCGTCTATACGGTTGTTGCGAGTGGATGCATGGATTCCGATGTGATTGCTATTGATGGAATTGGCAAGATTACGCTGAATCTGTTGATTCGTATCAGTCGCATTGACCTTTAGGTTAAAGGTATATTGATTCTGTCCTGTTGCAATTCCTAAGGAATAATTGCCGGGAGAAAATGAAGATTCACCACTTGGCAGATAATGTCCCACATTGATCTGACCGGTTGCAAGCTGTTTGACCTTAATGGATAATTTACCCGGTAAGTCATCAGAAACGTGATTGCGTAAGCCGGCATATAATACACTTTCATTTGAAGAGACGGCTTTCATCTCGTTACGGGAATCTTCATCGCCGCTTAAGGATTCGCTGTCATTTTCCAGGGACATGGCAGCCTCTTTGATGCCGATCGCATACGTCTGGACAACATTCGAGAAGGTAAACTTGTAGAATGGAGAATGCTGGTTCTGCTTTACAATATTCTGATATATACTTTTCAGTTCGTCTTTTTTATGAGAGGTGGAACGAAAATTCTCTTTCGGAATTACCATCTGACCACTGTAATAGTGATATGCATTGCTCAAGTTCAACATAACATCTACCTCCTTCCCTGGATTCAATGTACCTGTATAATAGAAAGCAGTAAAGCTCCAATCCGTTGGAATAACTGCCAGTATCCGGTAACTTATGATACAAAATATCATATTTGTATAGATAGTTTAAATATAGCATACAATGTTTGGAAAGTCTATATGCTTTCTTGCAAAAATTCCCTTTCATTTGTAAGAAAAAGATATGTGTTTTCCTAAAAAATATAGAAAATAATTGTAAAATGGGGCTTGACACACACGGCCGTGTGTGGTAAAGTATCAAACGATGAACTGCCGAAGACAGTAGGTACCATTTGGTGTAAGCATAGCGCCTACCGAGGAAGAATCGTATGTTTGACGTTTCGCTCTATGTCTTTGGATGTAGAGCTTTTCTTATATTTAGAAAAGCGGTTAGAGGTTCGATGTCGCGCAGTCATTAGTATTATAAGGAGGCGCAATACGATGGCAAAGATTGAATTAAAACAACCAATCGTTGAGGAGATCAAAGCTCAGCTTCAGGACGCAAAGTCAGCAGTAATCGTTGATTATCGTGGTCTTACTGTAGAGCAGGATACCAGACTTCGTAAGGAGTTAAGAGAAGCAGGTATCGCTTACAAAGTATATAAGAACACAATGGTTAAGTTTGCTATTGAAGGAACAGAATTTGAGTCTTTGAAAGATGATCTGGAAGGACCTAATGCAATCGCTATCTCTAAGGATGATGCTACAGCACCGGCAAGAATTCTTGCTAAGTTTGCTAAGGAAGCAGAGGCATTAGAGATCAAGAGTGGTGTAGTTGAGGGAACTTACTATGACCAGGCAGGAATCCAGACAATTTCCAGCATCCCTTCAAGAGAAGAGTTACTTTCCAAGTTACTTGGAAGCATTCAGTCACCTATCGCAAACTTTGCAAGAGTTATCAAGCAGATTGCAGAGCAGCAGGATGGTGCAGCAGAGGCATAAGATTTATGCGGTATGCAATAGGCTGATGATAGCCTAAGTTACTGACACAGGGTGTCACACATGTAGTTTGACTACACTATAATAATTATTTTAATGGAGGAATTAATAATGACTACTCAGGAATTTATCGAAGAGATCAAGAAGTTAAGCGTATTAGAGTTAAATGATTTAGTTAAGGCTTGTGAGGAAGAGTTCGGTGTATCTGCAGCAGCAGGTGTTGCAGTTGTAGCAGCAGGCGGAGCAGCAGGTGATGCAGCAGCAGAGAAGGACGAGTTCGATGTTGAGTTAACAGAAGTTGGACCAAACAAGGTTAAGGTTATCAAGGTTGTTCGTGAGGTAACTGGTTTAGGTCTTAAGGAAGCTAAGGAAGTTGTAGATGGCGCTCCTAAGGTAGTGAAAGAAGCAGCTGCTAAGGCTGAGGCTGAGGACATCAAGACTAAGTTAGAGGCTGAAGGTGCTAAGGTTACATTAAAGTAAGATCAAGCATTATCCGAAGCTATAAGGCGATAACAAAGGACGCAGATATGCATTTGCATATTTTGCGTCCTTTTGCGTTGTGTTTAGGATCTTGCCTGGAAGTGACTGACATTTCCAACGACTTGTCTGGCGTCCTTGCTGTAACATCCGGTTGGAATATAATCAAATCGGTCGTCGTCTGGTTTCATAGCATCTTCTAACACGGTGTCGAAATCCTTTGATTGTCTGCTGTGTTGCGGGTTCTCACGTTCCTGTTGTTTTGTATAACGTGGCATTGCATAGACTGCAATGACTGCTTTGATTGGGGTAAATGTTTTATCATTCATAGTAATCTCCTCCTTGAAATTACGTTAGAATGCAGCACTTCCTTTCTACTATATATATCGACAGGATGTGTGTGAAAATTTAGAAAAAGCATGGACGAATCAGCAGGATGAGCGTATAATGGCACTAATGTGGAGTTTGATTGTTGGAATCAAAAAAGGATTTGCAACGGTCGTGCGGAGTGCGATAAGAATGATAAGACAGGATCTGTATTGACAGACTTGTCATAAAATGAAACGGGAAGAGATAATATGGCGGATTATATAACAACCTATGGTGGTACACATTTCATGCCACTTGAGCCGGCAGCAGAGGATATTCATATTACGGATGTTGCACATGCACTTTCTTTGCTTTGCAGGGGTAACGGTCATGTAAAGCATTTCTTTTCAGTGGGACAACATTGTGTGAATTGTGCACAGGAGGCAATAGCGAGAGGATACAGCAGGCGGGTATGCCTTGCGTGTCTGTTACATGATGCAAGTGAAGCATATCTTTCGGATGTGCCAAGACCATTTAAGAAGACGTTGCCGTCTTATCAAGCATTAGAGGAACATTTTTTATCCATTATTTATAAGAAGTATTTAGGGAGTGATCTGACAAAAGAGGAAAGCCGGCAGGTGCGGGCGATTGATGATGATATGCTGTATTTTGATCTGGCAGAATTATTGGGAGAAAGACCGGATGGGAAAGAGCCGGAGATGAAGAGTATGTTTTCGGAGGAATATGTACCGTTTACAGAGGTGGAAGAGAAGTATCTGAAGTTGTTTTATGAATTGAGTTCCGGGCAGGAATAGAGTTAGGATATATATAATAGGTGATCAAGGCATGCCGATATGGTGTGTCTTGTTTTCTTTTGCGGTTTCATCCGGATGCAAAAGAGTTGTAAGGATATATTGTTGGATATACGGTAAATGCATGGGAAGGGCTGTAAGAATGTTACATTTAGGCATACAAAAAGGAAATAAATGGAATAAATATAATGAAACGACATATAGAGTTGTTCCGGTTGCACTAAAATGAAACCTAGATATGGGAGAAAAGTATTGAGTATTCCACAATATCTATGTTTCAAAATATAAATTTAAAAATTTTCAAAATAATTGGTTGACACTGGAAATTGGACGTGATAGAATATTAAAATGTCATTATTGTGGGTAGGTATCCGCAATGGTCACAAACAATAAAGTCAAGGGGTGAAAACGTCAATGGAAAAGAGCAGAATTAGTCCTGTGAAAGCGGGAAAAGGAATCCGTATGAGTTATTCCAGACAGAAAGAAGTACTTGAGATGCCGAATTTGATCGAAGTACAGAAAGACTCATATAAGTGGTTCTTAGATGCGGGACTTAAAGAGGTGTTCGAAGATATCTCTCCAATCACAGATTACAGCGGTCAGCTTAGTTTGGAATTTGTAGACTTCCAGTTGTGTGAGGATGATATCAAGTACTCAATTGAGGAATGCAAGGAAAGAGATGCAACATATGCAGCTCCGTTGAAAGTGAATGTGCGTCTTCATAATAAGGAAACAGATGAGATCAATCAGCATGACATTTTTATGGGTGATTTGCCTTTGATGACAGAGACCGGTACCTTTGTAATTAATGGTGCAGAGCGAGTTATCGTTAGTCAGTTGGTTCGTTCACCTGGTATCTATTATGCAATCGGACATGATAAGACCGGTAAGCCGTTATATTCATGTACCGTAATTCCGAACCGTGGTGCATGGTTAGAGTACGAGACGGATTCGAATGACGTTTTCTACGTACGTGTAGATAGAACAAGAAAGGTGCCGATCACTGTATTGATTCGTTCATTAGGTATCGGAACCAATGAAGAGATTCGCGAATTATTTGGCGATGAGATCAAGATTTTAAGAAGTATGGAGAAAGATCCTTCTACCAGCTATGAAGAAGGTCTTTTGGAATTATATAAGAAGATCCGTCCAGGCGAGCCTTTGGCAGTTGAGAGCGCAGAGAGTTTGATCAATGCGATGTTCTTTGATCCTAGACGTTATGATTTGGCGAAAGTCGGACGCTATAAGTTCAATAAGAAGCTTTCATTTAAGAACCGAATTGCCGGACAGATGTTAGCAGAAGACGTTGTAAGCCCTGTAACAGGTGAGATTCTTGCAAAGGCAGGAGATATGCTTACAAGAGAGAGCGCAACAGCTATTCAGAATGCAGCCGTACCTTATGTTATGATTCAGACAGAGACCCGCAATGTGAAAGTCTTATCTAACATGATGGTTGATATCAAAGAGTATGTTGATTTTGATACAGAGGAGCTCGGAGTAACAGAAGCAGTATTCTATCCTGTATTAGCACAGTTATTAGAGGAATATACAGATGAAGAGGAATTGAAGCGTGCAATTAAGAGAGATATTCATGATTTGATTCCAAAGCATATTACAAAGGAAGATATCTTAGCATCTATCAATTATAATATTCACCTTGAGTACGGAATTGGTACAGATGATGATATCGACCATTTGGGTAATCGTCGAATCAGAGCGGTTGGAGAGTTGTTACAGAACCAGTATCGTATCGGTCTTTCCAGATTAGAGAGAGTAGTACGTGAGAGAATGTCTACACAGGATATCGAGACAATTTCACCACAGTCGTTGATCAATATTAAGCCGGTCACAGCTGCTGTCAAGGAGTTCTTCGGAAGTTCCCAGTTGTCACAGTTTATGGATCAGAATAATCCGCTTTCTGAGTTAACGCATAAGAGACGTTTATCTGCATTAGGACCTGGTGGTCTGTCACGTGATAGGGCCGGATTCGAGGTGCGAGATGTACATTATACACATTATGGTAGAATGTGTCCGATCGAGACTCCTGAAGGTCCTAACATCGGTTTGATCAACTCCCTTGCTACGTATGCAAGAATCAATGAATATGGTTTCGTTGAGGCACCATATCGTAAGCTGGACAAGACTGATGTAGAGAATCCGGTTGTCACAGATGAAGTTGTTTATCTGACGGCTGATGAAGAGGATAATTATGTTGTGGCACAGGCGAATGAGGCATTGAATGAAGATGGAACATTTGTGCATACCAGAGTATCCGGTCGTTTCCGTGAAGAGACTGCAGAGTTTGATAGAAACCGTGTCGACTTAATGGATGTGTCTCCTAAGATGGTATTCTCAGTGGCAACGTCTATGATCCCGTTCCTGGAGAATGATGATGCGAACCGTGCGCTGATGGGATCCAACATGCAGCGTCAGGCCGTACCGCTTCTTACAACAGAGGCACCAATCGTTGGTACCGGTATGGAAGAGAAGGCTGCGGTTGACTCCGGTGTATGTATTGTCGCTAAGCATGATGGTGTTGTGGAGAAGTCTACAAGCAAAGAGATTGTAATCAAGTGCGATGATGGTACGAAGGACACATATCATGTTATTAAGTTTGCTCGAAGCAACCAGGGTAACTGTATGAATCAGAGACCGATCGTTGTGAAGGGCGAGAGAGTCAAAGCAGGAGAGGTCATTGCTGACGGTGCATCTACCGCTGGTGGTGAGATTGCTCTTGGTAAGAACCCGTTGATCGGATTTATGACCTGGGAAGGTTATAACTACGAGGATGCGGTATTATTAAGTGAGAGATTAGTTCAGGAAGATGTATATACTTCCGTTCATATTGAAGAGTACGAATGTGAGGCAAGAGATACCAAGTTGGGTTCTGAGGAGATCACAAGAGATCTTGCAGGTCTTGGTCCGGATGTGTTAAAGGATCTGGATGAGAATGGTATTATCCGTATCGGTGCTGAGGTTCGTGCGGGAGATATCTTAGTTGGTAAGGTGACTCCAAAGGGAGAGACAGAACTTACGGCTGAGGAGAGATTGCTCCGTGCAATTTTCGGTGAGAAGGCAAGAGAAGTAAGAGATACTTCACTTCGTGTGCCACATGGTGCATTTGGTATTGTTATGGATACCAAGATCTTTACAAGAGAGGCAGGAGACGAGCTTCCGCCTGGAGTGAATAAGTCTGTTCGTGTATATATTGCACAGAAGAGAAAGATCTCTGTTGGTGATAAGATGGCTGGTCGTCATGGTAACAAGGGTGTAATTTCCCGTATTCTTCCGGTAGAAGATATGCCATTCCTTCCTAATGGTCGTCCACTTGATATCGTATTGAATCCATTGGGCGTGCCTTCCCGTATGAATATCGGACAGGTATTGGAGATTCACTTAGGTCTTGCAGCTAAGGCATTAGGCTTTAAGATTGCAACTCCTGTATTCGATGGTGCCAATGAGGAAGATATCATGGAAACCTTGGAGATGGCAAATGATTACGTTAACGAAGAGTGGGAAGTATTCGATAAGAAATGGCGTCCGCAGGTATCAGACGAGGTTATGGATTATCTGTATGAGAACCGTGACCATAGAGAAGAGTGGAAGGGCGTTCCGATCAATCGTACCGGTAAGGTAACACTTCGTGATGGTAGAACCGGTGAGGAATTTGATTCGCCTGTTACGATCGGATACATGCATTATCTGAAGCTTCACCATTTGGTTGATGATAAGATCCATGCTCGTTCTACCGGTCCATACTCATTAGTAACACAGCAGCCGTTAGGTGGTAAAGCACAGTTCGGTGGTCAGCGTTTCGGTGAGATGGAGGTTTGGGCATTGGAGGCATATGGTGCTTCTTACACCTTACAGGAGATTCTGACTGTGAAGTCTGATGATGTAGTTGGTCGTGTGAAGACATACGAAGCGATTATTAAGGGTGACAATATTCCAGAGCCTGGAATTCCGGAATCATTTAAGGTATTGCTGAAAGAGTTCCAGTCACTTGCATTAGACGTTCGTGTATTACGTGAGGATAATACAGAGGTTGAGATTGGTGAGAATGTGGATTACGGTAGTGATGATATCCGTAAGTTCGGCGACATGGATTACAACCAGGAAGAGTCAGAGATGAAAGAACATGGTTATAGCGGTGTAGATGAGAATGACGAAAGCTTCGAGTTAGAAGATAGCGGCGACAGCTATGATGATGACTATAATGATGATTACGATGAGTAATGGAAGGAGAGCAATAACAGATGTCAGCGATTAATAATCAGGAAACAGAACAACAGATGAATTTTGATGCGATTAAGATTGGCCTTGCTTCTCCAGACAAGATTAGAGAATGGTCAAGAGGCGAAGTGAAAAAGCCTGAGACGATTAACTATAGAACATTGAAGCCGGAAAAGGATGGCTTGTTCTGTGAAAGAATCTTTGGACCAAGCAAAGACTGGGAATGTCATTGTGGTAAGTATAAGAAGATTCGTTACAAAGGTGTTATTTGTGACCGATGCGGTGTTGAGGTTACAAAGGCTAATGTTAGACGTGAGAGAATGGGACATATCGAGCTTGCTGCTCCGGTATCTCATATCTGGTATTTCAAGGGAATCCCAAGTAGAATGGGATTGATCCTTGATATTTCACCAAGAGTATTAGAGAAAGTATTATACTTTGCATCTTATATTGTGTTAGATCCGGGAGAGACAAATCTTGCGTATAAGCAGGTGTTGACTGAGAAGGAATACCGTGATGCAGAGGAAGAATACGGATATGGTAAGTTCCGTGTCGGAATGGGTGCAGAGGCTGTAAAGGAATTATTACAGGCAATTGACTTAGAGCAGGAAGCAGTGGATCTTCGTGCAGATCTTAAGGATGCAACCGGTCAGAAGCGTGCTAAGATCATTAAGAGATTAGAGGTAGTGGAAGCATTTAGAGGTTCTGACAACAAGCCGGAGTGGATGATCTTGGATGCTGTTCCGGTTATCCCACCGGATATCCGTCCAATGGTTCAATTGGATGGTGGGCGTTTTGCTACATCTGATCTGAATGATTTATATAGAAGAATTATCAATCGTAACAATCGTTTGAATCGTTTGTTAGAGTTGGGTGCACCGGATATCATTGTTCGTAATGAGAAACGTATGTTGCAGGAGGCAGTCGATGCATTGATTGATAATGGTCGTCGTGGTCGTCCGGTAACAGGACCTGGTAACAGAGCATTGAAGTCTTTATCGGATATGTTAAAGGGTAAACAGGGACGTTTCCGTCAGAACTTGTTAGGTAAGCGTGTTGACTATTCCGGACGTTCCGTTATCGTCGTTGGACCGGAACTTAAGATTTATCAGTGCGGTCTTCCAAAAGAGATGGCAATTGAGTTATTTAAGCCATTTGTTATGAAAGAGTTAGTATCCAGAGGCTTAGCACACAATGTAAAGTCTGCTAAGAAGATGGTAGAGAAGTTAGAGACAGAGGTTTGGGATGTATTAGAGGATGTAATCAAAGAACATCCGGTAATGCTGAACCGTGCCCCGACACTTCATAGATTAGGTATTCAGGCATTTGAGCCAATTCTTGTAGAAGGTAAAGCAATCAAACTTCATCCATTGGTATGTACAGCGTTCAACGCCGACTTCGATGGTGACCAGATGGCTGTCCATCTTCCACTTTCGGTTGAGGCTCAGGCAGAGTGTAGATTCTTACTGCTGTCACCAAACAACTTGTTGAAACCTTCCGATGGTGCAACCGTTGCCGTTCCTTCTCAGGATATGGTACTTGGTATTTACTATCTGACAATTGATAAGCCGGGTGATAAGGGTGAAGGTAAGATCTTCAAGTCTAAGAATGAGGCAATTCTTGCTTATGAGAATAAGGAGATTACGTTACACTCTAAGATCAAAGTCAGAATGCATGGAACGATGCCGGATGGAACAGAGGGAACAACAATCATTGAGTCTACATTAGGAAGAATCTTATTTAATGAGATCATTCCTCAGGATCTGGGATTTGTAGATCGTTCGATTCCGGGCAATGAGCTTGCACTAGAGATTGATTATCTGGTTGGCAAGAAGCAGTTAAAGCAGATTCTTGATAAATGTATTAACACGCATGGTGCAACTAAGACAGCAGAAGTGTTGGATGATGTCAAGAGTATTGGTTATAAGTATTCTACAAGGGCTGCATTGACCGTATCCATTTCTGAGATGACTGTGCCGGCTGCAAAGGGTGAGATCCTGGATGATGCACAGAATACCGTTGGAGTGATCAATGATAAGTTCAAGATGGGATTTGTAACAGAAGAAGAACGTTACAATGCCGTTGTTCGTACCTGGGAAGCTGCAGATAAGAAGCTGACTAAGGCACTGTTAGACGGTTTGGATAAATATAATAACATCAAGATGATGGCGGACTCCGGAGCCCGTGGTTCCGAGGCCCAGATTAAGCAGTTAGCCGGTATGCGTGGATTGATGGCCGATACAACAGGTCGTACGATCGAGTTGCCAATCAAGTCAAACTTCCGTGAGGGACTTGACGTATTGGAGTATTTCATTTCAGCGCATGGTGCTCGTAAAGGTCTTTCCGATACAGCGCTTCGTACAGCCGATTCCGGTTATCTGACACGTCGTTTGGTTGATGTATCACAGGATCTGATCATTCGTGAGATTGATTGTTGTGAAGGTTCTGATGAGATTCCGGGTGCTTATGTAGAAGCATTTATGGAAGGCCGGGAGATGATCGAAAGTTTCCAGGATCGTATTACCGGTCGTTATGCGGCAGAGTCTGTATATGACAAGGATGGTAATCTGATCGTTAAGGCAAATCATATGATTACACCAAAGCGTGCAGAGGCAATTATCAACCGTGGTGTGAATGCAGAAGGTGGAGCAGTTACAAAACTTAAGATCCGTACAATCCTTAACTGTAAGTCACACATTGGTGTCTGTGCAAAATGTTATGGTGCGAACATGGCAACCGGTATGCCGGTACAGGTTGGTGAGGCTGTTGGTATTATTGCGGCTCAGTCAATCGGTGAGCCTGGTACACAGCTTACGATGAGAACATTCCATACAGGTGGTGTGGCCGGTGATGATATTACACAGGGTCTTCCTAGAGTAGAGGAGTTGTTTGAGGCACGTAAACCGAAGGGACTTGCAATTATTGCAGAGTTCGGTGGTGTGGTTCAGGTTCGGGACAAAGAAGATAAGAGAGAAGTTGTAATTACGAATCAGGAGACTGGTGAGTCAAAAGCATACTTCATTCCATATGATGCGAGAATTAAAGTATTTGATGATGATATAGTAGAAGCCGGTGATGAGCTTACGGTTGGTTCTGTTAATCCACATGACATCCTTAAGATCAAGGGTGTTCGTGCTGTACAGGATTATATGATCCGCGAGGTTCAGAAAGTATATCGTAATCAGGGTGTTGATATCAACGATAAGCATGTTGAGGTTATTGTTCGTCAGATGCTTAAGAAGATTAAGATTGAACATAGTGGAGATACTGAATATCTGCCGGGAACATTGGTGGATGTATTGGACTACAATGAAAAGAATGCGCAGTTAGAGGCAGAAGGAAAAGAGCCTGCTAAGGGAACTCAGGTAATGCTTGGTATTACAAAAGCTTCTCTTGCTACGAATTCTTTCTTGTCAGCAGCGTCCTTCCAGGAGACAACGAAGGTTCTGACAGAAGCAGCTATTAAGGGTAAGGTTGATCCATTGATCGGTTTGAAAGAGAATGTATTAATTGGTAAATTGATCCCGGCTGGTACCGGTATGAAACGTTATCGTAATGTTAAGTTAGATACCGAGTTGCAGACTATCAATTTTGATGATGAGGATTTGGAATTCTCTGAGATCGATGAGGATGCAGAGAATGCAGATGCAACAGAGACTGCAGAGGACACAGAAACCGGAGAGACTGTGGCAGAGGCTACAGAGGAGACAACAACAGTAACAGAGCAAGAATAGATCTTCATAAGCAGATCTCATAGGAAGGGGACTATTGCATATAGATGTGATAGTCTCCCTTTTGTTTTATGAGAGAGTTTGTTCTATATGGTACGACATATTCTAATAGTACCTTTTTAGTTTCGAAAAAAAGTTCTTTACGTTTACGCTTGCCTTGTGCTATAATTTATAATAATAAGTTATAAGCAATACATTTGTGAGAGATGAATGTATCAAGGAGGAAAAAGAAGTGAATGAATTAACCAAAACAGAGGAAATTGTAATGACAACAATATGGGGCATGGATGATCTTGTTACGTTATCTGCTGTCATGGAGATCCTGGATGTTCAGTATAAGGAGAAGGGATGGAAACCGCAGACCATATCTACTTATTTTAGAAAGTTAGTTGAGAAGAAGTATCTGAAGATGAACCGCAAAGGGAAGTTATACAGTTATAAAGTTTTAGTTTCTGAGAAAGAATACAGAGAGTATCTGGTAGGAGACATGTTAGACCGTTTCTTCCACGGTGACAAGAACGAATTTGTTGCAGCAGTGGAGGCAAAGTAGGATAATAGGAATATATATAATTATATGATATGAAGTTGGAATGCAGCAAATCATATGAGGGTCCGCTCTTGTAGATTGCTGTATTTTTTTATAGGAAAGTTCGTCCGATAAAGAAAAAACGATTCGCTAAAGATGCGCGCTTTACGGAGAAGAAGATAATTGTTTTGCAATTCCGTATGGGTGCAAAAGTCGCAAGCGGCTCGTTGTTTTTAAAAGGAATAATACAACTGTTGTATATATGGAGTATAGATGCCTTTGAAACGCAATATATAGTAGCAACATGGCATGGTGCATGCATAAGAAGCAGTGAAGAAAAAACATTATTTTTCAACGATTGGACAAAAAGAACGATGAATGGATGGTGGTGGATGACAAATCATTTATAAATTCATTTTTTTCTAAAAAGCTATAGATTTCTAAGTAATAGGACGATATAATATATACGAAAGTGCCCTGGGAAGAGAGGCATTGGGGATATAAGAAGAATGAGAATGAAAGGAGTATATGAGTATGAAAATTATGAAAAAGTTATCAGCATTCATGTTATCCCTTATTATGATAGTAGGTATGGTGCCGGTGATGGCGGTGAAGGCTGATAGTAGTTCGACAGCGGCAGCAATAACGTTAGGCGATGTTGTATGGGATGCTACGAGGGAGACGTATACATTTCCAAATGCAACAGCAAATTTTACAAGTGATGGACAGAAGATTTTTTGTTTATCAGTAAGTGATGGCGGTTATTTTATGCTAACTTCGACAGTTGATTTAGGAGGAACGGGAGTATCAATCCGAGGAATAGAACAGTCTGAAAGCGGATCAGAAGCCGTGGAAGTTGTTGAGAATGGTAAAAAGTATTCTTCTATTACCGTGATTGACCGAACACAAAAAGGCAGTTCAAAGGGAACAATCACAAATACACAGATTCAATCGTTTATTCGGGCATTAAAATTTTATAGAAATGGAATTGCGAAGGATAAAATCCAAAAGGTAACGGTTCTTGGTAATCAGGTAAATTTGGAAGATAATATGACTGCAATGGCGATTGATGGTGTGGTACATTATTATAAGTATGTAACCTATGCGTCTACAGATACAGATACCTGGTATGATGCTTATAATAAAGCGAAGAGCAGTACATTTGATGGAATGAAAGGATATCTTGCTACAATTACTAATGACGATGAACAAAAGTATGTATATAAGAACTGTGGAGTGACAGATCCACATGCGTGGATAGGCGGAGCAAGAGTATTAGATGGTACATTTACATATGATGTGTCAACGATTGCTGATAATTCCTTGAATCCGGGAGGCTTAAATGGTGATCCATATGCTACCAAATGGCGTTGGGTATGTGGACCGGAGGCTGGAATGCAGTTTTGGACAACGTCAGCAGGAGGTAATCTTGGTAGTGCTGTAACAGATGAAAATGGGAACACTATATATAATGGCTGGAATGAAAATGGAGAACCAAACAATAATTATACGAATTATGGCGGAACAAAGGAGCAATATAGACAAGAATATGCATTGGAGTATGGTCTAACCGTAGCGAATTGGAATGATTATAGTCCGTATAATACGACGCGAAATAATACATATGGAATAGATGGATATATTATTGAGTATAGTCCATATACGACACATGTAGAGGGAGAGACACCTACAGTAATAACGCCTGACACATCTACTATACCAGATGTGAAGGAGATTAAGGCAACAACTAGTTCATTTACAGTAGCTGCAAACAATGAAAGCGGGAATAAGGATGGAATCACTGGTCCGACACAAGACACAACATCAAGTTCTTCAAACAAGTTTGTGCACGACATTGTATTAGATGCAGATGTAGATAATGTTACCTTGAAACCAACTAAGGAAAACATGACGATTGAATCCATTAAGAAGGGGACAGATGATATCACAACAGTAGATGGCATTGTTACCATTAAGGATATTCAACCGGGGGATTCGAATAAAGTTAAAGTAACTTATGAAGTGAAAGATAGCGACGGTAATACATACGAATATATTTATAATATTACTAGAAAAACAAGTAGTTCTGACACATCAGCGGATGTGACAACAAACGGAACTACACCAGATGGTTCGAAAGACAATTCGACGATAAATGGTCCTACATCTACAATAGATGGTGGAGTAACGAAGAAGATTTATGAGATTGTGGTTCCGAATGACCAGACCTCTGTTGAGATTGATACAGCAATTACTGGTTCGAAGACATTTGATACATCATATGGAAATAATGGAATTCAGTCTGGTTTGACCCCGTCGGCAACCTTAGATGGGACTTCTACACCGGGGAAGATCAAGGTAAAAGATCTTCAAGTGGGAGAAAATGGAACGGTTTCAGTAGAGGTTGTTGCAGAGGATGGAACTACCAAGACAATCTATGAGTATAAGATTATTCGTGAAAAGAATAATGATACCACACTAGATACCACAATAGAAGATAAGACACCGGCTGATTCATCAGATAATGCAACTATTGATGATTCGAAGGCTCCGACGAAGGAAACAATTAATGGAACAGTAGAGACAGTGAAGGACATTATTGTGAGAGTGCCATACAAAAAAACCTCTGTTACATTAGAACCAAAGGTAAAGGAATCAACTTCATATCTTGATACAGCGTATGGTATTAAAAAAGATAAGGTACAGGCTTCAGTAGATGGTTCCATTGCGACCGATAAGAAGAGTGGAACCATCACAGTCAAAGATCTTGAGTGTGGTGAGGATAATGTAGTGTCTGTCAGAGTTGTTGCAGAAGACGGAAGTAGTTGTATCTATCGGTATAAGGTAACGAGAGAGACCGGAAAGACTAATACAATCACCCCGAGTCTTCCAAGTGATTCGACAGGTACGATCACAGGACCAGCAGAAGACACTACAAAGACAACGGATAATGATAAGTATTATACGGTTGTATTACCAAATGGAACGGATAAAGTGACGATGACACCGGACATCAACACCGGTGATAAGGTTACATCCATTATGGTAGATGGTACGAAAGTAGATACAATACCGGCAGATGGCGTATATACCGTAACGGAAGTTACTCCGGATAAGGCAAAAGATCTGGTATATGAGATTACAGATCCAAGTGGTAATGTTACAAAATATCATTATACAATCTCGCAGGAGAAGAAACCGGAAGAACCGAAGAAGGATACACCGGTTGATAAGAAAGATCCGACCATTACAGATGTGACTGTTAAGACAGAGGATAATACAACGACACCTGCAGATGTGAAGATTGATAATAACAATGCCAATAAGACGATTGATATTTCGGTTCCGTCTAATCAGACAGATTATACATTTACACCGGCAACTAAGGATCCGTCTTCTAAGATCACAGAGGTCGCAAAGGTAAGTGGACCGGCAGAGGTTAGTACATCTTCGGATGGCAAATCATTTACGGCGAAGGGATTGGATCCTAAGACGCCGACGATCGTGAAAGTGACAGTTACTTCATCAACAGGAGACACCGCAACCTATACGGTAACGATCCATCGTGCAGAAGAAGGAGTGACACCGGATATTTCGGTTGAGATGAATGGAGGTTCCTTAGATCTGAACTCTTTGATTCCGGAAGATGTAAGAAAGAATGCAAAAGAGATCCTGTATCACTGCTGTGCACATACAGTTCTTGCTATTGATAAGGATGGAACAGTTCGCTCGATCGGAAGAAGTAACAAGTATAAGAGTTCCCTGGTACACGTAATTGTTAAGGGACAGGATAATAAATGGACGGATTATACTATTTATGTTAAGGTAAACGGCGCAACCAAGAAGGACGAATATGGTACATTAGTTGATTATAAGGGATTGAATTATGAGATTACCGGAGAAGACACCTGTCGGGTATCTTCATGGAAGACTAATTACAATACCAAAAAGAAGAACATTGTAATTCCGGACACGATCAAAGCAAACGGTAAGACCTACAAGGTTACAGCCATTGCCCCGGGTGCATTTATGAGAAACAGCAAGATTGTGACGATCAAGATCGGAAAGAATGTTCAGGAGATCGGCAATACTTCATTTGTTGGTTTGAGAAAAATTAAAAAATTCACAATCAGCAAGAAGAATAAGTATCTGAAGGTTGCCGGTAAGAGTGGCAACAAAGCCAAGATGATTCTTTCCAAGAATGGTAAGATCCTGTATTCTATGACCAATATGCAGGGTAGTGTGACGATTCCGAAATCAGTTAAGCAGATTACAGAGTATGCAGGTGCAGGTAATGTTAAGATGACAAAACTTGTAATTCCAGCTTCTGTAAAACGTATTGATCCTTGTGCATTTGCTCATGCAAAGAAGATGACATATGTTCAATTCAAGGGTAAAGTGCCTGAGATGGCGAATAATTGTGTTGTCGATCAGATGAACTACAAGAAGGGTAAAGTATATGTTCCGAAGAAGTACTATAAGCAGTATAAGAGTGCGTTCCAGGCAGCTTCTAAGAAACGTTATGGAATTAAGCAGTTTCCGGCTATGAGTCACTTAAAGAAGAAGTAAATTTTTCGCCCTTGCACAGAGTGTAAGGAATAAAAGAAAGAGGCTATTGTTTCACAATATGTATTTGTGAAACAATAGCCTCTTTTAGCTTTCGTGAGACCGTTTCAAGTTTTGTGTAAACGTTAAAAACTGATATAAGATTTGTGAATAGTTACAAATGGGCAGAGCCGATTTTCCGGATTCTGCCCATATC
>QWCE01004957.1_pt1 | contig 22383 bp, 19 predicted proteins | sample 1972531 | NCBI WGS metagenome assembly QWCE01 (sample SAMN09866716, study PRJNA288562) | Human gut metagenome isolate term4_stool, whole genome shotgun sequencing... | reverse complement strand
GACATTCTCCATACGTTAAATAGGAAACATTTAATTTCCTATTTTTTGTTGTAATTTTTATATATTAATAGTATACTTTTAGTAGCAGGTGATAAGTATGTTTATGTGGTTAATTATAATTCTATTTTTGGGATTTATTGAAGCAATTACAGTTAATTTAGTAACAATTTGGTTTGTTATAAGCGGCATTGTCTCATTAATATTATCATTTTTTATTGATGACTTTATTATCCAATTTAGTGTGTTTGTAATTTTAGGAATATTATTATTGATAACTACTAGATCTTGGTTAAATAAAGTATTTAAAATAAATAAGTATAAAACAAATTTAGATAGAGTAATTGGAATGCGAGGGATCGTTACTGAAAAAATAACAAAGAATTCACCTGGTGAAGTAAAGGTCGATGGAAAAAGATGGATGGCTGTATCTGATAAAACAATAAATGTAGATAATGACGTAAAAATTTTAGAAATCGACGGTGTAAAATTAAAAGTAGAAAAATGGGAGGACTAAAATATGAGTGCATTATTTATTATTTTGATATTAGTAGTAGTTTTTATAATACCTAATATTAAAGTTGTACCACAAGCAAAAAGCTATGTAATTGAAAGACTTGGGTCATATTATAAAACATGGGGAAATGGTTTACATGTAAAGATACCTTTTGTTGACAGAATTTCAAATAGCGTAACTTTAAAAGAAATTGTTAAGGACTTTGCTCCACAACCAGTTATCACTAAAGATAATGTAACAATGCAAATTGATACAGTTGTTTATTATCAAATTACTGATGCTAAATTATATACATATGGAGTTGAAAATCCTATTAGCGCTATAGAAAATTTAACAGCAACAACACTACGTAATTTAATTGGAGAATTAGAACTAGATCAAACTTTAACTTCAAGAGATATTATTAATTCTAAAATGCGATCAATTTTGGATGAAGCAACAGATCCATGGGGAATAAAAGTAAATAGAGTAGAAGTTAAAAATATAATTCCACCACGTGATATACAAGAAGCGATGGAAAAACAAATGCGTGCAGAACGTGAAAGACGTGAAAAAATTCTTCAAGCTGAAGGAGAAAAGAAATCTAGTATTTTAATTGCCGAAGGAGAAAAAGAAAGTGCAATTTTAAGAGCTGAAGCTGATAAAGAATCACAAATTAGAATTGCTGAAGGTGAAGCAGAAGCAATGCTTAAGTTAAAACAAGCCGAAGCCGATGGTATAAAATTATTAAAAGAAGCAAAAGCTGATAATGCTGTTTTAACATTAAAAAGCTTAGAAGCATTAGGAAATGTTGCAAACGGTCAAGCAACTAAAATAATCATCCCATCAGAATTACAAAATTTAGCTACATTTGGTATGACTGTAAGTGAAGTAATGAAAAAAGATAAAAAATAAAAACATGAAATTCATGTTTTTTTTAAAAGCAATTTTTAATTTTTTTTGCTTGGTAAGAAGTAACAGCTAAAATATTAATACCAGTTGCAATGACAAGTCCCCACATACCAATTTTAAATAACGATAAAATAAAAAGTAAACTAGTTCTAATTATAATACCAATTAAAGTAGCGTTCATAGCAATTTTAGCTTTTCCCATTGCTTGCAATGCACTAGCAAGAGGGGATTGAATATATTGCATTAAACAAATAGGTGCTAAAACTCTTAAATATGAAACACCTTCGGTTGTATTATAAATTAATTTTAAAGGAACCTCAGGAATTACTTCAAATAAAATAGTTATTGGAACCCCAATTATAAGAGAAAAAATGATTGCTTGTTTTATTTTACTTTTTGCGTAATTAAAATGATTATTACTATAAGATTTACTAATAACAGGAATTAAAGCTTGCGATATTGCCATTGTAAAAAAAGATGGAAGAAGTAATAAAGGAATAACATAACCACTAATAATTCCATATTCATTAACAATAAAACTGTTATTATATCCAACGTAAAGAAGGGTAGAAGTTAAAATTATAGGTTCAAAAAAATATCCTATATTTCCAATTAAACGACTTCCTGTCGTTGGAATACTAATAGAAAAAATATTCTTAATATCACTTTTTATCGGTTTAAAATCTTGTTTATTTAAACTAAAATTTTTAGGTAAAAAGAAAAATAAAATAAGAATAGAAGTGATTTCACTAACAATATTAGAAATAACTAAAAAGAAAATAGCATAATCAAGCCCTTTTTTTATAAAAATAGGAATCCCAATGATAATGATAATAATTCTAATAACATCTTCACATATGTTAGATACAACGTGAGGAATCATCCTCTCTTTACCAAAAAAATAACCTCGTATGATAGAAGAAATACTAATAAAAGGTAAAACAAAAGCCATACCTATAATAGCAAGATAAGTTCTAGATTCATGAAGTAAATTATTAGCAATAATAGGACTAAAAATTAATAATAGTAAAATAATAACTAAATTTATCATTAAGGAGATAGGAATAATTGAAAAAACAAGGTTTTTATTATTACTTTTATCTTCCGCAACTAACTTAGAAATCGCAACTGGAAATCCAAGTTGAGCAAGAGCAATTAAAAGCGTAAAAGTTGGTGTTATCAACATATATAAACCAATTCCCTCAGTACCAATTAAACGAGTAGTAACAATTTTTATAACCATTCCAAGAATTTTAGTTATTAATCCACCAATTATTAAAACAATAGTAGATTGAATAAATTTACTATTTTTCATATATTCTCCTTTAAAAATCTTTGTTTTTAATATATAATATATATATGTGGATAATATAATAATTATTATTAAATATAACTTTTTAGGGGAGGTTATTTATGGATATCAAATTTGAAACTTTAGAAGAGTTATATAAAAGAATAAAACCCGCACTCATAACTAAAAAAAATGAGATGCATCGTGATGGTTATATTTATATAAAAGAAGAGGACATTTGGAATTATTTAAAAGAGATAAAATGGAAAGATGCTAAAGGTTTATCCCTTTATGATATGACAAGTGATATTCTAAATACAGACAACATTATTATCGACAATTATTTAAAAGAAAAATTAAATTTACGTAATCGTAATGTATATTTTGATAACTAGGAGGAGTATTATGAAACAGAATGTAAAACTAATAAAAAATATAGGTGTTGTATTAATTCTAATGATAATATCAGCAATGATAGCACCAACACTATTTAAAAGTCTAAACTTTGGACTAGATCTTCAAGGAGGATTTGAAGTATTATATCAAGTAAAAAGTATTGATGGTTCTAAAGTTACAACTGAAATGGTAAATAATACCTATAAAACAATTCAAAAAAGAATTGATGTCTTAGGGGTATCAGAACCAATTATCACAGTAGAAGGTGATGATAAAATAAGAGTTCAATTAGCTGGAATTACAGATAAAGAAGAAGCAAGAATGATGTTATCAACTGCAGCTAATTTAACATTCAGGGATACAAGTGATAACTTACTTATGAATAGTGACGTTTTAAAATCAGGAGGGGCTAAAGTAGGAACTGATTCAAACGGTAAACCAGCTGTAGCACTAAGCGTAAAAGATAAAGAAGAATTTTATAAAGTAACTAAAAAAGTTAGTACTATGCAAGATAATCGTATTGTTATTTGGTTAGATTATGATGAAGAAGAAAATAATTTTAAATCAGAACAAAATAACTGTGGAAGTTTAAATAACTCAAAATGTTTGTCAGTAGCAAGCGTATCACAAGGATTTGCAAGTGATGTTATTATTCAAGGTAACTTTACGCAAGATGAAGTAAAAACTTTAGTTGAATTGATTAACTCAGGAAGCTTGTCAACTAAATTAGAAGAAATATCATCTAAAACAGTTGCAGCAAGTTTTGGAACAAACTCATTAAATAAAACATTTACTGCTGGAATAGTGGGTATTGTTGCAATAATGTTATTATTGATAGCTTTATATAGATTCTCAGGATTTATTGCATCAGTTGGTATAGTTTTATATACAATTATAACATTTTCAATATTCTGGTTAATAGGAGGCGTATTAACACTACCTGGAATTGCTGGAATTCTACTTGGAATTGGTATGGCGGTTGATTCAAATGTAATTAACTTTGCTCGTATAAAAGATGAATTAGAAGTTCGAAAAAATTTAAAAACAGCTTTTAGAAAAGGTAATAAAAACTCAATAATGACAATTGTTGACTCAAATATTACAACCCTTCTTGTAGCTATAATTTTATTTATTTTTGGAGAAAGTAGTATAAAAGGATTTGCCACAACTTTAATTATAAGTATATTTACAACAATGCTTGTTATGGTTATAATTACAAGATGGCTACTTAAAATTTTTGTTGATACCGGATACTTTGATAATCGTATTAACCTATTTATTGGATATAAGGAAACAAAAAAGAAAAAGAAACTAGATTTTATAAAAAATAGTAGAGTATTCTTTGCTTTCAGCATTGTTTGTGCAATCTTAGGAATTATCTCATTAGGATTTAGTGGATTAAATCTAGGAATAGATTTTAAAGGTGGATCTTCAATTACAGTTAAATCAGATCAAAAACTAACTGAAAAAGAAATAAAAAAAGACTTGAAAGAACTAAATTATAATCTAGAAGAAATGGATTTTATAAATGAAAAAACAGCCTACATTAAAGTAGATAATCAATTAAATAAAAAACAAATTGCTAAAACTGAAAAATATTTTGAAAATAAATATAAAGCATCTACTGATATTGGTGTTGTTTCTAATATGGTAAAAAGAGAACTTGTTAAAAATGCTTTTGTTTCACTTGCAATTGCAACCGTAGGAATTATTATTTATATTTCACTTAGATTTAAATTTAGCTATGCTATAAGTGCTATAGTAGCACTAATTCACGATGCCTTTATGATTATTGCTTTCTTTAGCATATTTAAATTAGAAGTATCATCTATTTTTATAGCAGCTATTTTATCGATTATAGGATATTCAATTAATGATACAATTGTTGCTTTCGATCGTATTCGTGAAAACATAAAAGAAAGAGATAAGAAAATGACAGTTGAAGATTTAAAAGAAATAGTAAATCTTAGCTTAAATCAAACGATCTTTAGAAGTGTTATTACAAGTATAACTACTATCGTTCCTGTAGTAGCACTAATTATCCTTGGATCACATGAAATATTAAACTTCAATATAGCATTCTTAGTAGGACTTATTTTCGGGGCATATTCATCAATTTGTATTGCAAGTCAACTATGGTACATAATTGAAAAGAAAAATATTGGAAAACCACCAAAGAAAAAATGGTATGAAGATGAAGTAGAAGAAAAGAAAATAAAGGGAATTAATTCATAAGAGGTGATTTGATGACTATTAAAAGTGATATAGATAAAAACTATGTTATCATCTCAACTGCTGATATATTAAAATGCATGCGAGATAATAAAAAAAATGAAAGAGTATATGAGGAATGTAGAAATATTTTCCTAAATAATGATGTAGAAGATAATTGTTTTAAATTATCTTCTTTAAATCCTATTGTTTTACTTTTAAAAAAACAAAGGGAAGAAAAATATTATATTGATGCATCTGTTTTAAATGAAGCATTAGGAATTGCTATTTCAGATAATAATTATGAGATGCAAAAGAAAATAACAAAATATTTTAGAAAATATATGGACAATGAACGAAATGGATTAAGTAATATAGACCTTATAAGTGAAATTGTTTCTGATAATGAGGTAATCGCATTTATAAAAAAACATCCTGATTTTCAAACATATGAACAAGACTTAATAAATAAGTCTTATCAAAAAATACAAAAGAAAATTTCATTATCAAAAGAAAATCAATTAAAAGGAAGAGCCTATATATAATGAAAGATGTGATATTATGACAAAAAAAAATATTGGACTAAATTTTGATCAATTGTTGGAAAAACTACGAACATATAATGATGAGGAAGAATTAGAAGTTGTAAAAAAAGCATATACATATGCAGCTAAAATGCACTTTGGTGTAAAAAGAATGACTGGAGAAGACTATATTGAGCATCCATTAAATGTTGCTTATATTTTAGCTGAAATGAATGCTGATTGTGCAACCATAGCAGCTGCGCTACTTCATGATGTTTTAGAAGATTGTGATGTAACATATGATGAACTACAAGAAATGTTTGGAAAAGAAATAACAGATTTAGTTGATGGTGTTACAAAAATAAATAAATTAAACTTTGAAACAGGAAGTAATGCTGTTATTGCCACACAAAGAAAAATATTAGTAGGACTTTGTAATGATGTTCGAGTTATAATTATTAAATTAGCCGATAGACTTCATAATATGCGAACTTTATGGGTTCATACTGAAAAAAAACAAAAAGAAAAAGCTAAAGAAACTTTAGATATTCTAGTTCCAATCGCACATCGTTTAGGTATAAATAAAATGAAAAGTGAACTAGAAGATTTATCATTAAGATACTATAGACCAGATATTTATTTTGATGTTGTTCAAAGATTAAATCAATCAAAAGCTGAACGAGATCAAGTTGTAAAAAAAATGATGGATGATGTTTCAGCTCTTTTAAATGAAGCAGGAATAAAACATGAAATAAAAGGAAGAGCAAAAAGTATATTTAGTATCTATAAAAAAATGGATAAAGGAAAAAAATTTAGTGATATTTTTGATTTGTTAGCACTTCGAATTTTTGTTGATACCGAAGAAGAATGCTATCATGCCTTAGGTGTTATTCATTCTAAATATAAACCAATGCCAAAAAGATTTAAAGATTATATTGCTATGCCAAAAACTAATATGTATCAATCACTTCATACAACCGTTTTTGGTTTAGATGAATATCTATTTGAAATTCAAATTAGAACATATGAAATGGATGAAGTTGCTGAACGAGGTATTGCTTCTCACTGGTCATATAAAGAACAAGGAAGTAATAAAATAGCTATCCAAAATCAAATGGAACAAAAACTACAATTTTTTAGATCAATTATTGAACTTAATAATGATGAATCAAATGATGAAGAATTTGTTAAATCTGTAACAGAAGACGTTTTAAACAATACCATTTATGTATTCACACCAAGAGGTGATGTAATAGAACTTCCAAAAGGATCAACACCAATTGATTTTGCTTACCGTGTTCATACTGATGTTGGAGATAAAATGGTAGGGGCAATTGTTAATAATGTAATAGTTCCTCTTGATCATGAATTAAAAGATAACGACATTATTAAAATAAATACCAATAAGAATTCTTTTGGACCTAGTCGTGAATGGATAAACATGGCTAAAACAACAGGCGCTAAAAATAAAATAAAAAGTTTCTATCGTAAAATAGAAAAAGAAGAATATTTGAAAAAAGGAGAAGAAGCTTTAAACAAAGAACTTCGAAAAAGAAAAATAATTTTTAGCGATTTCTTAACTAATGAAAATATGGACAAAATCATTAAAGAGTTAAAATATACAAATTTTGATGAAGTATACATTAATATTGGTAATAATAAACTTGCAATCGGGGCTGTTATTAATATTGTAACAGGAGAAAATAATACCAAAGAAGATATAATTTTAAGAAAAACCCAAAATAAAGAAGTTGTTTTACCTAGTGTTAAAACAGATATCATTGTTGAAGGAATTGAAGATATAAAAGTTAATGTCGCATCTTGTTGTAAACCAGTTCCAGGGGATCGAATTATAGGATACATTACAAAAGGATATGGTATTTCCGTACATAGACTTGCTTGTCCTAATGTTAAGGATTTAGAAGAGAGAACTATCAGTGTTCGTTGGAATGAAGTTATAAATAAAAAATATCCAACTAATTTAATCATAAAAACCCTAAAAAATGATAATTTATTACTAGATATTATAGCTAAAACATCTAATAATAATCTTACTATTCAAAGTATTTATAACTATAATAGTAAGGGCGATAATACATATGACATAACGGTGTTAGTAGATAACAAAGAAAACTTAAAAAAATTCATGGCAGAAGTTGACTCAATAAGTAGTGTAACTTTATGTGAAAGACATATTAAATAATGAAAATAGTTATTCAAAGAAGTCTAAAATCAGAAGTAAGTGTTAATAATAAAATAGTAGGAAAGATAGAAAAAGGACTAGTACTGCTTGTTGGGTTTCATGAAGAAGATACAATTGAAGATATAGATTACTTAGTAAATAAAATAGTAAAACTACGTATTTTTGAAGATGAAAACCAAAAAATGAATAAATCCATTTTAGATGTGAATGGAGAAATTCTTAGTATTTCACAGTTTACACTGCAAGCTGATACTAAGAAAGGAAATAGACCAAGTTTTATAAAAGCTATGAATTATGAAAAAGCAAAAGAGATGTATGAATTATTTAATAACAAATTAAAAGAGAAGAAAATTAATGTTTATACAGGAATATATGGTGCTGACATGAAAGTAAATATTACTAATGATGGGCCAGTAACGATTATTTTAGAAAGTAGGGAATAAAATGTTAAAAGATAAAATCAATTATAAGCTTGTTAATATTGCTATTATTGCTTTGATTATTTTTTTAATATATCAAACAGGTAATTTATGGATGGGCGTAGTATCAAAAACTTTAAAAATTATAACACCATTTTTTATAGCTTTTATTGTAGCTTATGCATTGCACCCATTTTTTAAATTTTTAACCGACCATAAGTTACCAAAATCATTAGCTATTTTAATCATCGTTTGTCTTGTTATAGGTGTATTTGGTTTTATAGCTGTTATGGTAGTACCACTTTTATTTTCACAACTTACAAGCTTATTTAATGGAATAATAGCCTTTATTAAACAAATATCAATTGATTCTGATATAAATTTAGGACCAATTCAAAAATCACTATCAACAAGTTTCAATGATATAATTTTCTCACTTGGTAAGTATGTGTCTAATGGAGCTGTCAATGTTATTGGAGTTTCACTTGGATATATATCAATTGCTGTTATAGCCTTTTCGGCTTCTCTTTATTTTTTAGCTGATATGGATATGATTAGAAAAACAGTTGGAAATTATTTAAAGAAAAAATCAAAAAGAATTTTTAAATATGTATCATTACTTGATGAACAAATGAAATTATATTTGACAGGATTTATAAGAATTATGCTAATTACAGTAGTAGAATATACTTTAGCTTATACAATAATAGGTCATCCAAATGCTATTTTATTAGGATTCTTAGCTATGATAGCAAATTTAATTCCATATTTTGGTGGAATGATTACCAATGTTGTTGCAGCTATAACTGCTTTTGTTATAAGCCCAACACTATTTGTAAAAACAGTTATTACCTTTGTTATTTTATCAGCTGTTGATGGATATTTAATAAATCCTTTAGTATATGGAAAAACAAATGAAGTTCATCCTTTAGTTGTTATATTATCCGTTTTTGCAGGAGGTATTTTATTTGGCATAGCAGGTATTGTTATTTCACTACCACTTGCTATTATTATCATTACAACCTTTAAATTCTTTCGTGAAGATATTAGTTATAAAATAGAAGATATAAAAGGTAGTACTAAAAAAATAGGTCGAAAAAAAACAATTAAAAATAAATAAAATATATACAAATTAAAAAAAATATAGTATACTAAAATTAGTTACTTATTTGAACTAGTAGTTATATAAATGATTTATAGAGAGAAAGCATTTTGGTGTAAGCTTTTAATTGTTTTATAACGAAGACATCAAATGTTACTAGTAATCGTATATCTGCGTTAAAGATTAGAGGGTATAGAAAGATCTATAAAATAAGGTGGCACCGCGGGGTTACTCGTCCTTATATTTAGAGGTCTTTTTTTGTTGTTAGGGGGATTATTATGGAAGAAAATGAAAAATTTATAGCCGTTTTGTATGAAAAAATTGTTTATGATGTAGAAAAATCAATGTTTATATATAAACCTATAGAGGTATTACAAGATTGTGAAATTGATTTTGAAAACGACATATTAACAACTAAAACTGGTAAATCCTATTTGTCGATGGAAGATCATGTTTTAGCCTTTTCAGAAGAAAATCTTTGTTATGGTTATCCTATGTCTAAGGATGATTTAAGTACATATTGTATAAGTGGAGAAGATGAAGAAAAAGAGGAACAAATAAAATCTTATTATGAACAATTATTAGAAACGGTTGTTTTTGGTGTATATGACAATGAGAAAGAAAAAATAAAAATAATTTTAGCTCCAATAGATGAGATCATCTCACTTGAAGATGACAATTGGTATTATGATTTCGAAATTGAACAAAATGAAAGTGAAACATTAGTTAATATACCATTTGAAAATATTGGTGAGTTAATTAATGAAATTGATGAAAAAAATTATGAAACTGTAAAAAATTATTTAACTAATATTAAAAATGTATATGATAGTGTAGTAGGATTAGAAGTAGAAAACGAACCAAAGGAAGTAAAAAAGGAAAAAGTTCAAACTGAAAAAAAATCTGTTAAAAATAATTTAGAAGAAATAAAACCTGTTTTGAGTCAATTAAATGAATTAGTAGGTTTGGATAATATAAAATCGGAAATAGAAAAACTTGTAAAATATCTTATCTTCGTTGAAAAAACAAAAGGAATGATTGATGTAGAAAAACCAAACCTTAATATGCTATTTACAGGAAATCCTGGAACAGGTAAAACAACGGTTGCCAGAATTATAGGGAAACTATTTTATAAAATGGGTTATTTAAAGAGTGATAAATTTGCTGAAATAACACCAAAAGATTTGATTGCTGAATACGTAGGTCAAACAGCTGTTAAAACTTCTAATTTTATCAAAAAGAATAAAGGTGGTGTTATCTTTATTGATGAAGCTTACGTTTTCTCATCAAAAGCTCAAGAATTCGCACAAGAGGCAATTGTTGAAATTATAAAAGAAATGGAAAAACAAGAAACAGTATTTATTTTTGCTGGATATAAAGAAGAAATGAAAAAATTCGTTAAGTTAAATCCAGGTATGACTTCTCGTGTTGGTTATTTCCTACATTATGATGATTATAGTGTTGAACAATTATATGAAATGTTTGAAAATAAGGTAAAAAAAGCAAAATTAAAAATTAATCCAGAAATAAAAGAAACCATTATTGATATATTAAATCAAGTAAAAAATAAAGAACATTTTGGAAATGGTCGCTTTATTGATAAATTATTTTCTAAAATATTACTAGAACATGCAATCAATACACAAAACTATAAATCTAAAAAGAAATTAATTACAATTGAAAAAGAAGATATAAAAGAAGATATAGTTGAAACACTTATCCATGAAAACTCTGAGGATATCTTTGAAAAACAAGATAACAAACTTGAACAATTAATCGATAGATATACAGATGTTAAAGCAGATGGCATTTTTGAAGAATTAATTCAAAGAACCATTTATGAAAAATTATATAATTCATCATATGATAATATTTCAAACCTTGTTGATAGTAAGATGAAACAAAATATTCCACATGTCTTAAAAGATCTTGAGAAAAAAGTTGATGAAGATCAAAAAGTAAAAAGAAAACAAAAAAATCCTTTAGGATTTTAATAAAAAGGAGGATTAGTATGATACAAAAACCAAAAGGTACTTATGATTTATATGGAGATAGTGCTAAAAAATATAAAAAACTAGAAGAAATTTTAACTACTTTAATGGAAAAATATAACTATAATTATATTAAAACACCATTATTTGAAGCAAGTGAATTATTTCATAGAGGTGTAGGAGAAACAAGCGATATTGTATCAAAAGAAACATATGACTTTGTTGATCGTGGTAATAGAAATATGACCCTAAGGCCAGAAGGAACAGCAGGTGTTGTTAGAAGTTTTATTGAAAACAAGATGTATGCTGATCCTTTAGGACTTACAAAAGTATGGTATATGGGACCAATGTATCGTTATGAGAGACCACAATCAGGACGTTTTAGAGAATTTATTCAATATGGAGTTGAGGTATTTGGAAGTAATGACCCAATGCTTGATGCTGAAATAATTAGTATACCTGTTAATTTCTTTAAAATGTTGGGATTAAAAGGAATTAAAGTAAATGTTAATACTTTAGGAGATGTTGAATCACATAACAAATATCGAGAAGCATTAATAGAATATTTTAAACCACATTTAGATGAATTGTGTGAAGATTGTAAAAAAAGATATGAAAAAAATCCTTTAAGAATCTTAGATTGTAAAGTTGATCATGATTTAGAATGCATGAAAAAAGCACCAAAAACAATTGAATATTTAAATGAAACAAGTAAAAATCACTTTGATAGTGTATTAAAATATTTAGATGAAATTGGTATTGCTTATGAAGTAAACACTAGTATTGTAAGAGGACTAGATTATTATACACATACAGTTTTTGAAATAGAAGCGAGTGTCGAAGGATTTGGAAGCCAAAACGTTTTATGTGCTGGTGGAAGATATGATGGATTAGTAGAAACAATAGGCGGTCCAAAAACTTCTGGTGTAGGATTTGCAATGGGGACAGAGCGCCTTATGACTGCACTAGAATATGAAAATATAAACCTATTAGATAATTATTTAAATAAAAATATAAAAGCAAATTTTAAACAAGCCGATAAATTAAATACTAAATATGTAATTATTGTGGGTGAAGAAGAAGTAAAAAGTAATATTTTAACAATAAAAAATAATCAAACAAAAGAAGAATATAAAATAAAACAAGAAGAAATGATTGATTTTTTTGATCATAAAATAGAGGAATGATAAAAAATATGAAAAAAATAGATATAAAAGATTTAAATAAATATTATGATAAAGAAATAGAATTACAAGCATTTGTAGATAATGTAAGAAATTTACAATATGTTCAATTTGTAATTCTTAGAGATAAAACTGGAAAAGTTCAAATGACGATTGAAAAAGAAGATGAAAATAATAAAGAAATAGTTGAAATTATAAACAATATAACACTAGAAAGTACTGTTAAGATAAAAGGTAAAGTAATTGAAAGTCCTAAAGTTAAATTAAATGGAATGGAAATAATACCAAGTGAAATAAAAGTAACTTCAACATCACTAGCTGAACTACCATTTAATATAAAAGATAAAAATAGTGCGGAAATAGATACAAGACTTAATTATCGTTTTTTAGACTTAAGAAATGATTATAATTCTAATATTTTTAAAATTCAAAGTGAATTAGTTAAAAGCTTAAGAGAATTTTTATATAAAAAAGACTTTATGGAAATTCATACTCCAAAATTACAAGGAACAGCAAGTGAATCAGGAAGTGAAGTTTTTGAAGTAAAATACTTTGATCGTAAAGCTTATTTAGCGCAATCACCACAGTTTTATAAACAAATGGCAATGGCATCTGGCTTTGAAAGAGTATTTGAAGTAGGACCAGTATTTAGAGCCGAAAACTCTAATACAAATCGTCATACAACAGAATTTACAGGATTTGACTTAGAATTTAGTTACATAGATTCATACGAAGATGTAATGGATTTAGAAGAAGAAATGTTAACACAAATGCTAAAAGACATAAAAGAAAAATATGGAGATTTAATTAAAGAAACATATAAAAAAGAAGTAATTGTTCCAAATAATAAATTTCCTAGAATTAAACTAGCTGATTTATATAAAGAATTAGAAGAAAGATATAACTATAAAGTAGCTAAAGAAGAACAAAATGATTTAACAACAGAAGCAGAAAAATTAGCTTATAAATATGCTATGGAAGAATATAATAGTGAATTTATTTTTGTAACTGATTATCCAAAAGATAAAAGAGCTTTTTATCACTTAAGAGAAAATGATATTCCACAAGGATATGATTTAATTTGGCGAGGTGTTGAAATAACAACAGGAGCACAAAGAGAACATCGCTATGAAATTCTAAAAAAACAAGCAGAAGAAAAAGGGCTTTCTAAGGATGTTGAATTCTATCTTGAATTCTTTAAATATGGTTGTCCTCCACATGGTGGATTTGGACTTGGAATAGATCGTCTTACTATGTTATTACTTGGATTACCATCATTAAAAGAATCAATGTTTATATTTAGAGGACCAAATCATTTAAATCCATAAAAGATATTTAAATATCTTTTTTTTGTATATATCTTTTTGGTTAGTTAAAACTAATAGTGGTGATAATATGATTTTAGTATATATGGAAAATATTGATTTCATGAGAAAAATAATAAACTATTTAGATAATACAAATGTTAAATATACAACTAACTTAAGTACTAATTATGACTATATCTTAATTGCAGAATTAAATAATAAAGTAATTAATTTTGCTAAAGAACAATATCAAATGGGTAAGAAAATAATCTTTTTGTCTTACTTAGAAGAAAAAAACATATCTTTTTATTATCAAAGAAAAAGTAAAAAAAGCAAAGATTACTTAAAAAAATTAAATGATATCTTATTAATTACATCTAAAGTATTTGTACATTTTGAAGCAACTCGTAAAATAATAACTGAAAATAAAGAAATACCTGTTATTATTGTGCCCAAAGAAATACCAGTTATTAATATAAGTAAAAATAATAAGGATATTTATAATAAATATAAAATAAAAAGACGCGTAAAAAAAATAATAGTAGTGGATAATGAATATAAAAATATTGAAAAATTATATGTTTTAGCTAATACTTATCCTAAATATAATTTTATTTATTTTGGATATAATCCTGATTATTTAATATCCAAAAAACAACGTGATATGATAAATAATTTACCTAGTAATGTTACACTAATAAAATATAATGATTTAAATGTTTTTAGTGATGTTTGTAAGATTAGTGACATAGTGATTTTTTTAGAAGATTATGGTATTAACATTGACTATGTATATATAACGCTTCTTTTTAAAAAACAATTAGTCATTAAAGAAAATAAACTATTTGAAGATTTATTTATTAATAGTAAAAATGCTTATACTTTCAAAAGTAAAGAAGATTTACTTCTTAAATTTAAAAAAATAGTTAATAATAGAGTAGCAAATCTAACAGATGTAGCCTATTTCTTAATTAAAGACAATACATTTGACGAAATAATCAAAAAATATAATGCTTATTTGATATAGGATTAAAAAAACACTATATTTTTCTCCTAAAATCTATTATAATATACAATAGAGGTGCAGAATATGAAAGAACAAATATTAGAATTATTAAAAAGAGAAAATAGAGCTTTTTCTATTTATGAAATAAACGATGATTTAAATTATAAAACTGTTGATGAATTTAAAGAAGTTCTAAAAGCATTAAATGAATTAGAAGATGAATTAAAAGTTTATCGCACTAATAAAGATAAGTATATGCTATTTAATAATAGTAATTTAAAACTAGGAACAATGCTTGCAACTAAAAAATCATATGGATTTGTTGATATAGAAGGAGACGAAGATGTTTTTATTCCACCACTTTGTATGAATAATGCTATTCATGGAGACAAAGTAGTTGTAGAAATCACATCAAAAAAAGGTACTTCTCTTGAAGGAAGAATTGTTAGAATCGTTGATCGAAAACTAAAGCAAATGGTTGGTGAATTTTGCTATAAAGATGGAAAACCATCTATAGTACTTGATGATGAAAAAGTCAAAATAAATGTTGTTTTAGAAAAAGAACAAATAAAAGATTTAGTTGAAGGGCATAAAGTTTTAATTAAACTTACAAGTAAATTAAAAGATAATAACTATAAGTGTGAAATTTTAAAAATATTAGGTCATAAAAATGATCCTGGAGTAGATATTTTATCAATTGTTTGTAAATATGGAATAAATGATACTTTTAGTGATGCTGTAATGGCTGAGGTTGAAAAGTTACCATCTGAAGTAAAAGAAGAAGAAATGGTGGGAAGACGTGATTTAAGAGACAAAACTATTTTCACTATAGATGGAGCTGATACTAAAGATATAGATGATGCTATATCACTTGATATGCTAGAAAATGGAAACTACTCACTTGGTGTTCATATTGCCGATGTAAGTTATTATGTAAAAGAAGGTAGTGAAATTTATCAAGAAGCGATGGAACGTGGGACAAGTGTTTATTTAGCTGACCGTGTAATTCCTATGTTACCTCATAAACTTTCAAATGGTATATGTTCTTTAAATGAAGGTGTAGATCGTCTAGCTATGTCATGTGTTATGGAAATTGATTCTAAAGGTAATGTTGTAAGCTATGATATCTTTGAGAGTGTAATTAGATCTCGTAAAAAAATGACATATACTGATGTAAATAAAATCATTGAAGAAAATATAATTCCAGAAGGGTATGAACCTTTTGCTGATACTTTAATTAAAATGGAGGAATTAGCTCAAATTTTAAGAAAACATAAGGTGGAAAGAGGTTATATTGATTTTGGAATTGATGAGTCAAAAATTATTGTTGATGAGACTGGAAAAGCAATTGATATCAAACTTAGAAACAGAGGTAAAGGTGAAAATTTAATTGAAGACTTTATGATTGCAGCAAATGAAACAGTTGCAACATGTATTTATTTTATGGAACTTCCATTTATATATCGTGTTCATGGTGAACCAAATGAAGAAAAAATAAATAGCTTTTTAACTTTTGTATCTAGTTTAGGATATACATTAAGTGGTAAAATAAAAGACATGCATCCTAAAACAATGCAAAGTATTTTAAATCAATTAAAAGATAAAAAAGAATTTCATATTTTGTCATCATTACTTTTAAGAAGTATGCAAAAGGCTATTTATGACACTAATAACATAGGACATTTTGGTCTTGCAAGTGAAAGATATACACACTTTACTTCTCCAATAAGAAGATTTCCAGATACAACTGTTCATCGTTTACTTAGAAAATATTTGTTTAAAGCTCAAATTGATAAGGACTCTATAATGTCTGAAGAACAAAAACTTCCATATATTGCAGAACATTCATCTAAAAAAGAACGTGATTCAATTGATTGTGAACGTGAAGTTGATGATATGAAAAAAGCTGAATATATGATGGATCATATTGGTGAAAAGTATACAGGAATGATTAGTGGTATAACTAGTTTTGGAATGTTTATTGAACTTCCTAATTTAATTGAAGGTTTAATAAAGATTGATTCTTTAACTGATGATGTATATACTTTTGATGAATCAACCATTACTTTAAAAGGCAAAAAAAATAAACGTGGTTATCGTTTAGGTGATAATGTTGATGTAGTGGTTGTAGCTGCAAATAAAGAAGCTAAAACAATTGATTTTCAAATAGATAAAAAAGCAAACAAATAGATTATAGGTGATTATAATGGAAATTAATAATCGTAAAGCAAAGTATGATTTTGATATAGAAGATACAATTGAATGTGGTATTGTATTAACTGGAACTGAAGTAAAATCTATAAGAGATGGTAGAGCTAATTTAAAGGATAGTTATGCTATTATTAGAAATAATGAGGTTTTCTTAGTTAATACACATATTAGTCATTATGAACAAGGTAATATCTTTAATCATGATGAAACAAGAAGTAGAAAGTTACTATTACATAAAAAAGAAATATTAAAAATAAATGATAAAATTAGTCAACAAGGATTGACGTTAGTACCTTTAAAAATGTATTTTAAGAAAAACAAAGTTAAGGTTTTATTAGGAATTGCTAAAGGTAAAAAGAATTATGATAAAAGAGAAGCCATCAAAAAAAGAGATACAGAAAGATTAATAAAAAAAGAACTTAAGAATTTTTAAGTTCTTTTTCTTCTGTTGTTATCTCTTGATCTTCATTATCACTATTTATTTCATCTTTAGTATCATCATTTTTTTTATCATCTTCTGTAACTATATCGGTTGTATTTTTAGCTACAGTTAATTTTATTATTTGATTTTTTTTGACTTTGGTTCCAGCTTTTGGATATTGTGAAATAATTTCATCATTATTATATGTTGTTGTTTCGTGTTCTTTTATTGTATATTTTAAATTTAATGATTTTAAAATAACGATTGCATTATCTATGTTCATTTTCTCAAAATTTTGTAGTGTTATTTTTTCATCTAAAACGCCAACTGTTAATTTTATTTTTCTATTTTTGCCAACCTTTGTTTTAGCTTTTGGTGTTTGTTTTAGAACAATTCCAACTTTTGTTTTATCATCAACAATTTCTGTTTTTTGAACGGCTGTTAAGTTTTTTTCTAACAATGTATTAACAGCTTGTTCATATGTAGTACCAGTTACGTCTGGAACTTCAATATTATTTTCATTCCACATGTAATATCCCATTACAGCAATTACGCCAAACATTACGATTATTAATACTATTAAGATGAAAAGCAGAAGATTTTTAAAGAAGCTAGATTTCTTGTCTTTATTTTTTTGTTTTTTAGGTTTCTTATATTTTACTTTTGTAACCTTTTTTACTTGTTTTTTAACTTTTGTTTTAGGCTTAGATTTTTTTTCTTTCTTTTCTTTTTTTTGCTGTTCTTCTTTTAATGGTATTCCACAACTTTTACAGAACATGGCGTCTTCATCATTTAGTATTCCACAGTTTTTACAGTACATATTCATCACCTAGCAGTATTATACAACTTTTTTTAATAATAGTAAAATCATAATTTTATATTGTTTAACATAAAATATAGTGTTATAATACATGTACATGGGGATGTTTAGGTTTCGACGGAAGTATTTTGTCTTAGGTCGCAAGTGGAAGGTACTCCTTACGTACATCCAAAAAAATAAACGGAAACAAAATTAAAAATATGTTTGCTAACTTAGCTGGTTCAAGATCAGCAGTAGCCTTTGCCTAATTTAATATAGGAAACATAGCTTTCTTTAATCTTTTTCTCATTGGGATTTAAGAGGGCTCATTTAAATGAGATATACTATTATTTTGCTTAAGAATAATAGTGAATATTTTTAAGCTTACTATGCAATGGGTTGTTAGTTACTTTCGTTGCATAGGAAATTTACTAACTAACTAAACTTGTAGAAGCCTAAGATGTAGTATTTTCGGACAGGAGTTCGAATCTCCTCATCTCCACCAGATTGATAGGAAACTCGGACACTTTCGAGTTTAAGTAATAGATTACTAACTAGAAATAGTTAGTTTTTTTGTTATTTAAGAAGGAAAGTGAGAGTGATAATATATGTTAACAATAGAAACTAAAGAACTTGTAATAAGTGAAGAACTAAAAAAGAAAGTAGATATGATATGTAAGTTTGCTTGTGTTAATAACTATTCATTTGAAAATGGTAATATAGTTAATTTAAGAAACACTAATATTGCCTATGTAAAGCCCCATATATTAAAAGTAAAGGATAATGACTACTTAATATTTGAAAATAGTGATTATGTCTTTATAAATGGCTATAAAGATAAAATTAAGTTTACTAATTTATGTGATTATATTAAAGAAAACTAGACCTATTGACAAAGTGATTAAAAATGATTATAGTATAAAACCAAGAAAAGCATGCAGTATCGCTTTTTAGAAAGAGAGGTACTTCTATGATTAATGATTTAAAATTTATACTTATATATTTAATTAGGAGTCAAAGGTATTAGTTTTATCTAGTACTTTTGACTCCTCTTTTTTTGGAAATGGAGGTTGATAAAAGTATGAATGAAGAAAAAAAGATTGCTGGCATATATAAAAGAGTTTCTACATTAGATCAAAAAAGAGAAGGTTTTAGTTTACAAGAACAAGAAGAAAAATTAAGAGAGTTTTGTAAATTTAAAGGTTATGAGATTTATAAAGTATATGAAGATGCAGGAATAAGTGCTAAAAATGATAAAAGACCTGCCTATCAAGAAATGATACAAGATATAAAAAATAAGAAGATAAATGTTATTGTTGCTTTTAAACTAGATAGACTTACTAGAAGTGTTTATGATATTGAAAAACTTATGAAATTTGTTAATGATAACGAGTGTGATATAGATTGTATGGCTGATGAATCTAATACTACTACTTCAAATGGTCGAATGGTTATGAGAATAATGACAAGTGTTTCTCAAAACGAAATAGAAAAATGTAGTGAAAGAACTAAATTTGGAATGGTTGGAGCCATAAAATCTGGACATATACCAATACCTAGTTGTTTAGGTTTTAAAAGAGATAATAAAAAATTAGTAATAGATCCACTTACGAAAGATATTGTAATTAGAGTATTTGACTTATATTTAGAGGGTAAAAGTCATCAAAAGATAGCTAATATATTTAACAAAGAAAAAGTATTAGATAAAACAAATTGGTATGATTCTACAATACAAAAAATACTAGCAAATGAACTTTATAAAGGCGATTTTATTCATGGCAAAAGAACAAAACATTCAACTTATTATGAAAATGTTGTAGAGCCTATTGTATCTAAAGAAAAATGGGATTCTTGCCAAACACAAGCAAAAAGAAATGCTAGACACTATGAAAGAACTGCAACTTACCTTTTTATTAATAAACTCAAATGTTCTAAATGTGGTTGTTTCTTAGGTGGATGTGCTAGTACAAAACCTAGTGGCAAGAAATACTATTATTACAAATGTAAAAGTTGCAAAGCGTATTTTACTGAAAAAGACATAGAAGATAGTTTGTTATTACTTTTTAATGAATTATTAAGACAAGATAATTTAATAAATGATTACTATACACCATTTATTAAATCAAAACTTGAAAATAGTGAAATTGATTTTAATAAAGAGATAAAAGAATTAGATAAACAAATGGATAGAATTAAAACTGCTTATATAAAAGGAATACTTAAAATAGATGATTTTGATAAGGAAATAAAGCATATTGATTTTAAAAGAAATGAACTATTAAATAAACAAAAAGAACAAAAGCAATATGAAAGTTTTAGTTTTACTTTAGATGATTTATTAATACTAGAAGATAAGCAAGAAATAGATATGTTTACTAATCCAAGTAATTATTTAAGTAGTTTTTATAAATGGGATAGTTTAGATAGACAAGAAAAACAAAAAATAATTGCTAAATATATTGATAACTTAACCACTCTAAAAACGAATAATAAAATCAATATCATAAATGGAGAATTTAGAAGTTCCTATTTGAAAGATTTAATAGATAACCATAATAATTATAGTGTACCTTTTAACTTAAGATTATTTAAAGATGAATATGGTTGTTATCTTAATATGAACCATGAAGTAAAAAGTAAAGAAGAAGTTAAAAAATATTTTGATAAGTTATGTAGTACATTAAACGAATATAAATTTAATTACTATGAAATAGATACAGATGATGATTTAAAAGATATAAAATATTCATCTAATATTAATCTAGAAAAAATAATACGATTAATTTCTATAAAGCCAGATAAAAGGTTTAAAAATCAAAATTTAAAATTAGGAGTTATTACACTAGATTTAAGTAATATTCCAAATATTAGTAATGAAACATATAGTAAAATCTTTAAAGACTTAAAAGAAAAATTCAAAAATGAATTAGAATCTCAAAAAACATAATCATCCTACAAAAATCACAAAAAATTAGCATTTAGGATGAAAATCTAAAACAATAAAGTCCCTAAATATAAGAAATAAAAAAGGGATTAACCTTTATATCAACCTACAAAGTAGGATGAATTTCGTAAGTACGAAATAAGACTTGCACATACCTAATTCCTTATTTTATAAAGGATTGATAAGGTATGATGTGCAAGTTTCTTATCCTGCTGTTTCATATTTCACTTGATTTTTAATAATTTTCATCCTATTTAGGAACAATAAAATTTTAAAAAATATATTATTATTCAGTAAATTATGGTAAAATAATAGGTACTTAAGGGAGGTTTAACTTATGAGCGATTTTAATAGAATAATGGCTAGAGAAATAGCAAAAATGGGTGGTAAGGCTAAAATTATTCATGGAAATGTAATTGGTAATGTATCACCTGATATTGAATGGATTAAATGGTTATCTTATGAACCAGAATTTGAAAAGAAAAGAATTGAGTATTTTGATACTAAAAAAGTATCTGAGTTATCTTATGAAGAACTAGAAGAAGCTAGTAAATATAGTAGAAATAAAATTTTTGCTAAATTATTTAAAATATATGGAACTAGTGAATGCTCTGAAGAAGATTATATGAGAGTATATGATTATATGTGTAATGAATCTATTGAAGAATTAATGTTAAGTAAATTAACATCTGAGGAGTTAAAATATGCAAAAAAAGAAATAATCAGATTAAGTAAAGTTTCAAAAGAACAATTAAGTGCCAAAGTAAAAGAGGAACAAAAACCAGAAAATTATGCACAATTATCAATGGTGGATTCTTATATATTGCACATAATATCTGATATTAATTATGCTCGAAGTATGTCTGATTTAAATAGAAAAATTGATGCACAATTAGAGCAAAATGAAGTTATGAGACAAAGAAGCTTATACTATGCATCAAATCCATATGCAAGAAAATAAATATATTG
>QWCE01002555.1_pt1 | contig 22393 bp, 25 predicted proteins | sample 1972531 | NCBI WGS metagenome assembly QWCE01 (sample SAMN09866716, study PRJNA288562) | Human gut metagenome isolate term4_stool, whole genome shotgun sequencing... | reverse complement strand
TCTTCTTCGTCGTTGTCTATTACTTCTTGATTTTCATCTTCCGGTTTTTCCGATTCTTCCTTAGATTTTTTTGTATTGATATATTCTTTTATATCTACAACTTTGCCGTCGTCCATAATAATTTTAAAGTTTGCAGTTGTAATTACAATGCCGCCGATTGCAAAAAGCACCAGCAAAGGATTTAAAGCAATGGTAATGGCACTTGCAGTTAGAGGAATGTTAAGTATTACTTCCCCGTTCTTGTCTTCTACAACAAGCTTGGATGCATTGCCCTTGTTCCAAATTTCTTTAATAGAGCTTACAATTTCGTCTGCAAGGTTTTCAATTTTTTCCGTGTTAAAGTTAAAGCCCTTTCCGGTCTTTTCACCCTCAGCCTTTTCCTTGCCTTCCAAATAACTTATTGCTCTATCTACATTGCCGTCGTTTTCAAGTAAAGCTTCTCTTACTTCTTCGTAGCTCTTGCCTGTGGCGTTCATTACGTAGTCAACTTTTTCAATATTAATCATAATAACCTCCTTATTGGTCTTAGTTAAATTATACCCGATAGTAAAAGATGGTAAAACATGTTGTAGAAAATTTTAGTAAAATCACTGTGAAATCTTTGTTATATTTTAGATTTGTTATTATATCTTGCCAATTCTCTTGCCTGGTCCATGCCTAATGACCTGTGAACTTCTTCTATTTCATCTAAATCAATTTCACAAATCCTTGAGTCCTCAAAATCCGACAATACTGTCTTTGCATCACCGTAAGGCCCCGCCACAATACTTTTGCCGTAGCAGCCTCCGTTTAAATCTTCATCGCACCCTTGGGTTGCTGAAACAATAAAGCCGCCCAAGTCGTGAGCTCTCGTCCTTGTGAGTAAATGGTAGTGTGCTTCTCCTGTAAGCTTTCCGAAGGCTACAGGCATAAAAATTATTTTCGCTCCCATGTCCTTTAAAGCTTTAAAAAGTTCCGGAAACCTCAGGTCGTAACATACGGCAACCGATGCGGTTACACCTTTTATGTCGAAGACTCCTATACTCCGTCCATTTGAAAAATTATCACTTTCTCTGATATAGATGCCTTTTTTTACTTCCATGTCCGCCAAGTATCTCTTGTCGTATGAGAAAATTTCCTCTCCTTTATCGTTAAATACATAGCATCTGTTGTATCTCTTGACCCCGTCCAAGGTGGGGATTGTGCCTCCCACTACAAAGACTTTTTCTCTTTCTGCCAAGGCCTTGAGTTTCTTATATGTAGAGCCTCCGTGTTCTTCTTCAAATTCTGTAAAATAATTTGTCCTGTAAGGGCAGGTCCAAAATTCAGGATAGATTAACACCTCCGCACCTTGGCGAGCAAGTTCTTCCCCTTTTTCAATGCCTCTGTTGACATTATAATCTCTGTCTGCCGTGCCTACTGTTTGGATTACTCCTACTTTAAGTCTCACTAAATCACTCCCGCAATCATTAAGATTATAAGGATTAGGCCTAAAAATATTCTGTAGTATCCGAAGTATACGAAGTTATGTTTTTTAATGTAGTTCATAAAGGTTCTAATTACAATTAAAGCCACTATAAAAGAAACAAGTCCTCCGATAAAGATCAAAATAAATTGACCGAAGCTCAGCGCCGTTCCGATTTTAAAGAGTTTTAAAAGCGTTGCTCCAAGCATTGTAGGTATGGCAAGGAAAAACGAAAATTCCGCCGCCGCACTTCTTGAAAATCCTAAGAGCACAGCCCCTATAATTGTCGCCGCACTTCTACTTGTGCCGGGGATCATTGCAAGACATTGGAATACTCCTACCAACAGACAGGTAAGAAGTCCTGCCTCTTCAATTGAATTAAACTTCGTCTCTCTGTTGTACTTAGTTTCAATAAGTATGATGACAATACCGTATAGTATTAAAGTTATGGCCACAACTTTTGTGGAAAAAAGATGTGCGTCTATATAGTCGTCGAACAAGAAGCCGAGTATTGCCGCAGGAATTACTCCCACAATAATTTTCACCCAAAGTCTTATGATCCTCTTGTCCGGGTTTTTAAAAGCTAAAGCCGCTCTCTCTTTAAAGGGCAAATTTTTTATAGGTCTGCCTAACTTCTTTGAAACCTTTCTGTATGAAAAAGGATTTAATTTATTCCAGTATAAAAATACGACGGAAAGTATTGCCCCTAATTGAATAATTACATTAAAGGCATTTTCAAATCCCTTGTCTCCAAATGAAAGAAAATTATTTGCTATGATTAAGTGTCCTGTAGAAGAGATAGGTAAGAATTCCGTTATACCTTCTATGATTCCTAATATTATTGCTTTTATTACTGACATCTTCGCCTCCTAAATGAATTATACCTTTAAAGACCTATATTTTAAACTCTTAAAAATTTCGCCAACAAAAAAAGGCACACAGTGCCTAATTTTTTACTACTTTCATATTTACAAATTTTGTAAACTCCGGTTTGAATACAAGCTTCACAGTGCCTGTCGGACCGTTTCTGTGCTTTGCAATAATTACCTCTCCCACATTGGGCTCCTTGGTGTCGTCGTTGTAGTATTCATCTCTGTATAAAAACATAACAACGTCGGCGTCCTGCTCAATGGCTCCCGACTCACGAAGGTCGGAAAGGATAGGTCTGTGGTCCGCTCTCATTTCGGGAAGTCTTGAAAGCTGTGACAGTGCTATGACGGGAACTTCAAGCTCCTTTGCAATGCCCTTTAACGCCCTTGAGATTGCGGAAATTTCCTGTTGTCTGTTTTCCGCTCTCTTGCCCATTTCCATAAGTTGAAGATAGTCTATTACTATTAAGTCCAAACCTTTTTCCATTTTAAGTCTTCTGCACTTGGCCTTTAGTTCCAAAGGCGTTATGCCGGAAGTGTCGTCTATTTCAAGATCCATTTGAGATAGTACGGGAAGTATGTCCACTACCTTTCCCCACTCTTCCTTGTCCAAATCGCCGCTTATTATCTTTTGAAGATTGACATGAGTACATGAGGATATAATTCTCTGTGTAAGCTGTGCCTTACTCATTTCAAGAGAGAACATGGCAACCTTGGCTCCTGAATTTAAGGCCGCATTTGTACATATATTTACCATTAAAGCGGTCTTACCCATGGAAGGTCTTGCCGCAAGTAAAATAAGGTCCGACTTTTGAAGTCCCGACAATCTGTAGTCAAGGTCAATAAATCCTGTGGAAAGTCCTGTCAGCTTCTTCTTGTTCTTCGCTCTCTCCTGCATTTGCGAAAAACTTTCCAACAAAACTTCTTTTATGGGCACAAGTCCTGTCCTGTTTGAGTCTTGAGTAATGTTAAAAATAACTTGCTCCGCCTTTTCAATAACTTGAGGCGGTTCGGCTTCACTGTCATATGCCGTGGTAACTATTTCTCCTCCCGCTTCAATGAGCTTTCGCAAAATAGACTTTTCCTTGACTATCTTTGCGTAGTAAGGAGCGTTGCCTACTGCTCCCACACTTGATGTAAGTGTGGAAAGATATGTATAGCCTCCTGTCTTTTCAAAAGTTTTAAGCTTCTTAAGTTCGTCGCCTACAGTTATTGTGTCCACAGGTTGATTTAAATTGTAAAGATTTAAAATTCCGATATATATGTCCGAGTGAGCGCCGGAATAAAAATCTCCCGGGTTTAAAATTTCCACAGCAGATGTAATGGCATCCTTTGACAAGAGCATTGCACCTAAGAGGGAGACTTCAGCCTCCTCGTCGTGAGGCGGAATTCTTAAATTTACATCTTCCATTACTTCACCTTAACTTCTACTTTAAGTTCCGCCACAACCCCTTGATATAGTTTAAAGGGAACCTTGTACTCTCCTTCAGTCTTAATATTTTCTTTTAAATCAATTTTTCTCTTGTCCACGTCAATGGAATATTCTTCTACCAATCTCTTGGCAATGTCGAGGGAAGTTATTGCGCCGAAAAGTCTGCCCTTGTCGCCGCCCTTGGCATATAAGTGAAGAGTCTTTCCTTCCAAAACTTTTTTAAGCTCTTCCGCTTCTTTAATATTTTGCGCTTCAGTCTCTCTTTGGATTCTCTTTTCTTCTTCCCAGTTCTTTAAATTTTCTTCAGTAGCTTCCAAAGCAGCCTTGCGGGGGAATAAAAAGTTTCTCGCATAGCCGTCCTTTGCATCTACAAGTTCTCCCGCCTTGCCAAGGCCCTTTATATCTTTTAAAAGTATAACTTTCATTTCTCGATCTTCCTTTCTTCCATATATTCATCAATAGCTTTTTTAAGCTTCGTCATCGCTTCTTCCATGGAACACATAACTTGTGCTCCCGCCATGTTAAAGTGACCGCCGCCACCTATTTTTTCCAAAATAAGTTGCACGGAAACATCTCCTCTGGACCTGCCGGATATGTGCATTTTGTCCCCTGTCTTTGCAATTACAAAGGATGCCGTCACACCGTTTATGTCAAGAAGTTCATCCGCCGCCTGTGCTGCAACTAAAATCGAATTTTTGGCATTGTCATCAAAGTAGGAAATGGCAATTTCATCCGCATAAATTTCCGCCACATTTACAACTTCAGCTCTCATTCTGATAGTGTCGTAGTCGTCTTGGAAGAGAGCCTTCACCCTTTGCATGTCTGCGCCTGCACGTCTTAAAATAGACGCCGCTTCAAAGGTTCTCACACCTGTTTGGAAAGTAAAGTTCTTGGTATCAACAACAATACCGCTCATTAAAGCGTCGGCTTCAAAGTGAGTAAGGTTTAACTCATCTCCCATATACGCAAGCATTTCCGTCACAAGTTCGGCAGTTGAGCTGGCATATGGTTCCACATAGGTAAGAACAGGATCCGATACAAACTCCGAGCCTCTTCTGTGGTGGTCTATAATCACAATTCCATGTTCCTTTAAAAGTTCCGGAGCTTCGGCAAAAGAAGGCTTGTGATTGTCCACCATAATAACAAGTGAACTCTTTGTAATATTTTCCATTGCCTCCTCACCTGTCACCACTTGGGCAAACATTTGAGGTTCTTCCTCTTTCATTCTCTCGATTATATTGTCAATTGAAGGGTTTGAACTGTTTAGTACAATGTAGCCCTTTCTGTTTCTGTTAAGGACGGCACGAAGTACACCTATACCCGCACCGATGGCATCCATGTCCGCATTTCTGTGGCCCATAATATATACGTCGGAAGATTGGTCTATTAATTGACGCAGAGCCGTACCTATAACTCTCGACTTAACCTTGTTACGTTTTTCAACGGCCTTACTCTTGCCGCCGAAAAATTCAAAGCCGTCTCCCGCTTTAACTACAGCTTGGTCTCCCCCTCTTGCAAGGGCAACGTCAATTGCCGTATCGGCTTCTTCGTGAGCCTGTTTAAAGTCGCGACCTTTGTCGGAAACACCGATGGAAAGTGTAATGGGAATGGTATTTCCCTCTGCAAGTTCCTTTAAGTCGTCTAAAATATCAAACTTCTTTGCCTTAATTTGTTCTGCCGATGCATTGTCTGTAATGACAAAAAATTCATCCTGGTCAATTTTTTTAATAAAGGCATTGTATTCTGAAAAATAAATTCTCACAGCCGAGTCGATTTCCGCTGAAAGCATAGGCCTTTTAGATTCTTCCGCCGAGTCAATGGCATCTTGGTAGTTGTCCACTTGAATTTTAATAATAATAGGCGTGGAATCCTTTAAAGTCTTTCTAAGTCTTACAAGGTCTTCTTCCAAAATAAAGTAGTACAAAAGAAGGGATCTGTTTTCACTAGAGTTCTTTGCACTGCCGGGATAGACTTTGTAGTGATTTTCTTTAACAATTACATCTACAGGTCTTCCCTTTTTAATTTCCGATTTCTTCTCTTCATTTAAAACTGTCACATAGTCTGTAATGGGTGTCTTTAAACTCACATCTTCCCCGATAATTTTTGAAAAGTGAGTGTTGTGCCAAACTATCTCTCCCTTTTCGTCAGTAACTACCAAGGGAAAGGGCATGTTAAATACAGCCTTTTTGGCAATGGAGTCCGACTCTTTAATTAAAAAGTCTCCATAGTCGTTAAGCTTTTTGGAATTAACTCTTAGCAAATTAATTGTATAGACCCCTGCCACCACAACGACTATCAGGGCAATAAGTCCTGCGATAGGTTTTATAATAATGGCGATAACACAAGCAATAAGAGCCGCCGCCAATATGGGTATAAAATCTTTAATATCTAAGTTATCAAATTTCACTAAATCACCTCATCGGGAAGTTTTCTAAAGTTCAAAATCGAATCCAAAATTCCCAAAAATCCTAATATTGCCTGCATATAGGTAATGTATATGCTGAACATAAATACCAATATTAAAATAAAGCGAGACACTCTCTTTGACTTTAAATAAAAGTATATAAGAGACAGTCCTTCAGCCATAAAAAAGAAACTGAATATTAAAGAAATATTAAGTATATATGACTCATATCCTTCAAATAGGGATGAAAATCCTAAATTAAGTGTCATTATAATTAGCGCCGCAAATCCCAAAGCCTTAGGAAGTTTAAAGTAATAGAAGGGATTGGGTTTTTTAATTACTATTCCGTTAAAGAGAAGCTTGTTCCCTGTAATGGAAAGTGTGAAGTAACTCGTCACAATAGATCCGATTAAAAGTATGGCAGGAAAAGTATTGACCACTTGATTAAATAAATTAGTCAAGTTGTGAGTCATTTCCGCGTTCATTTCCACATTGCCGTTTTTTAAAAATGTTTCCACCATTTGTATAAAGTCTTGAAGTGCCTTGCCGCTTTCTAAATACTCAGGGGTAATACCCATAGTGTAGAGCACGGTACCCAAGGACACAAACATTGCAACGGTACCTACAAGTACTGTGTACTTTGCAGGTCTCTTGGTAGTTATCATGTAGTGCATTAAAAGTATCATTGGCAAAAATATTGTAAAGACTGAAAGTCCTACAGCGGTGCCGAAGGTCACAGCCAATACCGCCGCCACTATTATAAATACCAAGCCGGCTTTAAAAATACTGTCCTTTATCCCCAAGTATAAAAAGTTTTGGGGAAAATATATATAAATTATCGGAAAAAACATTCCGAATGTTGCAAGTAAAATTGATTTAACTATTGTTAAGAGGATTTCTTTCCCGTCGATTTTACGTGTTTCCAAAACATCACCTCATCCCATAGTTTATCACACATAAGTTCTATATAAAACAAAAAAGACGAGTTGCCTCGTCTTTAATCTCATCTTAGTCTGCGCTATATGGTAGAAGCGCAATTTGTCTTGCTCTTTTAACTTGAGCTTGAACTTGTCTTTGGTGCTTTGCACATGTACCTGTGATTCTTCTTGGAAGAATTTTACCACGGTCTGAAACAAATCTCTTTAATGTTTGTACGTCCTTGTAGTCTAATTCTTTTTCTTTATCTTGACAGAAAGCACAAACTTTTCTTCTTGATCTAAATCTTCTTTGCATTATTTATTCCTTTCTAAATTAAATCAGAATGGAATCTCTTCGTCGTCAACGGGATAGAATCCGCTCATGTCGTCGTCACCGAAGCTTCCGCCTTGATCATATGCGGAGTTTGTAGGTCTTTCACTTCTTTGTTCTTGAGGTCTTTGGCCGGTATTTTGGCCGCCGCCTGTAAAGAAGAAGTTGTTTACAACTACGTCTGTAGTGTAAATTTTACGACCTTCGTTATTTGTATAAGAACCTGTTTGGATTCTTCCTTCTATTAATATCGGTGAACCTTTTTTAAAATAGTTTGCTATGGTTTCAGCTGTTCTATCCCAAGCCACGCAACTAATAAAGTCTGCTGTGGGTTGATTTTTAGATTCCGCTTCTTGTCTCTTTTCCTTACTCATTCTGCGATCTACAGCAACTGTAAATCTAACATATGCCTTGTTGGTATTTGTGTATCTGAGTTCAGGATCTCTAACTAATCTTCCATATAAGGCTACATTGTTCATTTTTGACTCCTTATTTGTCTAAATTTACAATCATGTGTCTCATAACAGGATCCAATATCTTTGCAACTCTGTCGAATTCTTTAACCGTTTCAGGGTTTGCTTCAAATTCAACAACAGTGTAGTAAGCTTCGTTTAAATATTCAATTTCGTAAGCTAATCTCTTTAGACCCCATTCGTCGATTTTTGTAACTTTACCTTCTTGTTCAAGAATAGCTTTAAGCCTGTCAAAAGCGGCAGTTCTCTTTTCTTCTTCAACATTTGGATAAAACATTAATACAACTTCATAGTGTTTCATCTTTTCACCTCCTCCGGACTAATGGCACTTGCGTGCAGGATTAACGAATATATTTTAGTGGAGAATCGGAATTTTGTCAAGAAAAAAAGACGGCCTCCCGTCTTTTAATGTAATTTATATCCCGATGCGATAAGTGCCGACTTAATTTCTTCCTGATGATTTTCGTCTCTCGTGGCAACTTTAACTCTCACCCACATTGTGTCAATGTCATCTCCCGCAAGGTCGACAACTTGATCAATGGTTTGAATGTTTGATCCTAATTCTTCGAAGATCTTTAAGAGCTTGTTAAGTTCTCCCGGCGAGTCCTGTAATGTAATGCGAAGGTCAAGGGCTCTCTTTGTAGTGAAAAGTCCTTTTTCAATTACCTTTGATATTCTTTGCACATCAATATTGCCACCTGACAATACACACAGCACTTTCTTGCCCTTGGCGTCAAATTTATTATACATAAGTGCCGCCACAGCTGCCGCTGCCGCACCTTCAGACACAATTTTTTCGTCTTCCATTAAAGCCAAGATGGCTCCTGATATTTCTCCTTCAGATACCAAGACCACTTCGTCCACATATTCTTTAACAATGTCAAAGCACAAATCTCCCGGAGTTTTTACGGCAATGCCGTCTGCAATAGTCCGTGAGGAGTTTAGAGTTATAACTTTATCTTCTTTCAAAGACTGATACATACTTCCCGCTGTGGAAGCCTGCACACCTATGACCTTTACCTTGGGATTGATGGACTTAATTGCAAGGGCAATACCGGATATAAGTCCGCCGCCTCCTATGGGCACGACCACAATGTCTACCAAGGGCAGCTGTTCCATAATTTCAATGCCGATGGTGCCTTGGCCTGCGATTACTTCTTCGTCGTTAAAGGGATGGATAAAGGTGTAGCCCTTTTCTTTTTCAAGTTCATAGGCTCGCTGTTTCGCGTCGTCAAAGGTGGTGGGCACAAGTACAACTTCCGCCCCAAGTCTTTTTGTCGCTTCAATTTTTGAAATGGGAGCGTAGGTTGGAATACATATTACGGACTTAACGCCCAAATCCCTCGCCGACTTTGCCACACCTTGGGCGTGATTTCCGGCGGAGCAAGCTATTACTCCGCGCTTTAACTCCTCATCTGAAAGAGTCAAAATTTTGTTCAAAGCTCCTCTTATTTTAAAGGAGCCTGTCACTTGAAGGGACTCCATCTTTATGTAAGCATCATCTCCTATAGTTCTTAGAGAAACTACGGGAGTGTACTTTATCTTCTCTTTAATTCTCTCTCTTGCTTTTAAGATTTGTTCAAATTTCATATCAGTATAGGGGGAATGTCTTTAAAACTTCAAGGACATTGTCTTTAATTTCAGTTACAGGTCTTCTGTCTTTTAATCTGTCGCACATAAGTTTTGCAATGTACTTCATGTCTTCTTCCTTCATTCCTCTCGTAGTCATGGCAGGAGTTCCTATTCTCACGCCGCTTGTGACAAATGGGCTTTCAGGATCCATGGGAATTGTGTTTTTGTTTGAAGTAATATTTACTTCCGAAAGCATTTCTTCAGCAGCCTTGCCTGTAAGGTTTAAACCTCTCACGTCAATTAAGAGCAGGTGGTTGTCAGTGCCACCTGAGACAAGTCTTATGCCTTCTTCGTTAAACACTTCCGCCATAGCTTGTGCATTTTTCTTAACTTGTTCCATGTAGGTCTTGTAAGAAGGATCCAAAGCTTCTTTAAAACAAACGGCTTTTGCCGCAATAACGTGTTCCAAAGGTCCCCCTTGAAGTCCGGGGAAAATTCCCTTGTCAATTCTCTTTGCATGTTCTTCCTTGCATAGAATTGCGCCACCTCTCGGGCCTCTTAAAGTCTTGTGAGTAGTTGTTGTTACAATGTCCGCATAGGGCACGGGAGAATTATGTAAGCCTGTCGCAACAAGTCCCGCAATGTGAGCCATGTCAACCATGAGCATTGCTCCAACTTCCTTTGCAATTTCTCCAAAGGCTTTAAAGTCGATTTCTCTCGGGTATGCACTTGCCCCCGCCACAATCATCTTCGGCTTAACTTTTTTTGCAATTTCAAGGACATTGTCATAGTCAATTCGTTCAGTCTTTTCGTCGACGCCGTAAGCTTCAAAGTTATAAGTCCTGCCTGAAAAGTTTACAGGGCTTCCGTGAGTCAAGTGTCCCCCTTCTGAAAGGTTCATGCCTAAAACCGTGTCCCCGGGTTTTAAAAATTCGGCATAGACACCGATATTTGCATTTGCTCCGGAGTGAGGCTGAACATTTGCGTGGTCGGCGTTAAAAAGTTTTTTAAGTCTTTCTCTTGCCAAGTCTTCCACAACGTCAATGTATTCACATCCCGCATAGTATCTCTTGCCCGGATAACCTTCCGCATACTTGTTGGTCATAATTGAGCCTTGAGCTTCAAGTACCGCCTTTGAAACAAAGTTTTCGGAAGCAATAAGCTCAACGTGTTCTCTCTGTCTTTTAAGTTCGTTTTCGATGCCTTGGAAGACATCTTTGTCATATTGTGCTAAGGATTCTAAGTTCATTTTTCACCTCTTAATGATATATATTTAATTGTAACACAGAAATAAAAAAATAAGCTATAATGAAGAGAAGGAGAGATGTATGAAAAGAAAAGTTTTATCCATATTAATAATAAGTGCGGCGCTTCTATTACTTATAGGCTGCAGCAAGACCAAAAAATTGGAAGTATTTACAAAGGACGAGCTTGAAAAGAGAGCTTCGGAAGTCTTCGAGACAATTCAAGAAAGAGACTTTGATAAGCTTAGAGAACTTGCATCGGACAGTTTGAAAGAAGAGCTGACAGATGAAAACATAGCTCAAATCGACGAATACTTGGACGAAGTGGGCGAGTTTAAAAAGATAAAGAAAAAGTCCTACAGAGAATTAAAAGAAAAAGAAGGAGACGATGTGCTGGGAGTGGTGTACTACAACGTACAGTATCACGAACAAAAGATTAACTACACCTTCACCTTTGACAAGGACTACAACTTTAAAGGACTTCTCTTCAGATAGATAACTTTTGAAGAGAAGGTTAAAGTTAGTATAAATTTAGGAGGAATTATGAAAAAGAACCTGTTAAAAATCGCAATAGTGTTTATGTTAATAGCTACACTAATGGCTTGCGGAAATAAAAACAATGCCGCAGAAAACAAAGAAGAGAAAAAAGAAGAAGCTCCCGTGACGGAAGTTGAAAAGGAAAAAAGCGAAGAAGAAAACACCGACATGGATAGTAAAGATCCTAATGACATAGGTGAAGGCAGCTTTTATTTGAAAAACGAAAGCGGCACAACTGAAAACGGCGAACCTATTACAGTTTCCTACGACGAAAGTGTAGGTTTCATTCATATGGGAATTGTCACTTCAGGTATAGACATCAGTCGTAAAACTGCAGTATGTGTAGATGACCAATTAATGACTTTAAATTATTTTGAAGCACCTGAAACGGAAATAATCATACCCCAACAACTTGAAGACGGTCCTCACAATCTAATACTTAAACAATTTAAAGACGACGACACAGAAGGCGAACCTACATTGGTTAAGTCCGCTCCCTTTATATACGAAACAAAATAATAAATTATCGCCCTCTATAATAGAGGGCATTTTTAATGCAACAAAAAATCCGAGGATTACCTCGGACTTCTATCACCAAAAGAAAAAAATGGAGCTATTAGCGGGACTTGAACCCGCGACCTCTACATTACCAATGTAGTGCTCTACCGACTGAGCTATAATAGCGCGCTGCATATATTCTACAAAGGTTTCATGCTTTAGTCAATGTTTAAATTCCCCATAGTGTATGGGCATGTTAAGGGTACGAAACTTGTGCTCATACTCCGTCACAATATTGTCGGGGTATTCACTTAGCTTCATGTTGAAGTCACTCTTTATTATTTCAAAGCCTTCATCTTCAAAATATTTTAGAGAGTCTTCAAACAAATCTCTGTCGTCTGTCTTGAAGTAAATTTCACCCCCGGGTTGCAAAAGATTTTTGTAAATTTTTAAAAGCCTGGGGTGAGTGAGCCTTCTCTTCTTATGCCTTTCCTTGGGCCAAGGGTTGCAAAAGTTAATGTATATTCCCTTTATCTCACCTTCCCCTACAATCTCTTCTATGTTGTCCACGTCATAGGGGATGCACCTCACATTAGAAAGTTCTTCTTCCCTTATCTTGCGAGTGGCGTAGACAAAGGCATTTGACTCTCTGTCAATTATTATATAGTTGGTCTTCGGGTTTCTTGTTGCAAGTTCTTTTATAAACTGTCCCTTCCCCGCACCTAATTCTAAATATATGTCGTTGTCGTTTTTAAATTCTTCACTCCACTTGCCCTTTAAGTGCTTCGGATCAAAGATGACATAGGGGTTCTCTCTCATCTCCGGTATCGCAAAGTGTTTTTTTCTAAGTCTCATTCTTTCAAATTATCCTTTAACTCAACAAGCTGTTCTTTTAAACTGTCATCCAAGGCCCCAATGTGATTTTTAGAATCACTTGTTATGTCCTTGCTCTTTCTTTCAATTTTATTTCTCTCGCTTTCCACTTCAGCGTAAAGTTCCATGGCTGAAATTCTGCTGCCGCCCCTTTGCAAAATAATTTGCTGCTCGATTTTGTCCGAGGTTGCGACACGAACTCTTCTCACTCTTCCGATTTTATCAAGTTCCTTTTCGATAAAGTGGTCCGCCGTTTCCAATTCCTTTGTAAAGACTACATATATGCCCCCGACTTTGTAGACCTTGCCGGGAGACTTCTTAACTCTGTAGGCGTCGTAGACAAGTATTACTTCCTGATCAGTCACATGGGCGTACTCAATCATTAAATCTATTAACTCTATGCGCGCCTTTTCAAGGTCCACCTTCATTGTGTCCTTAAAGATTTCCCAGGAGTTTATTATGTTGTATCCGTCTACAAAAAGGTAGTCCCTGTCTTTTAAATACCTGAGCATTGTCTTTGTATTTCAAATATTACTATACTTGCGGCGCAAGATGCGTTTAATGAATCGAAGGGATTTGACATGGGAATCTTAACTGCGGCGTCACAGTTTTTAAGTATGGATGGTGATATACCCTTGCCTTCGTTACCTACTACTATTGCCACATTGCCCTTTAGGTCCGTGTTGTAATATTCAGTGCCTTCCATGTCCAAACCGTAGATCCAGTATCCCGCATCTTTAAGTTTTTTAATGGTGTTTGAAATATTTGTAACACGTGCCACTTTTATCTTGTCAATGGCACCTGCAGATGCCTTGTAGGCACCTTCATTTACCTGTGCCGCTCTGTGCTTCGGGATAATTATGCCGTCAAAGCCTGCGCCGTATGCACTTCTTGCAATGGCTCCCAAGTTGTGTGAGTCCTGTACTTCGTCTAAGATTACAATTTGTCCCGGTTTGTTTTTTTCTTTGGCAAAGGCGATTATGTCTTCAACTTCGGAATAGACGAAGTCATTTACCATTGCAACTACCCCCTGGTGGTTCTTGCCTTCCGCCATCTCGTCCAATTTTTTTCTGTCCACTTCGCCAATGGGGATTTTTTTCTCTCTTGCCATGGCGTAGATTTTATTAATGGAGCCTTCCATCTCCCTTGATTGAAGGTAGATCTTCTTGACTCTTCCTTCTTTTAACACTTCTATAACCGGGTTTCTGCCGTATATATATAAATCTTTCATTACAAACTCCTGTAGTATTCTCTCACTTCGTTTATTTTGCCGCAGGTCATTTTGCCTTCGGGACATGGTCCCGTTACACATGAAGGGCCTTGGTTTTTAAAGAGTATGGGGGAGATTTTTTTTAGCTCGATTAACATAAGTCGTGCCATTTCTCTTATCTCCCATTGAGCTCTGTTGCAGCACCTGAGTTTTAAAAAGTGGTGTAGGCTCCTTACGTTCATGGTAAAGACGATTTTCGTCTCACAGGCATTTGGGAAGACATATCTTGCATCTTCAAGTGCCGCCTTCTCCACCGTCTTCCTTGCCTCTTTTTCGTCCTTGCCCGCCGCAATTAATGGCTTTATTTTTTCAGCGACTAAAACTTCCACAAGGTCCTCATAGGCTTTCTTGTCGTTTTCCATTGCCTTGTAAAAAATTTCCCGCGCCTTTTCATTTTCTTCTATTGCGGGAGGTACTACATATTTAAAGTCCGTTAGGTTTACATAGCGCTGTGACTGTTGTGAGTAGCTTGCAATTCTGTGGCGCACCAATTGATGTGAAAGGGCTCTTGATATTCCTTCCACTGCAAAGGTAAAGCTTGCGTGTTCCAATGGAGAGTCGTGTGAGAGTCCCATTAACATGTTTAAAAATCTCTCCACGTCTTCCGGGCTCATTTTCTCTCTGATTTCTTCCACGCCCACCTTTGAATAACAAAGCTTGGCACTTTGAGCTATAACCTCTTCAGGATTTTGTGTATGAGAAATTATTTCAACCTTCATATTCTCTCCTTATTATTTCAAAAAGTTCAAAAAGTCTTTCGTCTTCTCTCTTTAAATACAAATAGCCGATTAATGCCTCAAAGCCCGTGGCAATTCTGTAAATATTTACGTCGGTGTTCTTGGGCACCGTGTGAGGCTTTTGGTTTCTCCCTCTTTTAAAAATATGCTCTTCCTCTTCGGTTAAAACTTCACTTATGAGTTCATAGGCAATTTTTTGTCCCCTTGCACTTACAATTTTTGAAGTCATTCTGTGCAAGGTCTTGGGGTTTAATTTCATCTTTGTAACCAAAATTCGAGCAAAGACTTCGTAGACCGCATCGCCTACAAAGGCAAGTGCCAGGGGGCTTAAAAGTTCCGGCCTTTCTATGTCAAAATGTTCTCTGAAAAGATCTAAATTTTTCTCCAAGTTGTGCCGCCTCTTTGGTCTTTTATTTCAATGCCCATTTCAAGTAGTTGGTCTCTGATTTTGTCTGCCGTGGCAAAATCTTTGTTCTTTCTGGCTTCGTTCCTCTTTTCGATTAAATCCAATACTTCGTCTTCCAAACTTTCTCTCTCCTTGTGTAAAAGCCCCAAGACATTTGAAAGAGTAAGGAGTAAATCCAAGGCTCTCTTCACAAGTTCCTTGGAAGATTTTTCGTCTATATCTACATTTATTTCTTTAACCAAGTTAAAAATTGCAGTTAAACCGTCGGCAGTATTAAGGTCGTCGTCCATTGCCTTTACAAATTCTTCTTCCACTTCTTCAATTTGTTGCCAAAGAATTTCTTCTTCCTTTGACATTTCTCTGTCCTCAGCAGTTTTTAAAAGATCTTCCAACTTGTACTTTGCGTTGTAAATTCTGTCTAAGGAATTTTTGCAAGCGTCCATTACTTCCTTTGTAAAGTTAAGAGGACTTCTGTAGTGAGATGTGAGTAGGAAGTATCTCAACACTTCCAAGTCGTATAGCTTTGAAATATCTCTAACGGTAAAGAAGTTGCCTAGGGACTTGCTCATCTTTTCGTTGTTTACATTGATCATTGAGTTGTGAAGCCAGTATCTTGCAAAAGTTTTGTCCGTCAAAGTTTCAGACTGTGCAATTTCGTTTTCGTGGTGTGGGAATTGTAAGTCTTCTCCGCCGGCGTGAATGTCAATTGTGTCTCCAAGTATAGTCTTTGCCATTACGGAGCATTCAATGTGCCATCCCGGTCTTCCTTCTCCCCAAGGTGCCTTCCAGTATGGCTCTCCCTCTTTTTTATTTTTCCAAAGGGCGAAGTCTAACGGGTTCTTCTTAAGTTCCGACACATCCACTCTTGCCCCTGCAAGTAAGTCGTCGATTTTCTTTTTGGAAAGCTTGCCGTAGTCCTTTGCCGCTTCAATGTTAAAGTACACGTCACCTTCGGAGACATAGGCTGCGTTCTTGTCAATAAGGCCTTGGACAAAGTCTATAATTTCACCAATGTGTTCCGTGGCGCGGGGGTGAATTGTCTCATAGTCGTAGAAGTTTAATCCTCCCACGTCCTCTTTAAATTCCTTAATATATTTATCCGCCACATCAGCCACAGTTGTGCCTTCTTCATTGGCTCTGTTTATGAGCTTGTCGTCGATGTCCGTAAAGTTTACTACAAATTTTACTTTGTAGCCCTTGTATATAAAGTATCTTCTCAATGTGTCGAAGACTACAATAGGTCTTGCATTGCCCACGTGAATGTAGTTGTAAACCGTGGGGCCGCAGCAATACATTGTGACTTCATTTGCTTTAATAGGTACAAATTCTTCTTTTTTTCTCGTAAGTGTATTGTAAAGTTTCATTATTCCTCCCTCAGTGTAAATTTTCCCACACTGTTAAAAAATTTTTTATAGTAATCCAATTTAATAAACTTGCCTTCATCTATGAGTTCAAAAATTTCATTTACACTTGCTATTTTAACATCCTGTACTTCTTCTTTCTGTATGACAATGTCTTCTATGTTTACAATTTTGTCGCAAAGGTATATGTAAAAGATGCCTCCGCACTCGGTGATAATCCGTTTAAGTTTTAGCTCCGAAGTCAAAATGTCAAGAGACAACTCTTCTTCTATCTCTCTTACAATGCCTTCAAGTGGCGTCTCCCCTGCATGGACACTTCCGCCTGCGGAACAGTACCAAAGGTCGGGGAAAGTCTTTTTGTTCTTCGCCCGCTTTTGAATAATGTATTTGTCCTCTGCCACTCTTATCCACGACTCTACTATTATATGATATTCTCCGGGACCTAATATTTGTCCCCTCTTTATCGTCTTATTCTTTTTCTTGCCGTTCTTGTCATAAACGTCCCAATACTCAGCCATATTATCACCGATATCATTATATCACAGCAAGGCCTATGAATTATTAGAAATAATATAAGATTGGTGGTAGAATAGTAAACTAAAAAGATTGATATTTTTGTAGTAATTTGAAATGATTAATGGTAGAATGTTTACTTAAAATATCCCATGTTAAAATAATAAGACAAAGTAGGTGAAAAAATGATTGAAGTTAAGAATCTGACAAAAATATTCTCAATAGACGGCAAGGAGTTTAAAGCTGTAGATGACGTGAGCTTTAAAGTAAATGCCGGAGAGATATACGGCATCATAGGTCTCTCAGGTGCGGGCAAGTCCACAGTGGTACGCTGCATCAACAGACTTGAAGAGCCGGACGGAGGAGATATATTGGTAGACGGCCAAAGCATTCTTGCTCTGCCTCACAATGAACTGTTAAAAGAAAGGAAAGAAATCGGCATGATCTTTCAAGCCTTTAACCTCTTTAGTCAAAAGACAGTTTATGAAAATATCGCCTTCCCATTAAAAATTTCAAACTACGGCAAAGAAGAAATAGATAATAGGGTTGAAGAGCTTTTAAGTTTTATAGACTTAAAACACAAAAAGAACGCATATCCCTCGGAGCTATCCGGAGGACAAAAACAACGTGTAGCTATAGCAAGAGCCATTGCCACCTCGCCTAAGATTCTTCTTTCAGACGAAGGTACATCCGCCCTTGACCCGGCAAACACGAAGAGTATATTGGAACTTATTAGAAACGTTGTAAAAAAATACAACACCACAATAATTATGATCACTCACCAAATGGAAGTGGCAAAAGAAATTTGCGACCGCATTGCCGTAATGGAAAATGGAAGAATTGTAGAAGAAAATACAGTTGAAGAACTCTTTAAAAATCCCAAGACCAATCTTACAAAGTCCTTTGTCCATTCAGTAAAGGGCAAGGAAACCGAAGTCATTGACAGACAAAGATTTACAGGACAAATTGTAAGGCTTTCCTACGGAGATACGGACTACTGTTCACCTATACTGTCAGACGCCATCAAAAAATTTGACGTGGATGTAAATATACTTACGGGAAATATAAACAACCTTTCCGACAAAAGTGTGGGCTATTTAATAGTAGAGTTTAAAGGAAAAGATGAAGAGATTTTAAAGGCAATATCTTTTCTGAAGAGTAAAAACGTAAACTGTGAGGTGCTTTAATGGAAAATATATTTAAAATAGTAGGCCCCGCCATACCTCAAACAATTTACATGGTGCTTTTCTCATCAATTATAGCCGTAGTCTTCGGAATGTTGTTGGGAATAATTTTAACTCTCACACGTCCCGACGGACTTAGAGAAATAAAAAGTCTATATAGTTTTTTGGACTTTGTAGTAAACATAATGAGGTCACTGCCCTTTATTATCTTAATGATTGTAGTAATGCCTCTTACAAAAGTAATTGTAGGCAAGGGCTACGGCACAAATGCCTCAATAGTACCTCTTTCAATCTCCGCAATACCTTTTGTGGCAAGAATTGTAGAGGGATACTTAATCCAAGTTGACAAGGGCATAATAGATGCGGCAAAGAGTATGGGAGCCACAACTTCTCAGATTGTATTCAAAGTTTTAATACCTGAATCAATGCCTGCTATTGTAAACGGTATAACTTTGACTATAATAAATATAATCGGTTACTCGGCAATGGCGGGAGCAATAGGCGGCGGCGGCCTTGGGGATGTAGCTCTTCGATATGGATACCAAAGAGGACAAACCGATGTATTGTTTGTAACAGTAGTAGTAATAATAATATTTGTACAACTGATACAATTTGTTGGAAACAGTATCTCCAACAATATTAATAAAAAATAGGAGGAAACATGAAAAAGAAATTATTTGCAATAGTCTTAGGACTTGTACTGATTTTAACTGCCTGTGGCAGCAAGAAAGACGATCAAAAAGCGGAAGCACCTGCAGAAAATGCACCTGCTGAATCAAATGAAATTGTAATCGGCGTATCACCGGTGCCTCACGAAGAAATTATTGAAAACTTAAAGGATGACTTTAAAGAAGCAGGCCTTGATGTAAAGGTAGTAGTATTTGACGACTATATTCAACCGAACATTCAAACAAACGAAGGCGACTTGGACGCAAACTTCTACCAACACATTCCATACTTGGACGCTTTTAACAAAGAACAAGGCACAGACCTTGTAAGTATAGGTGGAGTTCACATTGAACCCCTTGGCGTATACTCAGACAAAATAAGCGACTTAAACGACCTGCCTGAAGGCGCAACAGTTATTATTCCGAACGACACATCAAACGGAGCAAGAGCTCTACTCATTTTGGAAAAGAACGGCGTAATAAAACTTAAAGACTCAACAGATGTCAATGCAACAGAACAAGACATAGTTGAAAATCCGAAGAACATTAAGTTCGTTCCAATGGAAGCAGCAAGTATTGCAGGAGTATATAAAGATGCAGATGCCGCAGTAATCAACTCCAACTATGCACTTGGTGCAGGCTTAAAGCCGGGCACTGATTCAATTGCAATTGAAGATGCAGTAGACAACCCCTACGCAAACGTAATCGTTGTTAAGAAAGGCAGAGAAGGGGAAGAAAAATTCAAGAAGTTCATGGAAGTTCTTCAATCAGAAAAAACTAAGAAATTTATCGAAGAAAAATATGAAGGCGCAATAATCCCCGCGTTTTAATTATGAATACTTAAAGCACTCTAAGGAGTGCTTTTTTTATTGAGTTGGGTATCTGGGACACTCGCCCTTCCGATTGGGGACATTCACCAGTCAAGCCGAGCTTGACAGGCACAGGCACCCTCTTTGTCGGGGACATTCCTCGCAGCGAACGCAGTGAGCAAAGAGGTGTGTCCCCTAAACAAAAAACTAAAAATAAAAACTAACTCGATTAACGATATAAACCAAAAATTTTTTGTCGTTAATTAAGTTAATTATCTATCAGAGATAATTTTAAGGGGACACACCCTTGCCTTCGGCTTGGGAATGTCCCCACTAAAATTTAACCTCACTCAACCTATCGGGGACATTCCGCGAAGAGCTTTAGCTCTGAGAGGTGTGTCCCCCCCCCACAACTTTTTGTGTGTCCCCTATTGCATCCGTTAACAAATGTAACCGATTTGTAATTTGTCATATAAAAAATACTTTGATAACCTATTACTTGAGGTGAATTATGAAAAAAATATTAACAGCAATGGTACTTTCATTGCTCTTGGTCTTAGGTGCATGCAGTCCCGCATCCCTTTCATACTTGGACCAAGTATCAAAGACATCAAAGTGGACAAACTATACCCAAGAAGGTAATGTAACGGTAAAAATCGAAACCAAGGACGATGATGGCAAAGATTTAAATATTACAATCCCTGCAGAATTTAAATCAACAGCTGAAGGCGTAAAAGGCAAAGTCGATATTAAATACGACTTAAAGTCCTTAAAAGAAAGTTTGCAAAGTGTAATAGAAAATCCGGAATCAAACTTAGACCTTCCTGATGAACTGAAACTCACAGTGTTTGCAAACGGAACAAAAATTGCCGTTAAAAAATCAGACATCTTAGGTCTATTGGGTAAAGAAGCTCCGAAAGAACTTAAGGACGTAAAAGAAGAATACTTGGGATTTGATTCCACAGGTCAAGAAGACATGGATCAAAAGAAGTTGGAAGAATACGTTAAGTCTGAAGAGTTTAAAGCCGACATGCTTAAACTGATTAAAGACGGCTTGGACGGATTTAAAGCTTCAAAGGAAATGAAAGTTGAAAAGAACACCTACACCTACGAAGCAACATTGGAAGACGCCCTTGACGACTTTGAAGATGCAGTTGAAACACTTGCAAAAAATCGCGACAAAGTTGCAACTACAGTTGCAAACATGGCAGCAAAAATGGGCTACAAAGATGTAACTGTTGATAAAGTTAAGACAGAACTTGCAAAGATAAAGGCGGACGATTTAGACGACGCTTTGGATTCAGATGATGAACTTAAAGATTCAAAAGTAAAATTCTCCACAACATTTGGCGAAAATACAATGGACCAATGTTTCTCCATGAAATTTAAAATTAAAGACTTAGGCACAGTTTCAGTTGAAACGACAACAAAGACAGTTAAGGATGACAAGGCTAAAGTAAGCTATCCTACAAGTGTAAAATACTACACACAAGAAGATTTGATGAAGTCAGTTGCACCGAATCAAGGACCTATGTTCTTAGTCACTTTAAACGATGATTTTGTAGAATTTGAAGACGTACAACCCATTATAAAGGACAACAGAACCTTGGTACCATTCAGAGCCATCTTGGAAAAAGCCGGCGCAAAAGTTGATTGGAATCAAGAAGACAAAAAAGTCACAGCTGAATTGGACGGCAAAAAAATCGAAATGACCATCGGCCAAAAGAAAATCATGGTGGACGGCAAAGAAGTTGAACTTGATGTAGCACCCATGATTAAAGAAGGAAGAACATTAATCCCTCTAAGAGGAATGTTTGAAAACTTAGGATTTGAAGTTGAATACGAAAAAGTCGGCCAAATCCACTCAATAGAAATTGAAAAATAAATAAAGAATAGAATGGGGACACACCATCGTGGTGTGTCCCCTTTTTGTATATCGGGGACATTCCGCGTAGCGGTGTGTCCCCTGGACAAAAACTGACTTAATTAACGACTTAATCAAAATTTTATGTCGTTAATTCAGCCGGTTATCTGTCAGAGATGATTTTAAGGGGACACACGTTACAATCTGCTTCCGCAGATTTTCACGAATGTCCCCAATTATCATCTCTCTTATTTATCTTTTTTTCCTGAACCTAACCCGAAGGCCATGGCAAAGCAAAGGCCGATAGCTATTCCTAATACCATATTGTCAAATACTATTCCGAAGGCCACACTGAATAGGATACCTATGGCTATGGCATATCCCTGATTGGATCCTTTTTTCTTTTCTTCATCAAGCTCAACTTTGTCTGAATTTTTTTCGCCTTCAACCTTTTCTTTTTCGTCCATTATTATCTCCTTAGAAAAAATATCGTCACTCCGATATAGACTAAGTATAAAAAATAAGTTACAGCGTTGCTCCATGGAAAACTCTTTTCCGGATGGTTAAGGGCAAAGACGAAAAATATTATTCCGCCTATTGCCATAATTATTCCGATAATTTTTGAAATATATTTCCTCATCTTCTATGCCGCTCTTGCTCTTTCTATATCTCTAAAAATATCTCGTATTATAATTCTAAGCTTGTTGGCAATGCCCGGCTTACTTACTTCTTCCATTGTCACAAGGTCTACGGACATTAACAGTTCTCCGCCCTTGCTGTATGTGGCTTTACCCACTACATCTCCCGCTTCCATGGGATAGGTGAGGTCTTCATTGTATGTGTAGTCCGCCCTTATTTCTTCGTCCTTCTTGTGAATTATACTTACAGGCTTTGCCGTCCTTACATCCACTTCCGAAGGAACGCCGTCCTTAATCTTGGCCTTGCCTATACTTCCTTCCGTTGAAAAAATTTCATTTACATAGTTTG
>QWCE01003241.1_pt1 | contig 22417 bp, 9 predicted proteins | sample 1972531 | NCBI WGS metagenome assembly QWCE01 (sample SAMN09866716, study PRJNA288562) | Human gut metagenome isolate term4_stool, whole genome shotgun sequencing... | reverse complement strand
TCTGATATCTGGAGCCTCCCTTTATCCGGACTCCGTCGTACATAAGCCAGCACCTTAGCTGTGCATAACAGCTTCGGATCGCCTGTGAGGCATCTTTCGAATACATCGCCCGATTCTTTTCTTTCCATTTTTTGCGGTATTTTAAAATCTGATAAGCGATCCACAGGATCAGTGCCAGTATCAGCAAAAGGATCACAACGATCAGAATTTTCCGAACCGGCAGCTGTTTTCTGCCTTTCCTGGTTTCCGGCTTTGTCTGCTCTTCATCTTTGATCTGTTCTGCTGTGTCCGTCTGCTCAGAATCTCCCTGATTTTGTGCTCCCTGCCAGGAAACCGTCTCGAAATCCGGGCGTTCCATTTTATCGAGATACGGCGGCGTCACTTCCATCGGGATCCATCCGATGCCGTCCTGATAAAACTCCACCCAGGCGTGTGCGTGCGCCTCCGGGACGGTCAGGACCGCGTTTTCCAGCTGTCCCTCCACGTCCTCCGGGAAGATGAGATATCCCTCCACATAGCGCGCCGGGATACCGTAATGCCGGAACATCAGCGCTGCGGCCGTGGCATAGTGCACCGAGTACCCGGCACCGCTCTCCAGGAAGAAGTGCAGGAAGTCCTCGCCGTCGTCCCGGGTCTCCTTGGGCATCTCGGTGTAGGATGCATTGGCCGTGAGATACTCCAGAATCCGCTGTTTGGCCTTCTGATAGGACATATGCTGGCCGTTTTCCGTTTCCGGCTCGCCGAGCACCTGCGTGAGATAGCTCTCCACGCTCTCCGGCAGCGCCGTATAGGCGTCGTACACGAAGGAGTTGTACTGGCTCTCGTTCACGAGATACGCCGAGAGCTCGTCCGAAGGATTCTCCGCGTCCATCCGCAGGAAGCTTACGAGCTCCGTATACCGCTTTACCTGATTCGGCAGAGCCGTGTAGGTATAGCTGTCACGGCCGCGGAAGCCGCGGGAGAGGAGCGTGCTGTCGCCCAGATTCTCGCTGTCGAGCAGCGCCGCTTCCGCGCTGCACAGCTCGTAGGGCGCATAGACGTATTTCCGGCTGGCGTCCACGGTGTGGACGGAGAGCGTGTTGAGATCGTCGCTCGTCAACCGGCCGTCCAGCAGTGCCGTCACGCTGGCGAGCTGCGTCTGGCCGTAAAAGTCGTTCTTGTGCAGCCAATAGAAGAGATTGGCGCTCGTGTACAGCTCCTGCTTATCCAGCGCCGTCCAGCCGTCGCCGGTATAGCTCTCGCCGACAAAGCCGCGCAGATACAGCGAATCCGGCTGGCTCATCACGACCTGCAAAGCCGTCGTCTCCGGAAACACGAGATCGCCCAGATTCCGGAAGTCACCCTCCGGCAGCGCACGGTTTTCCGCTTTCCCGTAACGCGCCTGTCCGGCAGCAGTTTCCAGCGCCGCTTCCGTGCCGGAAGCGATTGCGCTCTTTTCGTAGCCGCGGACGGGGATAAAGAGTGCGGACAACCCCAGCGTCACGCAAAGGATCAGCGCCACCGTTCCGGTCGCCGACACGGTGGCTTTGCCGTCCGTGCGCAGGCGGAAGCCCCGTCCCCGGTAAAACGCGGTCACAATCAGCAGCACCTCCGCGCCGAAGAGACACAGCCCCCAGCCGAGCGCCGCCGTACCGCCGGTAACGGCCTGTAAGACAACAAGCCCCAGCAGGAAGAGCGTGGCAAGCAGCACATTTCCGTTCTTCACGATCCACGCGCACAGATACCCCAGCAGGAGCGAGAGCGGCAGCAGGAAAAACGTCGTCTGCCGCCAGACGTTTCCCTCGCCCGCGGCAAAATGCGTCAGAACCTTCTGCTGCGCCGTGCCGAGTGCGTCGGAGACGGCGTTCGCCGTCCGGCAGAATCCGGAACGGACGTCCGGCAGAAACGCAAGCGTCATGCCGACGCCCCAGAGCAGCAGCACAAGGAGCGCCGCCTGCCGGATACGGCGCTGCCGCTCCGGCAGGAACGCCGCCGCGATCACCAGCACGCCGCCGAGCAAAAGCAGCGGCAGATAACCCGTCAGAGAGAATGTCGTGCAGAACGTGCCGAGGATCCCGGCAAAGAGCACCGCCGCCATGACGGCGTCTCCGGCCGGGTATTTCTTCTGCCGGGCCGGGACAAACGAGAGAGACAGATTCGATTTTTTCTTCATATCGTTTCCTCCGCCGCTCTCAAATCGCAATATAGCTCAGTTCCCGGAGATAGTTCTCCGGAGTGAACGCCATAACATGTACATTGTCCGCGTACAGCGCCTCCGGCCAGCTCTCGTCCGAGCAGAGAAAGAGCGTAACATGGCCGGCATGGGCGCTCAGCTCGGCAATGGACGCGGGAACGTGCGGCGCAAAGCAGATCACATGGGCATAATCGTTCTCCGCACCGTCCAGATACCGGCGTACCACGTCGCTCTCATCCTCCGCCCCAGCGTCCAGCAGGCGGGAGATCGCGCCGATCAGATCCTCACTTCCGTGAACGTCCGTCTGCTCATAGAGCCCGGTACGCCCGTCCGTCCAGCCCATGCCGAAGCGCACGTCCTCCGCGGCGAGCACCTGCACAACGGAGCAGTACGCCTCCGCCAGCGTGTCGCGCACCGCCGCGGGCGACGCCGCGTCGTTTTCAAAGAGGAACATATACGAGGTCTCCAGCGGCAGCCCCGGCTCGCGGACCACCATGCGTTCCAGCTTGGCCGAGAGCTTCCAATGGATGCTGCGCGGACTGTCGCCGGCGCGGTACTCGCGGATGTCAAACGTCTCCGCCGGGTCAAAGCCCGGCTTGTCCGGCGAGTACTCGGTACCCTCCGCGTCCATGCTCATGCGCGTCCCCGCCGAGAGCACCGGCGAGAACGTATCCGGGAACACCGTGCACCGGGCCGCCGCGTCCGCGGCATAGACCCGGCGGGACAGGCCGAACAGATCTCGCACGGCCAGACGCTCTACATGCAGCTCCACCGCGCCGCCGTGGCGGCTCTCGAGCGTGAACGGCAGCTTGGCCGCCGTCCGCCCTGGCAGACGCAGTGACACCGTCCGGCTCACGCTCTCTCCGGTGAGGCGGTTCTCCTCGCGGATCGTGCAGTCGATGCGTCCCATCGGGAGCGCCGTACGGTTATCCAGCTTCAGCATTCCCTCGGTCTTCTCGCCCTTGGCCGCGGACGGCGCCAGATGCAGCGATACCGCAGGGCCCGTCCGGCGGCAGAGATTGCACAAAACGCACAGCAGCGGCCCCGCAACGGACGCGAGCAGCAGCACCAGCGCATAGTAACGGTCGGTGAACACATACAGAAGCGCCGCGCCAACCAGCCACAGGCCGTAGGTCAATCGCGCTTTCCACATACCCCTTACTCCCCGCGGCCCGCCGCCGGCATGGGAACGCTTGCAAGCACGCTCTCGATCACGGAGGAGGCCGAGGTCTCCGTCATCTTCGCCTTCGGGCTGAGAATGACGCGGTGGCCGCTCACGTCCGCGAATATGGCGGCGACGTCTTCCGGCACGGCATAGTCGCGCCCTTCCATATAGGCGTGCGCCTTTGCCATACGGCAGACGGCCAGCGCGCCGCGGGAGCTGAGACCAAGCGTGATCATGGCGTGCTCGCGCGTCGCGCGGCTCAGCCGCGTCACATACTCATACAGGCTGTCCGCCATATGCACCGCCACGGCTTCCTTCTGCATTTTCAACAGCGCTTCCTTGTCCGCCACCTGCCGCACGGAGTCCAGCGGGTTTGCCGTGTGGCGATCCTTGAGCAGATTCATTTCGTCCGCAAACTCGGGATATCCCAGATGCAGCCGGATCATGAAGCGGTCGAGCTGTGCCTGCGGCAGCAGCTGCGTTCCCGCTGAGCCGACCGGGTTCTGCGTGGCGATAACGGTGAACGGCTGCGGCACGTCGTGCGCCCGGCCGTCCACGGTTACATGGCCCTCTTCCATAACCTCCAGCAGCGCCGACTGCGTCTTGCTGGACGTGCGGTTGATCTCATCGGCCAGCAGCAGATTGCACATGACCGCGCCCTTGACATACTCAAACTCCTTGCTCTCCTTGTTATACAGGGAAAAGCCGATCACGTCCGACGGCACCGTGTCCGAGGTAAACTGAATACGCTTATAGTCGAGTCCCAGCGCCTTGCTGAAGGAGAGCGCCAGCGTCGTTTTGCCCGTGCCGGGCACGTCTTCGAGCAGCACATGGCCGCCGGACAGCATGGCCATCAGCACCTTGGCGATGGCGTCGTCCTTGCCGAGAATGACCTTTCCGACCTCGCGCCGGATCTCTCCAATGATCTGATTCATTTCCCTGTCTCCTTCGTTTTTATCTCTTCGGTATGGGATGCTGCTTTTTTCTTTTTGATGATAATGAGAACGATCGCTGCGGCAGCGATCACCACGGCAGCCACAACGATAATTCCAACCGTCCGGCCCGTCTGCGCGCGGTCCAGCCGCTCTCTCGCGGCATAAAGCCCGTCCGCACCGGTGACATACGCCCGGTTCGCCTCCGGCAGCGCCTCAATTTCCGCGATGACCTCTTCCAGCGCTGCGCGGTCGCCCGCGCCGAGTTTTTCCGCTGGGAACAGCTCTCCGGCAATGCGGGCGTTGATGGCCGCGACCTCCTGCCGCTGCGCCGCGATCTCCGCTTCTCTGGCGAGAAGCTCCGGACGAAGAGCGCTCTCCGTATCGCCGAGCTTATCGAGCAGCAGCGCCACGGTATCGGCGTCGGCGAGCGTTGCCGGGCTTGGCAGCGCCGCGCAGACCGCGGCGTCCGCTGCCGTGAAGCGGGTGCTCCACACCTCGCCCGCCGTCCGGACATCCAGCCGCTCCGCCGCCGGGGCTTCCTCCGCCGGGTCATAGGACGGCTCTTCGATATTCATGCCGAGAGCGCGCTCCCAGCGGAGAAGATACGTATAATTGAACACATACCGCCGCTCCCCGGTAGGGATGGCGTCATAGCGTGCCTGAAGCTCCGCCGCCGTTGCAACATCGGGCTCCGTTCCCGCCGCGGCCAGCGCGTCGATCTCCCCGCAGAGCGTGCGCACGGCCTCCGCCGTTTCCGCATCCGCTTCCCCGCGCAGATCGTACAGGCTGTGCAGCCCGTCCTTATAGCGCATATACGCCGTCAGCGCGCCGAGCGCCTGTTCGCCCGCCATGGCGTTGGAGCCGTCCGCGCCCTTTTCGAGCGTGTGGGCAAAGCCGCCGTCCGGCCTGGCGAAGCGCAGCAGCGCGTCGAGCACGCTGCCGCCGCGCTTGACAAAGCGCGCGTCCGTTGCCGGGTCGATGCCGAGAGCGCACAGCGCAATGATGACCTGCGACGCGCTCTCGGAGCTTTCGCCGTCGTCGCCGAAGCCGCCGTTTTCCATCTGGCAGGCCGAGAGCGCGCCGAGCGCCAGCTCGATCGCCTCGCTCACGGTGCGCTCGACCGTTGTTCCCGTCGCCTTATCCGTTACGGTGAAAACGTGGGTGCTGTTCTGATACGGCGCGAGCGCCTGCAGCGTCATGGCCGTGAGATCGGCGCTGACGCCCTCGCCGCTCAGCGAGAAGCCGTGCTCGGCCGACTGTGCGCTGAGAATGCGCGTGAGGATGGTCTCGCGCGTGTCGGCTGCGCCCGCCGGGACGGAGTAGCCCCGGCTGTCGAGCAAGAGCAGGCCCCAGGTGAGGCCGTTGATGCCCTGCGCGCCGAGATCCTCTGTTTTGCCGCGGTCGTACACGCCGTCCGCGACGAGGTTGATCGTCTCCCCGGCGGCGTTTGTGCCGAAGGCCAGCGCGTCGCCGCCGCAGGCCGTGGCCGCAAGGCCGGTGCGGTGCCATTCCGAGGCGCGGACACGGTCCAAGCCGCCGTTTTCCTGATATTTCTGACTCACGGCGTCCTCGAGCGCGCTGCCGTAGGCGGCGTAATCGCTCTCATAGCCCGCGCGGTACATATAAAGCGTGTACCAGTCAAGCCCGCCCGCTGCGGCGTATTCCGCGGTCTGCGTGCTGAGCATGGCGTCCTCGCTCACGCCGAGGCGTCCAGCGCACCATGAAACGATGCCGTCCATGTACCACGCGATGTCCTCGCGGGTATAGCCGCCATCGGCGGCCTGCGCGGAAAGCACGGGGCAGCACGCCAGCACCATAAGCAGCGCGAGCAGCAGAGAGGCAAGTCTCTTTCCCTTCACGCCGTCACCATTCCTTTCCGTAGCTGTTGATGAGACCGTAGCCTCCGTTTTGTCCGACGTCCTTGCCGTAGGCCAGCGTGAAGCGGACGCGGAGCACCTGCCCGTCGAGCAGGAAGCACTCGGAAAGGCTGTGCGTCGGGTAAACGCCATCCACCTGATACATCCAGCCGGAGCCCTCGCAGAAATCGAATTGGCCGAGGGAGTTTTCGGAGTAGTTGTTCCATTTCAGGCCGTCCTCCTCGATCTTTTCCGCAAGATCTTCGGGGATGGACGCGCCGTTGGTGATGCCGTCGCGGATGATGTACGCGAGATAGAACGAGCCCGCGGCGTCGCCGCCGTAGTTATATTGGAAGCCGTTCTGGTTGAGCAGCTCCGTGAGCGTATACACGGCGTTCACGCCTTCGTAGATCGTTACCTGCGTGGGCGGGATGAGGTAGCCGAGCCCCACGGTCGTGGCCTCGACGCTTACCGTCGCCGTACCGATGGGGTCACCGTTTTCCACGGAGTTGCAGTATATCTCATACGACCGGCTGGCCGAATAACCCTCGCGGTCGGTAGCCGATATGGTCACGATGTTGGTCAGATTCGGCTCAAAGTACAGCTCATATGTCGTATTCGAGGATGCGGGGCTGATCGGCTCGCCGTTGAGCACCACCGTTACGCCCGAGCCGTCCGCGCCGGAGGCGTAGATCGGCTCACCGAGATACGACGTCGCCGCAACGCTCAGCGGGAAGCGGCGGCTGTTGGTCGTCGCTATGTCGTCCAGATTGGTGACGATTGTCGGCCGGTTTGTTTCGAGCGCCGAGGTATCGTAAACGATCACGAAGCTCTGCTGATAGTTCAGATCGTTTTTGGCATCGTTGACGAGCAGCGTGATGGTGTTGTTGCGCGGCTGAAGCGTCACAAAGTATTCGCCGCTGTCGTTCGTGATGGTGACGCCGTTGAACATTACGCCGTAGCGCGCCGCGTTGCTCAGACCCAGATTGCCGCGCAGCCGCGCGATGAACGAAAAGTCTGCGCTCTGTACGGTCATGTTGGCGAGATTGTGCTCGAAGAGGATGCTCTCGTCATAGTAGACCGTGTAGGATTTGGAAACGGTGCGCGTCGTTCCGTCGCGCATGGAGTACTGCGCCGAAACGGTGATCGTGTTCGCGCCGTTATCGAGCAGCACCGTGCCGGAAAACTGCGGCACGCCCCAGCCGTTGACCTCCACCGCGGTGGAGACGGGTGTGAGCGCGTACTGCTGCAGCGCCTCATAATTCTGCTGGATCGTGAAGGTATACCCGCGCATCGCCGAGGTCGAGCCGTTGACGATGGAGGTATAGAAATACACCAGATCCGTCGGCACAGTGTGATCGCCGTTCCCGCCCGGCTCGTCCGACTTGCCGTCGCCGGGCGACGGGCTCGGCGTGAGCGCACCGCTCGGCCGGTCGGCCGGAGGCGGCGTGAACACAAGCTCCGGCATATCCTCCGGTGGCTCCGGCGTCGCGTCCGCCGGTTCCGGCGTCGGGCTTGGCGGCTGCCTCAGCAGCTCCGTGCTTACCGAGAGCGATGGATCGCTGTCGAGCAGAAGGAATGAGCTGTCTGCGAGATCGGTATACTCCTCGCCCGGCGGCGCAACCTGTGCCCCCGCGGCAATGTATATAAAGCCGAACAGAGCCGCCAGCACTATGAGCGTTGTGAGGAGGTTAACGGCTCTTCTTCGATTTTTGTTTCCCATGTTATCCGCCCTTCTTTTTAAGGCTTTCTTTGCTCAAAGTATCTGCGATAGGGTGGCTGCGCCATCCCCGCCGCCGAAGCGGAGGGATGACGCAGATTTTTCGTTGTTCGGGATAGGCCGCTTTATTCTTCGTCCTCGTCCCCTTCATGTTTTTTGCCGAGCACCAGCCAGAGCACGACACCGCCGCAGAGCACCAGCGGGATCACCCACCAGAGCCAGCTGAGGCCGGAGTCGGAATCGGTATCCGCCGTATTCTCGCTGGGGGTGACGCCGGTCTCGATCCTGCCGCCGGTCTTGCCGGAGACATCCGTGACGGTCGTTTCGCTCTCCGGCGTACCGGCGCCGGTCTCGCCGGCCGGGTTTGTCCCGGTCGTGCCGGTGGTTCCGGTCGCGCCGCCGGCCGTCGTGCCGGCGACGCCCATGTTCCCGCCGGTGATGGTGCTGCCAGGGGTCACGCCGCCGCCGCCCTGCGTTGGGCGGTCGCCGCTGGTGAGAATGCGTTTGTATGCCGCTTCCGCTGCAAGGAGAACGTTGTAGTTTCCCACGCGGGCGCGCAGTGTCTCGGAGAGCGCATCAAACGCGGTGCGCGCTGCCGTAATGGACGGGCCGCTGTTCTTCGTCACGGTGCCAATCGCGTCAATGAGTGTTTCCACCGCGGCGATCTTCTCGCGGTTTTCCTCCTCGCGGGCCGCATCCTCCGCGGCCTGCTTCTTCTTTTCCGCAAGTGCTGCTTCCAGCGCTTCGAGCCGCGTGAGGCGGTCGGGCGAGTACATTTTCTTCTGCCGGACGGTCAAACCGTTATACGCGGTACGCGCCGCGCTGATGGCCTCCTCGCTCTCGAGTGTGACCGGTTCGGCGATTCGATCGACCAACGCTTCGGCTTCCCGCACGGCGTCGCGCTCGGCAATGAGCTCGGCGAGCTTCTTCTCCGCCGTTTCAAGGATCACAAGACTGTCCTTGATCTCCTCCTGCAGCGTCGGGATGACCGCGTCATAAAGCTCGCGCGCCTCGCGGATCTGCTCTTCCTTCTCGAGCGTCACCTCGCCGATGGCCTGAATAGCATCGATCGCCTTGCGCTGCGCCTCGTGTTCTGCGTCGGTGATAACCACGACCGGCACGAGCACCGTGAGAGAGCTGTTCCGCAGCGAGTAGGTGAGCTGCACGCTGATGTCGCGCCCTTCCAGCGGCGTGTCCGCCCAGGTAAGCAGTTTGGAGTTCGTGATGTCCTTCTCCGCGCCGTTCGCCATATGCGCGACGACCTTCATACCGGTGGGGTCAAACATCTCTCCGGCGTCGTAGCGCGTTTTGTCCGGCTCCTGCACCAGTTCGATACTCAGCACCTTGCTGCCGATGGCAAAGAGGTGGTTCGAGTCGTTCTTCATGTAGATGGTGCCGTCCTTGTCCACGATGGGGCTCGCGATGCAGTACTGCGCGAGATCGCCCTGCGGCGTGAACAGCACCGGTGCGCAGTTATCCACGGTGTACCGCTTTCCCGCGGAGGTATAGGTCTCCGACACGGGATCGGCCAGTGCCGTCTGTCCCGGCTTATCGCGGATAACGCGCAGCGAGCCGGGCGTGTAGTTGTCGGCAAAGTAGACATACACCTCGTCGCCGTAGCCGGTGGACAGCAGGCCGCTCGTCTGCGGGCAGCCCTTGGTGTTGGCCGTGTACGCAATGCTCCATGACGCCAGATCGATGACGGCGATGTGGTGCCCGTCGTACACCTTGAACTGCGCCGCGCCCTGCACGCCGACATACGCGCGGCCGTTGTAGATGACCGGCGTCGATACGCTTCGTCCGCCGAGCCGGATCTCCTTCAGGCTGTCCTTCACAAAGCGGCCGTTTGCCTGGACCTTTACGCTGTAGAAGCTGCCGCCGCCGCTGGTGAAATAGTAGCTGTCGGTCGCCGCGTCGTAGGAAACCGTCGAGCGGATGTCGCCGTTGAGCCCCTCGATGGAGTCGAGCAGCGCGCCGCTGACCGGATTGAGTGAGAGCAGCATACTCGTCTGCGACTCATACCCCTTCTCGCCGTCCTCCGTGCCGACCAGCACAAACTTCTCCGTGGCGAGTGCGCCCGCCCAGTAGAAGCCGCCGGACTGCGTGCGCACCCAGAGCGGCTGCTTGGCCTCGAGCGGCTGGCTCGGGTCCTCGTCCGTGATCGTCAGGCACACCATGTGCGCCGCACCCTGCTCGCTGTTCCAGAAGCCCGTGTAGATGCAGCCGTCCGAATAGGTGATCGGGCAGTTCGGCTGGTTCGCGCCGAGACCGATGCCAAGCGAGTCGGTATAGAGCCACAGGGATTCCAGCGTCTTCGCGTTGAACGCCTGCACCATGCCGCCGCCGAGCGCCACGAAGATCATGCCCTCGGCATACGCCGGAGGCGTGATGGCGAAGGGCGAGCTGCCCTGCATCTCTCCGCGGGCCAGCACCTCGCCGGTCTCCGAATCAAGCCGCAGCAGCTCCTTGCCGGAGTAGCTGTAAAGCTCGCCGTTGATGATGATGGGCGTTCCCGGTGCGCCGTTGGCCTGACCGCCGGTCGCAATGGACGTTGCCCAGTAGAGCTCGGCGTTATCCGCGCTCGTCGGCGTTTTGGCGTCTGTGACGCCGTTATTGTCGTCGTTGCCGCGGAAGTTGCCCCACTCAGCAGGGAGCTCGGTGTCAATGTCCGGGTTCGTCTCGGCAGGGACGAGCTCGATGTCAATCTCCATGTCCTTTTCCGCACAGAAGGAGCCGGTCTGCGCCACATAGCCCACCGCGGAAACGGAGTAGGCATAGTTTTCCTTTTGGCCGAGCGTGAAGGTGCCGAGCCGCGGATAGTACACGGCGTCGTCCGCATCACGCAGCAGGACATTGTAAACCGCGTCCTCCGGCGTGACGTTGAACTTCACCTTCACCGGCAGCGAGCGGTTGATCGTGAGCTTGTACGTTTTCTCCACGCGGTCCACGATCCCGTCGTCGTAGACAAGATCAATGGTAAAGCGCGTCTTTGCGCCGTCGAGCGGCAGAGTATACACCGTGCGGCTGGCGGATTTCTGCTCGCCGTTGAGCGTTATGCTTTCTTCGAGCGTCTCACCGTCTACTGTGACCTCATAGTACTCCGTGTTGCCGATCCCAAACGTCATATACACCGTCTCGAGCGTTGCGGACACGTCCACGGAGCATTCGAGCGTCTTTGGATCGAATTCGCACCTTGCGATGCCATAATAGTAAAAGTTCTGCGAGTTGTCCGCGGTGACCTTTTCACGGTAGAGCGTAACGTTCTGAACCGAGCGGTCGCGCAGCACGCGGATGCGGTAGACCTGCTGTCCGCCGTCCTTATCCGTGGTGGTAATGTTGATCCAGCTCTCGCCGGGGACATAGCGGCGCAGTATCCGCTTTATCTCCTGCGCTGTTTCGCCGGTCAGGTCGGTGAGCTTCGTGGTCTCGATGCCGGTGCTCGGCGAGCCGGTGCCGCCCCAGCTGGAGAGATAGGTGACCTCCACCTTCGCGCCCTCGCGCTGCGCCTCGGGCACGAACGCCTTAAAGTCCAGATACGTCTCACTGTCGGGCACGGTCAGCGTATATTCGTGTACGTCCGACTGGAACAGCGGGTAGAGCGCGAGTGTCTTTTTATTGGCGATCGGTCCATGGAGGATGGTCAGGTCTTCGAGGATCTCCTCGCCCTGCGGCTGGTCCTTGTGCGTGAGCGTGAACGTATACTCGGTCGTGCGCCCCCAGGCGGAGATATGCGCGATGAATGTCGTGTCGTTCTCCGGGTCAAGCGGCACGCGGAAGATGCAGCCGTCGCCGGGGATAACCTCCGGCTCGTATCCGTCGATCGTGATGGGGATGCGCTCTTTTTCAAGATAGTCATTGCTCGTGTCGAACGGCACGAGGATGAGCTCGGCGCTGTCCGCGCCGGCCGGCACCTCAACGGTGAAGTTCCGCTTGCCGTTTTCCATGGCGAGCGTCTGCATCAGGCCGCCGGAGGTCACGCCTGCGCGGAGGATCCACGGCTCCATATAGACCTCTACGGTGAAGATCTGCTCGCGTCCGTCGTCCGCCGTGGCAGTGACCGTGATGGTCTTGTCGCCACTGCGATCATTGGCGACCCAGAAAAACTGGCTCATTTCTCCGGCGTAGGTAGAGCCGCTTTCCAAAGACAACGAGGTTTCCGTCGTGTAGCCGCCAAGGATATATTTGGCTTCAATCTTGCCTGTCACGCCGTCGGCGAACGCCGCGCGGATGTACATATGCTTGCGGCCTGTCGTTTCCGCGACCTGCCCCTCGTAGTGGAACACGCCGCGCTCGCCGGTGAAATTGATCACGTTCCACGTACCCGGCTCGCCGCTCTCGCTGATTTCGATCCTCTTGAGCAGCGGCTTTTCGAGGAATTCCTCATGGATCTCATGGTCCTCGCCGGAGGAGAGCATGAAGCGCCCGGTTTTGGTGAGCTCTCTTCCGTCCGCGGTGTAGGCGAGCGTGTAGGTGTATTCGCCGGGCTGGAGCGTGTTTTCCCCTATCCGCCCATGCGTTACCTTGCCGTTAACGTCCGTGAACGTAACAGTGACCCCCGATGTCACCGGCTCGTCCAGATACGTGGCCGAGACGAGGACGTTTACCGGCGTGACCTGCGCTTTCACCACGCGCACGGAGCCGTACCAGTGGTACGCTGTTTTATAGCTATAGATATTGGTATCTTTGACGCGCAGGTAATAGATCCCCGGCTCGCCGAAGAAAATGCTGATACCAGTTTTAACGTCGCTCACGTCATCCAGCGTCCGCCATTCGGTCTCGTCGGCGCGGCGCACCTCGACATGGCACTTTCCGGCGCCGTTCGTCAACGGCCACTGCGTGCCGGCTACTGCCGGGCGGACGGTCAGGCGGGAATAGTTGTTCACCACGGCGTTCAGCTCGTTTACAGGCAGGTAATTCGTGTGGTGGTCCGAGCCCGGCAGGACAAAGCCGAGGAAATACTCACTGTTGAATTTTTCGTCGTTCACCATGATGGTGAGATCCTGCCCGTCCGAGAGCGCGCGAAGCCACGTGATCTTCGGCGCGGGCACTCCGGGGGTCTGGTAGTTATAGCCGTACCAGTGATCCACAAAGAGATTGACCGGCCGGGCGCTGCCCATGAAGCTTGATACCTCGCCACCGAAGTAATTTATGTCTACATATGGTGAGCCGATATTCTTGTTGCGCTCGGTGAGCGTCAGCGTATTCTCGCCGTAAAACTGCCGTTCCACCTCCAGCAGCGCCATGAGCACCGTGACCTGTCCGGTCGGCCCGTCCGTTTTGGTCCAGTTGGTCGTCAGCGGATCATAGACATAATCGTCGTAGTAGCCGGACATATAATACTCACTGAGATCGGCGTAGGATACCGTGACGGGGCGGCGGTAAATATCGCCCTGCGCGTCCGTCATGTACTTGTCGCCGTCCATGAGCGAGACATAGACCGTGACCGTCTCACCCGCAATCGCGCCCGGGGAGGACTCCATAGCGATGTCAAGCGTCCTTGCCTCGCCGAGAACGTCAAACGTTCCGCTCACCGTGCGGCATCCGGGCGCCTCCACGGTGTAGGTGTAATTCCGTCCGGTGTAGAGCTTCAGCTCCGTTGTGCCGTCAAAAAGGTCCTTCGTCTCGCCGTTCACGGTGAGCTTCACGCCCTTCACAGGCGCGCCGTCCTTCGTGACGTTCACCGCCACGGCGAAGGGACCGCGGTTATAGAGCGGCAGCTCCACGGTGATGGACTGGCTCTCGTCCGTCACAACGAACGTGCCGGTGACCTCTTTCCAGAGCTTCGTCCCGGCCTCGTTCTGCGCCGAGATCCTGTAGGTGTAAATGCCCGCGGGCAGACTGTAAACCTTGCTTCCGGCATATTTGAGCGCGGCGCTGCGGGTATCGTTGGCCCACCACTCCGCGCCGTCCTCGTCAGTCACCGTCATGGTGACCTTGGCGCTGCTCGGAAGATTCTTCCCGGTCTCGCCGTTGATCGCCGTGAGGACCACGGTCTGCGCATGGGCAATGCGCAGGACATTATTCGTCGGGCGTACCCATGAAGCACCGGTCACATAGGACGTGAATATGTGTTCCTCGTCCTGCTCGCCGACGGGGATAACGACGCTGGTGTCCTCCATCGGCTCGCCGTCCAGAAGGATGGAATACACACTGCTGCCAAGGTTTTTGACCGTGATGCCTTCGACATCCTCCGTCACAGCAACCGTCCGGACGCTTCCCTCGATAATACAGCCGTCCTCCTGCCGGTACTCCAATTTATCCGTCGGAATATAGGATTGGGAAATATCGCTGCCGCCGCTTGCATCCGAAAAAATGAAGTTCTGATACGAATGGATGTAAAACCGGAAGACATAGTCCTGCACCGTTTCGCCGTCCGCGCTCGTGCAGCGGATGGTGATGCCGGTCACGGCCGTAGTAAGGTCGCCAAAAATGTATTCGTCGGTGTATGCGGTATCGTTGGTGCGTGACGAGCTCTGCTCCGTGGTGCTGCCATCGGCGTTCATGAGGAGGAACTTGTAGGTGCCGTCGGCATACTCGTCCGAGAGCTGCGCGCCGGCCCGGATCCTCGCTTGGGACCCGAAGGAGCCGTCAGTACAAACCTCATAGTAATACCGGTCCGGCTGGAAGCCGGTCTCCATCACCCTCTTGAGCGCGCCCTCAAAATACACGCTCTTGAGCATGGGTGTGTCGTGCCGCTCCTCGCGCTGCACGGCGAGCATATAGGTGCGGCTCACGCCGCTCGCCTTGTAGGAGATCGTGACGGGGATGGTCTGGCGGCCGTTCTCGTCCGTCGAGAGCGTGACATACCGTCCGCGGCAGTCCGCCGGGAGACGCACGCCGTCGATGGAGACGCTCTTAGTCGGCTCATCCGTGAGCATGTAATTCATGGTCGTGCGGACGTACACGCGCTGCGCATCCATCGGCACGCCGACGGTATAGTTTTCCCGCTTGCTGTTAAAGACCGGCGAGAGTGTTTCCGGTCCGACGTCCGTGCTGACGGAGATGCTCCAAAGCTCCGGCAGCGGGATATAATAGAACGTATAGACCTGCTCCACATCGCCGAGCGTTACGCGCACCGTGCGCTTCTGCTCCTCGCCGACAACGCCGTAACGCTCGCCGAGATAGGACTGCGCCCAGCCGCCGTTGGAGATGTCGTAAACGGCGCTGTGGGAGGTGCTGCTGTTGTCGTCGTAGCCGTAGGTGTATTCGAGAGAGACGGTCGCGCCCTCGGAAAACTCCGCTTTTATGTAGCCAAAATAGCTGTCTCCGGTAAGCGGCACATGGTATTCAAATACGCCCGGACGCACGTCCGTGCGGAGGACGGGGGTATATTGCCACGCGCTGCCGTCCCACTCACTGCCGCCGACGATCAATGCCTTGAGGAGCATTTCGTCCTCATAGGTCTCCGGCTCGAGCGCCACATTCACGGTGCGCCCGGCCATGCCGACGGTGAAGGAGCCGGTCTCCTTCTTGTATCCCTCCGCCGTGATCTCGTAGGTATAATCGCCGGTGAGCAGCGAGTAGGTATACGCATCCTCCGCCGAGGCGGTCATACGCTGGCCGTAAGCGTCATATACGGCGATCTTCGCGCCCGCGATAACCGCGCCGCCGCCGGTGACGGCAAAGCGTGTGTCATAGGCGCTCGAAACGCCCTCGGTAACATGGAGTGTGTACGTCGTCGCGCTGGCAAGGCCGCGCGCCTCGTCCGCCGTGTGGGACACGGCGATCTTCACGTCCGCGCTGCCGCCGGCAAAGGAGACCTCCGCGGTCTCGCCGCCGGTCACTTCCTCGCCGTTGATCGTCACGCGGTAACCGCGGGATTCGGTGAAGAACGGCGTCGCCGTGATGAAGAGCGCCTTTGTCCCCTCCGGGACCTCCACGTTATACTCGGTGATATCGCGCGAGAACGCGGGGCCGAGCAGCGCCGCCTCGCCGTTGGCGGAGACGGTCAGGCTCTTGAGCGTGCGGTGGAGCAGCAGCTCCACATTGTACTGCTGCACCTGCGCACCGCGCGTGAGCGTCAGGGTAAAGCGGCCGCTGCCGTCCACCTCGTTGGCGAGATCGCTCGGCTTCCAGCCCTTCTGGCCGTTTTCATCAATCAGCACGCCGTTAAAGGTGAAGGAGAGAGTCTTGTCTTCGCCGCTGAGATTCGTATAGGCGATCTCCGCCGCGGCGTCCGGCTGTGTCTTGCCAACGGGATCGAAAAGGAATGCGTTGGAGATTGAAAGATCGGTGCTGATACGTCGGTAGTCGGGACCGTCAAAGTGCAGCGTGATGGGCTCGCTGTATGGAACACCCTGCAGGATGTTCCATGCGTCCTGATCCTCACGCGCCGAAACGCCGCTGACATTCTGGAAGCGGAAGTTTGTGAGCCAAGGATAATTCACCTGCGTGAGTGTCAGCGGGGTTTCCTGATTCTCCGTGGTCTTTTTCACCGTGAGCTCGCCCTCGCAGGGCTCGTAGAGCTCACGGTAATCGTAAGTGACCCAGTTAAATCCCTGCTGTTTGAGACCGTAGCCCTCCTTGCAGGAGACGGTGTAGGTATACCGCCCGCGCGGCAGGCTGAGGGAGTAATAGCCCTCACCGGCCTCGGTCGAGGTGGTTTTCTGGTTGTTATAGTCAAGGCTGGCGACCGTCACAGTCGCGCCGGTGACGGCGTTGCCGTCTGTGTCCGTCAGGTAGAACATGACCGGGTACTTCACCGTCTGCGTGGGGGCCATTTCCACGTTGATGACCATCGGCTCGTCCGACTCGACCACCTTGATGATTACCTGCTCCACGTCCTCGTACCCCTCCATCGAGACGGAGTACATATACTTGCCGGGGCGGAGCATGAAGTTATAGTTGCCCTGCGTGTGTGGGACGAGCTGATAGTTGGCGTCGCGCAGCGTCAGCGTGGCGTCCGGCAGGTCGATGCCCGCGTAGGCGATGGAAAAGCGTACCTCGTAAACGCCCTCCTGCACGGAGAGGTTCACAGTGTAAACGGCGCGCAGCTCGGATGCCGCGCACGCCGCGGCGAAGACGAGCGTATGCTCGCCCACGGCGTCCGGCGTGAAGGAATAAACGGTTCCCTCGACCGTCTCCTCCTCGCCGCCGTCCATCGCGACGGTGTAGGTTAAGTCGTCGTTATTATAATCGGTAAAGATCTTCGTAAGGTCGAGATTCCACGCGCGGTTCACCGCCGTGACCTCGCTCGCCTCAGCCTCCACGCCGTAGACAAGCTCCGGCGAATGGGGCTTCGGCGTCTCGGACGGCTCCGCCGTGGGGGAGGCCCCCGGCTCTTCCGACGGCTCCGCAGAGGGAGACGCGGACGGGGAAGCCGCCGGGGATCCGGACGGCGACGCGGAGGGCGATTTCTCGGCGTCGTCCGAGCTTTCCGTGCGCGCGGCGGGCTGCACCCGTACCGGCGCTATCGTCGCCGGTGCCGAGGGTGTGGCTGCCGGGACAGGCGTTTCCTTGGTGTCCGACGCATCTTCGCCGTCCGCCGGAACGGCGGACGGGGCGGGCGTCTGGGAAGCCGCTGGTGTAGGCGATGCCTCGCTCTCCGGCGTCCAGCCGAGTGCGGCGGTCAGCTTCGCGGCCAGCGCTGGGCTTTCCACGGCCTCGCCGTAGCTCTCGAGCGCGGCGAGATATGCCTCGCTCCCCTTATCCTCCGCCGCGGCCATCGCGCGCAGGAGGTTCTGCAGCGTCTCGGGGAAATAGTCCGTGCCGTTTTCGCTCTGCACGCTCTGGTGCAGGCGCACGACGTGCACTTCCTCCGGACGGTACATATCCGTCAGGGTCATAACGCCGACGTGCGTATCGCACGTGGCGATGTATTCCTCGTCGTTGAGCGTGATGCGCCCGGTCGCCACATCCGTGCCGAAGCGCTCGGAGATCGTCACGTCCTCCAGACGCGCCACGGCGTCGAGGATCGTGTCGCCGGTTTTGTACTCAACGCGCACCGGCGCAAGCGCAAAGCAGTCCGTCGTGACGCCGTCCGCGGAGGTCTCCGCGGCGAGGACGAAATACCCGTCCTTCTCCGCTCTCGCGGGGGCATAGAGCGGCTGCGTCTCTCCGTTTTCCGTTTTGCTCACCGTCTCCGGGCCGGCCGAGACCGCCGGAGCCTCGGACGGCTGGTTCGGTGTCTCCGGCGTCGGCGTCGCCGCCGCTTCCGCCGTTGGCTCGGCGGTGCTCTCCGTCTCCGAAACGGCGGCGGCGGGCAGTGCCAGCGAGAAGAGCATAACGACCGCGAGCAGCAGCGTTATGAATCGTTTACCCTTTCCGTATGTCTGTGTCATGGGCTTTTGCACCTCTTCTGCGCAGTTCTTCCGCTGTCAAAGCCAACGGGCGTACAGCGTCATGTTTTTCTCTACTTTATCTTCCGCGAAGTTCCAGGGCTTCGTTCGCGCCTTGTCGGTATACCAGCCGCCGAAGCGCGCACCGGCGCAGCGGGGATCCTCGTGCGCAGCAGCGCCAACAGGAGCAGCAGCGCCAGCAGCAGAGCCCCGCCGCCGATACCGGCCCACAGCCACGGCCCGCTGCCGCCCGTCAGGCCGAACGCCTCGCTCTTGTCCTTCGTCCAGCGGGCGTAGAGCGTCATGTTGCCCTGCACGGTGTCATTTTCAAAATCCCACATGGTTTTGAGATCCATGTCGGCGTACCATCCGGCAAAGTACCAGTCCTCGCGCTGCGGGTTTTCCGGCAGGGTCACATGCTCGCCGTAGGGCACCGTCTGGTCCTCGACGGCGCTGCCGCCGTTCGACTCAAACCGCACGCGGCAGTCGGTGGACACGATGATCGTCACGTCCTCCGCTGTGCAGCTGTAGGAATCGGAGCCGTCCTCGCGCGCGACAAGATAGTTCTGGCTCGTGATCTTCGATGTGCCGCTCTCGGCCTTGACACGAAACTGCACGCTGCCAACAACCGTCCGGGCGTTCCACGCCGCGCCGCCGGAGAGCGAGAGATAGTTCATGTAAAACTCGCGCATGCCGTCGCGCAGCGTGATGTCCGTGCTCTGCACGCCGGAGGTCAGCAGTGCGCCGCCCTCCACCAGCTCGAAGAAATCCGGGTCATAGAGGATTTCGTCCTGCATGGCGTACATGGTGTAGCCCGCGTCAGCATCGGTGCGCTGCAAGGTGAGCAGTACGGTGACGATGTCGCCGGGGGCGACGGTTTTGGTATGCTCGCCGTCTACCGTCAGATCAAAGGTGAACGCGGGGTCGGCGGCCAGCGCCGCCGTGCCGAGCAGCAGTGCGAGCGTGAGCGCGAGCACCGCCGTGAAAATGCGTTTTGCAGTTCGTTTCATCCCTTTTTCTCCTCCTCGTTCTCGTGCATATAGATCCATACGATCGCCGCGCCGTCCTCCATATCGAGATGGCCGTCAGCATTCGTGTCGCTTTCCAGAAACCGCAGCCTATCCTCGCCGGAAAGACTCTCGTGCCGCGCGTTGTACATTGCCTGAGCAAGCTGCGCGTCCTCCGCGCGGGTAAAGCCGGAAAGATCGCAGTCGCCGTTGCCGAATACCTGCCCCGCGCTTGCGCCGCGGCCGGTGCCGACCGCTTCGCTCACCGCGCGCTCCACACTCTCCTGCCCTTCGCCGGAGAGGATGAGCCAGGCATACGCGCCGTAGTGTGGCGCGTAATACATCGGCTCGCCGTCATAGGTGCAGCGGAGATTCAGCTCCGCCGGGACGGCGGCGCGCACGAGCCAGACCGAGCACTTGTCCTTGAGCTTCACATATTCCGTCACGGTGATATCCACGCGCGCCTCGCGGTCGATGCGCACCGTGATGGGTCCGGCGACGTACTCGCCGGTGATGGTATAGGTACCGTCGCCGTTATCGCGCAGCGGCACATCCTCGCCGTTCACCTGCGCGCTCAGCTCGTAAGCGTAGAACTCCGAGGGGGTCACGCGGAACGTGTAATCCTGTCCCGCAGAGGCGGTCGGCTCGCCGCTGGCAGCGTCCGCGCCGGAACCGTCAAAGATCACGGCAAAGCCCGAACCGGGGCGGGTGTTGCCGCCGGGGCGGGTGGAGGCCGTCTTGCCGACGGTGATGGTAATCGCGCCGTCCAAATACTGTCCCGGGATCGTGTAGGTGTCGCCCATGATGCGGGGGGATACCTTCCGTCCGTCCATCGTCACGTTTACCGTGTAGGTATAGCCGTTGTCGCGCACAAGGCGGAAAACGTAATCCTTGCCGTAGGTCGCCTTTGCGCCGTACTGCACGTCGTCCTTGCCCGCGCCTTCCACGGTGACGGCGTAGCTCTTCGGCATCACCGCAGCCGTGACCGTAATGTTGCCCGTGACGGCGGAGCTGGGGATAGTGTATGTCCCGTCGCCGTTATTGCGCGGCGTCACCGCCGTGCCGCCGACCGTAACGGTGAGATCGGCGTAATCGTAGTGCGCCGGGTCAGTGGCAAAGGTGTAGTCGCGTCCCGCAGGGGCGGTCTTGCGGCCCGTAAAGCCCGTGTCCGGCAGCGTGACGGTGTAGGTCTCGGCGACGCGCAGCACCGTTTCCGCGTCGAGAATGCGCGCGGGCGGCGCGTCCTGCACGTTGGCGTTGCCCTTGGCGTCGATGTTCGCCGCGGTCAGCCGCACCGTCGTGTCCCCGGCCGCGATAGGCCGGAACGTGAGCGTCACCGCGCCGAGAGACGCAGAAGCGCCGTAGCGCGCGAGCGTCACGGTACCGGCGGCGACGTTCACGGAGTAGGACGCATCGCCGCAGCCGACGAACGCGAGGCGCTCGGCGTCGTAGGTGAGCACGAGATACGCCGCAGCGTAGTCCGTGCTGTCCGCCGAGCCGAGGACGAGACGCAGCGCCGTGTCCTCGCCGACGGACGTGCTCTGGTCCATCGGCATGGCCGCCGTGTAGCTCCCGGCGGCGAGCGCCGAAACCGGCAGCAGCGACGCCGCCAATACCAGCGCCAGAAGCAGACTGACCGTTTTTTTCATAGATACTTCTCCTTTTCGGATTCGGATGGTTGCACATATTGAAGTCCCCCTCTCAGAGGGAGCCCCTGCGGGGGATAAACCTCTCCGTCAAAAACTTCGTTTTTGCCACCCCCACCCCCCTCTCTGTCGCCTGCGGCGACATCTCTCCCCGCCGGGGAGAGTCGGCCCCTGTTAGGGGAGGCAAGCGGGATTTCGGATAACTAACTTGGCTCCCCTAACAGGGGAGCTGGCGCGGCGCACAGCGCCGTGACTGAGAGGTTCTGCCTCCCTCTTCGAGGGAGGTGGCTCGGCGACAGCCGAGACGGAAGGAGTTCACTCCCTCAGTCTCGCTCCGCTCGACAGCTCCCTCTCAGAGGGAGCCTTTATACAAGGGTGCCTTTGTTTTTCGGTTCATCCCTGCCGCCCGTGGGCGGCGGGGATCAGCCGAAAACTCTGCCGAAAAATACGCGCTATCCAGCCCTGCGGGAACGCAGGGCTGGATATGGAGTTTTTATGCGAGTTTTTGCTGCATTATTTACCGAGAACCGTGTTCACGACCGCCGCAGCGTCAAGCACCGTTACGGTATGGTCGCCGTTCACGTCCGCCGCGAGGAACTTCGCGCGGCTGAGTGCGTCAAAGCTGGCGTACTCGGTGTTGTAGATGTTGTAGACGAGCTGCGCATCGTTCACATCGACCTTGCCGGTGGCGTTCACGTCGCCGGTGTAAACCACCGCCGCCGCGGTGCCGCTGCCCGCCTTGACGGCGGCGATGGCCTGGGTGTAGGGCGTCAGCTCCGCCACGTGGAACAGGTTGTTGTCGGCGGTAAAGCGGCTCTCGGTGAACCACAGGGGCAGGGCGCCGGGGGTGTGGCTGGCGATGGCCATGTCGTACTTGCCGTCCGCCATGCCAGCGAACAGGGTGGCCGAGTCCACCGTCTCGATGGTGACAGTGATGCCCGCCTCCGCCAGCTCCTGCTCTTTTTCGCTGATCAGCAACATTGATTCTACCGGTACGACACTGGAAATTGCCCTTAAGGTGATGGAGAGCGTCTTCCTTCCTTCTGATTCCTTTGAAGTAGAAGAATACCTGCATGGGCCGCACCTGCTTCTTTCACGGAAAGAAGCAGCAGTGCTCCAGCTGGATTCGGTGAGCATGGATCATGAGAAGCTTTCCCGTATTCATAGCTTCCTGCAGGAAAAGAATGCACCCTCTTATCAGATCACTCAGGTGGGGGTGCCCGGTTTTACCAGGGATAGCCTGACGATTTACAGCGCGCAAAACGGACTTTTGGATTTTGCAGAATTTCTTCCGGTTTTGCAGGTGTGGAGCATTCGCCTATGGGAATACTTCGACCGGCACGGATTGGATGCATTTGAGATGCCGGGTGATCTTTCCGGGGCTTTATCGACAAAAGTGAAGTAAACCTGTTTACAAGTGGCTAAAAATATGCTATGATGTGATATAACATCATAGTGTATTTTTGTGTTTTGAATCGCTTAGACTGGCAAAGAAAGATGGTGAAGAATCGTGGAGCTGTTGCAGGATCACAATGAACCCCTATACCTCCAGCTGAAGAAAATCCTTCGGACTGCAGTGGTGAATGGGGAATATGCGCCGGGACAGCAGATTCCCACCGAACAGGAGCTGATGAAGCA
>QWCE01003275.1_pt1 | contig 22435 bp, 20 predicted proteins | sample 1972531 | NCBI WGS metagenome assembly QWCE01 (sample SAMN09866716, study PRJNA288562) | Human gut metagenome isolate term4_stool, whole genome shotgun sequencing... | reverse complement strand
GCTCATCTGGTAGAGCGCCACCTTGCCAAGGTGGAGGTAGCGAGTTCGAGCCTCGTCGGCCGCTCCAACATGAAGCCATCGTTGATGCAGAAATGCAAAAACGATGGCTTTTTTGTTCCGCCGGTTTATAGTCGCTGCGCGACGGTCACAAGACCGGCAGCAGCAAAATGCAGGTTGCCTTTACAACCCCTTCCCGTGAAACAGCAAAGAGGAAAATCCCACAGGATTTTCCTCTTTGCAAATAAAAATAATAATTCCGCTGATATTGTCAGAGCGAAGCGGAGACAATTCTAAATCGTCTTCACAAGATCACATTTTTGATCAGTAGCGAGATGCTGCCGTCGTCGCTGTGCAGAAACTCCACCTCGTTGTCCGAACTCAGCAGCTCGGTGGGGATCTTCACCTCGATGCCGTTGGCGGTGTGGATGCTGCGGCTCTCCATGCGGCGGATGCGGGCAGGCGTCACGGTCACAGGCTGCTCGGGTGCTTCCAGCACGTCGCTTTTCTCCACATAGTCGTCAAACGGCACGGCCGCAAGAGGATACTCCTCCTCCAGCTGCTGGCGCACCTGCTGCACGGACACCTGATTGTCGTTGTCGGCAGCCTGATTCGCGATCAGCATGGCCACCTGGGCTTCCACATGGGGCTGGTCGGCGTAGTTTTCCTGCACGGCCTGCACGGCGGCTTCCTGAATGGCCTGCAGTTTTTTCTTTTCCGGCTGGGCGGTGGTGTACTGGAACACCACGGTGGAAAGGTAAAACTCCTTGCGGCCGTCAATGTCGAACTTCTTTTCCAGCAGCTTCATGGAGTAATCGGTCAGGTTGACCAGCGCGCCTTCCTCCACCTTGCCGCTCTGGCTGGGCAGGCAGGCCCGCTGCTGGATGATGGAGTTCACCGGAGCACCTTCCACATTCTCGGTGTAGTGGGTGTAGCCGTTTTTGTAGTTCAGCTTCAGGATGCCCAGCCAGGGCTCGCCGTCGCGGGTAAAATCCACCACGGCCAGGTCTGCGCCGGGGATGGTGGTGTGGGCGTGCATGTAGTCGAACAGCACGCCCGCGATGCGGCAGGAAAGGTCCACGAAGTCTTTGTTGTGCTCCAACTCATTTTTGAAGGCAGAATCCGGCAGCGGGCGGCACTGGCGGATATCGTCGCTGGCAAGCAGCTTTTCGATGTGGTACTGAAAATAGGCGGTCTTTTCCGCCGTCATCTCCATGCCGCCGCCGCTCAGCACGGGGGCGTCCATGGTGGTGTCCAGAACGTGCAGGATCGCCTGATGAATGATGATCTCCATGGGTGTTGCAAACCTCATTTCGTACAAAGTCTCATGCCCTACAGTATAGCACAGTCCGGCGCAAAAGGCGAGAGCGGCCTTGTAAACTGCCCGCCGGAATGCTACAATAAGGGCAGAACATCCGCAGGAAAGGGGACAATGACCATGGAATTCCGCGATAAACCGATGGAGAACCTCATTCGCATTCAGGAAAAGGACATCTGCAAAAACGCCCGCGCGCTGCTGCTGGACGGTGAGCAGGTGGTGGGTGCGTACAAAACGGTGCGCGATCAGGTGATCTTCACCACCCACCGCATCATCATGGTGGACATGCAGGGCGTCACCGGCACCCGGCAGCAGATCTTCGTGCTGCCGTACAAAAAGGTGCTGCACTTCGGCATCCAGACGGCCGGTTTCGGCGACCCGATGCAGGCTTCGCAGCTGACGGTCTGCTTTGCGGACGAGCACGAGGCAAAGTTCGGCTTCATTGGCCAGCAGGAGCTGTTCGCCGTGGCCAACGCCATCAGCCGGTGTATCCTGTAAAAACAGAATCGCTTCACTCGTAAAATGCGTTTTGAGCGGCCGCGGGCTGCTCAAAACGCAAATTTAAAAATGAAAATTCCGCTAAATATGGCTAGAGCGCAGCGGAAGCCGTTTTAAATGGTTTGGCTCATATAAAACAAAAGGCTCCCCGTCCGGTTTGCGTGCCGGACAGGGAGCCTTTTGCTGTATACGAAATAGGAGATGTCAGTGTGAAGTTTTGCGCACCAGCTGTTCGTGCATGACCACCATCAGCACCAGAAGTGCCAGCAGGTAGAAGGGGAACAGCGCCGGGGTGATGTTGTTGGCCAGCAGGCCGAACAGCGGCGGCATGACCAGATTGCCCACATAGGCGCTGGCCATCTGGATGCCGATGACCGCCTGCGATCTGTCCGCGCCGAAGTGGTCCGGCGTGGCATGGATGATGCTGGGGTAGATGGGCGCACAGCCCACGCCCACCAGCACAAGGCCGGCCAGCGCCAGCACCTGCGGCCCGGGCACCAGCAGGGCCGCCACGCCCACAGCCAGCACGCCCTGGCCCAGACGGATCATCTGGGTGTCGCTGAGCTTCAGGGTGAGGAAGCCGCAGGCCGCGCGCCCGGCGGTGATGCCGATGTAGAACAGGCTGGCGAAGCTGGCGGCGGTGTCGGCGGCCACACCGCGCGTCAGGGTGAGGTAGCTGCTGGCCCACAGACCGGCGGTCGTTTCCAGCGCGCAGTAGCAGAAAAAGCACAGCATCACTTCTTTTGCGCCCGGCAGGCGGAACACCTGCCCAAGGCTCAGTGCCTGCGGGGCGGTGCCGCCTTCTGCCGTTTCATCGGTGCGCTTCTGCCACAGCGGCAGGCTGAGAAACAGCACCGCGGTCAGCGCGATCTGGAACAGTGCAATGTACCGGTAACCGGCCGTCCACGGCCCGCCGCCCGCCAGCACCCGGCCCATGACCATGGGGCTGACCATCGTGCCGATGCCCCACATGCAGTGCAGCCAGCTCATGTGGCGGCTCTCGTAGTGCAGGGCGACATAGTTGTTCAGGGCGGCGTCCACGCTGCCCGCGCCCAGACCGTAGGGCACGGCCCACAGGCAGAGCATCCAGAACTGCGTGGAGATGGAGAAGCCGAACAGCGCTGCCGCCGTCATGCCCACGCTGATGGCCGTCACCCTGCCCGCGCCCAGTGCCCGGGTGAGCCGGTCACTGTTCAGGCTGGAGACGATGGTGCCGAAGGAGATGATCATGGACAGGATGCCCGCATAGGACACCGGCACCCCCAGCAGCGGATACATGGACGGCCACGCCGACCCCAGCAGGGAATCCGGCAGGCCGAGACTGATGAACGCGAGATAGATGATGGGCAGAAGAAGCTGGATCATAGACTTGAGTTCCCTCCCGGACGGTGTTATACTGTACTCATGGTTTCTGATAGAATAATACCACGAAATCGACACAAGAGGTAGAACAAAAGCACCGGATTTATGCGACAAAACCGGCTTTCTGAAATTGCCGGAAACTTTGCAGAAAGGGGGGACAGGCCATGGCATTCCAGACCAGCTGCGCTGCGGCGGGGGGCATCAACTGCCCTCCGGACATCGTGGCAGACGGCGAAGGGCGGGAGCTGGTGCAGCACGGCAGCGCACTGTTCCCCATTGCCTGCTACGCGGAGGATGTCAAAAGCTACTCGGTGGCCTGGCACTGGCATGAGGAGTTCGAGTTCATCCTTGCGGTGAAAGGCCCGCTGACCGTGGACGTGAACAAGACGCAGCTCGTTCTGCGGACCGGGCAGGGCGTTTTCATCAACTCCGGGGTGCTCCACGCGGTGGAACAGGCCGAGAGCGGGAACGCGCTGCTGCACTCCGGGGTGTTCCACCCGCGCCTTGTGGGCGGCATGGACACCATCTTCTGGCAAAAGCGCATCCGCCCGCTGCTGCAGCCCGGTGCCCCGGCGTTTTTCCTGCTGGACAGCGGCACCGCCTGGCAGCGCGAGGCCCTTGCCTGCCTGCAGGACGCCTGGCAGGCCGTGGCGGATGAACCGCCGGACTACGAGAACGAGGCACGCTACCGCCTGACCACGGTGCTGCGGCTGCTGGGCGCGCAGTGCGAAGAAGGCGGCGTCAAGGTGTCGCAGCAGGAGCGGATCGCGGCCGAGCGCATGAAGCAGATGCTGCGCTTCGTGGAGGAACACTACGCCGAGGAGCTCACGGTGGAGCGCATCGCGGCCTGCGTGGCCCTGAGCGAGAGCGCCTGCCTGCGCAGCTTCCGGCAGCTGCTGGGCATCACGCCCATCCAGTATGTGAAGCAGTTCCGGGTGGAGAAGGCCGCCGAACTGCTGCGCTCCACCCGGCTGCGCACCGGCGAGATCGGGGCCGAGTGCGGCTTTGCGGACGGCAGCTACTTCATCAAGACCTTCCGGGAGCTGAAGCACTGCACCCCGAAGGAGTATCGGCAACGGTTTGAGGCGCAGTAACTTTTCTGGCAGGCCAGCAGATAGCTTTCTCCGCGAACAGCCCGGGACTCCAGTCCCGCCCCTTCGAGCAAAGCTCGCCGGGGCCCCACCCCCAGGTCATTCGCTGGAGAAACTATCTGCCGTCCTGTCCCATACGGATGCAGACCAAATTTAATCGCTCCCTATTATAATAGGTATAAAAAAGGAGAATCAGACCATTGACACAGCGCAGCATGACCCAAGGCCCCATCACGCAGGGCATTTTACTCTTTGCCCTGCCGCTGATGCTGGGCAACCTTTTGCAGCAGATGTATAACATTGCGGACACCTGGGTAGTGGGCCGCTTCCTCGGCCCGGACGCACTGGCGGCGGTGGGCTCGTCCTACACCCTCATGACCTTCCTCACCTCCATCCTGCTGGGGCTGTGCATGGGCAGCGGCGCGGCCATCTCCATGCAGTTCGGCAGCGGGGAAGAAGAACGGATGCGCCAGAGCGTGTTCCTCTCGTTCAGCCTGATCGCGGGCATCTCGCTGGTGCTGAACGCGCTGGTGTATCTGGGGCTGGACGGCATCCTGTGGGTGCTGCGGGTGCCGGGTGAGCTGAAACCCCTGATGAAGGAGTACCTCGTCATCATCTTTCTGGGGATCACGGCTACCTTTTTGTACAACTACTTCGCAAACCTGCTGCGTGCCATTGGCAACTCGGTGGTGCCGCTGGTGTTTCTGGCGGTGTCGGCGGTGCTGAACGTCATTCTCGACCTCGTGTGCGTGCTGGTGCTGCAGTGGGGCGTGAAGGGCGCGGCGGGGGCCACCGTGTTCTCGCAGTTCGTGTCCGGCATCGGCATCGGGCTGTATACGCTGAAAAAGTTCCCGCAGCTGTGTCCGAAAAAGGCCGACTGCCGCTGGGACAAGAAAAATCTGGACACCATCCTGAACCTCTCGGTGATGACCAGCGTGCAGCAGTCCATCATGAACTTCGGCATCCTGATGGTGCAGGGCCTTGTGAACAGCTTCGGCACGGTGATCATGGCGGCGTTTGCGGCGGCGGTCAAGATCGACTCCTTCGCCTACATGCCGGTGCAGGATTTCGGCAACGCCTTCTCCACCTATGTGGCCCAGAACTACGGCGCGGGCGAGACGGACCGCATCAAAAAGGGCATCCGCAGCGCAGGGCTGTGCAGCGCGGTGTTCTGCGTGTGCATCAGCGTGCTGGTGTGCGCCTTCGCGTCGCCGCTCATGGGCATCTTCATCGACCCGGGCGAGAGCGCCATCATCGCCGCCGGTGTGCACTACCTGCGCATCGAGGGCGCGTGCTACATTGGCATTGGCATCCTGTTTTTGCTCTACGGTTATTACCGCGCCGTGAACCAGCCGCAAATGTCGGTGGTGCTCACCATCGCGTCGCTGGGCACCCGCGTGGCGCTGGCCTATCTGCTGTCGGCAACGCCGCTGGGCGTCACCGGCATCTGGCTCAGTGTGCCCATCGGCTGGGCGCTGGCGGATGCCATCGGCATTGGGTATTACCTCAAAAAGAAGCGCTGAAACGGCAAAAGGCTTCCCCCGAGGGGGAAGCCTTTTCACCCCATATGGTGGAACTGCTCCAGCGCGCCCTTTTCCAGCCGGGACACCTGCGCCTGGCTGATGCCGATCTCCCGGGCAACTTCCATCTGGGTCTTGCCCTGCAGGTAGCGCAGCTCCATGATGCGCTTTTCCCGCGGGGTGAGCCCGGCCACAGTCTGGCGGAACTGCAGCCCGCTGATCCAGCTGTCCTCGCCGTCCGGGTCCCGCACCTGGTCGATGACATACATGGCGTCGCCGCCGTCGGTGTAGATGGGCTCCTCCAGACTGATGGGCTCCACCACCGATTCCAGCGCGGCGGTCACCTCCCGGCGGGTCAGCCCGGCGCTCTGCGCGATCTCGTCCATGGTGGGCTCGCGGCCCAGCTGCTTTTCCAGCGCTTCGCGGCTCTGCATGGCGCGGTAAGCGGTGTCGCGCAGGCTGCGGCTCACCCGCAGGGCGTTGTTATCGCGCAGGAAGCGCCGGATCTCGCCGATGATCATCGGCACGCCGTAGGTGGAGAACCGCACCGGCTGGGCGGGGTCGAAGTTGTCGATGGCCTTGATGAGCCCGATGCACCCCACCTGGAACAGGTCGTCCAGGTTCTCGCCCCGCTGGGCGAACCGCTGCACCACGCTGAGCACCAGCCGCAGGTTGCCTTCCACCATCTGTTCCCGGGCCTGCCGGTCCCCGGCGCGGGTGCGCACCAGCAGGCTGCGCTTTTCTTCCTCGGTCAGAACGGGCAGCGCGGCGGTGTTCAGGCCGCACAGCTCCACTTTGTTGTACATCCCCATGCCCCCGGTTCCTGTAAACTTCACCGGAAGTATGGCCCCCGCGGCCGGGCACTATGCGTGGAAAAAATTGTGCGCCCTCCCGCACAGAGCAGGAGAGCGCAGAAAAACATTGTAATTTGCAGAAATTTATGGTAAGCTATTAGTGGCGGCTGCAAAGCTGCCCATCAGGCGCTGTGCCCACAAACGCAGGCGGCTATGCTCCTTACCCGTACCCTGGGTGGACCGGGTAAGAGCGAATTTTTTCATTTGGAATCTCGTTCTCCCCGGAATGCTTGAGGGCAGGAAGGGGGGATGCACCATGACGTTTGAACAGGTCGTGCTTCTGCTCACGCTTCTTGGCGGGGCAATTTACGTAACGTTCCAGATTACATGGACTGTTTCTCACAGTGATGACAAAAAGAAAAAATGACCGCCCACGAGTTCCAATCAGTGCGGTCATTTTTCTTTTTGAAATCTGACTAATCTGGTAAGGAGCTAGCCGTTTGCAGGGCCAGCGCCTTTTGTACTTCTAATATAAACGATTTGCAATAGTTTGTCAAGTAGGGCATTGTTTCTTGGCGGGGCAATTTACGTCACCTTCGAAATTACATGGACTGTTTCTCACAGTGATGACAAAAAGAAAAAATGACCGCCATCAACTCTCAACCGATGCGGTCATTTTTCTTTTTGAAAACTGATAATCTGGTAAGGAGCAGCTGCAGCGGAGCCGACCGCCGCCTGCGGCGGAAACAGGGAGGCGAGGCTGGGGCCGCGGCCAGCGAGATGCGAGTGCCGCTCAAGGCACGAAGCAGCTGCTGGGAGCCGCAACCCGTGCTGCGTTTGTGGGCACAGCGCCTGATGGGCAGCTTTGCAGCCGCCACGAATAGCTTACCACAAAAAGAGACAAAACACAATGTGTTTTGTCTCTTTTTGCATGGCTACTCGTTTTCCAGCTGCGCTTTCAGTTGGTGGAGGATGCGCTTTTCCAGGCGGGAGATGTAGCTCTGGCTGATGCCCAGGGCGTCGGCGGCTTCCTTCTGGGTGCGCTCCACGCCGTCGGCCAGGCCGAAGCGCAGCTCCATGATCTGCCGCTCCCGCGGGGAGAGGGCCGCCACGGCGCGGCGCAGCACGGCCCGCTCGGCGTCCTGCTCCAGCCGCTGGCTGATCTGGTTCTCGTCGCTGCCAAGGATGTCCGAGAGCAGCAGCTCGTTGCCGTCGCCGTCCACGTTGAGGGGCTCGTCGATGCTGGCTTCCTGGCGGCGGTTGGAACTTTTGCGTAAGTACATCAGAATTTCGTTGCCGATGCAGCGGCTGGCGTAGGTGGCCAGCTTGATGCAGCGGTCCGGGCTGTAGGTGTTCACGGCCTTGATGAGCCCGATGGTGCCAATGGAGATCAGGTCTTCGGTGGGCACGCCGCTGCTCTCGTACTTTTTGGCAAGGTAGACCACCAGCCGCAGGTTGTGGGTGATGAGCGCATCCCGCGCGGCGGCGCTGCCTGCGGCCATCTCGGCCAGAAGGGCTTTTTCCTGCTCGGGGGTGAGGGGCGGCGGCAGGCCCGGCCCGCCCGTCACATAGTGGGCACCGCCGCTGTGGCGCAGCGCGCCGCACAAGGCCTGCCAGAGCGTGCGCAGCCAGTGGAACATAGATCAGACCTCCTTCTTTATAAGGGGTGAAGCCTTTCAGCTGCCAACCAGCTCTCCCGCCAGCTCTGGCCCCAGCAGCAGGGTCCAGTGGTCCGGCGGGGCGGCGGGGCAGTAAAACGCGGTGAGGAAGCCCTGCGCCTGCCGCTGGCCGGCCTGCAGGCGCAGCCCCGGCACGGCGGGCAGCAGGCAGGGCCCCGCAAGGGTGGTGCAGGGCACCAGCCGCACCCCCAGCCCCGGCGGCGGCAGGGGAGAGCGCCCCGCAAAGTGGGCGTCCAGAAAGGCTTGCAGCGCCCCGGGCAGGGCACCGCGCACGGCGGGGTAGTAGGCCAGCGCCATGGCCCGGCCGGAAAGCGGGTCCTGCACGGCAAAGCCGGTGTCGCAAAAGGCCTGCACCGGCACCCGGGCGCTGCCGCACACCAGCACGGCGGCAAAGCTGCGCCCCTGCGCCCGGCCAAAGCAGTACACCACCCCGCGCAGCAGGGCATACACCGCCGCGCAGGCCGCCAGCAGCCGCCCGGGGGAAAGCGGCAGGTAAAGGCACAGGTTCGCGCTCTGGGCCCCGGGCAGCAGCACCGCCCCGCCCAGCAGCAGGTTGAGCAGCGCATACCACCCGCACAGCCGGGCAAAGCCCCGCCGCCCCGGCACGCCGTAGGCCGCAGCCACGGCCCCGCAGCAGGTGGCGGCTTTGTAAAGCACCGCCAGCGGCCCGGGCAGCTCCGGCAGCAGCAGGCCCAGCGAGGCCAGTGCCGCCGCCCCGCTGCCCGCCAGCAGCCGCGCCCCGGTGCAGCTGCGCCCCGCCAGCAGCCCGGCCCCCAGCAGCAGCGCCGCCCCAAGGGCAAAGTTCACCAGCAGCAGCTCGTCGAGATAAAGCACCGTTTTCACGCGCAAGCCTCCTTTGGGGCACAGGGTGGGGGGCTTTCAGTATCCGTTTTTGGGCTGGAAATTTCTGTCAAACGGGGGTAAATGGGACCTTTTGTAAGCAATTTGATAGAAAAATTTCACATCTATTCACACAGTTTCACAGTTTTCACACTTTTTTTCAAAAAGGGCTTGAACATTGCTGGAAAGTGTGGTATATTATTGCCATCCGAACAAGGATAGTAAGCCACACCACAGTGGCTTACAAAAATATCTTTCATATTTTGAAGGGAGTAATTCATTATGATGATGCCTGCAAACTTCTCTGCTGTTGCAGAAAACGAACTGACCTATGTCAACGGTGGCGCTGACCTGTCCGCTTACCTGGCTCCTGCCATGAAGGCTGCTAACTGGCAGAACTTCAACACCAACCTGGTCAACCTGGTTGGCAACGCTTACCTGAACAAGTACACCACCGGTCTGCTGAATACCGTCTTCGGCGGCCACTACATGCCCGGCGATGTGACCGGATCTATTGTTGATGGTCTGTCTTCTATCTGGACTGCTAACAAGGAGTACGGCGATGCAAAGGGCTGGGGCGTGCTGCGTGCTGTTGCTAACGTTGGTGCTCAGGTCGTCGGCGGCCTGTCCGCTATCTACACTCTGGGCGACAGCAAGATCGGCCTGAAGCTGACTGATGCTACCGCTCGTGGCGACAACTACGCGGTCACTCTGCCCGAGCTTTAATTGATTTAAATCTACGGATTTGAATTGATTAGAGGTGTACACCAAAGCAGCTGGTAACGGCTGATTTGGCGGAATGCTGAGTCAGAACCCCGCACACAATGGGCAACCACTGTGTGCGGGGTTTTTGTTGTGCGGGGAACCCTCTCAGTCACCTGCGGTGACAGCTGTCCCCGAAGGGGGAGCCTCTGCTCTACAGCCCGGGAGGGGGAGCTTATCTCTACAAACCGGAAGCGCTTCTGAGAAAGGTTTTGCGCTCTTGCTGTTTTCAGCGGCCACGCCCTCTCAGCTTCGCTTCGCTCAGCAGCTCTCCCAAGGGGAGAGCCAAGGGCATGACGGGAGCGCTTCTTGCCTCTCCCTTTGGGAGAGGTGGCACGGCGTAAGCCGTGACGGAGAGGGCGAAAGGCTCCCCCTTCGGGGGAGCTGGCATCGCGAAGCGATGACTGAGAGGGTTTACCCGCAAAAGTTGCTTTGGACTTGACAAACCACTGTAAATCGTTTATATTAGAAGTGCAAAAGGCGCTGGCCCTGCAAACGGCTAGCTCCTTACCGGCTTGTCAAAAGATTGACCGCACAGCTTGGGAGTCGTGGCGGTCAATCTTTTTTTGCATGGTCGCGGTCCATGTAAATCTTCCACACGATGTCGAACACGGTGCGGACAGCGTTGACGACGAGCGACAGCGCTGCGATGATCTCAGAGATTGTCATGTCTGCTCACCTCCCGTAACCCAAAGGCTCCGGGAAAGTGCTGCTCAAATTGATTGAACCTCCTCCCGGGTTGCTCTGGGAAGTTCCGAAAAAAGAAATTGCCAGATCGCCGGTAAGGAAGGTATAGCCGCCTGCGTTTGTGGGCACAGCGCCTGATGGGCAGCTTTGCAGCTGCCACGAATAGCTTACCATAAATTTCTGCAAATTACAATGTTTTTCTATTGTATACACCTGCTGGCATCGAACGATAAAAACAGTTGCTATTTTTGAGCAGGTCGTGTATAATAACAGCGACAGGACTCCCCGCACCTCTCACGCAAGTGATGTGTCCCATGGGGAGACATTTTTTGCCCGCTAAAAAACGGTGACACGCTGCAATTTTGCAGATGCCACCGTTTTCTTGTTTATCTGCGGAGGAGCCAGTCGTAATCCTGCCGACAGTCTACCACATAATCGGCATAGACCGTGCTTTCCATGATTTGGAAAATGAGCATGTACCGCTTTTCGAATAAGATAAAGCGGTATGTGTTTCGTGGGATATAATCCCCGGTCAGCCATGGGCAGCGCTGGGGCATGAATTCCAGCGAGTTGGCAGCCTTTTCAAACTCGGCGGTCAAGCGCTGCGCAGCGGCTGTGCTGGCCTGTGCCAGAAAGGCGGCGTGGGAAACAAGCATCTGCGCCGCCCGTGCCGAGACGACCACGCGGTATTTTTTATTCTGCTGTTCCATCGCCGACTGCCTCCCGGATGGCGCTGCGCATCATAGAAGTGACCTCGCCAACGGAATAGCCTTCGCTTCCGCGCAGGCGGTCTTCCTCCACCGAGAGCAGTTCTTCGCGTAGCTTCAGCATTTTTTCACGGCGGTTATAGGTCTCGATATCCATAACAACGAGATCACCTTCGCCGTTTTTGGTGAGAAAAATCGGTTCGGCGGTCTTCCGACATAAATCGGCAATCTCGTTGTAGTTCTGGCGGATCGCCGCAGAGGGACGGATATTCATAAAAGCACCTCCTGCCTTAACACGGTAAGATATAGTAATATTCTGATTTTATTATATCTGTATTGTACAATAATGTCAACGCGGAAAAGAAATTCCTGCACTTTTCAGGGCACGGCAAAAAGCGCCCGCCGCTTTCCTTTTTTCTTTCATCGTGCTACAATAAAAGAGAATTTTTGCAGACAGGAGAAGCCGATGGAAGAAACAACCCGCAAACAGATCGTTCTGGGCATCCTGGCCCATGTGGACTCCGGCAAGACCACCCTCTCGGAGGCCATGCTTTACCGCGCCGGTGCCATCCGCAAGCTGGGCCGTGTGGACCACAAGGACGCCTTTCTGGATACCGACGCGCTGGAAAAGGCGCGCGGCATCACCATTTTTTCCAAGCAGGCGCTGCTGACGGCGGGCCGCACGGACATCACCCTGCTGGACACCCCCGGCCATGTGGATTTCTCCACCGAGACCGAGCGCACCCTGCAGGTGCTGGACTACGCGGTGCTGGTGGTCAGCGCCACCGACGGTGTGCAGAGCCACACCGAGACGCTCTGGCGGCTGCTGCGGCGCTACCGGGTGCCCACGTTCGTGTTCGTGAACAAGACCGACCTGCCCGGCCTGCGCCGGGAAGAACTGCTGGCCCAGCTGAACCGGCGGCTGGGGGATGGCTTCGTGGATTTCGGCGCGGCACAGCCCGCCCGGGACGAGGCACTGGCCCTGTGCGACGAGCAGCTCATGGAAAAGCAGCTGGAAGCCGGGCAGCTGACCGATGCCGACATTGTGCCCGCTGTGGCGCGGCGGCATGTGTTCCCGTGCTGGTTCGGCGCGGCGCTGCGTCTGGACGGCGTGGACGAGTTTCTAGCCGGGCTGGACCGCTTCACCCGCCCGGCCCCGGCGCTGGATGCCTTTGGCGCCCGGGTGTTCAAGGTCTCGCAGGACGAGCAGGGCGCGCGGCTGACCTGGCTGCGGGTCACCGGCGGGGAACTGAAGGTGAAAGCCCAGCTCACCGGCGAAGTGGACGGCACCCCCTGGGCCGAAAAGGCCAACCAGCTGCGGCTGTACTCCGGTGCAAAGTATACGCTGGCCGAACGCATCGGCCCGGGGCAGGTGTGCGCCGTCACCGGCCTGACCCAGGCACGCCCGGGCGAGGGCCTTGGTGCCGAGCGGGACAGTGACCTGCCCGTGCTGGAACCGGTGCTTAGTTACCAGGTGCTGCTGCCGGAGGGGGCCGACGTGCACGCCGCTCTGGGCCAGCTGCACCGGCTGGAGGAGGAGGAACCCCAGCTGCACGTTGTGTGGAACGAGACGCTGGGTGAGATCCACGTCCAGCTCATGGGCGAGGTGCAGCTGGAAGTGCTGCGCAGCCTGCTGGCCCAGCGCTTCGGGCTGAACGTGGAGTTCGGCCCCGGGGGCATCCTTTATAAGGAGACCATCACCGAGCCCATGGAGGGCGTGGGCCACTACGAACCCCTGCGCCACTACGCCGAGGTGCATCTGCTGCTGGAACCCCTGCCCCGGGGCAGCGGGCTGCAGTTTGCCGCCGACTGCCGCGAGGAAGTGCTGGACAAGAACTGGCAGCGCCTTGTGCTGACCCACCTGGAAGAAAAGCAGCATGTGGGCGTGCTGACCGGTGCGCCGCTGACGGATATGAAAATTACCCTCATCGCGGGCCGGGCACACCTCAAGCACACCGAAGGCGGCGACTTCCGGCAGGCCACCTACCGCGCGGTGCGGCAGGGCCTGATGCTGGCAAAGTGCCAGCTGCTGGAGCCGTGGTACGCTTTCCGGCTGGAGGTGCCCGCCGAGAACATCGGCCGCGCCATGACCGACATCCAGCGCATGGAGGGCAGCTTCGACCCGCCCGAAAGCGGGGAGGACACCGCTGTGCTCACCGGCTTTGCACCGGTGGCCGCCATGCGCAGCTACCCCATGGAGGTGGTCAGCTACACCCGGGGCCGGGGCCGTGTGAGCCTGACGCTGGACGGCTACCGCCCCTGCCACAACGCGCAGGAGGTGATCGAGGCCAGCGGCTACGAGCCGGAGCACGACCTCGACAACCCTGCCGACTCGGTGTTCTGCGCCCACGGGGCCGGGTTCGTGGTGCCGTGGAACGAGGTGCGCAGCCATATGCATGTGGAAAGCGGCTGGGGCAAGGCGAAGCCTGCCCGGCCGGAAGCGCCTGCCGCCCCGCAGCGCCGGGCCGCCGCCTACCGCGCCACGCTGGAAGAAGACGCCGAGCTGCTCAAGATTTTTGAGCGTACCTACGGGCCCATCAAGCGGGACCCGCTGGCGGCCTTCCGCCCGGTGCAAAAGCGCGAGCGCCCGGATTTTGCCGCCGAGCAGTGGACCCTCGCGCCGGAGTACCTGTTGGTGGACGGCTACAACATCATCTTTGCGTGGGATGAGCTGAACGCCCTCGCGAAGGAGAGCCTCGACCTTGCCCGCCACAAGCTGATGGATATTCTGTGCAACTATCAGGGCTACCAGAAGTGCAACCTCATCCTCGTGTTCGACGCCTACCGCGTGCCGGGCAGCCCGGGCAGCATCGAGCAGTACCACAACATCCATGTGGTGTACACCAAGGAAGCCGAGACCGCTGACATGTTCATTGAGCACGTCACCCACGAGATCGGCAAGGACCGCCGCGTCCGCGTGGCCACCTCGGACGGCATGGAGCAGATCATCATCCTGGGCCACGGGGCCCTGCGCGTCTCGGCCCGGATGTTCCACGAGGAAGTGCAGAACGTGGAAAAGCAGATACGGAGCCTTGTCCAAGGTGAGGTGTGATATGCGGGAAAATGAACAAAAGTATTCGCCACGATGGTGCCTGGTAGGCAATATTGTGAAAAACCATGTATCTGGAGAGCAAAAAGAAATGCTTCTTGGCACAAAACAGTTTCAACCGGGGGCCAGAGTGTTCGTTGCGCCATTCCAGTGGGGTGATGGCGGTGAAAAAGTGATTGTAATTGGTGTGCCACGTCACACGAAACAATATATTGAAGTGATTATGCAGAGCGTATATATTACAAATTATCGCCTGAAACGGGTGTATGCGCCGACTATTTCGAAGAAGATGGAAATGTCCAAGTTCCAGTGGTGGGGCGATACAGAGCAGGACAAGGCACAAATTCTACAATTTGTGGAAAATAGTAAATGCAGTTTTTCTGAACAGCCCCATTTGTGAAAAAAGCGTTTGGAGCGGCCCGCAGGCCGCGACAAACGCGAATATAAAAAAGAAAATTCCGCTGATATGCCCAGAGTGAAACGGAGGGCATTCTAAATCGTTACGCCGGAGGTGTGCTATGGCTCCTGAAATTACCGAAGAATTTGTCTGGCAGAACATCCCGCGCCGCGCCCGCGACAGCCACAAAGGCACCTTTGGCACCGTGCTGGCGGTGGCGGGCAGTGCCTATTACCGCGGGGCGGCGCTGCTGGCCGCCGAGGGTGCGCTGCGCACCGGGGCGGGCATCGTGACGCTGGCCAGCGTGGAACCGGTGTTGGCCGCCGCCGTGGCCCGCACGCCGGAGTGCTGCCTGTGCCCCTGCATCGCGGGCGCCGAGGGCGGCATCTCGCCGGAGAGCATCCCGCGCATCCAGCGCCAGAAGGCCACGGTGCTGCTGCTGGGGCCCGGCCTCGGCGGGGCGGCTCAGAGCGCGGCCCGCGCGGCCGAGACGCGCGCGCTGGTGCAGACCCTTCTGCCTGCCTTTGCGGGCAGCGCCGTGCTGGACGCCGACGGCCTGAACGCCGCCGCGCAGCTGCTGGCGGCGGGGGAAGCCTTCCCGCACCCGGCAGGGGAGCTGATCGTCACCCCGCACCCCGGCGAGATGGCCCGGCTGACCGGGCTTTCGGCGGCACAGATCAACGCCGACCGGGAAGAAACTGCACGCACCTATGCGCAGAAATGGAATGCCGTGGTGGTGCTGAAGGGCAGCCGCACCGTGGTGGCCGCGCCGGATGGCCGGGTGCGCGTGAACCCCACCGGCAACCCCGGCCTTGCCCGGGGCGGCAGCGGGGATGTGCTTTCCGGCATGACGGCGGCGCTGCTGGCCTGCGGCCTGCCCGCCTTTGAAGCCGCCGCCTGCGCGGTGTACCTGCACGGTGCCGCCGCCGACCGCACTGCGGCAGTTCTGGGTGAATACGGGATGCTGCCGCATGATATCCTGTCGCAGCTGGGCCGGATATTTGCAGAGCATCAGAGATAAAACAAACGGACTGCCGCATGTTTTTTGTGCGGCAGTCCGTTTTTGTCTGCGTATTTCCCGGGCAAAGGCGGCTTACATCGCCAGCACTTCGGCCCACTTTTCCTCGGCCACGGGGATACCGAGTTCCATGTTCTCTTTGCGGCTGCGGTGCTCGCCCATGCCGGGGCAGCGCACCTCGCGGCCCGGCTCGGCGGGCTCGCTGGCGGCCACGTCGGCGGCGATGGCGTCAATGACGGCGTCGGTCAGGTCAGCCGACTGGAACTTTGCCGGGTCGATGGCGATCATGATCTGGGTCAGGCCCACTTCGTCGCCAAAGGTGCCCACCTTCGCCACCGAGTTTGCGCCGGTGAGGATGGTGCCGATCATGTCCAGCAGGATGGAAAGGCCGCTGCCCTTCCAGTAGCCGATGGGCACCATGCGGCGGGTCTTTTCAATGGCGGCAGGGTCGGTGGTGAGCTGGCCGTTCTCGTCGTAGCCGCCCGCCACCGGCAGTTGTTTGCCCGCCAGACGCAGGGTCTCCAGCTTGCCGTAGCTGAACTGGCTCAGGGCGCAGTCCACCATGATGTGTTCGCCGCTGGCGCGCGGCACGGCGAGGATGAGCGGGTTGTTGCCGATGCGGCTGTCCTTCGCGCCCCATGCGGGCATGTTGGGGCAGGTGTTGGACCAGCAGATGCCGATGCAGCCCGCGTCTGCCGCCTGCCAGCCGTAGGTGCCGCCGCGCATCCAGTGGTTGTTGTTGCCCAGCGCCACCATGCCGATGCCGAACTGGTGGGCCAGCTCCACGGCGCGGGCCATGGCGTGGCGGGCATTCAGCGGGCCGAAGCCGCGCTGGCCGTCCCAGCGCTCCATGGCACCGAAGCTGGCAGTACACACGGCCTCGGCGGCGGGGTCGATCTCGCCCTTGCGCAGGTATTCCACCACCCGGGGGAAGCGGTTCAGCCCGTGGCTGAACACACCCGCCAGGCTGTTCTGGGCAAAAATTTCGGCGGCTTCGTGGGCACGCTCCGGGCTGAAGCCGTATTTCTTCAGCACGCGCTCAAACTCGGCCAGCATGGTTTCATAAGGTACTCGCATGGGTGCAACCTCCCATTGTTTCAGCTGTTTTGCCCGGTGCGCACGGCACAGCGGGCGACGCTTTCATTATAGCAAGCAGCCCCGGGCGGTGCAAGGGCAGAAGGGTGGGCGAGAGCGCTAAAAAATCCGTGCGGAATTTGTAGAAAAGTGACATTGCAAAAGAAAAGATAAACTGATATATTGGCCTTGAATCGCCTGCCGAGGGGCAGAACAGCATGAAACGCGGAAAAGAGGAAAAACGATGCAGATCAGCATTCTATTGGCCCAGCAGATCACACAGCTGTTTTTGATCCTGCTCATGGGTTACGCCGTGGTGAAGACCGGGCTGCTGAAAGCCAGCGACAGCAAAGTGGTCTCGGTGCTCATGGTGTATCTGGTGTGCCCCTGCATGATCCTGAACGCGTTCCAGATCGACGATACGCCCGAGATCCGCAGGGGCCTTGTTTACGCCATGGCCGTTGCGGCGGCGATGCATGTGGTGCTGCTGGCCATGACAGCGCTGCTGCGCCGCCCGCTGAAGCTGGACGTGATCGAGCAGGTGAACACCATCTACAGCAATGCGGGTGCGCTGGTCATCCCGCTGGTGCAGGCGCTGCTGGGCAGTGAGTATGTCATCTATTCCTGCGCGTTCATCATCGTGCAGACGGTGCTCATCTGGACCCACGCCAATGCCTGCCTGCAGGGCAGCTTTTCCTTTGAGTGGAAAAAGCTGCTGGAAAACCCGAACATCCTGGCCATTCTGGCCGGTGCTGCCATGTATCTGCTGAACCTGCGCCTGCCCGCGCTGCTGCAGAGCCCGGTGAGCAGCATGGGCAGCATGGTGGGCCCCATCGGGATGCTGCTGGCCGGCATGGCCATCGCGGACAGCCCGCTGCGCAGGGTGTTCTGCACAAAGCGCAACTATCTGGTGGCGTTCCTGCGGCTGCTGGCCTGCCCGTTCGTCATCCTGCTGCTGCTGTGGGCCTGCCATGCGCAGACCTTTGTGGCGGACGGCAAGAACATCCTCATGACGGTGTATCTGGCGGCCATCACGCCCGCCTGCACCACCACCACCTCCATGGCCCAGCTGTACGACCGCGATGCGGCCCACTCCAGCGCACTGTATGTGGTGACGACCCTGCTTTCCATCCTGTCGATGCCGGTGATGATCGGCCTGTTCGACACCCTGCTGTAACCCCCGCACAGAAATTTTTTGACAGAAAACGACGCCCGGCGGCTGGTTTGGGATCAGCCTGCCGGGCGTTTTTGCGATCGGGCAGGCGCTCTCCCAGCTGAGCTAATCCCCCAGATGTCTTGGCGTCGTGCCTGACGACAGGAGTAATTATACCAGCGGGATGGCGCTTTGTCAACCACTTTTTTCAAATTCTGCAAATAAAAATCCCCCCGCCGGGCAGCGCACGGCAAGGGAACTTTGCAGCCAAAACGTCAGGCTCTTGCCGTCTGGCGGTCAAAGAGCTGCGGAACGACCTTGTACAGCAGCACTGCAGCGGCCATCGTGAGCAGCGTTTCGGGCAGCATGTAGCTGCCGTTGTACACCAGGCTGTAAGCCCAGCCGGGGAGGGTGTCACTCAGGTTGGGCCAGAGGAGCAGACCAGCCAGGAAGCTGCAGAAGAAGTCCAGGAAGCCTGCCACAAAGGTGCCGACGGCGATGCCCACCACCCGCTTTTTGAACGGGCGGGCAAACAGCTCGGCCAGGCCCAGCGCCATGCAGGAGAACATGTAATCCAGCAGGACTTCGCCCAGCAGGTAGATGAGGCCCGGCGTCGGAGGTGCGTAGAAGTCCAGCAGGATCTGCAGGCAGGCATTTGCAAAGCCGGTGAACAGGCCCCACTTGGTGCCATGGCGGAAGGACACCAGCACGAACGGCAGCATGCCGAACAGCGTGATGCTGCCGCCGTTGGGCAGGGTGAAGAACTTGATGCTGGAGAGCACGGTGCCCACCGCGATCATCAGCGCGCATTCCACCAGAATGCGGGTCTTGGAATAGGATTTGGACATGTAGAGATTCCTTCTCTCTTTCAATAGTACACAAAAACAAAATGCGCCCGCTTTTTTTCGAAAGCAGGCGCACGGAGTTTGTGAAAGAACGGACAGTTCTGCAAACTCCCACGCCGGCATTGTCCGGTCAGGTAAAAAGGGTACTCCGCAGATGCGGATCTCAGCCTTTCGGCACCCCTGTTTTTATGTCCAGCTATTAGTATAGCGCCGCCCGCCCAAAAGTCAAGGCAAACCGCAGAATATTTTGTCTGGCCGCCGCATAGGATGCAGCATAGCTTATGCGGGGGGAATTTGGCCATGAAAGGGGATCCTGAACAGCGGGCAGTCCAACTGGGCGAATACATCACGGCACACGGCGCAACGGTGCGGGCCGCAGCCGCAGCGTTCGGCTGCAGCAAATCCACCGTGCACAAGGATGTGTCCGCGCGCCTGCGCACGCTGCAGCCGGAGCTGTTCCGGCAGGTGCGCGCAGTTCTGGCACGCAACAAGGCGGAACGCCATCTGCGCGGCGGCGCTGCTACGCGGAAAAAGTATCGCCGGGGGTAACGCCAAGACATCTGGGGGATTAGCTCAGCTGGGAGAGCGCTTGCATGGCATGCAAGAGGTCACCGGTTCGATCCCGGTATTCTCCACCAGACCTAAGACACTGCACAGAAATGTGTGGTGTCTTTTTTGTTTTGCGGCGTTGTGTTGGCCCGGTCCGGCAGATCATTTCCGGCGGTATTCCCGCGGGGTCATCTGGAAGTGCGCCTTGAAGGCGCGGTTGAAGTAGGAGAGGTTCTCGAAGCCGCAGCGCGAAGCGATGGAAAGCACCGTGTCGTCGGTGGTGTGGAGCGCCTCGGCTGCCATGTTCAGGCGGTAGTCGTTCAGGTAGGCGACGAAGCTCTGCCCGGTCATCTGCCGGAACCAGCGCATGAAGTGGCTGGAGCTGAACGAGCAGACCTGCGCGGCGTCGGCGATGTGAAGGTCTTCTGCAGAGTGGGCCGAGAGCCATTGCAGCAGGGCTTTCAGCCGCTGGGTGTCGGTGGTCTCGGCGGTCTCGGCGGAAAGGTGCTGTCTGCCCTGCGCGATGAGCAGTGCGAGAAAATGCAGCAGCTCCCCCTTGACGATCAGCTCATAGCCGGGCAGCTTGGAGCGGTTGGCGTCTTCCACCTCCCGCAGGCAGGCGGCGGCTTTGGGGTAACACAGGTCGTTGGTGCTCAGCCGCCCGGTGAGGGTCAGGCGGCCGCTCTGGAGCGGGAGCAGATACTTTTCGGCGCAGAGGTCTTCCGCGCCGCCCAGAAGCTCCAGATCAAAGATGATGTTTTCATATTCCATGGAGCTGCCGGGCACCTGCCGCAGCGCGTGGAGCGTGCCGGGCGAAAAGACGAAGATGTCGCCGGTGCGGGTGGGGTAGGTGGCGGTGCCCATCTGGATGAGCCCTGCGCCCCGCTTGACGAAGACCAGCTCCATGCTGTCGTGCCAGTGGAGCGCCACCTGCGGGAAATCCCCGGGGATGGTGCAGGGGTAAATGTTGAAGGGAAACCGCACGGCACCATGCTGCTTGGTTTCCTGCAAAGAAGCCTGATTTTGCATCGCTGCTACCTCCTGATGATAGGATTGTACCATACCGTGCGCTTATTTGGCAAGATTTTGCCGCTTTTATGTGGTATATCTTGAAGTACAAAGCGTACAGACGTGAAACCTGTTTTCCGCATGATAAGGAGGATTCGTTTATGAACTTCACCGAAATGTTACAGAACCTCACTGGCAAACCGCTGGCAGACTGCACGGATCAGGAGCTGTATCTGGCTCTGCTGGAGATCGTCCGGCAGAAAAGCGCAGACCGCGTCCAGCCCGTCACCGGCCGCAAACTGTATTATATCAGCGCAGAGTTTCTCATCGGAAAGCTGCTGTCCAACAACCTGATCAACCTTGGTCTGTACGACGAAGCCCGCGAGGCCCTGGCCGCCGCAGGCAAGAACCTGTCCGACATTGAAGAAGTGGAGCCCGAACCGTCCCTGGGCAACGGCGGCCTGGGCCGTCTGGCTGCCTGCTTCCTGGATTCGCTGGCAACGCTGAACCTGCCCGGCGACGGCGTGGGCCTGCGCTATCACTTCGGCCTGTTCCACCAGTCCTTTGAGGACGGCATCCAGAACGAGAAGCCGGACCCGTGGCTCACCGCCCACAGCTGGGCCGAGAAGACCGACGTGACCTACCCGGTGGAGCTGGCGGGCAAAGAGTACACCGCCCGCCTGTACAAGCTGGCCGTCACCGGCTACGAGGGCCGCACCAACACCCTGAACCTGTTCGATCTGGACACCATTGACGAGAGCATCGTCCACGACGGCATTGCCTTCGACAAGACCGCCATCGACAAGAACCTGACCCTGTTCCTCTACCCGGATGACTCCGACGAGGCAGGCCGCCGTCTGCGCGTGTACCAGCAGTACCTGATGGTCTCTGCCGGTGCCCAGCTGATCCTGGCCGAGAGCGCTGCCCGCGGCTGCAACTACCACGACCTGGCCGATTACGCCGCCATCCAGATCAACGACACCCACCCCAGCATGGTCATCCCGGAGCTGATCCGTCTGCTGGGCGAGAAGGGCATTGCCTTTGAGGAAGCCGTGGAGATCGTCACCAAGACCTGCGCCTACACCAACCACACCATTCTGGCCGAAGCACTGGAAAAGTGGCCCCGCGCCTATCTGGATGCCGTTGTGCCGCAGCTGATGCCCATCATTGAGAAGCTGGACGAGCTGGCCCGCACCCGCACCAAGGACGAGAGCCTTGCCATCATCGACAAGGACGACCGGGTGCACATGGCCCACATGGACATCCACTTCACCCATTCCACCAACGGCGTGGCAGCCCTGCACACCGAGATCCTGAAGAACTCTGAGCTGCACGGCTTCTACGAGCTGTACCCCGAAAAGTTCAACAACAAGACCAACGGCATCACCTTCCGCCGCTGGCTGCTGGAGTGCGATCCGCGCCTGACTGCCGAGCTGGAGCAGCGCATCGGCTCCGGCTTCCGTAAGGATGCCGCCGAGCTGGAAAAGCTGCTGGCCTTTGCAGACGACGAGACCGTGCTGGGCGAGCTGACCGCCGTGAAGAAGGCCAACAAGGAAGCTCTGGCCGACTGGCTGCTGCGCACCCAGAACGTGAAGGTGAACACCGAGGCCGTCTTCGACATCCAGTCCAAGCGCCTGCACGAGTACAAGCGCCAGCAGCTGAACCTGCTGTACCTCATCCACAAGTATTACGAGATCAAGGCCGGTCATCTGCCCGCTGCCCCGCTGGTGAGCATCTTCGGCGCAAAGGCCGCACCTGCCTATATCATCGCAAAGGATATCATCCACGCCCTGCTGACCCTCTCGAAGGTCATTGCCGCCGACCCGGAAGTGTCCAAGTGGCTGCAGGTGGTGTTTGTGGAGAACTACAACGTCACCGCCGCCGAGAAGCTCATCCCGGCCTGCGATCTGTCTGAGCAGATCAGCCTGGCTTCCAAGGAAGCTTCCGGCACCGGCAACATGAAGTTCATGCTGAACGGCGCGCTGACCCTGGGCACCATGGACGGTGCCAATGTGGAGATCAGCCAGCAGGTGGGCGAGGAGAACATCTATATCTTCGGCCAGACCTCCGATCAGGTCATCCACCGC
>QWCE01002541.1_pt1 | contig 22483 bp, 28 predicted proteins | sample 1972531 | NCBI WGS metagenome assembly QWCE01 (sample SAMN09866716, study PRJNA288562) | Human gut metagenome isolate term4_stool, whole genome shotgun sequencing... | reverse complement strand
GGATATAATTAATTGTTTGAAAAAATATAATGTTAAAGGAGTAATTCATTGTTTTAATGGGAGTTTAGAAACAGCTAATATTTTTATTAAAATGGGATTTAAATTAGGAATAAATGGTGTGATAACTTTTAAAAACTGCAAATTGAAGGAAGTTATAAAGCAATTGCCATTATCTGAGTTTGTACTAGAAACAGATTGCCCTTATTTAGCTCCAGAACCATTAAGAGGAACTAAGAATGATCCTTCTAATATCATTTTTATAGCTAAATTTGTGGCTGAGATATACAAAATTTCATTATTGCAAGTAGAAAATATTACCAATGCTAATATTAGACAGATTTTTGACATTTAATACTTAGAATGTTATAATTTGTAGGTAAGTGGAGGTTGATGGTATGAGGTATGGCCTGAAGTCTAAACTAAATATAATAATTAAATCAGTTATTATATTTATAGTGGCTATATTTTTAGAAAATCAAACTAATAATGTAGTTTTAAATGCTCAAAATAGTAATTTAAATAAACAATTAAGTTTAAGTTCTTTTGCTGTAGTAGATATTACTAATGATGAATATAAGGTTCCTGATTCAGAAAAGGAACAAGTTAAACAAGAAGAAGCTGTTCAAGAAGAACCTAAAAATTTGATAAATGCTAAATTGACTGGATATGTTTTTAATTGTCCAAGTTGTTCTGGAAAGCTTGCTTGTGATTCAAGTATAAATTTATCTAATGGAAATGTTAATTATAATGATAGTACATATGGGAATGTAAGAATTGTTGCTTCTTCTAGTAATTTAGCATGTGGTTCTATTGTTTCAATCAATGCATCTAAATTATCTAGTGAACCTATCATTGCTATTGTGTTAGACAGAGGAGTTAGTGGTTCTAAATTAGATTTACTAACATCATCAGTACATGATGCTAAAACTAATATTGGAAAAACCAATATTACATACGAAGTTTTAAGAAATGGATATTAAAAATATCTGTTTTTATTTACAAAAATTAAAAAATATTAACCGAAATTGATTGTCGTATATCTATATTAAAGATATAATTAAGTTAGGAGGAATGTTAATGGAACAATGGAATAATTTTAAGGGTGAACAATGGAAAAATAGTATTGATGTTAAGCAGTTTATTATTGATAATTATACTGAGTATTTAGGAGATGAATCATTCTTATCAGCAACTACTGAAAAAACTGATATTATAATGGACGCTTGCAATAATGCTTTAAAAGAAGAATTATCAAAAGGCGTATTAGATATTGAAACTAATATAGCTTCTGGTATCAATAATTTTAAGCCAGGTTATATTTGTGATGAGGATAATATTATTGTAGGCTTACAAACAGATAAATTATTAAAAAGGATTGTTAATCCATTTGGCGGTAAAAGAATGGTTGATAGTGCTTTAAAAGCTTATGGTTATAATTTATCAGAAGAAGTAAAAAATCAATTTAAATATAGAAAAACTCATAATGAAGGTGTTTTTGATGCTTATACAACAGATATTTTAAAAGCTAGACATAGTGGACTGTTAACTGGCTTACCTGATGCTTATGGTAGAGGAAGAATCATTGGTGATTATCGTAGAGTTGCTTTATATGGTATTGATTATTTAATTAATGAAAAAAAGAATGATTTATTAGCAAATGAAAAAGAAGAATTAACAGAGTATAATATAAGACTTCGTGAAGAAATAAATATGCAAATTAGAGCCTTAAATGAAATTAGAGAAATGGCTAATACTTATGGCTTTGATATAAGTCAACCAGCTAGTAATGCTAAAGAAGCAATTCAATGGTTATATTTTGCTTATCTTGCTGCTATTAAAGAAAATAATGGGGCAGCTATGAGTTTAGGAAGAACTTCAACGTTTATTGATATCTATATAGAAAGAGATATAGTTAATGGTTTATTAACTGAAATCGAAGCCCAAGAATTAATTGATAATTTTATTATTAAATTGCGTATGGCTCGTCATTTAAGAACTCCTGAATATAATGAGCTTTTTGCTGGAGATCCAACATGGGTTACTGAAAGTATTGGTGGTATGCTAGATGATAAACATTCACTAGTTACAAAAACTTCGTTTAGATTTTTGCATACTCTAACTAATTTAGATAGTTCACCAGAACCTAATTTGACAGTTTTATGGAGCAATAATTTACCTGATAATTTTAAAAAATATTGTGCAAAAATTTCTATTGACACAGATTCTATTCAATACGAAAATGATGACTTAATGAGAAAAATACATGGTAGCGATTATGCTATTGCCTGTTGTGTTTCTGCAATGACAGTTGGAAAGCAGATGCAATTTTTTGGTGCTAGATGTAATTTGGCCAAAGCTTTATTATATTCGATGAATGGCGGATATGATGAAATAAAAAAGGAATTAGTAATTGATGGATTTGAAAAAGATAACGATAAATATTTAGATTATGATAAAGTTATTAGTAATTATGATAGAATGTTAGATAAAGTAGCAAAAATATATGTAGATGCTATGAATATTATTCATTATATGCATGATAAATATGCTTATGAATCAAGTCAAATGGCTCTTCATGATACTGATCCTGAAAAATTAATGGCTTTTGGTATAGCTGGCTTATCTGTTGCAGTTGATTCATTATCTGCTATCAAATTTGCTAAAGTAAAACCTATTCGTGATAAAGATGGTATTACAGTTGATTTTGATATAGATGGAGATTATCCAAAGTATGGTAATAATAATGAAGTAGATTCAATTGCTGTTAAATTAGTAGAAAAATTCTATGATAAATTAAAAACTCATAAATTATATAAAAACGCTAAACATACTTTATCAATATTAACAATAACATCTAATGTAGTTTATGGTAAAAAGACTGGCTGTACTCCTGATGGAAGAAAACAAGGTGTTCCATTTGCACCTGGAGCAAATCCGATGCATAATAGAGATACTAGTGGTGCTTTAGCTTCATTAAACTCTGTTGCTAAATTACCGTATACTGATGTATGTGAAGATGGTATTTCAAATACATTTTCTATTGTTCCACTAGCATTAGGCCAAACTATAGAAGATCAAAAAAATAATTTGGTAAATATTTTGGATGGATACTTTAAACAGGGTGGTCATCACTTAAATGTAAACGTATTAAATAAAGAAACACTTGAAGATGCTATGGAAAATCCGGATAAATATCCAAATTTAACTATTAGAGTATCTGGATATGCTGTTAAGTTTAATAGATTAAGTAGAGAACAACAGTTAGAAGTAATTAGCAGAACATTTCATGAAAGTATATAGGAGAATTTATGAACAAAAAGATATATTTTGATAATAACGGAACAATTATAGAATGCAATTTAGATGATTTTGAATATTTTTCAAATATGGCATTAAATTATGAAACAATGATCAATATGAATCCTAGTTTAGGTCATATGGCTGCGCTAAATGAATATTTAAATTCAACTAAAGATGATATTACATTAAGAAGATATAAAGAAATCACTATGACTAGTGAATCACGTAACTTTCTTAAAATTTTGATTGATTTAAAGTTGCTAGAAAAAAACTTCAGAAATAATGGTGTCACAAATGAAATAGCAATAAAATATAATTTTTATCAAAATGAGTATCAAGAAATATTAGATAAAAGTAATAAGTTATCTAATGAGCAAGCAAGAAGACTTAGTTAATGAAACAAGGATTTATATCAAGTGTTGAAAATATGGGCTTGGTTGATGGCCCTGGTTTACGTTATGTTGTTTTTATGCAGGGATGTAGTTTAAGGTGTTTATATTGTCATAATCCAGAAACTTGGAAATTAAATATGGGAGATAAAACAACACCACAAGAATTAATTGATGACATATTAAAATACAAAAATTATTATTTAAATGGTGGGGTTACTTTTAGTGGTGGCGAACCCTTAATGCAACCTGAATTTTTAATAGAATGTTTAAAGTTATGTAAAGAAAATAATTTACATACTGCAATTGATACTGCTGGTGTTGGTTTAGGTCTTTATGAAGAAATTTTAAAATATACTGATTTAGTTATTTTAGATATTAAAGCAATTGATGAAAAAATGTATCATAAAGTTACAGGTAGTAATATCAAAAGTTTTGAAAAATTTTTATGCTATTTAAATAAATCTAATACTAAGGTATGGATAAGGAGTGTAATAGTTCCTGGTATAAATGATACTAGGGAATATATTTTAAATTTAAATAAATATATTGAAAAAATTTCTAATGTAGAAAAAGTGGAATTGCTCCCTTATCATTTATATGGGGTGGATAAATATAAAAACTTAGAACTGGAATATCCGCTTAAAGATATTGAACCTTTAAAGAAAGAAAAATTAAAAGAGCTAGAAAATTATTTAAATAAAAAAAGTAGTTTTAAAAAATAACTACTTTTTTAATTGGACTTTTATACTTGTTAAATTAAATGATTTATTGTTATCTAATTTAATTGTTTCAGTATGTTCATCAACACAGTTACATTTATCTCTTATTACATCTAAATTATTGAATACATTTTCATCAGATTTAAATGTTATATAATCATATTTATTACTTAAATAATTTAGTAAATCATCTATATAATCTTTAAAAAAAGTTGTAATGTTTAGATTAATTAGATTTTCTTCTTCTGGAAAAATAAAAACATCTGAATAGTATTCTTCATTTTTAAATACTAAATAATATTTACAAACGTTATCTCTTAATTCTAGTGAGATTGGCATATTTTTCATTTTAAGTCCATTCCATTTTAAATAATCTTCATAAGTTCCTTCTTTAATTTGATAAGTATTTTCATTTATATAATTTTTTATAGCATTCACTTTTATTTCAAACTCCCTTTCTTTATTTAATAAAATATTTACATTTTTAGTTGTTAAATATTCTTTGATTTCTTCTAAAGTTAAATTTATTTCTTTTAATTTTACAATATTTTTTATTTCATCTATTTGATTATTTTCATAATATCTGTATCCAGTAAAATAATCTTGGTATGATGGTTTAAATAAATTTATTTCATCATAATATCTTAATGTTTTTATGGGAACATTGGTTTTCTTAGAAAAATCTCCTATTTTGTACATATATACTCCTTTCATGAATTAAGTATAACATTACAGTTAAGGGTAGAGTCAATAAGTATAAAAATAATATTGACTTATGAATATAGAAGTATTAAAATTAATTTAGCACTTAGATATTAATAGTGCTAAAAGGAGACGATAATTTGAAACAGTTTAAAGCAGAATCAAAAAGATTGATGGAATTAATGATTAATTCTATTTATACAAATAAAGATATATTTTTAAGAGAAATTATATCAAATGCAAGTGATGCGATAGATAAATTACATTATAAATCACTAACTGATAAAAGTATTAAAGTTAATAAAAAAGATTTTAATATTTTTATAGATATTAATAAAGAAAAAAGAACAATTACTATATCAGATAATGGTATAGGTATGAGTAAAGAAGAACTTGAAAATAATTTAGGAACAATTGCTAAAAGTGGTTCTTATGATTTTAAAGAAAATAATGATAAGAAAAAAGATATTGATATTATAGGTCAATTTGGTGTAGGTTTCTACTCTGCATTTATGGTTGCAAAAAAAGTAGAAGTAATTTCAAAAGCATATGGAAGTAATGAAGCTTTTAGATGGGTATCTGAAGGAATTGATGGGTATTCTGTAAAAGAATGTAGTAAAGATAATTATGGTACAGATATAATTTTAACTATAATTGATGAAGATGAGTATAATAAATATTTAGAAGAAAATACTATTAAATCTTTAATAAAGAAATATTCTGATTACATTACATATCATATTAAAATGGAAGTTACAAAGAGTAGATTAAAAAAAGATTCTAAAGATGAATATGAAGATTATACTGAAATTGAAACTATTAATAGTTTGATACCACTTTGGAAAAGAAACAAAAAGAATATAAAAGAAGAAGAATATGATACTTTCTATTCTGATAAATTTTTTGATTATGAAAAACCTTTAGCACATATTCATACTGCTGCAGAAGGTACTATAGAATATAATTCTTTATTATACATTCCTTCACATGCGGCATATGATTACTATAGTAAAGATTATGAAAAAGGGTTACAACTATATTCTAATGGCGTACTAATTATGGAAAAATGTGCTGATTTAATTCCTGATTATTTTAGTTTTGTAAAAGGTGTAGTTGATTCTCCTGATCTTTCTTTAAATATTTCAAGAGAAATTTTACAACAAAATAGAGTATTAAAAACAATTGCTAAAGCTATTGAAAATAAGATAAAAAAAGAATTATTAGACATGCAAGAAAATCGTAAAGAAGATTATCTAAAGTTTATTAAAGAATTTGGAATGCAATTGAAAGTTGGAATTTATAATGATTTTGGTATAAATAAAGAACAGCTACAAGATTTAATAATGTTTTATAGTTCAAAAAAAGAAGAATTTGTTAGTTTAAAAGATTATTGTGAAAGAAATAAGGATTATAAAGACATTTATTATGCTTGTGGAAATTCAGTTGATCAAATTAAAATGTTACCTCAAGTAGAAGCTGTATTAGAAAAAGGAAAAGAAATATTATACTGCACTGATTATGTGGATGAGTTTGTTTTTAAAACTTTAAATAAATATAGTGATAAAGAATTTAAAAATGTTTGTTCTGATAAATTAGATTTAGAAACTGAAGAAGAAAAAGAACAATTGAATAAATTAAATGAAGAATCAAAAGATATGTTTGATTTAATGAAAAAAGCTATTGATGTTAAAGAAATAAAATTTACCAATAAACTTAAAACACATCCAGTTTGTTTATCATCTATTGGAGAAATATCTGTAGAAATGGAAAAAGTTATGAATGCAATGCCTAATAGTGAAGGATTAAATGTGGATAAGGCTTTAGAAATAAATGAAAATCATCCAATCGCAAAAAAACTTGAAGAATTATATAAAAATGATAAGGAAAAATTAAAAGAATATACTGAAGTTTTGTATGCTCAAGCTAGATTAATTGAAGGATTACCTATAGATAATCCAACTGAAATAACTAATTTAATATGTAATATTATTGCCAAAGAAGATTAATTCTTCTTTTTTAATTAGGAAAATAAGTATATAATTTAAATAGGTGAATTTTATGGATAAATTTAAACATAAAAAAAGTTTAGGACAAAATTTTTTAAAAGATGATAACGTATTAAATAAAATTGTTAATACTATTAGTTTACAACCTGAAGATTTAGTAATAGAAATAGGTCCAGGACAAGGGGCATTAACCAAAAAATTAGTTCAAAAAAATGTGAATTTAGTATGTTATGAAGTAGATGAGCGTACTAAACCATACTTGGGTAAACTTTGTAATTCAAAGACTAAAATAATTTTTAATGATTTTATGAAAGCAGATATAAAAGAAGATATTGGCAATATTAAATATAATAATCTTTATATTATTGCTAATTTACCATATTATATTACAACTCCTATAATTAAAAAAATTATACTTGATAAACTTCCTGTTAAATCGATGATTCTTATGATGCAAAAAGAAGTAGCAGAAAGATTTTCTTCTAATATAAATAGTAAAGAATATGGAAGTATAACTTTGTATTTAAATTATTATTTTAAAATAAATAAATTATTTGATGTATCTAGAAATTCTTTTGATCCGATTCCAAATGTAGATAGTTCAGTAGTAGAATTTGATGTTAAAACTAATAAAGTATTAGTTGAAAATGAAGAGTTATTTTTTAATATTATTAATGATGCATTTAGACAGAAAAGAAAAAATTTGAAGAATAATTTAAAAAATTATGATTTAGAGAAAATAGCTACTGTGTTAAAAAATTATGGTTTAAACTTACAAAATAGAGCTGAGAATCTATCTATAAATGTATTTGCTGATATAGCAAATAGTTTAAATGAGTAATTTATAACAAGTTTTAAAATTTCATCATAAAATATTATGGTGATTTTTTATGAAAATTAAAAAGGGAGATTATGTTACTAGAAAAAGTTATGACAATGATACAGTTTTTATTGTTTTAAATATTTCTAGTGATACTTATTTTCTAAAAGGGGTAGATGTTCGTTTATATGCTGATAGTAATAAAGAAGACTTAGTAAAAGTTAATAAACCTAAAGAAAATGATGATTTTGTTAAAAAGTTTAAAGAAGATTTTTTGATGGATCGTTCTGACTTTTTTTATCTTCCTCCTAAAATATTACATATTGATGGTGATGAAATGTATTTGAAGAGATGTTTGAATTTTTATAAAGAAGCAGGCATTTTAGCTATTGGCAAATATTTAAAAGAAGAAGATATGGCAAAAAATATTAGCCCATTATTAATTGAATATAATCCTGATATAGTTATAATTAGTGGACATGATGCATATTATAGAAAAAAAGGGGATATTACTGACATTCATAATTATAAAAACACGATAAATTTTATTAATGCAGTTAATGAAGCACGTAGATATGAAAAAAGTCATGAAAAGTTAGTTATTATAGCAGGAGCTTGTCAAAGTAATTATGAAGAATTAATAAAAGCTGGAGCAAATTACGCATCTAGTCCTAAACGAATTAATATTCATGCACTAGATCCAGCAATTATTGCAGTATCGCTTGCTTTAACTGAAAGAAATGAAGAAGTAGATTTAGTATCTTTATTGGAAAAAACTAAATATGGCAAAGACGGTATGGGTGGCATTAAATGTAATGGTTTAATGTATGTTGGTTATCCCAGATAGGGGGATATTTTGATTGTAGAAATTGTAAAAAAAGAAATATCAGAAAATTTAAATCAAGCTGTATGTATTACTGAGTATGGAATGCGAAATAAAGTAAATAAATATATTGGTTACATTTCAGGGGTATATCCAAATGTATTCACTGTAAATGTTGAAGGAGATAATAAAAGTTTTTCGTATGTTGATATTATTACAAAAGACATAACAGTAGAATATATTTAATTGACAAATTTTAACAATTTTCTATTGATTTTGTTATCTTCTTGCTATAAACTTATATTAAGTAAAGTATTACTTTAGAAGGAGAGTTGTTATGCAAATTACATCAGTTAGCGTACACAAAATTGAAAAAGAAAATTCTCGTATGAAAGGTATAGCATCAGTAATTATAGATGATGCATTTAAAATACGTGATATTAGAATTATTCAAGGAGAAGAAAAATTATTTATAGCTATGCCTAGTAGAAAAGCAGCTACTGGTGAATATATAGATATTGCTCATCCACTAAATCAAGATGTACGTACAATGTTTGAAAAAGCTATTTTTGATGAATATAAAAAAGTAGAAAATGAAGAAAATTAATTTCCATATTGGAAATTTTTTTTGTATATAATTATAAGTTTTTTCATATGATTTGTTAGGAGGAAAGAATATGGAAAAAATGTTAGAAAGTATTTCAACAATATCTCATCAATTAACAGTTAGTGATAGAAAACAAATAATGTTGACAGGTATTAAAAAAATTAATAGTTTTGATAATGAAGAATTTTTAATGGAAAGTAATATGGGGATGATTTTATTAAAGGGAAGTGAACTAGAAATAATAAAACTAGATACACATGATGGTAATGTTTCGATAAAGGGACATATTGATAGTTTTTCATATCTTGATGATTCTAAAAAAAAGGAAGATAGCTTTTTATCTAAATTGTTTAAATGATGAATTATAAACTTCAGTTATGGTCTCTTTTAGCTTCGTTTCTTTATGGTATTTTCTTTTTTATTACTAGTAAATTTAATTTTAAAATTATTAATAATAAAGATAAAATATTTAAACTTATTTTAAATATTTTGTATATTTTAAATATTGTTTTGTTATATATAATATTAATGTATAAGATTAATAAAGGTATTTTTCATTTATATTTTTTGTTTTTAGTTATTATGGGCTATTTATTTTCATATTTTCTTTTTTGGAAATTTAATTTTATAAGTTTAAAAAGATTTTTTAAAGTAAAAAAAATGTAAATTTTATGAAAAGCACTTCATAAAATTTTTTTATAGTGCTATAATTTAGAAAGATAAAAGTGGGTATAGATATGAAAAAAGTTTCTAGAAAAGCTAAACGTAGAATGGGATTATTAACTTGTCTTCTTATTGCTGTTATAGTATTGTTAGGGACAAGCTTTTTTAGCAACTGGTCTTCTATTATGAAAAATAAAAGAGAAGTGCAAGCTTTAAATGAAAAATATAATGATTTATTAGATGAAGAATCTTCTTTAAAATCTGAAGTTGCAAAATTGCAAGATCCTGATTATGTTGCAAGATATGCCAGAGAAAAATATTTATATTCTAAAAGTGGGGAAATAATTATTCGTATTCCAGAAAACAATAATAAGGAGCAATAATATGAAAGCATTAAAAGCACTTAAAACTCTAAAAAAATATTATAAAGAGGATAAAAAGGCCATAATTTTATTAGGTTTTCTTATCGTTTTTTCTAATTTCGAAGTATTATTTTTTGCAGCCATATGGGGTTATGTTCTTGAATTTATTATGGCAAAAAAATTCTTGGAAGCAGTTCTATTTTTACTACTTCAATTAGGTTTATTTTTCTTAGATGTAGCAATTGATTCTTTGATAAATTGGCTACAAAGTAGATTAGAAAAATCCATGTTAAGTAAATTACAATCTGATTTATTTTCAAAAGTTATTGATTTTCCAGCTGTTTCATTTGAAGAACATAGTGTTGGGGAATTTAATAATAGAATATTAGGAGATACTGATAATATAATTAGTTTATTTACCAATTTTGTATCCTTATTAAGTAGATTTGTAGCTGCCTTTTTAATATTAATTGTTTTCGTTAAAATAAATGTAGTATTAGGTTTAGAAATGTTATTTTTTGCTATAATGTCATTCTTAATTGCAAAATATTTTTCTCCACGTATGAAGAATGCAAATAAGAAAGTAAAAGAAGAAAATGATAATTTAATGAAAGAAACTACTCAATTATTATCTGGTATAAGAGAAGTAAAAGCTTTAGGTATAAAAAAACATGTTAATAGTTTAACTAAAACAAGATTAGATAATGTGTTTGATTTGTCTTATAAAAATTCATTATTGTCTATTGGACATTATGCAATGGAATGGGGAGTTTATGCCGTATTTGAATTTATAACATTATTTACAGCAGCTTTCTTGTTCTATCATGGATCTATAAGCATAGCAATTATTGTGTTAGTTAGTTCATATTTAAACAACATTAATCAATCAGTTAATGGTTATACTAGTTTTATTAAAGATTATCAAAAGTTAACAGTTTCTTTAGAAAGAATATCTGAAATATTAAATGACAAATTGTATAAAAAAGAAAATTTCGGAAACAATACATTAAATAATGTAAATGGGAATATCATATTTAATAAAGTTTCATTGACTTATGATCATGATGCAAAACCTACTTTAAAAAATCTATCTTTAGAAATAAAACCTTTTTGTAAAACTGCTATAGTTGGATCTAGTGGTAGTGGAAAAACATCAATATTTAATTTATTATTAAGATATTTTAATCCAACTAGTGGTAATATTACAATTGATGGAGTTAATTTATTAGATATAAGTGAGGAATCATTACGCGAAAATATTAGTATAATTCGCCAAGATACTTTCTTATTTAATATGAGTATTATGGATAATTTTAGAATGGTAAAAAGTGATATTACTTTAAAAGAAGTACGTCAAGCATGTAAAAAAGCATATATCGATAATTATATTATGGAACTTGAAAAAGGATATGATACAATTGTTGGCGAAAATGGTGTCAATTTAAGTGGCGGCCAGAAACAGAGATTATCTATTGCTAGAGCATTAATTAAGGATACCAAAATAATATTGTTTGATGAAGCAACAAGTGCTTTGGATAATAAATCACAAGAATATATTAAAAAAACTATTGATAATTTAGTAAAAGATCATACAATTATAATTATAGCTCATAGATTATCTACAATTATTGATTCTGATAATATTATTTTGATGGATAAAGGAAAAGCTGTGGCTAATGGTAAACATAAAGATTTATTAAAAAATGAAATTTATAAAGAGTTATACACTCCTGATATTATAAAATAACAAGAAAAGTTAAGAAATACTTTTCTTTTTTTGTTTTTTTAGTATAATATAAAAAAAATTAGTAGAAAAGAAATGCTTATGAATATAAAATTTGATGATGTATCATATATTAAAAATTATAGACAACCAAATCAAGAAAATTATCTTATTAGAGCTAATATGTTATTTGAAGAAGGGAAAAGTTATTTAGTTAGAGGAGATAATACTAAATATATTTTAGGTAGATTAATTTATAATTTCATAGAGCCAACTTTTGGTGAAATAAGAATAGGATCTTATATTTTAAAAAGATGGAAAAGATTAAAAAATAAAAAGCAATTCCGTCAAAATATTGCGTATTTACCATACGATTACGAAAGTAAATTTAATTACAAAACAGTAAATAATATATTTAAAGAAGGTTTATATAATTACAATTATAGAATTAATGAAGCAGATAGTTTAGTTGAAAATATTATAGATAAAACTGGATGTTATTTAGATTATAAAAAGGAATTAGTAGCAAATTTAAATTCTATTCAGAAATATAAACTTTATTTAGCAGGCCTTTTAATTACGAATCCTAAAGTAATTATTTTAGAAAAAATTATTAATGACGATAAAATTAATGATTATTTAGAAGAATTAAAAAATGAACAGAAAATAACAATTATTTATATAGGTAATTATAAAAGAACTGTTGATAAGTCTTATGTTATTAACAACGGAATAGTGTCTGAGGTGGATTTATGAAATACGTTAAGAATTTAAACACTCATATAAATAGAATAAATCCCAGTATTAAATTATTATATTTATTTTTATATATAATAATTAATATTTTACCCAATTGTTACGAATATATTAGAATAGGAAGTTTTATTATTGTTGTATATCTAATGATTACTGCAAAAGTTCCATTAAAGAAATATTTAGAAGATTTATATAAATGCTTGTTCATAATTATAGCTATGTTTATTATTTTTGCTAGTTTTAACTATACTTTTAATACGAGCTTGTTGTATGTTTTATCTTTTGTGTTTGGGGTTTGTTTGTATAATTTAATTGCATATACGACTAGTTCTTTTGACCTTGCTGTAGGTATTTATAATTTTTTGAAGTATTTTAACTTTTTAAGTTTAAATAATAATTGTCTATTTATTAAAATATATAATTTAGTTACTTTTAAAATAGATTATAGATTATGTCAAAATAATGTTATAGAATCTTTAGAATTAAAAGGCAAATCTATCAAAGATAAAAATATATTAAGCAGATTTTTAATTAAGCTTGATTTAGTAAATATTGTAATGTTAAAGTTAAAAGAAAAACGTAAAAAAAGAGAGAAAATGATGTTAAGAAATAATCTTTCTGTAAAAAATTTTGATCAAAATATTCATTTGATTGATATAATTTATATGAGTGCATTTGTATTATTGTTATGTATCCATATATCAAAGGTGATTTAATGAAATATTTAATTAAAATAGAATATGATGGTAGTAAATTTTATGGTTTTCAAAGATTAAATGATTTACCTACTGTTCAAAAATCTTTAGAAGAAGCGTTATCATTGGTAGATCAGAGTAACGTGGTAATAAAAGGTGCTGGGAGAACTGATCGTGGAGTTCATTCTCATGGTCAAATGGCTCATTTTGAATTAATACATAAAATACCAAATGAACGATTAATTATAGCTTTAAACAATATAGTAAGACCTTATATAAATATTATTTCTTGTAATAATGTTAGTGATGATTTTCATGCAAGATTTAATGTTAAAAAGAAAACTTATGTTTATAAGATAAATTTAGATAAATTTGAAGCATTAAAATCAGATTATTTTTATCAGGATGAGAATTTAAACGTGGAAAAAATGATAGATATAAGTAAATATTTTGTTGGAATACATGATTTTAGAAATTTTGTATGTGGACAACGTGATAATTATAAAGCTATTATATATGATATAAATTTTTCTTTAATGGATAATAATTTAGAAATTACTTTTGTTGGTAAAAGTTTTTATAGGTACATGGTCAGATGTTTGGTTGGCGCTTTTATAGATTATTCTAAGGACAAAGTTACTAAAAACGAAGTTTTAGATTCACTCAATAATATTACAAATAAAAGATTTAGTGTAGCTTATGCTGGAGGTCTTTATTTAGAAAATATAGAGTATAAATAAAACTATTGTTTAAACATATAATAAAATAAAGAAAAAAATCTCAAAAAGGCTAAGTTTTCATTTGACAAAATAGATAATATCCCATATAATTTTAAATGGTACATTTTTATTTATTCAGAAATTTTAGCCGTGGGAAAGCGAAGAATTAATGAATAATGGAAGGAATTATTTTATGAAGACATTTATGCAAAAAAAAGAAACTGTTGAACGTAAGTGGTATGTAATTGATGCTGAAGGAAAAAATTTAGGACGTGTAGCAACTAAAGCTGCTACTATTCTTAGAGGTAAACATAAAGCTACTTTTACACCACATATTGATTGTGGAGATTATGTTATAATCATTAATGCATCTAAAGTTAATTTAACTGGTAAAAAATTAACTGATAAAATGTATTATAATCATTCTGGATTCCCAGGAGGATTAAGAGAAAGAAATGCTAAAGAAATGATTGAAAATTATCCTGAAGAAATGATGGAAAGAGCTATTAAAGGTATGTTGCCAAAAGGTAGATTAGGTAGACAAATGTATAAAAAATTATTTGTTTATGCTGGTAGTGAACATAATCAACAAGCTCAAAAACCTATAGAAATGAATATTGATTAAGGAGGATAATGATGAAACAAGTTTGGACTGCAACAGGAAGAAGAAAACGTTCAGTTGCTCAAGTTAGAATGACATCTGGTAAAGGAAATATAACTGTAAATGGTGTAGATGTTAATGAGTATATGCCATACGCTGTTTTAGTTATGGATTTAAAACAACCATTAGTTGCTACTAACAATGAAGATAAGTTTGATATAGAAGTAACAGTAAAAGGCGGAGGTTTTTCTGGTCAAACTGGAGCAATAAGATTAGGAATTACAAGAGCATTATTATCATTTGATGCTGATAATGATCAATTAAGAGACGATTCTTATCGTAAGATTTTAAAGACTGCTGGATTTGTTACTAGAGATCCAAGAGTTAAAGAACGTAAAAAATATGGTCTTAAAAAAGCACGTCGTGCACCACAATTTAGTAAACGTTAGAATAGTTATAACTTGCTTATTCAGCAAGTTTTTTTCATATAAAAATTTAGAAAATCATAAATTATAATATGAAAAAATATTGTTTGAAGTTGCTGATTATTTTTATTTTATTAACATTAATATTGTCTTTTCCATATGCTAAAGCATCTTTGCCGTTGTTTGGAAAAACTATTACTATAGATATAGGACATGGTGGTAAAGATCCTGGAACTGTTGTAAATAACATTTTAGAAAAAGATATTAATTTAAAAATTGGAAAATATTTAGAAAAAGAATTAATTAAAAAGGGGGCAAATGTTATATTAACCAGAAATGGAGATTATGATTTATCTTCACCAAATTCCTATAGACGAAAAAAAAGTGATTTTGATAATAGGATTAAAATAATTAATAATAGTTCAGCAAGTATGTATGTATCGATTCATCTTAATTATTTAGAGCAAGCTAGTTACTATGGCCCACAAGTGTTTTATAATAATATTACTAATAACAATAAAAAAATTGCAAATAATATGCAAAATATTTTAAATAAAAAATTAAAAACAAACAGAAAGGTTAAGTTAATACCTGAAGATACTTATATGTACAGTCGTTTAAATGTTCCTGGAGTGCTCGTAGAATGTGGGTTTTTATCTAATTACAACGAAAAAACAAAATTAATGAGCAAAGAATATCAACAGAAAATAGCCAAATATATTTCAGAAGGTATTGTACTTTCTATTTAAAATTCAAAGTATTTTATTTTAGGTTTATTTCGTAAATCTAATCCAGAATGGTATGAAATATTAGGTAGTAGTTTATTAAAATTTGATTGTTTGTTTTTAGAATATATTATTTGGATTAATTTTACACATAGATTTAGAGAATTATTATATATTTCGTCAACAGAATAGTTATATTTAAGTTTCTTATTAGCAGGATTGTACCATTCATTATGTTCATTATTTAAATATGTTGTTATAGTATCAGTATAAAAAAATGAATAATACTTAATATATCTGTGGTTTTTAAATACTTTATCTATTAAATTGTAAATATGTAATTTTAAGCCAAATTGATCTTCTTTAATTACTTTTGTTACAAATTTCCATTTTTTCAAACATTTAAAGTATGTTGAACCAACATTTTCTATATTATAAGTTTGTTTATAAATTTTATTGATTACATTTTTTAAATTGCTATTATCTCTGGTTAATATTTTATTATATATATTATGAAATTTTTGTTTGTGAAATCTTGTTTTATGATGAGTGTAATAAAAGTGTTGATCAATTAGTAATTCTAATTTAGTGTGTAATCCGTTATATTTTTGATATTTTGCATTATTCTTTTTGTATGTTCCTGTTTTATAAAAAATATAAGGATGAAAATTTGAATCTAGTATATAATGAGCAATACTACCAATTAGAAAGCTATTTTCTTCTTTATTATTTATGTTAATATTTTTAATAGTATTTATAAGAAATTTTTGAGTATCTTTTTGATGTGCTTTATGTCCAAGTTTAGTTAATGAATGTTTTTTTCTTATTAATTTAAAATCGTAAAATAGAATATCAAAACTTTGCGTAAATAAAAGAAGATATTCATAATCAATTTTTGAGGTTATTTGTTTATCTAAATTTTTATAAATATCTTTGGCAAATTGGTAGTGAGTATAAAAAGCAGGCATATTTTCACAATCCTTTCACAATCTTTTAACATTTAAATCACGCAAAAATTATATCATACAATTGTATTTTGTGATATAATCATAAAATAGGTGAGGTCTAATGAATATTAAGTCTTTTAAAACATTGGATGAGCAAATTGACATTTTAAAAGATAAGGGATTAGTAATTGATGATGTTGATTATGCTAAGGATATATTACTTAGAGAAAATTATTTCTTTTTAAGTGGTTATAGACAATTGTTTTTAAAAACACCAAGAGATAGAATGTTTATACCAAATACTAATTTTAGAGAATTGTATGCTATGTTTAATTTTGACAGACAAATTAGGAATATAATTTTTAAAAATTTATTAATTATTGAAAATAATTTAAAAAGTATATTTTCTTATCAATTATCTAAAAAGTATGGATATCGTGAAAAAAACTATTTAAATCCAAGTAATTTTACTAATGTATCTTCTAAATCTAAACAGGTAAATGATTTAATAAAAAAAATGAAAAGACAGATTAGAGTTAATGGAGGACAACATTCTGCTACTATGCATTATATTTCTAATTATGGGTATATTCCTTTATGGATAGTGGTTAAAGTCCTATCATTTGGAATTGTTAGTGAAATGTTTACTATTTTAAAACCAGAAGATCAAGTTGATATAGCTAAAATATTTAATGTTAGTAGTGAAGACTTGTTAGTGTATTTACCTATCTTAGCAAATTATCGTAATTTGTGTGCGCATGAGGATATTTTATATGATCATAGAACACAAAGAGTGATTGAAAATAATAAATATCATGAAAAATTAAATATTCCTAAAATGGATGGAGAATATATATATGGTAAAGATGATTTATTTGCATTAATTATTATTTTGAAGTATTTATTAAGACCTGATGAATTTAAAATGTTGATAAATGAAATTTCTTATGAAATAGATTCTTTAGAAGGAAAGTTAAATGTTATAAGCATTGACAAAGTGCTTGATAGAATAGGCTTTCCTAAAAATTATAACGAAATAGCGAGGTTAGATTAATGGAAAAGAATAATAATAAAATTGTTGTTATAATTTGTAGTATTATTGCTGTTATTGTAGGAGCAGCTGGAATGTATTTAGTATTCCATTTTTTACCGAGTAAAACAGTTACAAATATAAATAAAAGTGAAAAAGAAGTAACTGTAAATGATAAAGGAATATCTGATGCAGTAGAAAAAGTTTATGACTCAGTTGTAGTTGTTGAAACATATAAAAGTAAACAACAAGTTTCTAGTGGAACTGGATTTGTTTATAAAAAAGATAATGATAAAGCATATATATTAACAAATAATCATGTTGTTGATGGTGGAGATGAAGTTTATGCAGTGTTTACAAATAATAAACAAGTATCTACTAAGATTGTTGGTAAAGACGAATATGCAGATATAGCAGTATTAGAGGTTAATTCTAATGAGGTTATTAGTGTTGCTGAATTAGGAAGTAGTGAAAATACTAAGTTAGGTGATACTGTATTTGCTGTTGGAGCACCACTTGATAATGCATATTCATGGACAGTTACAAGAGGAATACTTTCTGGTAAAGATAGAATGGTTGAAGTAAGTTTATCTAATAGTAGTTCTAGTGATTGGATAATGAAAGTTATTCAAACTGATGCTGCTATAAACTCTGGTAACAGTGGTGGACCTCTTGCAAACTCTAATGGTGAAGTAATAGGTATAACTTCAATGAAATTAGTTTCGTCTGGTGTTGAAGGAATGGGATTTGCAATTCCAATAGAAGATGCTTTAGATTATGCTAATAAAATAGTTAGTGGAACAAAAACAATTAGACCGCTTTTAGGAGTGTCTATGATTGATTCAAATGATTTATACTCTTTATATTCCAATGGAGTTAGTGTAAGTTCAAAAACTAAAGGTGTTGTAGTTGCTAGTGTTCAAAATGACTCGGCTGCAGATAAAGCAGGATTACAAAAAGGTGATATAATTACAAAACTTGGTGATAATGATATTACATCTATTGCAGAGTTAAGATACTATTTATATAAATATAATGTTGGTGATACAGTTGAATTAAAATATGTAAGAAATGATAAAGAAAATACTGTTAAAGTAAAATTAACTGCTAGTGAAAGCTAACAGTTTTTTTATTTATACAAAAATATGATTTTTAATTATTAATAATGTTAAAAATTGGAATTTTAGATTTTTTTATTAATGTTTTTGTTTTGATTATATTGTGATAATGCTATTTTTGCTATTTGTAAAAAACTTCTCTATTTGCTATTTTATTTGGCGAAAGGAGATATTATGAAGAAATTGAAAAATAGAAAAATTAGAATATTGAGTATTATTGCAGTAGTTATAAGTAGTTTTTTATTGATTTCAAATGTAAAAGCTGAATCAATGATAGTTGGTGATTATGTTGATAAAATATATTTAAAAAAAGTAAAAGGAGATACCAAAAAATATTTAAGGTCGCAGTGGATTTATCGTGCGTCAGATAATAAATTTGTATATTGTTTAGAACCATGGGTAATAATAGATGAAAGTCAAGAATATCAAGAGACTATTGATTTTAATGATATTTCTAAAACTACTTTAGATAGAGTAAAGTTAATAGCTTATTATGGTTATGGATATAATAATCATCAAAATGATTATTGGTATACAGTTACTCAAATGCTTATATGGAAGGAAATAGATAAAGATGCTGATTTCTATTTTACTGATCGTTTAAATGGCGATAGAATTAATCTTTATGAAAATGAAATGAATGAAATTTTAAACTTAGTTAACAACCATTATAAGTTGCCTAGCTTTGCAAATAATTCATATAAATTTTCGATTGGAAAAGATTATCAGCTTAATGATGAAAATAATGTATTAAATTTATTTGAAATAGAAAGTAATGACAATATTATTAAAAATAATAATTTACTTACTATTAAAAGTACTGAAGCAAAAAATATTAGTATTAATCTTGTTAAACAAACAAATAAGTATAAAAATATTCCATTAATATATGTAAGTGGTAATAGTCAAAATGTTATGGCAGTTGGAAACTATGAAAGTGTTAAAACTAGTTTAAACATTGAATTTGTCTCTGGGAGTATCAAATTGATAAAAAAAGATAAAGATGGAGTCATAAACAAGAATGTATCATTGCAAAAAGCTGAGTATATTTTATATGATGAAGCAAAAAATATTGTTGGTAGATTTGTAACGGATGCAAATGGAATGAGTGAAATAAAAAATTTGCCAATAGGAAAATATTATATAAAAGAAGCAAAGGCAAGCTATGGTTATGAATTAGATGTAAATGAGTATACAGTCAATCTAGATATTAATAATTTAAATGAAAATTTAAATGTTTATGAAAAGCAAAAGGAAAAAGTGGTAAAGATAAATAAAGTATATATTAATAAAGACACTAATCAAGAAATTAATGAAGATGGAGTTATTTTTGAAATTTACAAACAAGGTGAATCTAATGTTTATAAAACTCTAAAAACGGATAACCAAGGTAATTTTAAAATATCATTGCTTTATGGAACTTATATTTTTAAACAAAAAAATTCAAAAAATGGTTATAAAAAGGTAGATGATTTTACAATTGTAATTGATGAAACAACTAGTGAAACAGTAAATAAAAAATTAATTGACTATCCTGAATTAACGATTAAGGTTCCTGAAACTTTTGCTGATAGAAAGAATAATGTTTATATAAATTTATTTATAATATATGGAATATTTAGTTTAGTTTTAAAAAGATGGAAAACTATATGAAATTAATTAACTTATTATTCGTTTTTGTGTTAATGATGATAATTCCATTTTCTATTAGCAAAACTAATATCACTATGAACGGCTTTAATGCAAATGTTGGTAAAAAGGACTTTTCAAATATTAAGCTATCTTATCTAGATTTAAAAGAAGCACATAATGATATATCATTATTTAAATTGGAAATACCAAAGATTAAATTAGTAAGAGAAATTTATAATTATGATTCTATTAATAACAACGTAGACAAAAATGTTACATTACTATATCCAGAAGCTTTTGATATAAATAGTACTATTGTGTTGGCTGCACACTCTGGGAATGCTACTATTGCTTTTTTCAACAATCTTGATTTACTAGAAGAAAATGATACTATTAATTTGTATTTTGAAAATAAATATTATAACTATAAAGTTATAGATAAAACTGAAATAGAGAAAAATCATCTTTTGCAAATAGCAAAAGAACAAAATATTCTTTATTTAACAACTTGCTCTAAATCAAATAAAAATAAACAATTAGTTATAAAAGCAGAAAAACAATGAAATAGTTTAGTGTCCTAATTTATAAATATTCATACAATATTTTAGGAGGTTTACTTATGTATAGATTAACTAGATCTTATAAAGGAATTGTTATAGATGCAGGCCATGGAGGAACTGATAGTGGAGCAACAGGTAATGGAATTGTTGAAAAAGATTTAACCTTAAAAATTGCACAGTACATTCATAATAGATTAGATGATCTTGGTATAAAAAACGTTTTAATTAGAAATACTGATGAAACAATTAATCCTACTGAAAGAGTAGAAAGAGTTAATAATGCTTATGGTACTAGTGGTGATGTTATTGTTGTTTCTAATCACATAAATGCCGGAGGTGGCGAGTTTACTTACCATTACATAATTTGATTGGGTATTAAGACGGCTGTATTTGAACAAAACTATTGATTGGTATAATTAATTAAATTAATATTAAATAAACAAAAAAAGTTATTTATTAATGAAAAAGATGCATAATTGCTATGCATCTTTAATACACTCTATCCTTAGGTGGACATGGATCTTTTCCATAAGAATCTTTATCTTGGATTTTTCCATTTAAACCATGAATTACTAATTCTGATTTTTGATTCTTAGCTATAGTTCTGCCATAATCTATTGCATCTTGCTTAGTTGGCAATATTTTGGTAGGCTTTGAATTTCCTGCACCAATAACATTCCATCCACCATTAGAATTGTGAGTTACATGTTGAGTTTTACCCATAATTTTCAAATTCTTTCTGCTAAAAACTAAAGTGCTTTGCATTTTAGAAAGAATATGATATAATTATTTTGGTCGAGGAAATAGTTATATCATTTAGCTATTTTCTTTTTTTGTCTAAATCTTTTAGACAACTACATTCTATCATTAAAGATATAATAAGTCAATTAAAAATATCAATTAAATGTGAAAAAATCACTTAAACACTTGAAAAAAATAAAAAAGTATGTATAATAGTCTTCACAAATGAGAAAAATTATAATATAATGTAATATAGTAAGATAGGAGGAATATAAAATGTTAATAGGATTTAAGGTTAAAAATTTTAAATCATTTAGAGATTTACAACATTTTTCTTTGATTGCAGGAAAAGTAAGAAATAATGAAAATCATATTATTGAAAAAAATAATAAAAAAATATAAAAGTTTTCAGGCATA
>QWCE01004513.1_pt1 | contig 22507 bp, 10 predicted proteins | sample 1972531 | NCBI WGS metagenome assembly QWCE01 (sample SAMN09866716, study PRJNA288562) | Human gut metagenome isolate term4_stool, whole genome shotgun sequencing... | reverse complement strand
GGGCGCCCCACTTGCAGTTTCTCTGGAGTTAGAACGTGATGCTAGGCGTTGTACCGTGGTACTAGACGGGGAAGCTCACCTTCATCGCGCCACCCTGAGCAACAGAGACGCGTGCGGAGAGAGCCTTAGCCAGGTTAATACGCTGCCAGTATCCATCCTTGCCGGTGATGTCCAGCGGGTAGCCGGCGCTCATCGCCGACAGCAGCAGGATGCGATCACGCTGAGCAGCAGTCAGGTTGGGGTACTTGGCGCGCAGCAGGTAGTTCGCGGTGGCCGGAATGACCATCGGAGCATTCTTATTGGTGCCAATACGGGGAAAACCGAAGTTCATCCGCTCGGTGTAGACGCGGATGGACTCTGCCTCGGAGAGGAACGGGGAACCCTGCGCCCAGCACTTCATGATGGTAGTGCCACAAGCCTTCTCGATGATGGCGCGGGTTTCCTTAGCCGTCTCCGCAATAAGCGGGTAGAACTTGGAGTCAGCGAAATGCCACGCCATGGAGGCGGTACCGGTCATACGGCCGGCGATGGTGTCCAGCGGATAGTGAACACCCATCACCACACGGTTGTAGCCCACCTCGGAAGCACGAGCCATAATCTGCGGAGCGAACTCGGGGAACACCGCAGCCAGGATGATGCCCTTGATGTAAGCCCGGTTGGTGTGGCCGGATGGGTAGGAAAGGGCAAGACCCTTGTAGCCGTCATCCTCGAGGAAGTCGTCCTCATCCTCGTAGTAGTACTTGACGTTCTGGGGGAAGGTGTAGAAGGGGCGCTTCAGGTTATAGGACACCTTCTCGATGAGGGTGGCGTTGGTGAAGTTGAAGCCGCGGGACATGTTTCCGCCCACCAACTGCTGCAGCTTGACCAGCTTACCATCCTTGTAGAGATCGTAGTAGATCTTGCCCAGGTGGGTACCCAGGGCATCCGACATAGTGGAGAGGTTCTCCTCGTTGGAGTCCTCCAACGCACGCTGGATCTGCGCCGGGGTGGCGTTGTTGTTGATGGCGAGAACCAGGGCCGCGTTCTTCTGGGAGACCTCCGGGTGCTTGAGGGCCTCGTTAATACCGGAAATCACGTTGGTGTAGCTGATGTTCTCGGGAGTGTCAGCCTGGTAGAGAGTGAGCAGCTGGTCGGCCGTGAAGCCCTGCTTAAGGTCAAGATCCTCGCTATCGGGGTCCTCGCCGTGGGGCGCCGGATGCTGGTAGGGGTTGTTGCCCGGTTGTGCCCGGAGGATCTTGTAGTTAGCGGGCTTGGTCTTCTTTCCAGCCGCCACGACGACGCCGTCGGCATCACCAGAGAGAGTGATGGGTGCCATGGTGTCTTTTGCACGGGTGTTAACCTTCACGTCCGCCTTGGCGACAACCTTGCCGTCGGGACTAATAGTGTAGGTGACCATGCTTTCGTGTGGGAGAGTAGCAGGAACAGCCTGCGCGGTGGTTGCCAGCAGCGTGGTCATGCTGAGTGCAGTAGCTGCGGTGACGACAGCCCGCTTAAAGGGGCGAATAGCCATAGTCGTAAACCTCGGAAACGATCTAGTAGAACATTAGTATCCTAATGCCGAAAAGAGGACCCTAAGCAGTTCAGGGCCCTCTTTTTGGAAGGAATTAACCGGCTATTCGCGCGCTGTTAGACCTCGCGCTGGCGAGCACGCAGCCGCCACACGCCCAACGCCACCAGCACAACCGCCAACACCAGCCAGTAGACGCCAGCCCAACCGGGGCTCCACAGCGCCGGCACCTGCTGCTCCTGGCCCGCAAAGAGGGCGGCGTTATAGAACGGCATAGCCGGGTAGGACAGCGCACTTTTTGGGGTGGCAGACACTACCGTCTCGCCCACAAACTCCCACACCAGCAGCAAACTGATGGCAAGAGCAGCGGAACGGAACAGCGCACCTAGGCCTACGGCCACACCTACCGACAGGAATGCCAGCACCGGCTGGGCCCACAGGAAGGTGATGGTGGTGTGGTCGCTCAACGACCAGTTCTGGGTGATGGTGGGGAAGATTACTTTCTGACTCCACAGCAACAGTGGTTGCACCAGGAGAGTACCCACACCAGCTATCGAACCGACGCTGATCCACTTGGCTAGTAGCACCACCGACCAGCGAGGAACTGCCAAGTAGGTGGTATCGAAAGTGCCGTATTTTATGTCCGCGGTGACGTGGTTGATGCCCCACACCATGAAGACGGTGATACCGAGCACGCGGGTCCAATAGAGAATGCTTTCCACTGGCTGTTCCATCACACCCAATGCGCTAGCTATATTCTGCAAATAAGAAACAACGCAGGTGATGATGATAGGAAAGACAAGTGCGCAGGCCACCACAATATAGGTGGAGGAAAGGTAGCGCAGCTTAGCGTACTCGGTGGCGATAGCCCGGCCGAGCAGTGTGAAGTATGTGCTGAGGCACGTCCCCACAGCCGGTGTGCTAGAGGCAGTCGGCTGGCTAGCATCCCGGGCCGCATTCTTGTCCATTGCTACTTCCTTACGCATGAACTCCACCTCCCGAGGTGAATTCAACTGCGGCAGAGGTCAATTCGACGTACCGGGCTTCTAGACGGCCAGCGTCATCGTGTGCGACTGTCGGGTCAACATCATCGATGAGACCATGAAGAGTGGTATCCGCAAAGACTTCCCCACGCCCCATCACAATGACGTGGTCGGCGGTACGAGCCACCTCTGGGAGCAGATGGGTGGACACTACGACACAGCGACCTTCGGCGGCAAAACCGCGAAACAGTTTGCGCGCCCAAATGATGCCATCCACATCCAAGCCATTAAGTGGCTCGTCTAGCACGATGTTCTGGGGGTCTCCCAAAAGTGTCGTACCAATCGAGAGACGCTGCCGCATGCCGAGGCTAAAGCTGTTAATGTTGCGATCTGCCACAGAATCGAGACCAACAAGGTCAAGAACCTCCGGTACTCGTTTCTTCGAGATACCGCCAGCGGATGCCATCCACTGAAGGTGTTGGCGTGCTGTGTGATGCGGATAGAACGCTTGCGCATCGACCATGACGCCCAATGATGTGAGAGGATTGGCCGTACTCCCTGGAGCACGACCATCAATATAAATTGCTCCTTCAGAAGGAGCAGACAACCCCGAAATGAGCCGGATAAGAGTGGATTTCCCAGCTCCATTGGGCCCCAAGAGGTAGGACACCTCGCCATCGTTAAACTCAGTGCTAATCGACTGCAGGGCAACTCTTGTGGAGCGATCCTTAGGCTTCGATGTGGTGGTGTATCGCTTACTGAGATGTACAAGCTTAATCATGCCGTGGGGAACCTTGCGGAATAACTATGTCCGGATGTTACTTGCAGAACGTGGTGTCCTTACCAATGTTGTAGGCACCGATGTAATGGCACAACGTTTCGTTGGAGATACGCCAATTGCCGTTGATCTTCTTCCACTTAGCGGGCTTGGTGACGGTGGGGTAGCCAGGTGCGCTCTGGTGGAACATGGCAGTGGAGATATTCCCAGTAGTCTTCGTGGGGCCTTGGAACTCCCACTTCCAGTTAGCATTGCGATTGCCCATAGCGCGGAAAAACTTAGCGGCCGGGACGCCATCTTTACCGGACTCGAGGTTGATGGCCAACGCTGAATCCGGAGTCTTCGGGTTCAGCAGGTACTTCATCTGTGCAGTCCAATCCGCCAATGAAGGATTATTACCCTTCACCATGAAGGGCGCAGCGCTCGCTGCGGGAGCAACAGCGAGGGACAGCACAGTAGCAGCAGCAACGGCTGCAGTAGCTGCGCGGGAACGGGTTATGAGAGACATAGGAACTCCTTACTTAGCACCCTTACGGGCATAGTTGGTGGGACAGTTAGGTGGTTAACGTTACGGAAGAGGTGGTGAGCACCCAGCCGTGGGCGGCATCGCGACGCCGCCAGAATTCCGAATAGCGGCCACCCAGCGCCATCAACTGGCTGTGGGTGCCTTGTTCGGCCACCACACCGTCATCCAGCACAACAATGTTGTCGGCATTCTGTACGGTGCTCAGCTGGTGCGCAATGACCAGCACGGTGGACGTTTGCGCCAGTTCGGCGATGGACTCCTGCACGGTTTTTTCCATGCTGGCGTCCAGGGATGCGGTTGCTTCGTCGAACAAGACGATGGGAGCCTGCTTGAGGAGAGCCCGGGCAATACTGACACGCTGGCGTTCGCCACCGGACAGCAGGCGGCCGCCTTCACCCACCCGGGATTCCCAACCGTCGGGGAGACGCTGGGCGATCTCGGTGACCCCGGCACGCTCCGCGGCAGCGCGAATATCGGCGGCACTGGCCTGCGGGTTGCCGTAGGCGATGTTGGCCTCCAGGGTGTCGTCAAAGAGGTAGATGTCCTGGAAGACCAGGGACAGCATGCTCATGAGATCCGCGGTGGTGTAGCTGCGGATGTCCTTCCCAGCGATGGTGATGGAGCCGGAGGTGACGTCCCAGAAGCGGGCGATGAGGCGGGTGATGGTGGTTTTTCCTGAGCCGGAGGCGCCGACCAGGGCGGTCATGGAACCGGCAGGCAGCTGGAAGGAGGCGCCGCGGAGGATCTCGGGGAGGTCCGGGCGGTAGCGGAAGTGCACATCCTGGACGGCAATGTCGTAGTCGGCGGGGGCGGCCGGCAGGGCAGTGGCAGCCTCGGGGGCAGGCTCCGGCATGGGATCCAGGTTGAGGATCTCGGTGATGTCCTCGAGCTCATGGTCGGTGGTGCGGAGGGTTGTGCCGACTTCGGCGATAACCTGCAGCGGCTTTACGAACTGGGTGAGGAGGCCAATGATGGCCAGCATGAGCACCGGGTCCGCTCCCCCCATGGCCAGGTAGACGGCCAGAGAGACGACGGCGGCGAAGAGGAGCTGCACCACAATGTTTTGCAAGATCATGGAGATAACGGAGGCCCACAGGGCGCCACGGCCAGCCTTGCGTTGGCGCTCAATGGCCTCGGCGAGGGGCTGGTAGTCGGAGCCGGTGAGGCCGGCAGCCCGCAGGGACACCTGGGCACGGCCAAATTCCAGCAGGCGGGTGTCGGTGTTGATCTGGGCGGAGTGCACATGCACGTCCGCTCTGTTGTTGAGCCACATAGCCAGCTTGGCGGACCCGTAGATGAGGGGTGCACCGACCAGCAGACAGAGCCCCAGCCGCCAGTCGAAGATGAGGCTGACGATGATGAGGGTGAGGGGGCTGACGATATTGCCGATGTAGGGGACGAGGACGTCCATGGCGGCGGAGGCCACAAACATGGTTCCCTTGACAGCCAGGTGGGAGGCACGGCCGGTGGCGTCGGCGTTGAACCAGCCGAGGGGGAGGTTGATAAGTTTCTGGCCGAGGCGCCGGTGCATGGACTCGATGATGATCATGCTGCTGTCGAAGGCGCGGCCGTTGGCCACCACACTGACGATAATGGATACCAGGGTGGCGGCGGCAAAAACACAGAGCCAGATATGGGCCTGGTGCATATCTCCCTGCAGCACGCTCATGAGGACGGGCACCATGGTGCCAAGGGCGGCGCCTTGGCAGACGCCGTTGAGGATGGCGAGGGCGAGGAAGATATGGAAGGGGCGGGCGAAGTCTTTGTCTGCTGAGCTGGTGCCGCCAATATCGATGAGTTCGCGGATCATGCCTGTGCCTCCTGCGTAGTGTGCTGCATGGTGGTGGCAGCGTGCGGGGTGCTGGTGTCCTGTGCGAGCAGGGTGTCGCTTTCGGCACTGTGGAGGGTGTCCCACATATGGGCGTACATGCCGCCCTGGGCGCGGAGCTCGTCATGTGTGCCGCTTTCCACGATGCTGCCGTGGTCGAGCACGATGATGTTGTCGACTTGGGCAATGGTAGAGAGGCGGTGGGCGATGACGAGGACGGTGCGGCCGGCCACCAGGCGGCTGAGCGCTTGCTGAATTTCTGCCTCCGACTCGGGGTCGGTGGCAGAAGTGGCCTCGTCGAGGACCAGGATGGGGGTATTGGATAGGAGGGTGCGAGCGATGGAGATGCGCTGGGCTTCGCCACCAGAGAGGAGGGCGTCAACACCCACAATGGTGTCGTAGCCGTCCTCAAACTCCATGATGCGGCTGTGGATGCGGGCCACCTTGGCGGCGTCGATCACCTGCTCGTCGGTGGCGGCGGGGCAGGCCAGCCGAATGTTGTCGCGGACGCTGATCTTCAGCATCTGCACATCCTGCAAGACGATGCCGACGGTGTGGTAGAGGGTGTCGGTGGTCATGTTACGCAGGTCCACGCCACCGATGCGGATGGCACCGCCGGTGACGTCGCGGAACCGCGGCAGTAGCGTGCCGAGGGTGGACTTACCGGCCCCCGAGGGGCCCACCAGGGCGGTGATGGAGCCGGCGGGAAGGGTGAAGCTGACGTCGTTAATGACGTCCTTGCCTTCCCGGTAGCTGAAGGTCACATGGTCGAACTCCACATCCTTGCGGGTGGGCACCTGGGCGGTGGCCGGCTCTGGTTCGGGGAGTTCGGGCTCGTCGAGGAGGTCGGTGATACGTCCGGCGGCGGCGACGGCGTCCTTCATCGCGGTATTGGAGATGGCCACGGTGTAGACGGTGCTGGGGATCGTCATCGCAATAATGGTGACGACGAGGAGGTTAATGGGGGTGGTCCAGCCTTCCTGCACAAACCACACGCCGAAGCCCAGAGTGATGAGGGCGGAGGTGGGCAGCAGCATGAAGCTGACGGCGATGGACTGGGCGCGCATGGCTGGGTTGACGAGTTCCCGGAAGCGCTTGGTGAAGGCTTCGGAGGCCTCCTTGAAGCGGGAGAAGCCGGTGCCGGTTTGGTTGAAGATCTTCAGCACCGACACGCCGTTGACGTAGTCGACGATGGCGGCGGAGATGACGGCGAGGCCGGCGGCGATCTGGTTCATCATGTCCCGCTCGCACTTGATGGTGAGCAGGCTGTAGGTGACGAAGTAGGCGAGGATAGGAACGAGGGCAATGAGGCCGAGGCGCCAGTCCAGGTAGAAGCAGTAGATGAGGCCGACCAGCGGGGTGATGACGGCGCTGACAGTTTCGACGACGGAGTGGGCGACCAGCTGGTGGAGGGCGTCAACGTCGTTGGCGATGAGGTGGCGCACGCGGCCGGAGCTATTGTTGTCGAACCAGCCGAGGGGCAGGCGGCCCATCTTGTCGGCGAGGGTGAGGCGGAGGTGTGCCTGTAGGCGAACATCGGCGAAGTGGGTGATGAGGAGGGCGAGGGAGGTGAAGCCCAGTTGGATGCCAATGCCGATGAGAAGGAGGAATACGCCGTCCCAGGTGGCGTCGGTGTTGGGGGCGACGCCGTGTTGGTAGGCGTCGACGAGTTCGTGGGCGATCTGAGTGAGGGCGATAAAGGGGAGGACGGACGCGGCGGCGCCGATCACTTCAAAGACAAGTGCTATGGCGGTATGTGCAGACACGGGGCGGAGCAGCCTCGTGAGTGAACTACCGGTGGGAGCCTTGGTTTTTTCGTTCATGTAGTGTGTGAGCCTCTATACGGGGTGGAGGCGGCTTCTCGGGGAGCCTCACGCCCAACCGAATGTATGCAAAAATAACCATACTTAGGTATACCTAAACTGAGTTCAGTGTACTCCTCGCCACCGGCCACCCGTCAACCGCGCCAAAAGCCCTGGCACTGACTCCGGATACTCCGCCAAATAGAAATGCCCACCCGGCTGAAGATGCACACCACCCCACTTCCGACAGTAAGACTTCCACCCCTCCAGCCCCTCCAGGAAGCAATCCGGGTCCTCCTCCCCTGCTACCACCACGATTTCATCCACAAACAAACTCGTCTGCGACGACCGGTACGTCTCCGCCAGCCGGTAATCCTCCCGAATAGCCGGAATGAGCAACGCCGCCAGCTCCGGAATGGCAAAAATCTCCGCATTGCGCGGATCCACCCGCACCATCTCCTCCACCAGCTTTTCCGTCGGCTTGTTATGTACCTGCACATAGTCCGGCGGGTAGGAAATGTGGGGGGCATTATGCCCACTCACCACCAGCTGAATAACGGTCGTGCGGGCCGGATCCCACTGCAGGCGGTGAGCCAGCAACCAGATGGCGGTCTCATAGGCCACCACGGCACCCAACGAATGGCCGAAAAAGCGGACGGTGGGAAGAGGATGACGGCGCAAATGCACAGCCAACTCTTCACCGACCTGCGCGGCGAGGGCCTGCACATGGGCGGGCATCGGCTCGGTGAGCCGCGCATCCCGGCCTGGGTAGGTGACACCCCACACCGGGCCCCACTGCCAGTGGCTGCTCCACATGTGGAAAAAGCGGGGGCTGCCGCCAGCATGCGGAAAAACAAAGGTCGGCACTCCAGCCGCCGAGTCAGCGACCGAGCCAACAGCGGGGGTGAAGAGTTCAGAGAGCGCTCCAGCCATCGGACCCATCACCATACAATCTGCCGAGGCGGTACCGAATCAATCGTCACCGGGCGCGGTATCTCCGCCGCCACCTCCTGCCACAGCTTCGTCAACGCCAGATCCCGCTGTCCAAACACCTCCTGCTGGCAGGTTGCCGCAGCCACCGCACCCACCCGGTTCATCACACCGCGCGGCCACAACTCCTCCAACAGCTCCCGGCCAGTAAACTCCCGGAACGGACCCGCGCCCGCATCCGTGAACTCGTCATCTCCCACCAACATGCTGGCAGACACATCGGCCGAATGAGTGAACGTGCCATTGGCGTAGTGGCTGCGGGGCATCCACCGCACTGGGCCATGCATATGGTCGAAGATCAACTCCCCATCCTCGCACTCCACCACACACCCGAAGAGCGGCTGGGAATGGTTATCGGGGTCCAGAGGCGCCATCCGGTTGTAGAGGCGAATGTCCACTGGGGTGCCGTCCCAATCCAGAGTGAGGTTATAGACCTGCTTATTCACACCCTGCTGGGCAATGTTTTCCCGCTGCAGAATGAGCCGTGGCAAGCCCGGCAGCATATCCGCCAGAATCGCTAGGATGGCATAGAAAATGTGGATGGATCCGCGCACTTCTACTGCCATAATGCGGGACTGCTTGCGTAGCGTGGACACACACCGCACCAGGTTCTGCACCGTCGGCAGGGTGGGGTAAAACGGGTTCACCGCATAGACAGGGTGTGCTACACCCGTGGCTGCCACCACCTGGCTGGGGGTGGCAGCACGGGCGGTATGAAGGTGTTGCACAATGGAGCTGGGGTGCACAGGGTGCTCCTGCAGCACCGATGTGCCGGACTGCAGGAAGAAGCGGGTGATGTCGTCGCCAGGTCCACCGGTTACCGCGGAACGGACCACCACACAGGCCAGCTCCACCTCCGGCAGACCCGCCGCAGACAGGGAGGTGACGGGCTCCGTGAGATCCGGTAGCTGGTAGAAGGGGACGCCGAACCTGTCCGCCAGGGCGCGGGAGCGGTCCGAGCCGCGGGCCACAATGCCGGCCAACTCGACGGGACTGTCGGGGTGAGCAAGACCGCGGGAGTAGTGCAGGCCGAAGGTGCTGCCGACGACCAGTGCGCGGGGGCGGTGGGGGCGGGGGGAGGTGGTCATTAAAGCTCTCCTTCTTCGTCGTCGAGGGCGGTGTCACCCTGTCGGAGGGAGGTGGTGACGGTGGCGGGGTCCTTCATGATGTCCTCCCACCAGTAGTCGGTATCGGGAAGGTCCACCGGTAGACACACGCCGGCGGGAACGACGGGGGTGACGGCAGTGGTGGGGGTGACGGCGCCGTGAGGGGAAACGGGGTCGGGGGCGCCTGCCGTATTGCGATCCGTGGCAGGGCAACCCCCGACACCCGAGTTCAAGGATGGCTGCGCGGCACCCACACTGGGGCATGCCCGACGCAGCGCATACAGGGCGGCAATGGCCGTCACCGAGGCCGTCACCAAGAACGAATCCACGCATTCTAAGGTGGCATGCCACATCTCCGACGGGTCTGCCCTGTTCACTGGGTCCGAGCTGTTCACCGGATTCGAGCTGTTCATCGTGTCCGCCATGGACTCTCCCAGCGGGGTGTGGAACTCCCTCAAAGGGGCATCAGACAGTCCTGCGGAAACGGCGGTCCCTTCCATTCGGAAGTAGTGGCGGCGGCCGAAGTCGTCCATGCGGGCGGCCTCCATCACCTGTTCCACCGTGGCGTCGCCGGCGATCATCTTCTGGATTTCCAGCGTGGTCTTAGGGGCGTCGCTGACGTTATGCCAGCGCACACTATGGGCCTGCGCGGCAGCCGCAGCAGCCGCCACCTCCCGGTCGCAGTGGGCGTGAGCCACCGCGGTGGGAGAGAACGTGGCAGCCACCTGCGCCAGGTAACTTTCGGGGAGGCGGGAGGAACGGAGCTGTCCATCTATCCACTCTTTGCCCGCCCACAACATGCCGGAATTTACCGAGTCCACAAACTCGTGGACGGCCGCTTCGGTGGTGGGTTGGGCACCACCCGAGTAGAGCTCCACCGTGGCGCCGGGGCCGGCAGCGCGCGCCAGCAGGCGCACCAGAATACCGGACAGGCCAGGTTGGATGCCGGCACCAAGGATGACGGGGACAGTGACGGCGGGGACGTCGGCGGGCTGGCCGGCGGGCACAGTTGGGGTCTCCCCCACGGGTACTGACGCCTGCCCGGCGTGTGGATAGGTTGCAGGAAGGTCAGAGGTGGCCATAATCTCGTCGACCATGCTGTGGTCACCTGAGGGGTCCGCGTAGGCCATATTGTGGGTGAGGCAGTAGCGGGCCAAACGGGGCGTCACCACATAGCCTGGCCCAGCCGTGTTCACCAGCAGGTCCACCCCTGTCAACGGCGCGCCTGGCCAGTCGGCAGGGTCCTGTTCGGCATCACAGCCGGCACACACCCGCACTTTGTGCTGTGGGTAGGCGGCACTGACTTCGGCGGCCACGGCCTCCAGGCGCTCTGTAGAGCGGCCGGTGAGACGCAGTTCCAGCGACACTGCCTGCGCAGTACCTGCCGGAGACTCGTCATCCCACCGACGGAGAAAATAGCGGAGGGCGGTGCGACCCACAGTGCCGGTGGAGCCGTTCCAGGCAATAACGGGAGACATTACTGGGCGTCTCCTTCCGCGGTGGCGCGAGCGGTGCGGGCGGCGGCGGGAGCAGCCTCGTCGGCCGCGGCGGCGCGTTCAGCGGCCAGGCGGGCAGCCACCTGTGGGTCATACATTTCGGCGAGCAGGTCGGCGACGCCGGGGGCGTTTTCGCCTTCCATGCAGGTGAAGTGGGTGCCCGGAATGGAGGTCACGCGCAGGTTGCCCAGGCAGTACTCCTCCCAGAAACTCTCCATGTCGTCGCCCAGCGTGGGGAGGAAATCAATATCGCCGGTGTTTCGCAGGAAGTGCACATCCCCTAGGTAGGGCAAGCCCTCCCAGGCGCCCACCGCCTGCAAACTGTGGTGGAACACCTCCGACACCTGCTCAATGAGCTCCACGCCGCCCCGCTCCGGGTGTTTATCGGAGAGCATCTGGATGCGCTCGGCGTGGGTAGCCGGGGCGTTATCCCAGGCTTGCTTCACGGACGTGTCGCCGGCCTCATAGATGCAGCCCTCGGGAAGGGTGCGGCCATAGGTGGTGCGGACGGTGCGCAGTGCCTCCCCCAAGGAGGCCTCATCGAAGCAGAGGCCCATATCCCGCGGGTCGATACCTAGAATGCGGGCCAGGGAGAAGTCCAACAGAATTGGGTCTGTCACCATGAATGGTATCCGGTAGGCGGAGATGGCCGCATAGTGGGCAATCTCCACGCCCGCCATCGCCAACTCCGGCACCATGGTGGCGCAGATCAGCCCACCCATGCAGTAGCCCACCACATGCAGCTTGGTGGGGCGCAGAGTGTCCAGCAGGTTGCGAGTGTAGCGGTGGGCGAGCAGCGCAAAGAGCTGCTGCGGGGCCACCTGTAGGTAGGAGTCGTTGGGCTGCCGCTGGATACCGATAACCGGGGGGCGGTTCGGCTGCTTGGCTAGCTGGGTGAAGAGCGTCTCGTAAGGGGTCAGGTTTCCGGTGCCGTCGTGAACGAAGAGGATGGCCTCCTCGGAGGGGTCGGTGCCAGCGTAGTTGCCGGTGCCCTCCATGACCACGCTCCAGCAGTTGCCCTTGGGTTCGGGGAGGTCCCGTACGGAGAGGAAACCGTGCTCATCGGGGGTGACGGCTGGCGGGATACCGGCAGGGGTGCCAGTACCGGCACGGGAGTCAACCGCAGCGCCGCCACCAGCAGAGCCGCCACTAGCGCGAGTGCCAGCAGCGCTCCGCGAACCGGCCACAGCTGGGTCGGTAGCAGCGCTATGTGAGCCCACAGTAGCCGCTTCTGCCGCAGCGGACTCATCACCCGCGTTGGCGGTGGTGATGACGGTGGCTACTGCACCAATGGTGGGGTCGGCCACTACTTCACGGAGCAGGTCATCCCAGCTGATCGCATCACCGCCGGGGACCTCACTGCGCATGCGGCCCACGCAGCGGGCCAACAGTAGTGAGTCGCCGCCCAAGGAGAAGAAGTCATTGGCGGGGCTGAGGTGCATGTCCGGGTCGAGGGACAGTACGTCGTGCCAGACGGCGGCGATGGCTTCCTCCGTGGGGTTGAGCTCAGCGGCCGCCCCGACGTCACCACGATGCTGCTGGTGTACATAGCTGGTGCAGAGTGCGGCCAGTGCCTTGCGGTCGACTTTGCCGTTATCGGTGAGGGGGATGCTGTCGGTGATGACGATGGTGGCGGGCACCATGTAGCTGGGGAGGAGTTCCCGGCAGGCGTCGATGAGTGGCTCGGCGGTGAGGTGACGGGTGTCGAGGGTATCGGTGCGGCGCATCCACAGAACGTGGTTGTTGCCGAGTTCCATGATGTCACCCCGCGCCGGCCAATGTTTCACGGTGTGGAACGGTGAGTTGGCGATGGCCTCCTGCCACTGCACCAACGTCATAAACGCCGTCTTCGTCTCCCCACGCACATCCGTAAAAGCACTGGAAGACAAGCCTTCCTGGAACTCCACCGTGGACATCAACACCGGGCTAGGCACCGTGGACTCCGTCGCCGCCAACTGCCCGCCCGGCGCCAACATACCATGCAGGTTCGTCAACAACTGCACCATATTCGGGCAGTTGTGGAACACGTTGACCCCAATAAGCAGGTCGATGGACGCATCCGCAATGCCCTGCTCCGTGTGCGGGCGGTTGATGTCAAAGATCTGATACTGCAACTCCGGCCACAGCTCACGAGCCGTATCGAGGAAGAACCTGGTGAGATCCGAGAAAATGTACTCCACCGCGGGAACACCATTCTCGTCCGGGGTAAACGCGTCCACGGACCGTAGCCACTCCACAATGGAGGCAGTGGACGCACCCACGCCGGCACCCGCTTCCATAATGCGCAGCGGGCGCAGCTCCGGGTTCTCCACAACCTGCCGGACGCGGGCCTTCACCCCCGCCACCAGCACCGTATTAAGGTAGCGGCTGGAAAGATTCTCGGCATACACCGCGCGGGCCACATCCATATTGCCCTCCGGGAACAGAACAGCCTTGGCGTCCAGCTCCCCGGTGCACAGTCGGTGAATGTTGTCGGTGCAGGTACGAACAAACTGCAGCATGCCGGCACCATAGTGGATGTGCTCCTCCAGCTCATCCACGTGCCGCCAGAGTTCCTCGGTGGTGACGGCAGGGTCCCCCAGCGGGGAGGCGTCGTCCAGGGTAACGGCCGGTGCGGGGGTGGTGACGGCTACCGATACGCTGGCGGCTGGAGCCAGTGTGGTAGCGGCACCGGTGGGCTGCCAGCCACGCTCCACCAACGTCCGATACCAGCGATCCAGCCGGTCATCCTGCTGGAGCTCCGCCACAGACTGAGTCTGCAACGCCAACTCCACCTCGCCGGCCATCGCCCGCAACGCAATCATGTCCAGGGTAGCGGAGAGGCTGCGCAGTGCCCTCTCCTCCACCGTCGCCCGGAACTCATCAGCTGTCGCCGTCATCTCCGCGCACTGCTGCGCGAACACCGCCTCCCGCTGAGCGGCCAGTTCCGGGTCGTGGGCGGGGGTGACGACTGCCGCCACCTGGTGGGCACCCGAGTGTACATCCTGGTGCACCAGCGAGAACGCCTGATCCACCTGCTCCTGGCCGCGCAACGCAGCGTCAATCTCCCCTAACTCGATGCGGTGGCCACGAATCTTCACCTGGCCATCCACCCGCCCCAGGAACTCAATCTCCCCATTGGGGAGGTAACGACCGTGGTCGCCGGTACGGTAAGCACGCTCGCCATGGTCCGGCTCGGTAAAGAAAGCGGCGGCGGTACGGTCCGAGTCGCCGAAGTAGCCGACAGCCACCCCGTCACCACCAATGGTGATCTCCCCAATCTGACCGGGGACACAGTCCTCCTGGTCGGCGTTGAGAATCCACATGCCCTGGTTGCGCAGACCGCGACCGTAGGGCACGGAGGTCTCAATCTCGTCACCCACCATCACCTCGTGGAGGTTAGACCAGATGGAGCCTTCGGTGGCGCCACCCATGGCGAAGAAGCGCAGGCCGGGGGCATCAGTCTGGATGTCCAACGGCTGGGTGACAGGGATCCAGTCGCCGGAGAGCAGCGCTGCACGCAAGGGCAGCGCATTAGGGTTCCGCTTCGCAGACAACCCCAGCGGCTCCCGGGTTTCCGCCAGCAGGTCCGTCACCAGCTGCAACTGGGCTGGAACCGAGTTCCAGATAGTGATGCCGTGCAGACGAATGTCCCGCACCCAGGCCAGCGGATCCGCCAACGTACCACAGGAGGGGAACACCACGCGCCCACCCCGGCCCAGCAGGCCGAAGACGTTGTAGACCGCGAGGTCGAAGGAGTAGCGAGACACAGCCAGCACAGCGTCCTGGACATTAACGCCCAGATTGTCGTTAATGGCATCGATGGTGGTGCGGGCCTGCTCGTGGGCGATCACCACACCCTTCGGGGTACCGGTAGAGCCGGAGGTGAAGATGATATACGCCACCTCGCTGGGGTCCCCGGCGGTTGCGGCCACCTGGGCGAGGAGGTCGGCGGGAAGGTCCCGGGCGGTAACGGCGGCCAGACCAGAGGGCACAACCGCACCAGCAGGCACATCTGCACTGTCAGCTGCGGGCAACGACGCCACAGCCTGCTGGTAGGCCGCAGCCACAGCCGCCTCATCCAGTACCAGTGGGGTGTCTCGCCCGGCAGCGGCAGCCTGAGTGGCCAGCTGCTCCACAATGCCCGCCCGGCGCGCCTCCGGCCAGGCAGTATCCAACGGCACATAGGCACCACCGGCCATGAGAACCGCCAACTGGGCGGCCACCTGGTCGCGACCTGCCGGCAACGCCAGCGCCACCGGCTCCCCCGACTGCAAGGGGCGCAACGTAGCACCAATGGCCAGGGCGAGGTTAAGGAGCTGGCGGTAGGTTACCTCTCCCCGCGCGCTGGCCCCAGCCAGCCGGGACTCGTCACCCTCCTGCGCCATGGACCCGACCAGCACCGAATCCGCCAACCCCGAATCGACCAGCGCGGGATTGACCAGCGCGGGATCGACCACAGCCACCGCATCCGGGTGCGCCAACGCCTGCTCCACAATGGGCCCATGCAACGTCCCCAACACGCCTGTCGTAGGCTGGCTCGAAGCCACCCGCGCAATAGCGGGGATCATGCGCCGAGCTAACCCGTCACCCTCCCACGCGGCCTCCGCCACCGCAGCATCGTCGCTCAACAGCGCCCGCACCAGGGCAATGTAGTCGGAGTAGGCGGCATCCAGCACACTGGCAGAGAACGCACCATCGCGGGTATCCCAGTCGATACTGATGCCCGCCCCCTGCGGGGAAAGCTGCACATCCATCAACACCTGCGGGGTCTGCGAAATACCGGACCCCACACGCGGAATGAGCACCTCCGACTCCGTATCCGCGGCAGCCCCCACCGTGGAGGTAATAACAATGGGCGTAAAGAAATTGTCCTGGCCAGTATGGCGGCCAATCATGCGGGCCACCTCAGTACCCGGAACCGCTGTGTGGTCCAGCGACTCGAAGAGATCCACCTGCACCTGCTGCGCATTCGCGGCGAAACTCTGGTGACGGTCATTACCCAGCGGCAACAGGGCGGTGGAGGTGAAGTCGCCCACAATGCGGTTCACATCCGGGGCGAACGGCTGGCGGGCCAACACCGTCAAGGTGACAAGCCCCGCATCCAAGCCCGTGTAGCGGCGCAGTACCCGGCCCAGCGCCGCCATCAGCACCGCCGACGGGGTAAGGCCACGCTGCTGAGCGCGCGCAGTGAAGGCCGCCCACTCCGCCGAGCTGAGCGAGGTGGAGTGGCGCGAGTAGTGCGGAATCTCCTGCCCATCCAGCGTGATGGTGGAGCTGCGCAGCACCTCCGGGCGGGCTTCCGCCGACAGTGCGAAGGCCGGGGGCAGACTATCCAGGCGGTCCGTCCACCACTGCCGATCCCGCTCGCGGCGACGCTGCCCAGCCGGGGACTCCACCGCCAACTTCTCCGACTGGAGGTAGTCGCGGAACGTCAGGCTGGGTGCTGACGGCGGGGTATCCGGGTGACGGAGCGCCTGCTCCATGTCCGCGAAGATGACGGACAGGCCGAGGAAATCGGTGAGTAGAAGGTCCACAGACACATGCAGTACCGTGTCGGTGGGGCCGACAGTAACCACGGCATCGATAAGAGGCTGTCCGGCGGTAATGTCGTACACCTTATTACGGTAGGTGGCGGCAATGCTGGCGCGCTGGGCGGCGACGGCGGACCCGTCACCCTCCTCGCGTAGGTCAAACACCTGCAGCGGCACCTGTAGCGCCGGGTTGGAGCGCTGCCACCCGTCCGGATGCACTTCGCACTTCATCATCGGGTGGGCGGCCACTACCGCATCCCAAGCGACAGTGAGCTGCGCGGGCGTGTAGCCACCCTCCACTGTAAATTCGGTGTAGCCGTGGCAGCCCACCCCACCGTGCTCGAAGGCGTTGGTACGGCCCACCAGGTAGCTGGCTTGGACGTCTGTCAGCGGGAAGGGTGCGGTGGCGTTGGCGTCATCGCGGATGATGGTGCCACGCTGCAACGCCTCGATGATGGCCGGTTTATTGGCGCTGACGGCCTGCTTCAGTGCGGCGGTGAAGGCACCAGCGGGGGCACGGAATTTGAGGGCTCCGTTGTCTGTCCAGAGTTCAATGCGGCGAGCGGCGAGCTCGTCGAGGAGTTCGGGGATGTTCACAGAGTTCCTTCTTCAAGGTCGGCATCAGCAAGGGAAGAGTCGGCCTGGTCGCCGCCATGGGGCAGGGTGCCCACAACAACGCCGGCACCGGCCCGCTCTGAGGAGCCGGGTGAGTTGGGGTAGTCGTCCAGTTCGCCCACCTCCGTAGCGGTTGCGGCCGGCACGGCGGACACGGCCTGCAGGTAGTCACGCAACGTTGGGTTGGTGAGGAGGATACGAAGGTCCACTTCGCGCCCGGTGGTGTCCTGCACTGCGACACCCTCCAGGGCGGCCTCCCAGAGGGGGGCGATCTGCGCGTAGAGGTCTGCGGCCGGGCCGGTGAGGTCGGCGGCGGAGGCAGCTGTGACAGGGACGATGTCCGCGGTGGGCTGGTCGGCTAGGACTGTCGCCGGGTTGTCGGCGGGGGACGTCGCTAGCTGGTCGGCGGGGGTGGTTATCGAGGCGGCAGCACCAGCAGCACCACCTGCGGCAGCAGCTCCGTCACCAGCAGCATCAGCAGCACCAGCAGCGACAGCCTGTGCACCATGCACACGTTCCGCACAGTCACAGATACGCTGTGCCACTGCACTAATAGCATCCTGCACCCGCTGCGCGTCCAGTGCTTGAGTAACGTAATCGGCCGTCAAGTGGAGGCCCTTCACATCCTCATGCACTTGCAAGTCCAACAAGGTCTGTGGAGTCTGGGAACGGACGCGGCCCAGCGTGCCAAAACTGAAGTCGGTGGTGGACACTCCGTCCGCCACCAAACCCAGGCCGCAGGTGAACACCACCGGCAGCATGGAGGCATACGGGTCGCCTGTCAGCTGCAAGAGTTCACGCTGCACCCACAGGGCGCCGGCGGCATCATAGTCCCGCACACTCGCCAGTGTCTGCTGGACGGCACGCGCCACCTCTTCGAGACTGTCGCCCGGCAGCACCCGGCAGGCAACCGGGGTCAGCGAGGTGAAGTCCCCCACCACCCGGTTCACACCCGGCACCGACATATCGCGGTCGAAGAGAGTGACGTTGACGGTGAAGTCGCTACTTCCCGACCACTGCCCCAACTCCACTGCGTAGGCGGCCAACACCAGGCTGGCGGCGGTAACCCGGGACTGCTTCGCGGACTGCTGGACGGCGGCCCACAGTTCGGCCGGCACATCGGCGGACACACGATCGATCTTCGGCTCCCGGATGGCCACCACCTGGGCGCGCTCGGCGATCTGTGGGGCGGCCGGCAGGGTTGCTACTTCGCTACTCCAATAGGCGCGTGCCTCGGCTACCCGGTGAGCGGCAGCCGGGTCGGTGATGTCGGCGGGATCCAGGGCCTCCTGGTGGGTAGCCAAATAGGCGCCAAAGGAGAGGCTTTCCTGCGGGAGGCTGGCCGGCTGGCCGGCAGCCAGTTCCCGGTAGGTGGCGTCGATTTCCTGCAGCACCAGCATCATGCTGGCGCCGTCCAGGATGAGGTTATCCATGCCGATGGAAATGGTGACGGATCCCGGCACGTCGGCGGGGCTCAGGCGCACCACCATGCCCACCTGCTGGGTGGGGTCGGGGGTTTCTGCCTCGGTGGCGGCCCGCGGGTCCTCCACGGTGGTGAGGATGTGGGCGGGGGTGGCCGGTTGGATGGTAGCCTGGCCGTCCACAATGAGGGCGCGGAGCTCGTCGTGCGCATCCACCACGGTGGTGATGGCCTGGGCGAACGCGGTGCGGTCGAGGCTGGTGGTGGTGAACTCGTAGTAGCAGTGGGAGGCCATGCCGCCCAGAATGTGGGCATCGGAGCGGCCGGCTAGGTAGGCCTGCTGCACACCGGTTAGGGGGTGCGTGGCCGGGTGAGAGTCGTCGGCGGCACCGTCACCATCCGTATCCACCGTCACCCTCTCCATCTTGGACAGGAGCACTGCCAGCTCACTAAGTTCCGGCGTATTGAAGAGATCCACCAGACGCAGCGTCTGGTAGCCGGCCTGCTTCAACTGCTGTAGCACTCGGGTGGCCGCTAAGGAATCCCCACCTAGGGCGAAGAAGTCCGCGGAAAGGTTTGCCGGGTTTTCCACCTGCAGGCTGGCGGCATCGGGTAGCACACTGTGCCACGCCTCCAGCACCGTGCGGGCGGCTGCCAGTTCCTCCGGCGACAGCTCCGGTTCCGGCAGGCCACTGCCTGCCGGAGTATCCGCGTGGAGCGGGCACAGCTCCGCGACGGTCGCCTCCTCTCGCTTCCCCTGCAGCACACAAATGTAGCTGGCGGGGGTAGACATGGCGTAGGGCTGCCAGCCGGCGGTGGTCAGGTTCATCCACCACTGGCCCGCATTCTGCAGCACCGTGGCAGCAGATTCCAGCAGCGTCGGGTCGATGACGGCGGCACTCACCAGGGCAGCATCGGACAGCTCGGTGGTCTCCACCACCACAACTTCTGCCTCCCGCAGGGTGGGCACCTGCGCCACATCCCGCACCAGGCGCGGGTCGCGGTGGAGGGACCCCACCGCCAGCACCACGTCTGCGGGAATATCGGAGAGGGCCTCCAGGGGCATTTCATTGTGGGTGGTGGCGGATTTCCGCCAGCGCGCATCCCGCTCCACGGACTGCCAGGACACGTCAACACTCACTCCGGCGGCACCCGTGGGGGTCAACTCCCGCTCGATGAGTGTGCGGACCAGCCCCGTACCGGACCCCAACTCGACAACGGACACGGGCCTCCCCAGCTGCTCGGCTTTCTGGGCCAGCAGGCGGGCAATATCGGTGACGATGCTGGCGGCCGCCGGGTCGTGCACCAGCAGCGCCTGCGGGCTCAGTACCGGGTGGCCAATGATGTCTGTGGCGTCGAAACCGCCACAGAGCGCGTCGGCCAGCCAGGTGCCAGTGCGGCGGGCATCGGCGGTGAGGGGCGCCTGTGCTACGTCCACATCCTGCACCCGGTTGCGCCACAGTTCCACTAACGGCACATACTGCGGCAGCGGGGTGCGGGACGGCGTGTGCTGGATGCCCTCCGTATGTGTATCCAGGTGTTCTAGGGCCGCAGCCATAATCTGCTGCGGGCTGGGGGGCTGGCTGGTGGCAAGCTGCTGGGCGAGGTCGGCCAGCTCGGTGTCGAGCTCGTTGGGGGCAGGGTCGGCGCTGAACGCCGTTACCTGGTCCACAAAGCGGGTGAAGAGGTGGTGGAGGCGCTGCGCGTGCATATACTCCACCGGGTAGTCCCAGCGCAGTTCCAGCTGGTCGCCCACCATGCTAACCTGGCAGTCCAGTTGCACACCGGGGGTGCGGGTGAGGACCCAACTGGGGGTGAGGGTACCACTGCGGTGGAGGGCGGCCACACCGGTAGTGGAGGTAAAGACCACCGGGTAGGCGGCGCGCCCGGCGCGGGCAATGTCCCTGCTGTTGGGGAGGGTGCCGTCGCCGATATGCCCCAAGGTGCGGTGGACGTCGGTGACGGAGCTTTCCGTACCCAAGGTACAGAGGGCAAGTTCGGTGAAGTTGCCGAGGACCTCCCGACTGCCCTGCTGGGCGGTGTTGGTGCTGGGCCGCTGCGAGATCGGCACGCTGATACCACACACGTCGAGGCCACTGGAGGCGGCGATGACGGCACCGTAGGCCTGGAGGACCACGGCGGAGACGGTGACGCCGGCGTGGGCGGCGGCGGTCTGCAGGGCGCGGGTGTCTGCCACGGACAGCTGGGTGTGCAGGGAGGAGAAGCGGGCGTCGCTGGTAGCGGTCCACTTTTTGGTGGTGACGGGGAGGCTGGGGGCGGGCGGCAGCTGCTGGGGGCGGGCGTCTGCAGAGTAGCCGGTGGCGTGATCGGCAGAGTAGCCGGTGGCGTGATCGGCAGAGTAGCCGACTGTCCCGGCGGCTAGCTCCCGCTGCACATACTCGTAGAAGGGTTGAGCTGACGGGTCCACCGGGAATGTGTCGGCCGCTCCCTCGTAGAGATCCAGGATGGTGTTGAAGAGAACGCCAATCGAACGGGCATCCAGTCCCAGGTAGTTCATGGAGAGGCCCACGTGGGTGGTGAGGCCCTCTACCGCAACCACCTGCACCATCGGCACCGCATCGAGGGGGATGCGCTGGCCGGAAAGTTCCGCACGGAGGGCGGCCAGGGCGGCCTCCACCCCACTGTCGGTGGTGAGGTCCGCGCCGGTGGGGGCGCGGAGGGTGAGCACCGGCGCGGCAGCCGGAACAGTGGCCGCATCCACAACAGCTTGTTCGTTATCGCCGGAGCGGACGCAGCGCAGCGGTTCCCAGGCGGCGGTGAGCTCGGCGATGAGAGTGGCGAAGCGCTGCGGGTCCAGGGCGGAGCCGTCACCACTGGAGATGATGACGCCCACTGCGGGGGTGGTGCAGGTGATGCCGCGGACTCCATCGGCACCGAGGGCGTAGGCCTGTTGGAGACTGGTGAGGGGGAAACTAGTGCCACTCAGCGGGGTGGCTGTGGGGGCTGCCGGTTCCGAGACGGCGGTAGGCGCCACGGTAGTCGGGGCAGCTGGGGCGACGGCCGAGGCGGCTGCCGGGGCTGCATCTTGGGTGGCAGTTGGGGTGGCGGTGAGCTTACCGCGGGCCCGCACAATGAAGGCTTCTAGCGTGGGTGCGGCGAACAGGTCCGCCACCGTCACCTGGCAGCCTGCCTGCACAAGCGAAGTGGCAACAGTGGTGGCGGCCAACGAATCTCCGCCCAAGGCGAAGAAGTTCACCGGCTGGGTACCGGCTCGTTCGGCTGCCAACTGGGTGGCAAGCACTTCCGGTTCCTCTCCCAGGACAGCCGCCCACGCATTGACAACCTGCTGCTCGAAACTGTCCAGCTGCGGGACGCCCACTACACCGGGCGTGTTTTCCGCGGTGATGGTACTACCGTCCGCGTTGGCCGCGGTAGCGCTAACAGTGGCGCCAGCAGTGCCAACGGTCGGGGCACTTGTGGCGCCGGCGATCGGGGTCTCCGTAGCTGCCGCGGCACCCTTATGGCCGGTAGCCTGCTCATGCTGGTAGCTTTCCAACTCGGTCGCCAACAGGCGCCGGTCAATCTTCCCATTCGGGGTATGTGGCAGGCTCTCCCGCGGCATCACCACCGCCGGCACCATATAGTCCGGCAGTTTGGTTGCCAGCTGCGCCCGTAAATGGGCCGGGTCCGCCAACTGCACCTCTGCAGCTACCGCAGCAGCCCCATCCGTAGAGTCATCCACAGAGCCAGGCTCAGCGCCAGTCTCGGAGCCAGGCTTAGCGCCAGTCGCACCCGTCACCAACACCGCACCCAAGGCGGAATTCTTCCGGATTGGCACCACAATAGCGGTTTCCACCCCGGTCAAGGCGCGGCAGGCGTGCTCCACCTCGCCGCACTCCACCCGGTGGCCACGAATCTTCACCTGGGTATCCATGCGGCCCACAAAGAAGATCAACCCATCCGTGTGGTACTCGCCCAGATC
>QWCE01002674.1_pt1 | contig 22509 bp, 15 predicted proteins | sample 1972531 | NCBI WGS metagenome assembly QWCE01 (sample SAMN09866716, study PRJNA288562) | Human gut metagenome isolate term4_stool, whole genome shotgun sequencing... | reverse complement strand
ATTACCATAATCTGTACTATTCTTATCTATTATTTCAGTAAATGGTTGTACATAATATACTAATGTATCATTAGCACGTATAATATAATTATGGTTATTTTCATCATTTCCAGGTTCATTATTACTATCAAATGGACCTACTCCATCTAATATAGTTATATCTGCACTTTTAACTATGCTATTTGATTTTACACCTACTTTATTTTTAATACTCATTATATTATTTGTATTTATATTATTTTTGCTAAAAGCAAAAAAGCATGCAACAAGTACAAATATAATTAGCATAACTAATATTCTATTTTTGTTATTTCTTTCTTTTTTCTCTTTTACCATATTATTCCTTCTTATTTTTTAATTTTCATTTTGTTTTTTCATTTCTTATTTAATTTAATAATATCTACCCCCCCCCGCAAAATCAAGATGTATAGCTATTTTCATTACATTTTTAACATAATAAAATACACCATATTTCTATGATGCATTTTTTCTTTTTGTTTATTCTTTTATTTTGTTTTTTATTTACTTTCTTTTTCTTCTCTTTCTTTTTTTACTTCTTCTTTACTATTTTTTTGTATATAGCTTTCATAGAACTTATCACTTGGTATATTGATATTTGCTTTTTTAAGGCTTTCTACAAATTCTATATAACTTTTTTCATCTGTTCCATTATACCTATTATATACATTGTATATATAGTTAATATCTGTAGCTATTGTTTTCCAATCCCTATTTGTTATTATATAGTCTATTTTTACATAACCATAATCATTGAATTGTAGTCTTTCACCTAGGTTTGCAAAAATATATAATCCTTGGTTTAAAAGTGTTGCATCAAATAGGTCATATCTATTTTGAAGTATTGGCTTTAGTGCCTTATCTAATACATTCCATTTTCCTTGCAAATCTTTTACTATATACCTATCTTGATCTTTAATTACTTCAGAGTATGTTTCTCCTATCTGTTTTGCATCAAAGTCTATGAAATTAACTGTGTTTTTGTTAAAGTTTCTAACAAGTAGTCTATCTTCTTCAATATCTAATATTTGTACTCTTCCTTCAACATTTAGTTTTCTACCAGTTTTTGTAATCCATCCTTGTACATTTCTTGCTACTGAATAGTATGGTAAATATCCATTTTTAAATACATATAATCCATCTTCATCATATAATAGGTTATCTATGTCTAATTCTTTAGCCTCTTTTGTCTTACCCTTTGGACATATTTTGTATATTGTCTTATTGCCCATACTAGATTCTATAACTAAAATATTATATCTTCTTGAAAAATCAAACATATATGTATATCCAACTTCTTCTTTAAGCTCTTGCTCTTCTTTTGTTTCAGGTATTATCCTACTTCTTTTTTCAAAATATGTAAGATCTTTTGTGGTTTCAGGTTTTGGATCTTTTTGATGCATTGTTTCTTTTAATACATTTTCAAATTCTTTTAATTTAGGTAAGTAATTTTCATTTTCATATTCTGAATTATATGACATTACTTCTCTTCCATTTTTCATAATTACATGTGTTACATTATCATCTGCAACTGCCGCTACTTCAAATTCTTTATCATATGATTTTATCTTATAATATGGTGTTGCATAATTGTATTTGAATGCTATTTTTTCTTCACCCTTACTATTTATATATCCAAATTTTCCATCTTTTTTAATATTAATATATATATCCTCATTTTCTATTGGTGATACATATTTAAAAAATTCTTCATCATATTTTAAAAGGTTTACACTTTCTCTTTCCATTGCATAATTAGATAGTGGTTTATATAGGAACATAAGGGCCATTGCCCCTATGATTACTAAATACAAAAGTCTATTTAGTGTTAGAACTAGGTTACTATCTTTTTCTATAAAATTGCTTTTTTTAATATGCATTATTAGAAGTATTCCTGAAAGTATTGTAGGTATTGTGTAGTAATATGATATATCAATAAATAGTATTAAGCTAAATAGCATCATTATGTAATATATGAAAATATGCCCTTCTTTAATATTAATTATTGCATATATTATATTTAAAATTGATATTCCTGAAAGTATTCCTAAAAGAACTGTTTTAATCATTCCAAATATCTGATTATTATATCTAGTAAAAGTTGGTGCTTTTGTACTAAATATGTATGTGTATAATATAAATGCTATTCCTAGTAGTATATTAACTATACCAATAGTAATATTTGTTTTTTTACCTCTCATTTTCCTTATTTTCTCCTAATTATTCCTATCCTTATTTAGTATTAGTATTAGTATTAATATTAGTTTTAGTTTTATTTTGTTTTAGTTTTAGTCATTAGTTTTTATTCAGGTTTTTTAGTATACCATTTTGCAAGATCCATATTAGCTATATCAAATGCCATTTCATGTTTTGGTACAACCCTGTATGTATATGCATAATTTCCACCAGTTTTTACACAGATATTTCCTTCATATGTGTATGAACCATCTTCGTTTTCTTTTGCTTCTTTTAATTCAACATTTTCAATATGTTCAATTCTTTCGCCATTTAATTTAACAACATAGCTTTCAACTTTAGCATGTTCTTTTTGTATATTTCCAAATTTTACATTAATTGCTACTTTTATGCATCCTCCTGCATTAATAGCACTTGCATCTTCTTTTGTTACTTCTTCTATTTCAATCTTATCCCAGAAATTATATGCATCTTTTTTCCATGAAATATATTCAAATATTGTTTCTAAGTCTTTAAAGTATTTTTCAGATTTAACCATAAGTGGCATATATATGTCTTCTAAATAATCCATTACCATTCTAGATGTAGAATATTTTCCACCAGTTGTTGCAATACTATTTTTCATAACTAGTATCCACTTGTTGTTTGTTCCATTTTTATCTTTTTCAAAATATGTAGGAATAATACTTCCTTCTAATTTTTCATATATATCTATTGAATCAATCCTATCTTGTTCTTCGTCTGATTCATATTTTCCTTCTTTACCAATTGAGTATCCATTTGTTTTTGTATATCCTTCAGCCCACCAACCATCTAGTACACTAAAGTTTACTACACCATTTACTGATGCCTTTTGACCACTTGTACCTGAAGCTTCCATAGGTCTTCTTGGATTATTTAGCCATATATCTGTACCAGATATTAGATATCTAGATATTCCCATATTATAGTTTTCAAGCAGTATTACCTTACCTTTGAATTGTGGCATTTTAGATACTTCATGTATTCTTCTAATAAGATTTTGTCCTTCAACATCTGCAGGGTGTGCTTTACCTGCAAATATTAGCCTTACTGGTCTATTTGGATCATTTAGTATTTGTGTTAATCTTTCTAAATCATCAAATATTATTGTTGCTCTTTTGTATGTAGCAAATCTTCTTGCAAATCCAATAAGTAGGTCATTTTCTGATATTTGTCCTAATGTTTTTGCAATTTCTTCATAGCTTTCGCCATTTCTCATCATTTTTTGTCGTACGTTTTTCTTAATTTCTCTTATTAACTTTTTCTTGTATGCTCTATGTATATCCCATAACTCTTCATTTGGTATATTATATACATTTTGCCATATCTCATCTTTCCATATTTCATCTTGCCAAAATGCAGGGAAATATTTGTTATATAATTCTTTAAGTCCTGGAGCTAGCCATGTTGTTGTATGTATACCATTAGTTACATGTGTAATTGGTGATTCATCATCTGCTGTATTTGGCCATACATCAGTAAATAATGCTCTAGATACAGCCCCATGTAACTTACTTACTCCATTTTTTATACCTGAATATTTAAGTGCAAATACTCCCATATTAAATCCAGTTTCAAATTTAGCATTTGGGCACATTCCTAGTTTTAAGAACTCTTCCATACTTAATCCTAGCTCTTCTGGTACTCCTTGAAACATTTTTTTAATTAAGTCAATATTAAATATATCATTTCCTGCAGGTACTGCAGTATGTGTAGTAAAGGCTGTTTTTGATGTTACAATTTCCATTGCAACATCAAATGATATTTCTCTTTCCTTCATTAACTTCTTAGCAAGTTCTATTATTAGAAATGCAGAGTGCCCTTCATTCATATGATATACATTAGGATTATATCCTAATTTTTCTAAGGCCTCTATTCCTCCCATTCCAAGAATCATCTCTTGGGCACATCTCATATACCTATCTCCACCGTATAATCTATGTGTTAATTTTTTATCTTCTTCACTATTTTCTTCTACATCACTATCTAATAGGTATAATTTTACTCTACCTACATTAATTTGCCATATTTTAACTGTAACATCTCTATCTTCCATTTTAACAGCTACTTTTATGTCATTTCCTTCTTCATCAGTTACAGGTAATATTGGCATGTTTTTAACATCTAATTTTTCATAGTTAGATACTTGGTTCCCATATGCATCAATGTGTTGCATAAAGTATCCCTCTTTATACATAAGCCCTATAGCTACAAGTGGAAGTCCTAGATCACTTGCAGATTTTAATGTATCTCCTGAAAGTATTCCAAGTCCACCTGAGTATAATGGCACTGTTTCATCTAAACCATACTCAGCAGAAAAATATGCAATTTGCTTATCCTTCATATCAGGATGTTTTTTTGCATAATATGTATCTTTTTTATTCATATATCCTTTAAAATTTTCATATACTTTTTCATATTCTTTAATAAAATCTGGATTATTTGAAACTGCTTCTAATTTTTCTTGCTCTACTAATTTTAAAAACTTATATGGGTTTTTTAAAACATCATTCCATAAATCTACATCAATCATTTTAAATAGTTTTAAGTATTCTGTGTTCCAAGACCACCATACATTACTTACTATTTCATTTAACCCTTTAATATTATCTGGTAATTTTGGTATAACTGTTAACTTATTAAATATATACATATTTATTATTCTCCTCAATTTATCTTTAGTATTAATTAAATTTTATTAATTTATTTTTAGCACTCTATTTTTTTAAACTCTTATTTAAAAAATAATCTATATAATATATCTTAAGTTATATATTTTATTTTTTCTATATTTATTAAAAAAGATAAAAATAATATATATGTAATTATGTATTAATATGTATATTGATATATATATACATTAAAAAAAACACCAGCCTATACTGATGTTCTTTTATTAAAATGAATCTTTTGCAAAAAATTCATTATATTTTTTATCTAACTCTTCTTGAGTTATATCATATAATAGCCCAAGCATTGTTACAGTCCTGCCTAGTAATTCGCTTATACCTTTAATGAAGGTATCAAAATCAATTAAAAGTATATTTTCACTAAATTGATAATATGCTTTTTTCCTAATATCATCTTCTAGCCACCATCTGTTATCACCATACTTGTCCATTGTCTCAAGAACTAAGTCAATATTTTCTGGTTCTACATGAAGTTCTTCAATTATATATTCTTTGTTTTCATTTTCTCTGTTATTATTTTTTTTCATAAATATCTCCTTATTGTTTTCTTAATACGTTTCTTTATTTACTTTTTTAATAACATTTTATTTTTGACTTTTTTATTATTTCTCCACTTTTATTTTTACTTCTTAATTTAATTTAATTACAAGCTTTCTCTTCTCCTTTACTAATTTTAGTTATAAGATTAATACCTCCTTTGTATTTAGTACGTTATTATTATACATTTATTTTATGTAAACGTCAAGAAGGTAATAAAATATAATTATATAAAAAAGCCAAGTAGCTCTTAGCTATCTTAGCTTGTATATTATAGTCCTAACTTTTTAATTGCTTCTGTAATATTTTTAACACATATTATTTCCATATTATATTTCTTATTTTTTATACTACTATAATTACTATATGGTATTATTATCTTTTTAAATCCTAGCTTTTCTATTTCTTTTATTCTCTTGTCTATCATTGATACATTTCTAACTTCACCTGTTAGTCCTACTTCTCCAATAATTGCTGTATCACTTGCTATATGCTTATTCTTATAACTAGATATTATTGCAATTGCTATTGCCAAATCTATTGCAGGTTCATTTACCCTAATACCACCTACTATATTTATATATACATCATGTGATGATAGTGGTATTTTCAAATATTTTTCTATTACTGCAATAAGTAAGTTTAGCTTGTTATAGTCTATACCTGATGCACTTCTTCTTGGCATTCCAAATGCTGTTCTTGTAGTAAGTGCCTGAAGTTCTATTAGTATTGTTCTAGTTCCTTCAAGTGATGGTGCAATTACAGTACCTATTATATCTTCATCTCTTTCTTCTAAAAGTACTGTAGATGGATTAGATACTTCCATAAGGCCTTGTTCTGTCATTTCAAACATACCAATTTCATCTGTTGAACCAAACCTATTTTTTTGTGTTCTAAGCATCCTATATACAAAATATCTTTCACCTTCTAAATATAGTACTGTATCTACCATGTGTTCTAACACTCTAGGTCCTGCTATATTTCCATCTTTAGTTACATGCCCTACAATTATAGTTGTTATATTTTGTCTTTTACATATTCTCATAACCTTTGCAGTTATTTCTCTTACCTGGCTTACACTTCCAGGTGCTGATGTTATTTCACTTGAAAACATTGTTTGTATTGAGTCTATTACGCAAAAATCAGGCTCTATTTCTTCTATCTTTTCTTCTATTATTGTCATATCAGTTTCAGCTAAAAAGTATATATTTTCACTATCTGCTCCTAATCTGTCTGCTCTTAGTTTTATCTGCTCAGCACTTTCTTCTCCTGATATGTATAATACCTTTTTATCACTTCTTGCTATATTTTCACACATTTGAAGTATCAAAGTTGACTTACCAATTCCAGGTTCTCCTCCAATTAGTGTTAAAGATCCATTTACAAATCCTCCACCTAATACTCTATCTACTTCAACATATCCACTTGTTATTCTAGTAAAATTACCTGTTTTTGCATCTTTTAGTCTAATTACTTCAACATCATCTTTTGTTTTATTTTCAGAGAATCTATTTACTTGTTTTGTATCTTGCTTTTTTTCTTCATAGAATGTATCCCAAGCTCCACATGCTGGGCATTTTCCCATCCATTTAGGGCTTTCATTTCCACATTCTGAACACACCCATATTGTTTTTCCTTTTGCCATTTATTCCTTATCTTCCTTATCTAACTTGTTATTTTTAATAATATTATCTAGCATACAAATATACATACCATGTGCCCATAGTAATCCAATTACCCATTCTGCTTTCATAGTTTCATTATTTACTTGTTCTGCTATATATCCATTTTCTGTTGCTGTTGCAACTACAAAATTAAGATTTTCCTTTGCTTTTATCCAATCATTACATTGAGCATTATACATACTCATCCAAAGATTTGCAATAGTCCAAGGATGATATCCTCCTAAGTAATAATCATTTTCATATCTAATATATCCACCTGTATGTGTTTTAAGTGTCATATCTATATTTGCTACAGTATTTGTTATCTTATTTTCTTTTTCAGTAAATATGTTAAATGGTGTAACAAGTGCTAAAGTACTTATATCTATCTTGTTTTCCTCTATATTATTTACATAGCTTTGTCTTTCTTCATTATAGTAATTATCCTCTATATGTCTTTTTAGGTCTACTAAAAGTGGCTCAATTTCTTTAATTTCTCTTCTCATTTGTTCAACTCTTAGTCTGTTGTCTTTTAATTCTTCTATCATTACTTCATATATATTTTTCATGTTTTCAAGCCCTGCATAACAGCTTGCAAGTCCATATGTGCTTTCACCTTCATAATTTTCCCATAGGTCAAATGTATTTGTTTTTTCATTTTCATATACTACTTTTTTTACATAGTTTAATACGTACTTGTATGCATTTTGTAGCATTTGTAGGTTTCTTTTCAAAAATTCTGTGTTTTTAGAAAACATATATTGCTCATATGCAAGCACAATTACTATCGCTGTTTCGTCTATTTGGTATCCCCAACATGGAGCAAGTGATCCTGATGTATAGAATCTTTGTTCCCATCTTCCTATTCTGCTTTGTGTATTTTGTAAAAATACATCAAAGAACTTTTCAGAGTATTCTTCAAATCCTAATATATTGTATGCCTTAAGAGTATAGTATGCATCTCTTGGCCATACAAAAGAGTACCTACCTGATTTTGTTTTTTCTTCGTCTATTTCAAGTGCTGCAGGTATTCCTCCTGTTTTACTATTTCTTAGTATTTCAAAAAGTAGTATTGTTCTTATATATATTTTTTGCATATCTTCAGGTAATTTTGATATATCATGTTTAATGTGTTTGTCTGTAAATTTTTCCCAATATCTAGTAACTTCTTTTTCCTTGTCATTTGGGTTCATCTTTTTTATTCTAACTATTTCAAATTCAGTATCTTTGAACACATTCATACTACTATTTTCGTTTACATATATGTATATAGTAAAGGTTATTGTTTCACCAGGTGCTATTTCCTTTTTCTTGTATGAAATACTAGATCCATGTGATAGCCCAATATACTGACTATAATCAAAATCACCATTTTCGATATCTAAATTGCTATTGTTTACCTTCTTTTTAAATATATCTTCTTTAGAAAATATGCATAGTGAATATTCATGATTGTATTGTACAAGAGAAGAAGCGTCTTCGTTTACCATAGTACCTGCTTCATTTGCAAGGCTTGTCATTATCTCAGATGAAAGTATTGGCATAATATTAATTGGTTCTTCTTTTGTATTAGTTATTTCATAATTTCTAATTAATACATTTTCATCTATTAATGCAAAGTCTTTTTGCACTATGTCTAATCCAATATTTTCATTTTTAATCTCTGTTACTACTACATTTGTTTTTTCTTTAAAATATTGATTATATTTTGAAGTTAAATCATTTGATGCATTATATATATATTCATCGTTTATCTTAAATACTACATCAAAATAGTCTATTAATTGCATATAGTCTGGGTTTGGATAAAATAGTCTAATTAGTTTTCCATTCCTATTTAAGCTTGCAGTTATTTTTTCATTTCCATATATTGCATCATTATAGTATTTATCACTTTCCATATTTTCTTGTATTCCTTTACTAATTATTATTGTTATGCTTTACCTTTTTTATTAGCCTTTGCTAATTCTTTTTCTAAGTCTTCTATTTCTTTTTCTAACTTGCTTACTTCTTTTTTTAAAGATTCTTGATTTTTATTGTCAGTTTTTCCTTTTTTATCATCTTTATCATCTTTTTTAGTTTTTTCTATATCTTTTTTTGTCTGTTTTTTTAGTTTTTCTTTTTCTTTTTTATATTCAAAAAACTCTTTTGATCCATCTTTATCTATTACTAAATTTCCTTCTTTATCTTGTCCAATAATTAGCGGATAATGTCTTTTAAATATATCTCCTACTATTTTTTCGTCATTGTTTCCTGTTCCAAGTTTTACATTTTCTATTAGGTTTAGTATTTCTACTTTGAATACATCTAGTTTATCTACTAAATGATATAGCATTTCTATTTGTTCTTCTGATGCAACGTCTTTTGTTTCATCTGTTACAACTTCTCCTATTATACTATTTTCTACTTCACCACTCATCCTATTTACTACACCAGATAATTCATTTAACCTATCTGCAAATACAAGTTTTTTCTTTCTTAATCTTTCTGGTCCTTTTTTGTGTAGTTTTCCTTCATGTGTTACTATTTCAGATATATTATACTTGTCTCCATAGTATGGCATATATGTAGTTATACCAATTTCTTCTTCTATTTTAGCTTTTAGTACTAGTTGTGATTCTTCTTCACCATGTACTAAAAATATTGCTTTAGGTTTTTCTCTAAATGAGTATACAAAGTTCATAAGCCATGTTTGATCAGCGTGTCCTGAGTATCCTTCGATATAGTCTATTTCTGCGTTTACTGTTATGTCTTCGCCAAATATCTTAACTTGTTTTTCGCCGTCTACTAATCTTCTTCCTAATGTATTTGTTGCTTGGTATCCTACAAATAGTATTGTGTTTTTAGGATTCCATAGGTTGTTTACCAAGTGGTGTTTTATTCTTCCAGCATCACACATTCCTGATGCAGATATTATAATTACTGGTTCTTCTTCATAGTTTATTGCTTTTGATTCATCTGGTGTTACAGTAAATTTTAGGCCTGAAAACTCAAATATGTCATCTCCTCTTTTTGTCCTTAATCTTGATTCTTCATCTAAAAGATTAATATTTTTAGCAAATATTTCTGTTGCTTTTATTGCAAGTGGACTGTCTACAAATACTTTAGTATTTTCTATTAGCTCTATTTGTTCTAAAAACTTTTGGTCTCTTTGTAATTTGCAATCCAACCTATCTTTTATCTTGTTTATCTCATATATTATTTCTTGTGTTCTACCTACTGCAAATGATGGTATTACAACATTACCACCTCTTTTAAGTGTTTTAGCTACTATGTCTATGAAATTTCTAGCCTTTGTTTCATTGTCTTCTTGTCCTACATGGTTTCTTGAACCATATGTTGATTCCATTACTAAATAATCTGCAGAAATTATTGGCATTGCAGGTTCTAGTATTGTACTTACATTATTTCCTAGATCTCCAGTAAATACTGTTTTAGTAGTTTTACCATTTTCAGTTACCCATACTTCAATAATTGCAGATCCTAGCATATGTCCTGCTTCATTGTATCTTACACGTATATTTTCGTCTATTTCAACTATATCCATGTATTCTATTTCTTTGAATTGTACCATACAATCTTTAGCATCTTCTATAGTAAAAAGTGGTTCTAGTTCTACTTCACCCTTTTTTCTTCTTTTTTCATTTTTCCATTCTACTTCAGTTTCTTGTATATGTGCAGTATCTAATAGCATTATCTCACTTAACTCTATAGTTGCTTTAGTTGCATATATATCACCTTTGAACCCTTCTTTTACAAGTTTTGGTATTCTTCCAGAATGGTCTACATGTGCGTGTGTTAATAGCATAAAATCTATATCTTGAGGGTTATATATGAAATCATCATAATTTCTTTCTGCATCAGACATACGACCTTGTATTAACCCACAATCTACTAAAAATTTCTTACCTGCTGCTTCTACCAAGAAGTTTGATCCTGTAACTTCTCTTGCAGCTCCACAAAATGTTATCTTCATTATATTTTTTCTTCCTCTGTTTTAATTTAATTATACATTTTTATCATATTATATACATATATTTTCTTCAATTCATATATACTTTCTTATCTTTTTTTTAATATACATAACACACAATAATATATACAATATTTCGTGTTAATATACGCAAAATATTTTAAAACAAATTAATTAATATACAAATATATGCAACTATATGAATTTATATACAAATATATACATTTAATAGCAAAGTATGCAGGTTAGATTAATCTAACCCGCATACTTTTAAATTGTTATTAAATTATTGAATAGTATAAATACGTATTCTGTATTTCAAACTATTTCTTGCTTACAACTATTTCCTACTCATAACTTTTTTAGTGTATACAATAGCTCCTATAGTTATTATAGTTAGTGTTATTACGCTTTCTGCTCCTGCATGTGGTATCTTCTTTTCACTTGTATTATTACTATTGTTTTTCTTATTTGTACTTGCTACTGTATTATTCTTTTCAGATATATTTTTATCATTACTATTATTATTTACATCATTTGGTTTTGAATTATTTTCTTCTTTTCCTTCATCTTTTTTATTATTATCTTCTTCTTTTTGTTTTTCTTGTTCCATTATTTTTTTAGCAAGTGCTTCTTTTTCAGCTTCTAACTTTTTAACTTTTCCTTCTAACTCTTCTATCTTCTTTTCTAGTAATTCTTTTTCTTTTAGTTCTTCTTCATTTAGCTTATTCTTTTCTTCAAGTTCTTTATTTCTTTTTTCTAAGTCAGCTTTTTCTTGTTCTAGTTTCTTAATCTTTTCATCTTGCTCTTTAATTGTCTTTTCTAATTCTTTAATTTTTTCTTCTAATTCTTTTCCATGCTTTCCACATTTATCTAACTTTTCTTTTAAGTCATTTTGTTTCGCTTCTGCTTCTAATACTTTTCCTTCTAAGTCAGCTATTCTATCTTTTAAGTCTTTGTTATCTTGTTCTAAGTTCTTTAATTGTTCTATTTCAGCTTGTAGTTCTGTTATTTTATCTTTTAACTTCTTGTTTTCGTCTTCTAACTTTTTATTCTTGTTTTCTAAGTCTTCTTTTTCTTTAGTTATCTTATCTATTGCTTCTTTATTTTCTTCTTTTAGTTTTTCTATTAATTCATTTAAGTTTTTAATTGTCTTTTTGTTTTCTTCTAAGTCTTTTTTGTTTTGTTCATTTTCTTTTTCTAAGTCTTCTACTCTTTTTTGTAGCTTTTCTATATCTTTAACATCTAATGCTTTTATCTTACCTATTCTATCTTCTAGTTCTTTTATCTTTTCATCATCTTTTTCTATAGTTTCTTTTAATCCAGTGATTTTTTCTTCTAATTGTTCTTTCTTTTTCTTTAGGTTTTCATCACCTTCTATTGCTTCATTATTATCAGTTGTTACTTTTTCTAATTCTTCTTCTAATTTTTTTAGTTCTTCTTTTTCAGTATTTTGTTTTTCTTTTATATTCTCTAATTCTTCTTCAAGTTTCTTTTTACCTAATTCATCTGTTCCTTTATTCTTTTCAGCAATACCTACTTCTTCTTCAAGTTTTGTTATATCTTCTTTCTTAACCTTGTCATCTTCATTTAACTTGTTTGCTTCTTTTTCTATATTATCTAATATATCACTAATATCTTTTATATATTTATCTTTTAAATATACTATATTTAAATCATATGTAATAGCAGAAGGATTATTCTCTTTATTATTTAATACTAAACTATTATCATAGTAATCATTATTTTTTCTTACTGTATCATTAAACTTAGAAAGTTCTAATGTATAATTAACCTTATTTCCTTCTTCATCTATTATATCTTCTTTATTTATATATTTAGCTACTTCAACTTTTCCATCAGCAGTTTCATCAAATTGTTTAGTAGTTATATTTGTTCCATTCTTATTTAATAATATATCATAACTGAATTTTGCTCCAGCATATATATCTTTTTTAGCTATACTAGCTACAACACTTAATTCTTTAGGATATATTTGTACTGTTACTTCTTCTTTACCATCTACTTCCTTTTTAACAACATCATATGTAATTCCTTCTGGTAATCCTTCTACTGTATATGTTATATCATCTATTACTTTTGTTCCATCTGCTCTTATTAAATTTTGATATTCATTATTTTCAATAATGTTTTCTAAATTATTTTCAAATAACAACTTATCTTCATTCATTGCTTTTAAATTTACATTTTTCAAACTAACATTATATGGATTTTGTATTTTTAAAAGTTGTAATACTTTACTTTCTTCTTTTATCAAACTGTATGTTGCATATTCACCTTCACTTTTTTCCTTGTAATAATTGTTCTCAGAAGATAGAAAAACTACTGGACGTATATTAAAAGAATAGCTTTTGCCCATAAATGTATCAACTATGCCTGGTCCAAATAAAATTAAACCAGTACTTAAATAATCAACGTTAACAATACTATTGAAAAAATTTACCATACCTTGATCAATGTAAAAACTACGTGAGCCTAAATCATACAAAAAATTTTGATGAATCATTTCTTTTTGTATATCTTTTCCTGTGTTTGCATCATATGTTTTTGTATGTACCTTATCTAATTTATTTATATAATAATATTCATTTTTAATGTCTGTTAATTTCTTAGGTGTCTTACTTACACCTATATCTCCTGTTTGATAATCATCTATCTTTTTTTCAGTGTCCCTTGCATTATCCTTATTTAATGTTGGGTAATATATTTCATATTCTAAATTATTTGATCCTACTGAGTCCCTTTTTTCTTTATTATAGACATCACTTAATTCCTGTCTCTGCTTATCTGTTGTTATTCCATATGCTTCTTCGATGTCTTTAAGTAACATTGGCCTTGCACCTGTTCCTTCTGTTGTTTCTGTTCTTGTGTCACCTTCTGATGGTATTCTAGAACCTACTTCATAGTTAAATTCTTTTGTTTCATCTGCACCATATCCATGGCCATATAATCCTGCTATATTCTGTGCTTCTTTTTCATACCATAAATAACCTAGAGCGCTTTTTCCAGTTATACTTGCTGTTGGTTGTGTCTCAGGCATAAGTAGTACTTGGTCACCTTGTATATCATATACTCTCCATTTAGTCTTGTATTCACTTACATCTACTGTTTGTGTACCTACACCATTTCCAGAATGATCCAAGTCACCCTTAACTGATGTATATGTAAGCTTATCTTTTGGTACACTTATTGTTTCTTTAGTATTAGGGTCAACTTGTAATGTATGATCATAATTTACATAGTCACCTATTTTAAGCTGACTACCTTTTACTGTTTCTATCTTTTTATTCTCATCTGCATTTTGCCTATTATTGCTTGCCGCTATGTTGTTTAAGGAGTATCTAGTGTACCCCCCCCCCGATTATGACAACCAATACTGCAATTATTGCAAATATTGAAATAATCTTTTTCTTTTTCATATTTTTTTACTCCTTCTTTTAATATTAATTTTAGTATATCCATTATTTCCTTTTCTTTAAATCATTGTATCTACTATGTATTATATTTTTAACACAAAAAAGAGATAGCCTCTTTCTATCTCCAACTATATAATCTGTTATTACTTTTTCTTCTTACTTTTTTTATTTTTTTCTTCTTCAATCAATTTTTCTTTTCTTTTAAAATAATAGTTCTGCATTTCTGTTTCTATCAATAATTCTTTTAATTCTTCTTTAGTCATATTATCATAATCTATTTTTAACATTTTTTCTAAATTTGAATCCTTATCTTTAATCTCCATTTATATTTAATTATTTCCTTTCTTTAATTTTAGTAAAGTAACTCCTCTGCATTTTCTATCATATATAATATCTCATACCAACTATTTACTCTTCTATGCTCCACTCCCTTATTATATATATTATCAAACACTATTATCTTAGTATGATCTTCTACATCCGCTATATTATATGGACTATCTTCTATCATTACATCTATCTCATTTTCAATTATTGCCTTCTTTTTTCTTTGTGCAAATATTAACTTGTCATATGGTATATCATATTTTTCAAGCCATACTTTTAAATTATTTTCCTGTGTACCTTCTTTTTTATCTTCTTCTGTCATTGAATACCTAGCTGTAATTATATATATACTATGTCCCATCTCTTTTAATTTTCTTATTACTTCTGGTGCACATATTTTTGGCTTTTCACTTTTTGAGTAATCATCTAATATACTTATCCAAAAATCGTCGTCTATTTCTTCTGACCATCTAAACATATCTTTTGTATTATACTCCTCTTTCTTCCAATCAGTCATATTATATCCATGCTCATATGCATATTTTGCACCTGTTTCAAAAACATAATCTTGTACATCTGTTAATACTCCATCTACGTCTATTCCTATTCTCATATACTATTCTCCTTCATTTAATACCATTTTTTCAATTATTTTAGCAACTCCATCATTATCATTATCATCTGTTACATAATCTGCTACTTCTTTTATCTTGTCTCCTGAATTATCCATTGCAACACCTATTCCAGCATGTTCTATCATATCCATGTCGTTTACATTATCACCTATTGCCATAACCTCATCTGTTTTAATATCCAATACTTCCATAAGTTTTTCAACTGCATGCCACTTGTTAATATCACTTTTAGATATTTCTGTATAGTAGTAGTCAATATTTACAAAATCTGTTCCATATTTTATTACCTTCCTACTCATATATCCAACATCTAATACTTCTATTTCCTCTATTTCTCTTAGCCTTTTCATTATATTATTAAATACCATTTCAGATGAATCACATACTGTTATCTTAAGGAAATGATCTATATTATTTTCTTCAATATATTTTGGTATATTTTCTACAATATTAATATTTGTTTTCTTATCATCCATCTTAAATGCATTTTCTCTATGATAGAATAGCACATTGTATGTAAGTTCTTCTGTTAATATATCTTGGTCTGTATACACATTATAGTATATGCTATTTGATGCACATAAATTTGCTATTTCCATTACTTTTTCTCTACTTAAAAAACCACCAAATAATATTTCTTCTTTTTTGACATCATATAATATTGCACCATTACCACATATTATATAATTATCTATACCAAGTTCTTCTGCTATTGATTGTGTAGACTTAATTGGTCTTCCTGAAGTTAATACTATTTCTACTCCTTTTTCTTTAGCCTTTTTTAAAACTTCCTTTGTATAATCAGTTACAACACCTTCACTATTTACAATTGTTCCGTCTATATCTATATTTATTAGTTTAATCATATTACTTATACTTCCTAATCTATATATTTTGTTTTAATTATTTTTCTAACTATTATTATATTCCTTATTACATAATTATCATACAAAAATATATTATATATAGCAAATAATATGCAATACATATTATATATTGCATATTATTTTTAACTTTCTATATTTAATTATTTGTTTCTATTTCTCACTTTGTTCTTTTCTTTTTTTCTTTTTATATTATCTTTCTGGAACAATTAGTCCATAATTCTTTCCATCTTTTAATTTGAAGATTACATTAACTTCATTATTTCTTGAGTTAATAAATGTTAAGAAGTTATTTGTTTTATGTTCTGAAAGTAATAATTTTGCATCTTCTGGGTCCATTGGTCTAATATCATATGATTGATATTTAATTATTTCATTTACTGGTTCTTCATGTTCTATTTCTTCTGTATCTTCTACTTCTTCGTATTCTTTTATGCTTTCTCTCATCTTTTTTCTATTTGCAGTTTTAGCTTTATCTATTTGTCTTTCTAATATATCTACGTTTCTATCTAATGAAGCATATAGGTCTTCATTTTCTGAAATTGATCTAAATGTATTTCCACCTACTACAACTTGAAATTGAGTTACTTTCATTTGTCCTTCTTCCCTTAATGTAACTTCAACTTCTATTTCTTGATCAAAATATTTTTGTATTCTTTCTAATTTCTTTTCTGTATAGTCTCTTATTGCATCTGTTGATTCAATATCTTTTTCTATCATTAATAATTTCATATGTTCCTCCTTAAGTCTTTTATATATTTTCATAATATCAAATACATTTTGTTTATTCAATCTATAATTCCTATTATTTTCTTATTGCTTATTTAATGTTTTTTACTTTCTACTTCTTGCATTCTATTAAAAACATTATTCCTATATCACTTTTTTTACACATACATTTTAAATTATAATTATTTAGTATATTTTTAACAATATATAGTCCTAGTCCATTACTATTTGCTTTGTCAGAATTAAAATTAATGTCAAATATATTTTCAATATCTAAATCTTCTTTTTCAGAATATGTATTTACTATATACATATATTTACCGTTGTCATTATTTTTACCCTTATCCATTATACCAATTATAATACTTCCATTATCATCGCTATACCTTACTGCATTGCTAATTAAATTTGAAAGGACCATTTCAAATGCCGCTTTTCCAATATATATTTCTTCATCTTTAATATTATTTTTAATATCTAAGTTTTTCTTTGATATATTTACTTCGTATTTTTTAAGTACATTATCTAATGATTCAGATATTTTAATCATTTGTTCATCATTTTTTAAATGCTCTACAGATGATATTAGTAATATCTCTTTAATATTTTTAGATAATCCATCTACTATACCTATACATTCTTCAATATACTTATCTCTGTCTTTGTATTTTCCAATATTATATTTCATATTTTCAAGTATTATTTTAAGACTAGTAAGTGGAGTTTTTAGTTCATGTGATGCACCTCTGAAGAAATTATATTTTACCTTTTCTAATTTAACTATTTCTTCATTTTTAAATTTTAAATCATCTATTACATTTAATAATTTGTCATACATATCATTTATTTGCCTCTTTAGCTGTCCTATTTCATCTTCTGATGCTACTTTAAGGTGTGCATTCTTATCTAATTTTGTCATACTATCTACAACATTTAATATTTCTTTAATATTTTTAGTTAATGTTTTTGCATATATTAATGAAATTATTATTGAAAACATTATTGATATAGCTATTGAGTAAGGGAGGAATTTAATAATAGTTTTTTTAGCTTCTTTTTTCATATCAGCATTTGATAAAAACTGAAGTCGTATATTTTTACCATTATCTAGTAATACATCTCTTTCCTCTATTAGCAAAGAATTATTCTTACTAGAAAAATCTATATTGTTAGGCTCAGTTATTTTTATCTCGTCTTTTCCTTCGCCCTCTTTAATATTAACCTTTATCTCATTGTTTTTAGAATATATATCCATTGTTTCTTTAATGAAATGTATGTCCTTTTTTTCAAAACTTTTTGCTATCTCATCTGCTTTTTTAGTAATTTCATGCTTTCTATTTTTTAAATACAAACTAGGAAATATATACAAACCCATAGCATGTATTAGCAGTGTTAACACTACTAATATGCTAAATGTTTTTATAAAAATCTTATGAAACACTTTTAATTTTTTCATCTTATCTCCAACATATATCCAACATTTCTTACTGTAATAATACAATCATCTAATCCAAGCTTTTTCCTAAGCTCTTTTATATACACGTCTATTACCCTATCATATGGTATTTCTTCTGTTTCTTTCCACACCCCTGAAAGTATTTGACCTCTTGTTAATACTTGCCCATTATTTTCTAATAAGTATTTTAATATTTCTATTTCTTTAGCATTAATATCTATACTTTCACCATTATATTTTGCACTATAGCTTTTAAAATTAACTTCTGCATTATTATGTATAAATATATCTCTTCTTTTTCCATTATATTCTTTATCTTCAGTTTTAGCTTTAGCTTTATCTTCATCATTTCTATTAAATGTATTTCTTCTAGCATTGTAGTATTTTGTTAAAAGTGATTCAATTCTAGCTTTAAGTACTGGCAGAGAAAAAGGTTTTTCAATATATCCGTCTGCTAAATTAGAAAATGCATCAATTTTGTATTTTTCATCATTAAATGCGGTAAGTATAATTACTGGTATATCACTTGTTTTTCTTATTTCTTCTAATACTTCTAATCCAGTAAGTTTTGGCATTTGTATATCTAATATAATTAAATCAATTTCATTATTTGCAAAAATATCTAATGCTTCTTTTCCATCTTTTGCTTCATATATATCATATTTAAATTCTACTAAATATTCTTTAATTCCACTTCTTATTATTTCATCATCTTCTGCTACTAATATTTTCAAATTAGCTCCTTTTCTGTAATAAATTATTGTAGTATTTTAATGTTTTAATATTTTATATCTTAATGTTTTAGTATTTTATTTTTGTATTTGTTATAACTACATCATATCAGTTAATATATCTTTAGGCTTTTTCTTAAGTATGTTAAATGAAGATATAGCTACTGCTAATACTAATATTATTGTCATAACAATTATAACATAAATTAATGCATTAGATGATATATTAATATTCAAAGATGTAATTGTACGATTAAATCCATCTACTTCTGCTCCACCACCTAAGTTAGAACCTTTTGCCGCTTTAGATATTCCTTTTGATATATTACTTGTTGCTCTTTTTACTATTCCATTTCCAATATATTTTGAAAGTCCTTTTGCTAAGAAGAATGAAAACACATATGCAGGTAATGCAATTAAAACCATCTCTGCTAAGAATTGTCCAAATATTTCTATCTTCTTTTTACCTATTGAAAGTAGTATCCCTATTTCATTTTTTCTTGAACTAATCCATAAAAATAGTAATAGTGTAACTATTATTCCTGCAAATGTTAATGAAAATACATATATTTTCTTAGATATATTATATATTTCATTTATTGATTTTTGTAAGGCTGGAAAGTTAGATGTACTTTTTATTAAGCTATAGCTATTAAAATCAATATCTAATTTTTTAATTTGCTTAATTACTTCGTTTATATCTTTTGAGCCTTGTACAAAAAATGTTGCATCTTGGTATTTTGCAGATTCTTCAGTTTCACCATATAGTTTTGCGGCAGGTGCTACATCTGTTATTATTGTATTTTCATATAATTCTTGTGCAGCTGTTACAGCACTTTTGTTATGACCATCAAATAATCCAATTATTTCAAGTTCAACTTTTTCATCTGCTTGCTTTTCATTATCTGCATCATATATATTTGATTTAATTTCTATCTTGTCACCAACTTTAAGATTGTTTTTCTTAGCTAAATCCTTATGTATTATTGCAACGTTCTTATCTTCATTTGTTATATTTTTTCCTTCAACTAACTTGTATGAACCTGAAACAAATTTTGTTTCTTTTTTAGATTCATTTACTCCTGTTATCATAACAGTTTTATTAAAATACTTTTTCCTATTTTCTGACATATTAGCAAGTGTTTGTTTTGTTTCAATAATTTCCTTATCTACTAAGTCACCTACACTATTTATTCTTTTTACATATCCTACTATATCTTTATTTTCTTTTATCTTTTCAATATCTTTACCTTTAATATTTCCTCCACCTCTTGGTGTTCCAGGGTTTACCCTTCTATTTATTTCCATTGAAAAGCTATTTGTTATATTACCATATGTTTCTTTAGCTTCTTTGTCTACTGCTTCTCTAATGCCTACACTAATTAAACTAAATGTTGTCATTAGAAGTATTATTAAAAATATTATTATTGTTTTAAACTTTTTTCTTGTTACATATAATATGGAATTTTTAAGCATCTTTTCCTCCTAATTGTTTTTCATTTAATTTTTTGTTTTTTAGTTCAAGTATTACATCAGCACTATTTGCAAGTTCATTACTATGAGTAACTACGATTACACATTTATTTTTTTCTTTTGCAAGTTTTTTAAATATATCTACTATTTCTGCAGATGTATTTTCATCTAAGTTACCTGTAGGTTCATCTGCAAGTATTACTGGTGTATCTGATGCAAGTGCTCTTGCTATAGCTACTCTTTGTTGTTGACCTCCTGATAACATATTAATATTCCTATTAATTTGACTATCTACTAATCCTAACTCATATAGTATATCTTCTTTTGCTTCCCTATTTACTAATCTTACATTTTCCATAGGTGTTAAGTAATCTATCAGATTATAATTTTGAAAAACAATAGATATATTATTTTTCCTATAATCACTATATCCAATGTCTTCTAAGCTATATTCTTTAAATAAAACATCACCTTTTTTAGGTTCATCTAATCCTGCAAGTAATGATAATAGTGTTGATTTACCTGTTCCTGATTTTCCTACTATTGCATAAAACTTTCCTTCTTCAAATTCATAGTTTACTGATGATAATATCTTTTCGTTATCTTTTTTTATATATTTTCTTCTATTTTTTCTAATTACCCTTTTTTAATATATCTTTAGGGCTTTTAAATATGATAGTTGCATTAGATATTATTAATGATAATAATATTATAGCAAGTAATACTCCATAACTTTTAGCAAATACAATTAAGTTAGTCATATAGCTTCCTTTTAAATTAGTTACAATTAACTTTTTTAGTATATTATTTAGTACTAATTCTCCTAATATATTTGCTACAATAGTTGCTGGTATTGATATAATTAGTATTTCTATTAAGAATTGTAATAATATTACTCTTCTTTTTTTACCAATTGACATTAATACACCTATTTCAAAATACCTTTCTCTAAGCCATAGAAGTAGTATTAACGTAATTACAACAATAGATACAAATATTACAGAAATCACACTTATAGTTATTATCTCTTTTATTTCTGTTATTGAGTCTGCTATTTCTGAAAACCTTTCATTGTTTTTTTGTATATCATACTTTTTCTTATCTAGTCCTAATTCATCTAATATATTTTCTATATCTTCTTCTGTATTATCTTTTGTATTATCTTTTTCTTCTTTTTTCTTTCCAATATTTTTCATGTATACGTTTATACTATTTAAAATGTCATTTTTGTTTTCCCCTTCCTTATCATCATATGCATATAAGGCAAACATTTGGTTTTCTGTATAGTCTGAAGTAAGGCCGGTATATTTTTCTTGCCCTTTTCCTTCATATATTCCAACTATTTCATATTCTTTTTCTTTGTTTTTTTCTTTTTCATGTTTTTCTTCATTTAAATTATTTGCATTAGCCTCTTTTAATATTATCTTGTCATTTAATTTCAAATTATTCTTTTTAGCAAATTCTCTATGTACAATGATTTTGTTTTTTTCATTTTTGGCTATTTTTCTTCCTTCAATTATTTCAAATGAACCACTAGCAAATAATATATTTTTAGATACATCACTTGTTTCTATTAATTTAACTACATTACTTAAATTATCATCTACATAGTCATTTAATACATTTTTTTCGCCTTCAACTACTTTGCAATTTAATGCTTTTGCTATCTTTTCACGCTCATACACTACATTTTCTACATTACTATTTTTTTCTTTGTTTTGTACATCTTTCAAATAAA
>QWCE01002537.1_pt1 | contig 22529 bp, 19 predicted proteins | sample 1972531 | NCBI WGS metagenome assembly QWCE01 (sample SAMN09866716, study PRJNA288562) | Human gut metagenome isolate term4_stool, whole genome shotgun sequencing... | reverse complement strand
GTAGCCCACATCTTCCATAATGGCGAGGAAGAAGTACAGGGTGGCGATCAAAGGCAAAAAGCCCAAGACGGCGCTGACCCCGGCGACGATCCCGTCCATAACGAGGGATTCAAGCCACGGTGCCGTATCCATTGACGAGACGACATTGCTGATGGCGTCGGCGACATAGGTGCCCAGCAGGGTGTCGTTGACCCAGTCGGTAACGGGGCCGCCGACAAGTCTGGCACTGATGTAGTAGACGCCGGTCATAATGATGACGAAGATGGGCAGTGCCAGGATGCGGTTGGTGACCACAGCGTCGATTTTGTCGCTGGTGCTCATGCCCCGCTTGCCTTGCTTGTAATTGCCTTCGACGATGCCTGCAATGGCATTGTAGCGCATTTCCGTCATAATGCCTTCGCCGTCGTCTTCGTAATACTCTTCCAGCTCGGAAATCACTGCGGCGATCTGTTTTTCTTGATCGGCGCTCAGATTCAATTCGAGCTTTTGGTCCCCTTCGATAAGCTTCAAGGCATAGAAGCGCTTGGCGTCCAATGCGCCCACGGAGGGGGCGATGTCGTAAATAGACTTCGCCGCATCTTCCAAGTGCTCGTCGTAATAGACGTGGTTCTCCGCGGCGGTGCCGTGGACTTTTTTCGCCATTTCCATGAGCCCGTCGAGATTTTCTTTCTTCAATGCGGAAATTTCCACTACCGGCGCACCCAATGCCTTTTCCAGGCCGGAGCGGTCGATGACGTCGCCCTTGTTGCGAACTACGTCCATGCGGTTCACGGCGACGACCACGGGGATGCCTAAATCCAACAATTGGGTGGTTAAGTAGAGATTTCGCTCTAAATTCACCCCGTCGATAATATTAATGATAACTTCCGGTTTTTCGTTTAATAAATACTTCCGGCTGACCACTTCCTCCAGTGTGTAGGGGCTCAGGCTGTAAATACCGGGAAGGTCAGTAATGGTAATGCTTGTATCCTTTTTGTACTGCCCTTCTTTTTTTTCGACGGTAACGCCCGGCCAGTTCCCGACAAATTGGTGGGAGCCGGTCAAGGCATTAAATAGGGTCGTCTTCCCGCTGTTCGGGTTGCCCGCTAATGCAATTCTCACGCCTCTTCCCCCTTCGGTCCTTGAGTTTCTTCAACTTCAACAAGCTCCGCATCGGCCTTTCTAAGGCTCAATTCATAACCGCGCACGGTTAATTGAATGGGGTCCCCCAAGGGAGCAAATTTTCTTACGAACAACACGGTGTTTTTCGTAATGCCCATGTCCATAATGCGGCGCTTCAAGGGGCCCTGCCCGTTGATTTTCTTCACTACGTAGTACTTGTCTACCGACGCTTCATTTAAATTCATCCTACACCTCACATTGTCACTCGAATACATTCAGCCAAATCTTTGCCCAAGCCGACGCGCACGCCCTTGATGACGACGATCACCGAGCCCTGCACGTCCGACACGACGCGGCAATTGGCGCCTTCCACAAAGCCCATGTTCTGCAAATGGGTAATTTGGCTCTTGTCCAATTTTTGATCCCGCACCCTTAGCACCTTCAGATCCACGTTTTTCGGCGCAACGATTAAATTCATATGCATCTCCTTATAATAACGGTTATCAGTCAAGAACCAAAAGAAAAAGGCACTTGCCTTCCAATGAAAATTTATCTCATCAATGAATTATAACACCGGTTCCATTCCTTTTCAAGGGAATAAGAAAGATTCTCAATGGAAATTACCGCTAAAACGGCGGCACAAAAGCCCTTTCGCCGCAGAATCTGCTTTCCTCCCTTTTCTATACTGCTGTGTCCGCTATCGACTTCATCCCTCTTTTTTCACTTATCATTTTAAAACGAAAGAAGCCCGGCATCTGCCGGACTCCTAAATTTAATCATCTTTTCTTTCTATGGACCTTATACTTGCGAGCATTCCTTCGATGGCTTCATCGATGGCCCGGCTATATTGTCTGTCTTTTGCAAACTCGGCAAATACATAGTTTCCATTTCGATAATCCAATAGTCGGTCTTCGATATTCTCCGATGGCTCTGAAGTCTTTTTTATCGTAAACAACGTCGCCGGTGTCTCTGAATACTGGCCCATAAATTCCTTCCAAGAAACAATGTACTGTCCGTGGAGATCCACCATGTCAAATTCTTCTGGTACGATCGCTTTTAAACCCACTTTGCTCAGTTCGGTATAGGAGTCTTCCGACTCCTCTTCTCCCCTATTTCCGGCAATGATGACGACGCGGTTCTTGCCGTCCCATTCAACTTTTGCTCCGAAAGCCTCTTGCACAAAACGCGCAGGAACATAGATTTTGTCCTTTTCAGAGAAAGGTGCGACATCCATGGTTTTTGTTTCTTTTTGCACTCGATAGTTCTTGTCGCCAAGTGTCATGGCTACCTGAATCCCATCTTTTTTGATTAGGACAGATTGCTTGTCCGAATCCACACTTACGGAATAGGAAAGAGATTGCTCCAACAGCTCGAGAGGTAAAAAGGTTCGCCCCTTCCGAACCGGAGCCGTTTCTTCAACACCGTACTGACTCGCATTTTGATTAAGCCCGTTAATGTACACGGTAATTTCCTTCGGTCCCTGCGCATGGGATGAGAAGGGCGCGAACATCAAACATAAGATCATAACTAAAGTGATTTTTCTTTTCTTTGCCATAGGATCTCCTCCTTTTTTAATTTAAAGCTACATTACAACAATGTTCGGCGTCGACAACAGCGCTCAGTCCTTTCCTATTTATAAGATAGCATACATTATACTATGTTTTTTTCAAGGGCGTGTCATTCGCTCGTTTGCTATTTCAGTTATGGAAGTAAAGAACCTATTCTTATCAAATAAAAAACACGCGGATCTCCGCGCGCTTTTACGAAAATGTGAAGTACAGAAAGACGATGAGGCCCAGAAGGATGCGGTAAGTACCGAAGATTCTGAAATCCCGCTTTCTGATGTAGTCCATGAATTTTTGAATGACCACCACGGCCACGACGAAGCTCACCACGGCGCCCAGAGCGATTAAAAACCATTGGTAGGCGCTGAAGGCCAGGCCGTTTTTCACGATTTTCAATAAGGTGGCGCCGAACATGGTGGGAATGGCGAGGAAGAATGAAAATTCCGCCGCCGCCCCGCGGCTCGTGCCGAGAAGCAGGGCCCCTAAGATGGTGGCGGCGCTTCGGCTCGTGCCGGGCACCATGGCCAAGCATTGAAAGAGGCCGATGGCAAAGGCCATGGCGTAGGGAATATTTTCCACCCGTCCCACTTTCGCCTTCACATGCTTCTTTTCGTTTCGATTTTCGATGACGAGAATGAGGATCCCGTAGATGAGCAAGGTGGCGGCCACCACTTGAGGCTTAAAGAGATGCTCGTCGATAAAGTCGTCGAACAAAAAGCCTAAAACCGCCGAAGGGATCACCCCGACGATGACCTTGAGCCACAGCACGAGGGTGTCTTTTTCCGCCACGACTTTTCCCTCTTCCCGCTGAAAGGGCCAAAGCTTTGAAAAGTACAGAACCACCACGGCCAAAATGGCGCCCAGCTGAATGCAGACGTCGAAGGCATTTTGAAAGCTCTGCGGCTGAAGGCCGATAAATTCGTGGGCCAGGATCAAGTGGCCCGTGCTGGAGATGGGAAGAAATTCCGTCACTCCTTCCACGATCCCCAGTAAAATAACTTTTATTATATCCATAGTTCCTCCGATTATGCTTGCAGGTTCACAAATTTCGTGTATTCGCCCTTAAACAAGAGTTCCACCGTGCCCGTGGGGCCGTTTCGATGCTTGGCGATAATCAGCTCGCCCAAGCCCTGTTTTTCCGTATCGGGATTGTAGTATTCGTCCCGATACAGGAACATGACGATGTCCGCATCCTGCTCGATGGCCCCGGATTCCCGAAGGTCCGATAAGATGGGCCGGTGATCGGCACGCATTTCCGGCGCACGGGAAAGTTGCGAGAGGGCGATGACCGGCACGTCCAGTTCCTTGGCGATCCCCTTGAGTTGACGGGAGATGGCGGAGATTTCCTGTTGCCTGCTTTCGGCGCGGCCGCCCACTTCCATGAGCTGCAAATAGTCGATGACCACGAGATCCAATCCCTTTTCCGCCTTCAGTCGGCGGCATTTGGCCTTGACCTCCAGGGGCGTAATCCCCGCCGTGTCGTCGATGTAGATGGCCATTTCGTTCATATAGGTCATAGTCTCGATGACCTTGGACCATTCCTCCGTGGTTAGGTCCCCGGAAATAATTTTCATGAGATCCACGTGGCTCAGCGACGATAAGATCCGCTGGGACAATTGATTGCGGCTCATTTCCAAGGAGAACATGGCCACGGTGGCGTTGGCCTTTAAGGCGGCATTGGTGGAGATGTTGACCATAAGGGCGGTCTTTCCCATGGAGGGACGGGCGGCAAGAAGGACCAAGTCCGCCTTCTGCATGCCGGAGGTCTTTCGGTCCAAATCGATAAAGCCCGTGGTCAGTCCCGTGAGGCCGCCTTTGTTTTCCGAACGCTTCTGCATCACTTCGAAGGTGGTGACCATGACATTTTCCATGTTCATGAGGCCGCCGCGCTGATTATCCTGGGTAATGTCGAAAATGGATTTCTCCGCCTTTTCGATAATGGCCCCGACCTCGTCGTCGTCCCGGTAGCTGTCCTCTACGATTTCGCTCCCCGCGCGAATCAAGGCCCGCAGAGTGGATTTTTCTTTGATGATGTTGGCGTAGGCTTCCGTATTGCTCACGGCGCCGGCGCCGGAGGTGAGCCTGCCTAAATAAGTATAGCCGCCGACGGCCTCCAGCTGTCCGTTTTTTTTCAGAAAATCGGACAGGGTGATCATGTCGGCGGGCTCATTTTTGTTGTAGAGGCGCAAAATCCCTTCGAAGATGGCCTTGTGGCTATCGTAGTAAAAGTCCTCGGCGTGAATGATTTCCACTGCCGTGGTAATGGCGCTTTTGTCCAGAAGCATGGCGCCTAAAACCGACGCTTCGGCCTGTTCGTCGTAGGGCGGCATCCGCCCCTCTACCCTTTCGGCCATTATTCCGCGTCGATGACCACATCCACGTCGGCGGTAATGTCGCCGTGGAGTTTGACGGTGACTTTGTGTTTGCCCGTGGTCTTAATGTTTTCCGAGAGGACGATTTTTTTCTTGTCGATCTTCACGCCGAAAATCGCGTTCATGCGATCGGCGATGTCTTTTGCCGTAATGGCGCCGAAAAGCTTGCCGTTGGCGCCGCCCTTGGCCTTTAAGTCCACGACTTTCGATTCGAGCTCTTTCTTTTGGGCTTCCGCTTCTTCCACGCGGGCCGCTTCGTCGGCGGCTTCTTTCGCCTTCATTTCCTTCCAGTTTTTCATGTTTTCAGGCGTGGCTTCGATGGCGGCCTTGTTCGGCAAGAGGAAATTTCTCGCGTAACCGCTCTTGGCTTCTACCAAGTCCCCTTCTTTTCCTAATTTGTCTACGTTCTTTAATAAGATCACTTTCATTGTTCTTTCTCTCCTTTATCTTTTTCTAAATAATCGGCAATGGCGTCGGTTAATTGTTTTTCCACGGCGTCCATGTCATCGCTCTTTACTTGGGCGCCGGCCATGTTCAAGTGGCCGCCGCCGCCTAATTGTTCCAAAATAAGCTGCACGCTGATGTCGCCGAAGCTTCGAGCGGAAATGTGGATCACTTCTTTCTTCTTCGTCAAGACGAAAGAAGCCTTAATGCCGTGAATTCCCAAGAGCTCGTCTGCCGCCTGGGCACTGACGAGTACGGAATTGGGCATGTCCTCTTCCAATCTTGAGATGGCGATGTTGTCGAAGATGATCCTGGCATTGTGCACCACTTCCGCCCTAGAGACGATGGTGTCGTAGTCGTCTTCGAAGAAGTAGCGCACCTGACTCATGTCGGCGCCGGCCCGCTTCAGGACTGATGCGGCTTCGAAGGTGCGCACGCCGGTTTTAAAGGTAAAGTTTTTCGTATCCACTACCACGCCGCTCATCAGGGCGTTGGCTTCGAAATTGGTAAGCTCCGTGTCGTCATACATATAGGTGAGCATTTCCGTAATAAGCTCGCAGGTGGACGAGGCGTAGGGCTCCACGTAGGAAAGCACGGGATCCGCCACAAACTCGCTGCCCCTGCGGTGATGGTCGATGACTACCACATTGGAGGTGCGCTCCAAAAGAGGCGGGTATTCCGTAAAAGAAGGCTTGTGATTGTCCACGAGGATCACCAAATCCCCTTGGCGAATGGCCTCCTCGGCATATTCCCCGGAAACAATTCGCTTGAAGAGCTCCGGCTCTTCCCGCTTCATGACCTTGATCAAAACCTCGATGGAAGGATTCACATCGTCCAAAACGATGTAGCCCTCTTTGTTTTGATTGAGCACGGCGCGCATGACGCCCACGGCGGCGCCGATGGCATCCATGTCCGCGTTCTTGTGCCCCATGACGAAGACCCGATTGGACTTGTCGATGAGCTGCCTGAGGGCGATGCCCAAGACACGGGCCTTCACTTTGTTTCGCTTTTCAACGGCTTTGGACTTGCCGCCGAAATAGGTGTAGGTTTCGTCATTTTTTAAGACCACTTGGTCCCCGCCCCGGCCCAAGGCCACGTCCAGGCAGGTGTCCGCCTCTTTGTAGGCTTCGATAAAGGACAGCCCCGGGCGGCTGACGCCGGCGGAAATGGTGACGCTTACCGTGTTTTCCACGTCGATCTCCCGAATCTTGTCCAGAATGTCGAACTTCTGCTCTACAATGGGCAGAATGTCCACCTTCCGCAGGACCACCAGGTACATGTCCTCTTGAAATTTGCGCACCAAGGCGTTTTGGGAGCGGAAGTATTCGTTAATGCGATGGTCGATTTCCGCGATTAACAGCGGCTTTTTCGATGTAGGCGCCCCATCCACCACTTCGTCGAAATTGTCCACTTCCACGACAAGCACCACGCCGCCTTCGTCTTCGTAGAGGCGTTCCATGTGCCGGTACTGACTGTGGTCCACGAAGTAGAAAAGGGAAAGCACATCTTCCTTGCCGTTTTTCTGAAAATCCACCACGCTGTTGTAGGCCCGATAAGGCTGCTCTTTGATCTCAACTTCCGTGCCGTTTTCAACGGCCTTTAAGCCTGTCTCCTCGTCGGCCAAATCCTCGATGTAGGCGGGCAGGGATTTTCCCTTTAAAATCTCCGCGTCGAAGAGCTCGCCGAAAAGGCTGTTGTGCCAGACGATGGTTCCCTCCCGATCCGTGACCACCAGAGGAAAGGGCATGGAAAAAATCGTGCGCTCCGTGATCTTTTCGAAATCCTTGTGCAAATTGTTGAATTGGTCGTTAACAATGCCATTGTATTTTTTCACGCTGCGGTAAGCATAGGATGCCGTAAGCACCCAGGCGATGACGCCGATGGTTCCCAAAACCGGATTATAGGGAAAGACCGCCACCGTGAGAAAAGCGATGACAATTAAATAGAAGTAAAAGTTTTTCAGTGTAAATGACTCGTTCATGGCCTACGCTCCCTCTATGCTCCGCACGTCGATGAATTGATCGATAAGCCCCAGAGCCGCAAGGCCCATTTGACCCACGGGCACCACCAAGACAAAGAACATGATGAGCCCACGGAGTAGCGGCGAAGGCACGAAGCGGAGCAGATAAAAGTTTACGATGCTCATGCCCTGGCAGGCCAAGAGGCTCACCACGACGACCAAGCCGTTTAAAATATAGGGCTCGATGCCCAAAGCCATGAAGTAATTCATGGCCAAGGCCGTCCCTAAAAGGCCCACGGAAATCAAGACCGGCACGCGAGGCAGGTGCATGAGAAAGAAAGGACCCGGACAGATCACCTTTTCGCCGCCGATGCGCATGTTGCGCCCGCTGATGCGATAGGACAAATACACGACGACCAGGCCCGAAAGCAGGAAGAACGCGGGCAAAAGATCCATGGCCCGATTCATCGTCGTCTTAAAGGTCATGGCCAGGCGCGCCTGTTCCGCTTCCGTGAGAGAGGCCTTTTGCAGAATCTCTCCCTGAACGGCGCTGAAGTTTTTCATGAGCTCGCCGGATTCGATGGCCTGATAGGTTCCCGTGCGGTACATGATAAATCCCAAGCTCACGAGAAAAAGCAAAGTCCCCAAAGCCATGGTCGTGTCCACGGAACGATCCGTGCGCATACAGTAATCTAAAATTAAAATCAAGGGGCCCATCACCGTTAAGATGGTGAGACCCAACAGGGGATCCGTCAACAGGCCGATTAAGGCGCAGGCACCGACGAAGACCCCGGAAATGGGAAGCACGCCCTGAAAGCGCATCTCCGATAAAAACATGGCCGGTATAAAGGCAAATAAAATAGGCACAAAGAGCCCGCCCATGACCAGCAAAACAGAATATAAAAGAAGCTTGAGCACGCGCAAGCCCTGAATTTTCCGATACAATCTATCACCTCATATCACGCTATTTTACCATATTTTCGTTGATTACGCCATTCGCGGCCATTCTCCTCTTTCGAGCATAAAAATAGGCCTCAAGGCCCTCGAGCACTTGAAACCTATTTTTTTCGATTGGAGGTCTTCGAAGTCTATTTATTGTGATCCAAATTGTAGAGAACTTGTGCTACCTGGGCACGGGTAAATCCGGATTTCGGTCTAAACGAACCGTCTTCCATTCCTTTGATAATGCCCTTTTTCGCCATGGCACCAACAGCCTCCTTCGCCCAAGGAGCAATGGTTCCGCCATCAGTAAAGACCTTGCTTTCTTTTTCGGAAAGTTTTTTGTTCGTTACTTGTAAGAACTTATTCATCATGACGGCCATTTCTTCCCGTGTGATCGGCCGATTCGGATCAAATTTTCCATTCCCGACGCCTTGAACAATGCCCTTTTCTGCGGCCCAGTTGACGTAAGCGGCGTAATAGCCTCCATTGACATCCTTAAACATATTCTTCGTAAACTTGCTTTGATCGATGCCCGCCATACGTCCCAAGACGGTGACGAAATCTGCACGTGTAATGGAATCATTCGGCGCAAAGCGATTGCCGCCTACGCCTTTAAAGTATCCTTTGCTGACGACATAGTTAATAGGCTCTTTTGCCCAGTGGTTGACAGTGTCGCTGAAATTTGCTTCGGGAGCTTTCGGTGACTCCGTATTCTTTTGGCTCTTTCCGGGTTCCGTTTGTTTTCCTTCAGGCTTCGACGGTGCCGGAGAGAAATGCCGCCTGCCTCCGGAATGACCCGGCTTCACATCAGGTTTTTTCGTATCCGGCTTCACATCGGGCTTCGGCGTATCCGGCTTCACATCAGGTTTCGGCGTATCCGGTTTTTCTTCAGGCTTCGGCGTTTTCTTTTGTACCAAAGCCCCTTTTGCCTGTTGCAGTTTCGTCAATGCCAGTTCCACATCCTCTTTGGTTACGGTGCTCTTTTCAGAAACAGCCTTCGCATCTTTCAGTGCCGCTATGAAGTCACTCTTGCCCTTTTCTTCATATCGACTTAGATCCAAAGCATCGCATTCGGCGATTAATTGATTCAGTGCCTTCTTGTCCACTTGAGGCGCAGGTTGTGCCGAGGTTTTCCCTCCGCCATCGACGACAAAATCTGCCGATGCCTTGCCCGGCATTCCCTTTGCCCCAACGGTCACTGTCAATCTAAAGGTCTTATTCACATCATTCATATCCACGGGAATATCAAATGCTGCAGGCTTCGTTTGGGCAACACCGTCGACGGTCACCTCTGTCGTCTTCGACGGCACGAGGGTTTCACCTTTATAGGCCATGTCGGTAACGTAGATTCCTTCGCTTGCATCTTGCAGTTCTACTCTGAAGAAAGCCTTATTATCTTTGACGATCAATTGGGCGGGATGTTTAAAGACCGTCCCCATCATGGCGTCGTCATCGCTATTCGTCTTCTTCCAAGAAAATTCTACATTGTAAATAGCCTCTTGATCGGCAGGCACTTCCACTTGTTCCCAGCGAGCGGTTAACGTTTTGTTGCCGTTAACAGGCATTGAAAAGTCGAATTTTTCATTGCCGTCGAACCAGCCTTTGAAAACATAGGTAACCTCACCTTCCTTGACTTTTGAAACATTTTCTTCAAAGCCGGCAGGGGCGGAAATCACCATGCCTTTATCGACGGTGACAGCCGCCGGTGAGGTTCCCTTGTCGCTCATGAAAGTCACCGTCACTTGTTCCTTCGGTGCTTGCTTTTCTACAAGCCCCTCTTTTGCCGCTTTCAAATCGTTTAAGGCATCGGCGACATCTTCCTTCGTTGCCGCATCGTCACTTACTACAGTTTTCGCTTCGTTTAATTTCTTCGCAAATTCCGTTTTGCTTTCATCGGTATATTTGCTGAGATCCATCGCGTCGCATTCGCGAATAAGCGCAAGAAGCTTCGTCTTATCCGCTTTTTCCGGTGCTTCGCCTTCTGCCACCATGCCCTTCATGGCGGCATCTAAAGCCTTGGTCAGATCGAGCGCCTTATAGCCGGCTTTAATACCTTTTTCTTTTGCTTCCTTAATCCACTTGTTTGCATCTTTAATTTTGACGTCTAAATTATCTTTGCTCTCTTGCGTGTACTTGCCATTCATCATGGCGGAAGCTTTTTCAACTTTGGCCTCTAAGGCCGAGGTGTCGTAGCGTAGATTATCGTCGATGGATTTAATGGCGTCGTAAGCCGCTTTAATTTCATCGTAGGTTTTCGCATCTTTTAATGCCTTTTCCCCTTGGGTAATAACAGTTTCGTATTTTTCCAAGGACTCTGCCGTGTACTTACCTGTTTCGCCTTTGAATTCGTTGAGATTGGCCTTTAATTGTGTTAAATGCACGCGGTAAATTTCATCGGCAAATTTGACGGCGCTACCCGCTTTATCCAAGTCGCTGTAAACGTCTTTGACCTCCTGAATGGTCGCGTCGCCGTTTTTGATCACTGCATTTGCCTTTTCAAGATTTGTCTTTAGGCCGTTAATTAAATCTTGATTGACGCCCTGTGCGGCCTTCGCCAACATCTCATAAAGTTTGACGGCATCGATTAATTGCCCCTTGTCCACTTTGTAGGTGTTTTCGTTAAAGCCGTCGGTCGCCGATTTCCAGTCGATGGCGATGCGCGCTCCGGGAGAATGAACTTCCGGCCCGATGGATGTCTTGTAAGATACCTTGACGGGAACAAAGGGTTGATTTTCATTCACTTCGATTTTTACACGAGTCGGTGATTCAAACTTGTTGGAACCCACAGTGACATCACGTTTTGCTAAGACTTGGGCTTTTTTCATTTCACCATTTACAGTGTAGAAAAGATCCGTAATGGCACCGGTCACTTCATTGGCCTCACCTGCAGTCATGTCGACCCACTGCATTTCCAAATACCACTTGCCATTTTCTTTGGTAAGCTTTCCTTGATTCCAAAGGGCACTGTTGGCCATGGAGGGCGCATTTTCTTTCTCTTTATACAGCTGAATGTTGACGGTTTTCGTCGCTTCAATGCGCGCGTTCGGATCCACTCGATCGGGCGATGCTTGGAATTCTCCCACGGCAGCTTGCAAGGCCTTTAAGGCGGCATCGACTTTTTCTTGGCTGTCTGCCTTCAAGCCTTTTTGTGCTTCTTGAATGGCAATGGCGAGCTTTTCATTCACTTCTTCTTCTTTCTTCGTTGCATTTAAAAGCTTGTTCGCCCTGTCGATTTCGGCTTGCAAGGCTTCGGTTTTGAAGACATCTTTCGACTCTTCATAAATTTTTACAGCGGCATTTAATTCTAAAACCGCTTTATCGATTTTATCTTGTTCCGTAAAGTCCATTGCCTTTTTGGCATCGGCGATGGCCGCACGCAACGTATCCTTTGCCTCATTCGATTTATTCTTTTCCAGCGCCTTTTCAGCCTTTTGAATGGCATCTTCCAAGGCGGTCTTGGTAACATCGCCGGCTTCTTTCAGTTTTAGTGCCTTGATTCCGGCGTCCACACGGTAGACCCAGCTGTCGTAAACCGATGTATCCAAATTGGTACCGTTTTGCGTCGTATCGCTCGGGTCTTTTTTGTAGGTCGATTTCGGTGCCTTAATATCGGCAAGGTACGCTTTCGCTCCTTTGGAGTTGGAGTTACCCTTATAGTCGATTTTCGGGCCGCCAGGATAAGGTTGATAGCTGATGTCCGGCTCTTTGTAGCCGTCGATTGTTTCTTTAAGCGCCTTGACGCCGGCATCTTGATATTTGCCCGATTGAATCTTTTCTTCCCCGTCTTTTATGAGCTTTTCCAAGGGTGCCGGATCTAAACGTAATCCGTCATAGAGAGAAGTAAGGGTTTGGGAATACGTGCGAATATCCTCGCGGGAAATAGCGGCCGTGGTTTTTCCTTTTATTTCTTTCCATTCTTTTTCCGCCTTTTCCACCGTCGATTGGATGAAATGGGTGTCCGCCTTATACTTTTCAAGATTTTGCGATTCGCCGTCCACTGCATTTATAAAGCTAACCCAAGGCAAAATCGAAAGGGAGAGATCATCTAATTCTTTTATGCACGTTTTGATCTTTTCGGGATCTTTCGTATCCATTGTTTCTGCGCGGCCAAGTGCCTCTTTTATGGCGTCGTTAATTTTAACTTTCTTTGTAACAACTTTTTCTTCGGAGCCGCCGCGATCGACGTGGTCGAAGACGTCGATTTCTTCGGGAAGAATTTTAGAAACCATGCCGTGATTGGTTTTTAAATCACTGATGCGGTTTTGCAACGCCAGTTGCAATTCTTTTAATTCTTCTTTCGTCGTCTTCACTTTTCCGCCTTTTACGTGAAGGTAAATGGTGTCGCCGGTTTTTTGCGTTTGCTTGTCGCTATGGCCAATGACCACGTCGGTGTTAACTGCAATTTTCTCTTTGGAATCGATGTCATACTTTAAGACAAATGCCATGGGAACATCCGCTTTTTCAGCAGCTACTCCATCCACATCCGCCTTTTCGGATACTAAACCATATTCCACTTTCTTCGTAATATCCGCCGGTATATACGTTCCCTTCGGAGCATAATTAATATTTTCAAGGTAAGACTTTACTTTCTTGCCATCCATTTCAGGACTAGCGTAGAAAGTAAGGGTCTTTTGTACCGGATCATACGTCGCTTTTTCCGATACCAAGCTTTCCATATGGGTCTTGCCGGCGCCATTTTGGTTTTGATACTCGATTGTAACATCATAAGGTTCTGTAGACGGCTTGTCTTCCTCGCCGCCGATTAATTGTTGCTTGGTCGTATCTAAGGTAAATTTGACACTCTTTTCCTCGGTGCCCATCCTATTTCCATCATAGTAATTTACATTCGTATATATGGCGCCAAGGCTGGTATCCGGATCGACAAACTCAATGGTCTTGGCAATTTTGTATCCGCCATCTTCTCCTAGAGTTTCAATTACCTGACCTGTCTTCTTCGTGAAATCTGATGTATTAGACGTCGCTTCATTGACAAAATTATCCACATCTTTCTTAAAGGAGAAAATATATTTCTTTTCCGAGGGAATATACTTAACGGGACCTGCCAAACACTCCCTTACGGCAGCATCTGAACAAGTTACGGGGATGGAGTACATCACTTTCCCTTGCTTGCCCGGCTCATCTTCTTTGATCTCAGGCGGTTGCACGCCGGGTTTCGCTTTCAGCGATTTGATCGCCTGCTCCAATGCTCTTACATGATCCGATGTTTCATCTAAGCTCGGCGAATAGGTCGCATTATCTTTAATCCACTTTTTCGCCTGAATCTTTACTACATTAAATTTGGCAAAGGATTCTTCTTCATAATATTCCGCCTTGTACTTTTCCGCCTGATCTACAAGTTTTTGTAAGGCTTCCGTATTGTATTTTAGAATATTATTTTGGCTTGCAGTTTGCACCTCACTGATCTTTGAAACCAATTCCGGCACATCCATATCGCCTGCTTCTTGTTCCGTTTTCTCGAGATAGTTTCTAAAAGCTTCCAAGCTTTCCTTGGTATACTTTTTATCATTGTAAATGGTGCCCGAATCTAAATCGTCCATGGCTTCATAAATACGCTCATTTAAAATTTCAAGCAATGTAAATGTATTTTCGATTTCGTAAATCGGCTGAGCGATGTTTAAAGCTTCCGTCATCGACGGCGTCTCGGAATTGCGCAATTGGTTAAGCTTTTCAATGCTTTTCCGCACCGTTTTAATCCGTTCTTGATCCTTCGGCACATCGGCATCCAAATACTTACCGATTAAAATTTCACCGCGCTTAATCCAATATTTAATTCTCGTCTTCGTCTTTTTCTCGTAACGGCTGTAATTATCCGCTGATTTAGTCATGGTATTGTAGTCAATTTTAATACCGAAAGGCCCCGTTCGCTTTGTGGCACCTTGGTTGTCCACATAACTCATGCTTTCGACGACGAGTTGCGAGCCGTCTAATTCAGCAGGAATGGGGATGGCGACTAAGTTCGTCTTCGTCGGATCTTGTGCGTCACCGGAGCCGAGGGAAACGCGAATTTCTTTTCCCGCTACGCTCTTCATTACCATACTATTGATTTTAGATACTTTGTTTTTATTGGCGACAAAAAGCACTTCCAGCTCATTGCCCCATTTGGTCACTTCCATTTCTTGGAAGAGATCCTTTACATCCGCTTTTTCCGTACCTAAATCTTTGTAGATATTCGTTTGCCCGTCGCTGTCCACTAATTGAACGTCGACAAGCTTGTAATTGCCTTGATAGTCGCCGTCCTCTTTTAGTTTCGTGTCGCTATTTAAAGCATAGATTTGTAGAATCGTATCCAGTTCGCCGAGTAAACGTTGTGCTTTCGCTTCATCTAGGCTATTTATACTTCCTTTGGCGCGAGCCACCAAATTATAAATTTCGTACCAAGGTGTTTCGATGATTTGATCCGGCGTTAAAATATAGGAATCCTTGCCGTAAAGCTTTCCCTTGCCTTCCACATCTTCGTAGTCGCCGAGATCGATGCCCGGCGTATAAGTAGAGTTGTGTTTCGGCGCCAAGTAATCGGTGCCTAACAAATGCTTTTGAATGGCGGGATTGGTTAAAATGGCATCCGCCTTTGATACAATCGCCTTCTTGGTTTCCTCTTTCGCCGGCGTAAAAGCGAAAATCGGTTGAGCTGAGCCCATGACCGTTAAAAAAGCCATGGCCAAGCTTAGTTTTTGTCTTCTCTTCATTCTGTCCTCCTGTTAATTATGAATGATACCGAGGTATCGAACAAACTCCGATTCTCTTTATTTGATATCAAATATCATTTATAGAATATTCGAAGGCTTTTTCTCGGTCAAGCTTTTTCTTTTAAAAATTTGCGTAATCCAGGGTTCTTTTTAATTCCATACTTCCCGTACAAACAGCTGATTTTCAACTTTTCATCCCGAAATAACTCCGGTTAACAATTGAAGGATGTTTTCTTTTTATCAAATGAAGATGCCTTGACGACTGAATTTTTTCAATAAAAAAACTCCCGCCGAAGCGGGAGCTGTGTGTATTTAAAATGTGATTAGTCTGCGCTGTAAGGCAGAAGTGCCACTTGTCTGGCGCGTTTAATGGCCGTGGTAATCTTCCGTTGGTGCTTGGCGCAGGCGCCGGTGACGCGACGGGGAAGGATCTTCCCGCGGTCGGAAATAAAGCGCTTTAATGTTTGCGTGTCTTTATAGTCGATTTGTTTTTCCTTATCTGCACAGTAAATGCAGACTTTTTTTCTGGAACGATATCTTCTTTGCATGTTCTCACCCCTTAACCTTGGTTAAAATGGGATATCATTGTTGTCGATCGGGTAATACCCTTCGTCGTCGGATTTCGGACCGAAGCCGGAAGGATTGCTCGCTTGAGCTTGATTGTTCGATTGATAAGCCATATTCGTCGGCGGCGCCATGTTTTGGCCACCTTGTGCATTGCCCGCTTCTTTCGCACTTTCGATGAAGTGGACGCGGTTGACGATGACGTCGGTGGTATAGACGCGTTCGCCGTTTTTTTCGTAGCTGCCCGTGGAAATTCGACCTTCCACGGCGATGCGATTGCCTTTGTGGAAGTAATTGCCTAAAAGTTCGGCAGTGGTTCCAAAGGCTTTAATGCCGATAAAATCGGCGGTGGGCCGGCCGGCCGCTTCAGCTTCCTGGCGCTTTTCGCGACTCATGCCGCGATCCACGGCGATGGTGGCAAAGGTGTTTGCCATGCCGTTTTGGCTATAGCGAAGCTCCGGATCTCTCGTCAGTCTCCCGTAAAGTACAACTAAATTCACGATATCACCAATCCCGTTTCTTATTCATCTACGCGGACGACCATGTGACGCATGACCGTATCGGAAATACTTGCAATACGGCTGAATTCTTTGATTACGCCGGGTTCTGCATCGAATTCGACGAGCACATAGAATGCTTCTTTGTAATCTTCGATTTCATAGGCCAGCTTACGCGTGCCCCATTCGTCTTCCGATTTAATGACGCCACCTTCGGCAATGATGCCTTTTAAACGTTCGTATTGTTTTACACGTCTTTCAGATTCGGCGTCGGGATAGAACATAAGGATTACTTCATAATTGTTCAAGTCTGTCACCTCCTTGTGGACTGACGGCTCGATTGATCGAGCAAGGATAACTATCTGATCCATTATAAGTGAGATGAAAGCTCCGTGTCAAGGCTTTCTTCCACAATTCGACTTTCAACGCCTGCATCCGTAAGCTCGATGAGCCGCGCCCCCCGGGGCAAGTCGCCGTAGGCGTTGTAGCCGGTGATGCGGCCGTAGTAAAGGTTCATCCCCCGCCAATTGGCGGTGAAGTCGTTGTCGTGATCGTGGCCCACGAAAATGTGGCGGACGGTGCTTTCTTTTAATAAAGCGTCTACCAGGCCTGTGTTTTTCACCGGAGCACAGACGGTTTCGTCTTTGTTGCCCACGGCCAGGCCGGCTTTTTTCGCGTCGTCGAATTCCACCACGGGAATGTGCATAAACAAGAGGCCTTCTTTTCCTTCCCCGCCGTCCAGGGCGATAAGGTCTCGGATCTGCTCTTCGTAGACGTAGGCGTAGTTGTGGTCCTCGTCGTAGTCGCCGCTGTCTAAAAAGTACAGGCGGTAGTTTCCTGCGTCGAAATAGTAGAGCTCCCGCCCTTCCACGGAGGCGAGGCCCCGCTTTTCCACGTGGTGTTTCATGTGATACACCAGTTCCTTCAGCACCCGGCGATTATAGACGCTTTCGCTGTCGTGATTGCCCCAAGTAATGGCGATCGGGACGCGCAGGCTGTCGAAAAAGTCCAAAACGCCGGATAGAATCGTAAGACTTCCCGATTCCAGGGACCAGTGAATGTCGCCGGTGAGGACGAGGAGGTCCGGCTCCAGGGCCTTGACCATGTTCCGCACCAGGGCTTCCGTGCGCTTGTCTTCTCCTTTAAAGGGAAAGGAGCCGAAGTGAAGATCGGTGAGTTGAAGCAGTCTCATGGCCTACACCATCCCTATGATTTCTGATTTCGGCATATACACTGTCACCTTGTCGCCGACGCGCCGCATATTGGCGCTTCGGTTCAGCTGATCCAGCTTCAGCATCTTTTTCCCTTCCAATTCGATGTACAGGCGATAGATGGAGCCCCGCATGGAGGTGCGAATGACCTTGCCTTCGTAAACGTAGGCGTCGCCCACGGCTTCTAAGGAGAGCACTTCCGGTCGAATGGCCACGTAGCTGTAATCTGCATGATCGACGGCGCCCATGGCGGCCGCTTCTTCTTTCGTAAAGAGATTGTAGTCGCCGATAAAGCGGGTGGCGAATTCCGATTGGGGATGGCGGTAGATGTAGGTGGGCGAGCCTTCCTGCACGATGTGGCCCTGATTCATGACGAAAATGTAATCGCTCATGCTCATGGCCTCTTCCTGATCGTGGGTGACGAGGATCACTGTAATGCCCAGTTCCGCCTGAAGGGATTTAATGAGCCCCCGTAGCTGCACGCGGATCTGTGCGTCCAAGGCGCTTAAGGGCTCGTCCAAGAGTAGGACATCGGGTTTGGTGACCAGGCTCCGTGCCAGGGCCACCCGCTGTTGCTGCCCGCCGGAGAGATTGGCCGGATAAGCATCTTCTTTTCCCGTGAGCCCCACAAGGTCGATCATTTTTTTCGCTTCCGTGTCCCGGGTCTTTTTGTCCACGCCTTTCATTTCCAGACCGAATTTTACATTGTCCAGCACATTCATATTGGGAAAGAGGGCGTAGTGTTGAAAGACCATGCCCAGGCCGCGATCTTTCGGGGCCAGACCGTCGACGCGCCTGCCGTCGATAATGATTTCGCCTTCGTCGATGGTATTTAATCCGGCGATGGCCCTGAGCAATGTGGATTTTCCGCAGCCGGAGGGGCCCAGGAGGGTAGCCAATTGGCCGCGGGCGATTTTTAAATTCAATCCGTGAAGCACTTCCGTGTTACCGAAGGATTTTCTTAAATTGTTGATTTCGATAAAGCTCATATTACGCCTCGTATCCTTTCTGTTTTCTCGTAAGGCCTATGGCGCCGAAGGTAATGGCACTGATGACGATAAAATAGAGGATGACAATGGCCGAGGCCATGTGCCCGTTGACGGAGAGGGATTTTCTTAAAAAGATTTGCACCGTTTCAAATTTCGATCCCACCACCAAATTAATGATGACGAATTCGCCGAAGAGTGTGGAAAAACTGAAGAGACAGGCGGAAAATACGCCGGGCATAATCGTCGGCAGGATGACTTTTCTGAAGGTCGTCCAAGGGCTCGCCCCGAGGATTTCCGCCGACTCCATCAGGGTCTGTGCGCCGATGGCCCGAAGGCTGTTTAGGGTGCCCTGGCGAATCATAGGATAGATAAAAAGAATGTAGGATCCCACCACCACGGTGAGCATGGGGATGCCCAAGGCGGCGTAGGTGTTCATCAAAGCGAAGGCCAGAATGACACCGGGAAAGGCGTAGCATGCGATGACCATGGCTTCCGCCACCTTCTCCAGGCGCGGGTAGTAGACATAAATGGCAAAGATGATCGGCACGATGATCGCGGCGCCCAGGCTGACGGCAATAAGAGACAGAATGCAAGTGCGTCCCAAGGCGCGGAGGAAGGTTTTGTTCGTAAGAAGCTTCCCGAACCAGGCGAGGGTGGCGCCTCTCGGTAGCATGGTGGAAGACCAGTCCGTGGAGGTGGCGTAAAGCAATGTGGCCAGCAGGGGCACGAAGAGGTACAGAAGCATGAGGACGATGGCGGCGTTTTTAGCAAATTTTTTCATCCTTTACTCACTTTCTCGGCCCGCTTGGCCAGTTTGTCGCCCAGAATCATATTGACGAGAAGAATCATCGCCAGCAATACGGAGAGGGCCGCGCCGATTTCCGGCCGGGCGAAAATATCCCCGGTCACCGTGTTGGCGATGCGTATGGAGAGGAGGTTCACTCCGGTGCCCGTCAAGGCCTCAGCGGAAGCGTAGGCGCCCATGGCGTTGGCAAACATCATGGCGAAGACGCCGACGATGGAGGGCATGAGCACGGGCAGGCCGATGCGCCGCCAGTATTGAAAGCTGTTCGCCCCCAAAAGCTCCGCCGATTCCCGCCATCCCTTGTCCAGAGCGTCATAAATGGGCAGAAGAAGGATAATGCCCATGGGCAGTTGAAAATAGAGGTACACGATGCAAAGGCCCCAGGGGGAATAGAGATTGTAATTCGCCAACCAGTCGATGCCGGCGCGGCGGCCGAAGATAAGGAGCACGCCGGAGGAGCCCAGGAGAATAATGTAGGCGAAGGCCAGGGGAATGCCGGCGAAGTTGGAGGTCATGTTCGCGATGACCACAAAGGTTTCTCTGAGCTTTTTCGACCGGCTCACGATGGCGTAGGTAGTCACCGTGGTAAAGACAATGGCCACGACGCTTGAAAAGAGGGAAATCCCCACGGAATTTTTAATGGCCGCGGTGTACATGGACTCGGTGAGGATCTCTCGATAATTGGCCAAAGTCCATCCCCCGCCTCCCGTGGGCTTGAAGCTCATAAGGACCATATTCGCCGAGGGATAGATCAATACGGCTACGGCGATAAGGGCAAAGAGAATCATGGCCAGGTGAAAGGGCAGCCGTCGTTTCATAAATATCTCCTTTCGAAATAAAAAGGGGCCCGAAGGCCCGAAGTTGTGCTGTATCTACTTCATATAAGCCATGACGTTTTCTTGCCACAGCTGAGCCAGTTGCTTGGTGCTCTCTTCCCAGGCCTTGCTGTCTTTGACCTTGTAAATGTCCTTGTAGGCCGAGGGAGGCAGGAGTTTTTTCTTGGCTTCGTCGGAAATCTTGGCATTTTCGCGAATGGGCCGCGCGTAGCCCTTGGCCAGATTGTCCTGCCCTTCGTCGGAGAGGATAAATTCCCGAGCCAAAGCTGCAGCGTAGGGATTGGCGGCGTAGCGATTGATGATGGTGGTGTAGCCGGTCATGACCGTCACCGGCGGCACGGTAATCTCGAAGCGATCCCGATCCACGGCATCGGCGTAGTTCAAGGCGTTAAAGTCCCACAACATGCCCACTTGCACTTCCCCGGTTTCCAAATTGGCCAGGGACGCGTCGGTGGTCTTCAGGCGGCCTTGTTCGGCGAGCTTCTTGAAAAAATCCAAGCCGGGTTGGAGGTTCTTTTCGTCCCCGCCATAGGTGACGGCGGCATTTAAGAGGGCGAATTGACTTTGATTGGCCGTTTCCATATCGCCGATGGTCAAGACAAAATTGCCGTTTAAAATATCGTCGAAGGTCTTCGGTGCTTCGACCCCTTCCGGCAGATTTTGTTTGTCCGTAATGAAACACATTTGTCCCGTGTAGGCCAAGAGCCAGTCGCCGTCGTCGTCCTTCGCCCACTCGGGAATGTCGTCCCAGTAAGAGGTCTTGTACTTTAAGGACAGGCCTTGTTCTTCGGCTACGGGACCGAAAGCGATGCCCACATCCCCGATATCCGCCGAAGCATTGGTTTTTTCCGCGGCAAACTTCGCCAACTCTTCCGCCGAGGACATGTCCGTATCCGTGTGGTTGATGCCGTAGGTCTTTTCAATATCTTCCCAGGTTTCCTTCCAGTTGGCCCAGGCATCGGGCATGCCCACGGAGTGGACTTGGCCTTCTTCCTTCGCCTTCTTTTCCAACTCTTCCACTGTAATCTTGCTTAAATCCAAAGCGTCCGTGGCCGTGGATTCATTTGCGCAGCCCGCGAGCAGCAACATGCCCAAAGCCACAACCAACCATTTCATTCGTCGAATCATTGCATCCTCCTTGTGCATTTGTAAATTTTTCATCCCTCACAGCATAAACCATGTAAATTATAGGAAAAGCAAATCCTTATTAAATCCTCGTTAGCCCTTGTAAAGTTTCCGTTTTCTCCCATAAAAAAAATCGACTTCCCTTTCCTTCCCGGAAATCGGCCTTTCGCCTTGACTTTCCTCGAAGGCGGCCCCCATAATAGACATAGTATTAGGTGATTTTCGACGGGCTTCGTCCGAAGATTGTGAACCGACGCACGGAGAAAGGAGTTGTCATGCTCAAGGGTATCCTTTTAATTTTTTTATGCACGTTTATGTGGGCACTCAACGGCAATGTGGGCGCGTACATTTTTCAATACAAAGCCTTCACCCCCGACGTCCTCGTGGCCATTCGGCTGACGACCGTAGGCGTCATACTCTTTGTCCACGACTTGTACCGCGGCGGCCGTTACGCCTTTCGCGTGGTGCGCAAGCGGGAAAATATCCCCGCCTTTCTTCTCTACTCCATTGGCGGGATTTTATGCATGCAATACGGTTACTTCACCGCCATCTCCTATTCCAATGCGCCGACGACGACCTTAATTCAATACACGGGGATGTTTTTCGTCATCTTCGTCGTAGCCATCAAAGAGAGGACCTGGCCCAAGCCCATCGTCTATCCCACCCTGGCACTGTGCAGCCTCGGGCTCTTTCTCATGGTCACCGGCGGCGATCCCTCGAGCCTCAAGGTGAGCAGCAAAGCGCTTTTCTGGGGACTGGTCTCCGCCGTGGGCTTTACGAATTTTAATCTGGCGCCCACCGGCCTATCCAAAACCTATCGCTCCATGGAAATCATGGGGCCCTCCATGCTCTTGGGCGGCCTGCTCCTCATCCTTCTGACTCGGCCGGATTTCACCGCGCCCACTTGGGATACAACCTCCACCCTCTGCGTGCTCTACACCATTATCGGCGGCACCATGATCCCCTTCTGGGCATTTCTGGAAGGGGCCCGCTACACCGGCGCGCAGAAATCCAGCATCTTCTCCCTGTCCGAGGCCGTGTTTTCCACTATCGTCGCCATGGTGCTCTACCATCTGACATTTAAAACCACCGACCTCATCGGCATGCTCATGATCTTCGGCTCCGTGCTCCTGCTCTCTGTCGGAAAATCCCCTCTACCTTAGATAATTGTCTAAATCTCTATAAAAGTCTATTTTTTGGTACTTCTCCATTTACGACGATTTGCTAACCCTCTATAAGTGCCCATAGATTTCTACCAAATTGTCGTAAATTTGTCGTAAGCTGTCGTAAATTCTAAAATATAAATTTTATCGCTTTTTCAAATTCCCCCATCTGTTCTATCTTAAAATCTTCTGTTGCATCTACATATATATCCATTGTTGTACTAATATCAGAATGACCTAGAATAGAC
>QWCE01004037.1_pt1 | contig 22570 bp, 17 predicted proteins | sample 1972531 | NCBI WGS metagenome assembly QWCE01 (sample SAMN09866716, study PRJNA288562) | Human gut metagenome isolate term4_stool, whole genome shotgun sequencing... | reverse complement strand
GGCTGGCGGTTCCGGATGTAAATAAAACGAGAGGGAACGCTGCAAATACAGCGTTCCCTCTCGTTTTATCATCCTGCCAGCCTTGCAAGACCGATGCCGTTTTTCACTTCGACCGCAGCAGCGGTATCTCTCGGGGCATCTTCATAAGCGAGCATCATCCGGCAGCCCTCCTGAAGCTGGAATTCACGCACCACAGGGACAGTCTTATCCGTAAGGTCACTTTTGAAAAACAAAAATCCGTTCTCATCTGTGACCATCTCATATCCCCATTTGCTTTCTTCTTCCAGCTCATTCGGATATTCTATGTATGCCCACACTTTGGTCTGTGGCATTGGGTGCTCGTCTTCTGCCCAGACCTGTACACGGAACTCCTCGGACATCGGCTTCTCATTCGTCTCATTCACCACAACGTAGAAATTTTCTCTTCCATCCAGGACTTCCTCTTCCGTGACTTCGAATGCGTACCCCGGGACATACGGCTCGTATCCATCTGCCTCCACCGTATAATAATAGAGGCCGGGCTGTAATTCTTCAAATGTTATCGTATCCGAAAGGTCTCCGACCTTTATCTGTACCACTTTCTGTTTTTCTGCATCCAGCAGCGATACGACGACTGGATGCTCCTCAACATCATGGTACGTGTACCGCTCCTTATAACTGCTGCCATCCGGATATTTCGCAGTCGAGAAATACGAAAAAGGATTCGCCGTTATCTGGATCTTATTTTCAGCGCAGAGTTCAGGATTTTCCAAGTCGCCTCCAAAGTCCAGTTTTTCCGCTTTTGTTCTGGGTTTTCGGCCCTTGTCCCACGTCACATAGAGAATGATGTCAACCTCTTCACCCATCCGATGATAAATAAGGCTTCCCGGTGCATAGTTAATACCGTACACCTTGAATCCCCCATTACTTTCCTCTGCGTCCTCCTGTTCTCTTTGGTTCGCCGCCTCGTCATATATGACGTCCGCTATACTGCCTGGCGCGGTGATCTCACTTTCCACCTTCTCATAACTGTCGTAGAAATTGATGTTTGGCACCTCATAATAGTGCAGTTTGCAGTATTCTCCATAACAGAAAAAAATGATTGCAACTGCCAAAAGCATTTCTCCGGCAAGCCGCTTCAGAGACGCTCCTCCCTTCTGTTCTTCATCTTTCTTGACGTTCTCCGAGCGCTTATCGTCCTGAAGGAGCTGGACGATTGCCACAGCCGCTGCAATTCCCATAATTGCCGATGTTGTAGAGTTGTAGATCATAAGCATTCCTTTTGCAAACACCGGATCCATGAAATACCGCAGGAAATCCATTACTATTCCCAGCATTTTTATTCCCCCTTTTTGTTTTGTTTTTTCGTGACTCTATGATAAACATTTTTCTGACCTATTTCAAGTCTTTTTTCGTATTTTTTACCATAATCTTTTCGTTTATATTTTTCTCATATATACATGCTGCACAAATTTGTCGGATATAAATTAGTACACATAACAGATTGTGCGTATTTTTCCTGAAATCTGTTTGCATCTGCACACGCAAAAAAGAAGGGGCTGTTGCAAAATAGCTCTCTGAAAAAAAAAATATGCACAAAACCCGGAACCTTTTCAGGGCCAAAACGGCTCAAAAAGGGTTCCGGGTTTCTGTTTTTGCACTATTTCTTTGTGCAAGTTGCTATCGCATTTTTATTTTGCAACAGCCCCTATACTGCTTTTTAGAAAAACGCCCTTCAACCTATCACGATCGTCCGTGTGATCTTCTCGCAGGAATAGTTGCCGGAGACTTTTGCCGTCTGGGTGTAGATACCCGGCTGCGTCGGGAACTCCGTGGACTTGCTGCTGAACAGGCCCTTCTTTTTATAAGTACAGGTGACCTTGGCATTATCGACCACCACGCCGTCCGACTCCAGCAGAGCGCCGACATTGTGTGCCTCAGCCTCGGCCAGCGTCATCCCGGCGGGCAGGTCTTCGGCCCAGTAGAGGCGGACGCCCTCGGTCTTGGGCTTTATCTTGAACATGGCCACACCGGCGGTATTCAGATCGCCGGATTCCAGCGCCACGGCACCCGCGACATAGCTGCCCGAATCCACGGGCTGCTCATCCAGATAGATGCGGCTGAACGCACCCTCGGGAAGGTAGCGGCGGATGAGCTCGAGAGAGAGCTTCAGGCCCATGGACATATCTTTCAGGGTGGGGATATAGAATTTCAGGGTATCCATCACCTTGACGACCTCATCGGCCACGCCCAGCAGCACGCTGACGTCGTTGCCGTCGATGAGCTGTTTGACATAGGCGTAGACATTGAACTCTTCTACCTGATCAGGGGTCTTGGACATCTTGCGGGGCAGGGGTATCATCTTGAGCAGGGTGCGGAGCTTATCGGAGAGCACGAGGGTGACGTAGCCCTTGGCTTCGCCCTTGATGCCCAACACCACGCCGATATACTGCGCGTCCGCCGGGCGGGTGACCACCGACAGCTCGAACGGGGAGCCATAGACCAGCTTGCCGGCAGCCTGCAGACGGATGGAGACGACTTCATTCGTCTCTTCCAGCCGGGTCTGAGAGGCGCGGGGCAATTCGGTCTCTGCCGAGGCGGCCAGCACCGGGGTCATCATGCTCAGCATGAGGGCTGCTGTGAGAAGCAGCGAAAGCAATCTTTTGGCCTTCATATGGACAAACCTCCTGTATTCATCATCTTCAGCCGGGCGGGCCGCACAGGCTGACACTCCGACTGATATGATTTTACCGCAAATCCCTGCTGTGGTCAATGACGGGATTCAAGCGTATCCGCTTACGAAAAGACCGCCGCCCCAGCAGGGCAGCGGCCTCAGGAAATTTTATCGCAGCATCACAGGATGCGCACCCGGACGACGGCGGGAATGGCCGAGAGCTTCGCGGCCAGTGCATCATTCACGGCACCGGTGGCGTCCAGCATGGTGTAGGCCATGTTCTTCTTGCTCTTGTTCACCATGTTCTCGATGTTCAGGCCCGCCTCCGTGGTCAGGGCGGTGATCTGGCTGATCATGCCCGGCTCATTCTTGTGGATGATGCAGATGCGCTTGCCGCCGGCGCGGGGCTGATGCACCTCGGGCATGTTCACCGAGTGGATGATATTGCCGTTCTTGAGGTAGTCGCTGAGCTCCTGGGCGGCCATGACCGCGCAGTTGTCCTCGGCCTCCGGGGTAGAAGCGCCCAGATGAGGCGTGCAGATGACGCCCGGACGACCCAGCAGAGCTTCCGTGGGGAAGTCGGTCATATAGCCGGACACTTTGCCGGTGTCAAGGGCTTCCAGCAGGGCGTCGGTGTTCACCAGCTCACCGCGGGCGTAGTTCAGCAGCTTGACACCGTCCTTGCAGAGGGCCAGCGTCTGGGCATTGATGGTGTCCTTGGTGGTGGGCAGATACGGCACATGGATGGTGATGTAGTCGCAGAGGGGCAGCATATCATTCAGGTTGACGCAGTGACGGACCTGACTGCTCAGGTTCCACGCAGCATCAATGGAGATATAGGGGTCATAGCCGTAGACCTCCATGCCCAGCTCGATGGCGCAGTTGGCGACGCGGGAGCCGATGGCGCCCAGGCCGATGACGCCGAGGGTCTTGCCCTTGATCTCGTTGCCCACGAACTGCTTTTTGCCCTTCTCCACGCTCTTTGCCATGGCGGGATCGCCGGCAAGGCCCTGAGTCCACTGGGCGGCAGCAGCCACATTGCGGCTGCCTGCGATGAGCATACCGATGACCAGTTCCGCCACAGCGTTGGCGTTTGCACCGGGCGTGTTGAACACCACGATGCCCTGCTCACTGCACCGGTCGAGAGGGATATTGTTGACACCGGCACCGGCACGGGCAATGGCCAGCAGGTTGTCATTGAAGGTGGTGTTCAGCAGGTCGGCGCTGCGGACAAGGATGCCGTCGGGGGCGTCGGCGTCCACCGAGACGTCGAACAGGTTTTTGTTCAGCTTTGCCAGACCCACCGGGCTGATGGCGTTCAGGGTTTTGATGGTGAACATACTTTCCTATCTCCTATACACAAAAACTCATGCATTCTCTTTGCGGAACTTCTCCATGAAGTCCACCAGCTTGTCGATGCCCTCGGCTGGCATTGCGTTGTAGATGGAGGCGCGCATACCGCCCACGAGGCGGTGGCCCTTCAGGTTGACGAAACCGGCGTCTGCGGCCTCGGCGCAGAACTTCTTGTCGAGGTCGGGGTCAGGGCTGGTGAAGGTGACGTTCATGGTGCTGCGGTAGCGGTGCTCCACGGGATTGTTGAAGAAGTCCTGACCATCGAGGTAGTCGTACAGGACCTTAGCCTTGGCCTCGTTGATCTTCTGCATATTGGCAAGACCGCCAATGTCGTTTTCCAGATACTTGAGCACCAGACCGGTCATGTAGATGCACCAGCAGGGCGGCGTATTGTACATGCTGTCCTTGGCCAGCAGGGTGGTGTAGTTCATCATGGTGGGTACATTGTCGGCGGCGTGACCCAGCAGGTCGTCCCGGACGATGGCGATGGCCATGCCGGCGGGGGCGACGTTCTTCTGGACGCCGAAATAGATGCAGCCGTACTTGGTGACGTCCACGGGCTTCGAGAGGATCATGGAGCTCATATCCGCCACCAGCGGCACGCCCTCCACCTGAGGCACCTCGACATACTGGGTGCCGAAGATGGTGTTGTTCTGGCAGATGTGGATGTAGCTTGCATCCTTGTCGTAGTTGATGGCGTTCACGTCCGGGATGTAGGTGAAGTTCTTATCCTTGCTGGACGCGACGATTTTGGCCTCGCCGAACTTTGCGGCTTCCTTTGCAGCCAGATTGGAGAAGTTGCCGGTGACGATGTAGTCAGCCTTGCCGGTGGTCATGAAGTTCAGTGGCACCATGGCGAACTGCTGGGTCGCGCCGCCCTGGAAGAAGCCGACCTTATAATGATCGGGAATGTTCATCACCCGGCGCAGGGTGGCTTCGGTGTCGGTGATGATGGCGTCGAACCACTTGCTGCGGTGGCTCATCTCCATCACGCTCTGGCCGCTGTCGCCGTATTCGAGCAGCTCTGCCTGAGCCTGCTTGAGCACCTTTTCGGGCAACATGCTGGGACCTGCGCTGAAATTATAAACTCGTGCCATGACGTGTTCTCTCCTTTTCCTCTATCTGACGGCCCGTTCGGGCGTTGTGCTCTGGATTTGTCCGTAGTATAATGGTTTTGCGGGGTGCAAAACAAGAGCATCTTTGCACAAAGTTGAGCCGTCAAAGCCCGGGCGGGCGCACGAAGCGCACAAATGTCCCCGTGCAGAGGACATTTTCAGAGACATTTGTAAAATAGATGGTAGAGAGCCGCATGGCTGCTGGGTTTTCTGCTCTTGTCCTTTCTCCTGATTTTTGCTATAATGGCAGCATCTGAGACAAATGTAAAATCAAGTTTTTTACTCATAAAGGAGAGATCGCCCCCATGTATGGCATTCCGGACAGGCTGAAAGCCCTTTCGGCAGCGGAGGAACAGGTGCTTCTGGCCCTGTGGGGCTGCAAACCGCCCGTGTCGCGGCGGGACATCGGTGCGCGTCTGGCCGAAAAAGGCTGGGCCGCCGCCACCGTGCTGAACTTTTTATACCGGCTGGAAGAGAAGGGCTGGGTCACCTGCACCAAAGAGCAGAACCACAACCTCTACGCCCCCACCGTCACCCGCCGGGCCTACGGCGTCTACACCATGCGCCAGCGGCTGGACACCGTCTTTGGCGGCGACCTCGCGCAGGCCGTGCGGGCGCTGGTGAGCGAGAGCGGCTGCTCTCAGAGCGAGCTGGAACAGGCCATCGCCGTGCTGAACGAAAAGCACGCAGAAGCGGAAGAATATGACCTGTATGACCCATACGGCTGAGCATCCGCCTTTATAACACAAAAAGCTCCCTATTACGGGAGCTTTCGCGTTGCATTCTGTTAAACATTATGATAAGATAGCAGATGAAAAGGCGCTGCACATACGGCAGGCGGTTGGCTCCACTTCCGAAAGGAGGTGAGAGATATGCCCATTACTTTGACGCTCCATATTTTTGGACTGGTCTTTACCATCAGAGTGAAAAGCGAAAACCGCCACCCTGGCCGGTGACGGTTTTCTAGTAACATAGAATCCTAGCCCAAAGGGTCAACCGCTTGTCGCAGTGCCTTTTCTATTTGTAGTATAGTGATTTTTTATTGCTTTGTCAAGCATTCGGAGGATATAGGTATGGATTGCAAACTTCGCGCCAAAAACTGCGGCGGCTGCCCGATGCTGGCCACCGAATACGCCGCACAGCTCAAAAAGAAAGAGGCCGACGTCCGCGCCCTGCTGGGCAAATACGGCCCTGTCGCCCCCATCCGGGGGATGGAAACGCCCTACCACTACCGCAACAAGGTCATTTCCACCTTTGCCCCCGCCGCCGGTGGAAAACTCACCTCCGGCATCTACGCGGCCCGCACCCACAAGGTGCTGCCGGTGGAGAGCTGCCTTTTGCAGGACGAGGTACTGGACAAGGTGATGCTGGCCGTCCGCGCCGCCGCCAACGCCTGCCGCTACCAGCCCTTCAACGAGGACAAAGGCACCGGCCTGCTCCGCCACTGCCTGCTCCGCCGGGGCGTCGCCACCGGTCAGGTGATGGTGGTGCTGGTCACGGCCCAGCCCGTGCTGCCCGGCGCGAAGAACTTTGTGAAAGCCCTGCTGGCCGAGGCCGAAAAGCGGGGCGTCCCCGTCACCACCGTCGTACAGAACTACAATCCCCGCCGCACCAGCGTCGTTTTGGGTGAGGACGAAAAAGTCCTCTACGGCAAGGGCTTCATCCTCGACACCCTCTGCGGCAAGACCTACGCCCTCAGCCCCCGCAGCTTCTATCAGGTGAACCCCGTCCAGACCGCCGTGCTCTACGGGCTGGCCGTAGATGCCGCCCACCTCACCGGCAAAGAAGTCGTCCTCGACGCCTACTGCGGCATCGGCACCATCGGCCTGACGGCCTCCGATAAGGCCCGGCAGGTGGTGGGCGTGGAAGTGAACCGGGACGCCGTCCGGGACGCCATCGGCAACGCAAAGCACAACGGCGTAAAAAACGCCCGCTTCTTTGCCGCTGACGCCACCGCATGGATCCGGGAAGCCGCCGACGCGGGCCAGAAGGCCGACGTCGTCTTCATGGACCCTCCCCGGGAGGGCTCGACGCCCGCCTTCATCGAGAGCGTGGCCCGCATGGCCCCGAAGCGCATCGTCTACGTCAGCTGCAACCCCGAGACGATGGCCCGTGACCTCGCGCTCCTGACCCAGAAAGGCTACCGCGCCGAAGGCTTCACGCCGGTGGATATGTTCCCCCACAGCGCGCATTGTGAAGTGGTCGGGTCGCTGGTTCGTGTAAAATATAGCAGTTTGCGTTTTTAATGCACAAGCAACATCCGCAATAGCAGTTTGCGTTTTTAATGCACAAGCAACATCCGCAAACTGCATATCGCAAATATGCTATTTTGATAGGCACTATTTTTGAAAATTGCGATAAAAGCAGTACCATCCGGGAAGCCGTCAAGCTGCTGTCCAGCAAGGGCATCGTGGAGGGCCAGCAGTCGGACGAAGAAGCTGCCCCCGCCCATGACCCAAACCTGAAAAACAGCAAGGCCCCGGAGCGATATGCTCCAGGGCCTGCTGTCATTTTTTATGGAAAAAAATCATGCTTTCCGGGGCGCTGCGGCACTTAGCCATTGTACTCCTCAGCCTTAGCGGTAACCACGATGACACGCACTGTTACCGGTTTGCCTTTATCGACCACCTTGCAAAGTGCAGAGCCCATAAACCGGGCGTCTGCAGGCTTTTGGTTCCCCAGGCTTGCACCGTTGCGTGCATCATTTGCTTCAAGTACCTGATTCTGAAGATCAAAAGCCTGTCCGCTGACTCCGAGCTCATCAATCGCAACCGTTCCAGTCCAGACAAAGTTCTTTTCATTTGGGCCGCCCTCATTGATTCCAAGGATCCTATCCAATTCTTCTTCGGCCGCGTTGTTTGAACCATCTTTTCCATCCGCTACGGTAGCGGTTGCCGCCTCCTTCTCGATCAGCTCAGCGAATTTTTTGGCCATCTCCCGCTCTTCCGCCCGGGGGGTAAAGGTAACGTTCTCACCCTTAGCCTTAGCCATGTCGGTCAGGGCATCCGCAATGCTCTTGTCGGTCACAGCGTTGCCGCCGCAGGCCGTGAAAAGGGTCAGGGCCATTGCGCCGGTCAGCACAACGGCCAGCAGTTTTTTCAACATCTTCATCGGTTGGTTCCTCCATAAAGTAAACGGTGTTTGCCCTGCCCGGCTATGGCTAAGGGCTGGTTTGAGCTCATTTTACCCCCCCCATATATTTGTCAATGGGACGTTCAATTTTTGTAAATTGTCACAAATCAACGGTCCAAAATTTAAGAATGCTGCACAAACAAAGCCCCCGGCCGGGAGCGTTCTGGGCTCCGAGGCCGGGGGCGGGAGGCATGATCTTGCCGGTTCAGAGCCCGAACAGGGCCAGCAGGCGGTGCCACAGGCGGAGGAAGAAGTTCCCCTCCGAGGCGTTATCTGCCGCCGTCTCCACCGGAGCCGTTTCGGCGGGCGTCTCGGCGGTCTTGTAGAGGAACTTCACCCGGCTGGAGGCACCCTCGGGTACACCGGCAAAGCTGGTGTAGTCGGCGAGACGGCCGGTCATCTCTTCCACCACGGTCTGCAGGGCGTGGAGCTGGTCGGCGTCCAGCGCACCGGTGAGCTGAGAAATGCCCTCCTCATTGAACTGCATGAGGCCGCCGTTGAGCTGGTCGGTGCCGTTCTGGAGCTGGAGCACACCGTCATACAGGGCGGATGCGCCGCCGGCCAGCTGAGCGCTTCCGGCCTTGGCGGCGTGTGCGCCGTCAGCGGCCGCAGCCACGCCGTCGGCGTACTGGCCGACGCTGGACACGAAGAGCTGTATCTGGCCCAGATTTTCTTTCAGGGCGCGGACGCTGGCCATATCCTCGCTGTTGGCGGTCTGATAGACCAGCTCGTCGTGGATCTTCTGCTGGGCGTCGCTGTCGGTGAGCTTTTTCAGCCAGCCCATGATGAAATCGGGCGAGAAGCTCTGCATCAGGCGCAGAGCGGCCTCAAGGTCGTGGCCGGTCCGGGTGGCCGCGAGGTAGAGCGCGATGTCCAGCTGGCTGGCCTTGAACTGCGGAGCCTGCTCCCAGATGGTGCGCACCATCTTTCTGCGGCCCGCCGCCAGCGTCTTGTCGCCCAGCGAGAGGATGTCGTCAATGACGGCTTCATAGGTATCCCACGTCATGGGGGTGTCGATGAGGCCGTTCTCCATGAGGGTCTGGCTGGCGGAGTCCAGCACGCCGTCGGCCACCTGCTGTGCGCCGGAAGTCAGGGCGGCGTTGTTGGACGTCAGGGTGTCCAGCCCTTCCGTCAGCTGGCCGAGGCCGCTGTCCAGCTGGTTGGCCCCGTCCAGCAGAGCCAGCGAACCGGCGGCAAGCTGTGCCGCACCTGCTTTCAGCTGCGATGCACCGTCCAGCAGCTGGTTCATGGCATCATTCAGCGCCGCGATGCCGTCGGTCAAATCGTTGAGGCTGTCGAGGTCGAAGACCTCATCTCCCTGCCCCAGTGCCTCGGCGCTCGCCGCACAGGCCAGCAGGATCTGAGGTGCCGTCAGCGACTCCACGTCGGCCTCCACGGTCACGCTGTCCTGTAAGTACTCAGCCACGCCGTTCACCTGTTCGGGAAGCAGGCCGTCGAGGGACTCCTTCACGCCCGGCAGGGTGACGAAGGCCGCCACGCTGCTCTTGGCCGCACTTTCCAGCAGGCCGTTCACGGCGTTGACGTTGCCGGCGTCATCGCCCAGCACGACGCCCACCGCCGTGACCAGCGGGGTGACGATGGTGTGCTCTTTGCCGTTCACGGTCACCTTGCCGGTCTCATGGTTGGTCAGGTCGATGGTGAGCACGAGGTGGCCGCTCTGGCCCAGAAGCTCGCTGAGCGGGGCGGTCCTGCCGTCCAGCGTGTAGGTCACTTTGGCAGAGATGGGCAGCTGACGGTCCGTCTCGCCCTTGTAGTAAACATCGGTGTCGTCGGTGTTCCAGACCAGCGTATCTCCGTTCTGGGTGTACTCGGCGAAGCTCTCGGTGTTCACGATATTTTTCAGGGTGGACTTGTCCTCCACACCGGCGAGGCCGTCGGCATTGTAAAGATGCTCGCTGACGGTGGTCTTGGTGACAGAGCCGTCCGCTGCCATGACGGCATACACCGTCTCATCCTTCGAGAAGGGCGCCTTGGTCGCCGCAAAGGCAGGCTGACAGAGGCTGACCGTCAGGGTCAGGGCAAGCGCCGCAGAGCCAGCGCGGCGCAGAAAATTCTGAGTTTTTCTCATAGCATTCACTCCTTTGCAGCGTTGGGGGCGTTGAGCCAGTGGTAGGTGGTGCGGCAGATGAGGCCGTCCAGCAGCATCAGGCCGGCGGGCAGCACCAGCAGGATGACCACCATACTGATGAGCGCACCCCGGGAGATGAGCATACAGATGCTTTTCAGCAGCTCCACCTTGCTGATGGCCGCGACGCCGAAGGTGGCCGCGAAGAAGGTCAGGCCGCTTGTCAGGATGCTCTGGCTGCAGTGCTCGAGTGCCTGCTGTGCCGCCGCCTTGGGCGAGCGGAGGGCCAGCCGCTCTTCGCGGTAGCGGGTGGTCATGAGGATGGAGTAGTCCACCGTCGCGCCCAGCTGGATGGTGCCGATGACGATGCTGGCGATGAAGGGCAGCGAGTCGTCGATAAAGTAGGGGATGCCCATGTTGATGGCGATGGCCGCTTCGATGCTGGCCACCAGCAGAATCGGCACCGACAGGCTGCGGAAGGACAGCGCGATGATGACCAGCACCGCCGCGATGGACCAGATGTTGACATTTTTGAAATCCTCGTCGGCGATCTCCACGAGGTCTTTCATCATGGCACCCTCGCCGGTGACGAGGCCCTCGGGGTCTGCCTCTTTGACGAGGCGGACCAGCTCGTCCACCTGCGCGTTCAGCGCGTCGCTGCCCGACTTATAACGGCCATTGGCAAGGATGAGCTTGTAACCGCCGTTCTGGACGATGTTCATCAGCTCGTCGGGCAGAAGTTCCGTCTCAAAGCCCGGGCCGGTGATGGAGTCGAGGCTCACCACCTGGGTGATGCCGTCCACCTCCTTTATCTCATCGCAGAGGGCGGACACCTGAGAGGCAGTCAGCTCCTCCCGGACGAGGATGAAGTGGTTGGTCATCATGCCGAAGTCTTCGCCCAGCTTGTTCGTACCCACGATGCCGGGCATATCCTGCGGAAGAGCGGCAAAAATGTTGTAGTAAATATCGGTCTTGCTCTGGGCCAGCCCGAAGGGGATCATCAGCAGGACGAACACCACCACGACGGGCATCGGGTGTTTGGAGACAAAATGGCTCAGGCGGGTGAGCTTGGGCAAAAAGGTGCGGTGGCGGTATTTTTCCACCCACTTATCGAAGAAGAGAATGAGCGAGGGCAGGACGACGATGGTGCAGATGACGCCCAGCGCCACGCCCTTTGCCATGACGATGCCGAGGTCTGCGCCCAGCGTCAGCTGCATGGCACAGAGGGCCAGAAAGCCCGCGATGGTCGTCAGACTGGACGCCGTGATGGAGCTCATGGTCTTACAGATGGCGTTCTCCATGGCCTCTTCGTTGGAGGCACAGAGCTCCTTTTCCTCGTCGTAGCGGTGGAGCAGAAAGATGGAGAAATCCATCGTCACGCCCAGCTGCAAGACCGCCGCCAGCGACACGGTGATAAAGCAGACCTGACCGAGGAAAATATTTGTGCCAAAGTTATAGACCAGCGGGAAGAGCAGCCCCAGCATGAACAAAAACGGCGTGAGCCAGCTTTCCAGCGAAAGGAACAGCACCAGCAGACAGCCGCCCACGGCGCAGAGCACATACCAGGGCATCTCGCCCATGACCAGCTCTTTGGTGTCGCTCAGGATGACGCTGATGCCGCCGAAGAAGCAATTCTTCCGGAGTATCTTCTTGATTTGGGCCACGGCCTGCATCGTCTCCTCGCTGACGCTGGAGCCGCCCAGCTGGACGATGAGGATGGTGGAGTCGTTTTTGCCGAACATAAACTGCTGGACATCCGCCGGCAGCATCTCCGTCGGCACTGCCGGGTCCAGCACGTCGCTGAGCCAGAAGGTGTTCAGCACGTCCGGCACCTCGTCGATCTCGGCCTTCATGGCCAGCAGCTCGTTGGTGGGCATCCCCTCCACGGTTATCATGTTGGTGGAGGCCAGATGGTAATCCGTTTCCAGCAGCAGCTGGCCCACGCGGGAGTCCAGCTCCTGGGGCAGGTAAGAAAGGATGTCATAGTTGATGGGCGTGGCGATGGCTCCCACTGCCGCCGGGATGAGCAGCAGGACCGCCGCGATGAGGATGAGCCTGCGCATCTTCACGATGGCCCGCGCTAATTTTTTCATTCATTTCCTCCCATTTTATCGCTCCGAAGAAAAACAACTTTTCTCGTTTTTCCGACACACATTATTATAGTACACTCACCCGGGGTGTCAAGAGACAGCCCTGCCGACGTTCTGCCTCTCCCTTTGCAAAACAAAAAGCGGGGCGCACAGGTGGTCAAGTCTGTGTGTCCCGCATTTTGTTCTTTTTTTGCACAGAGCGCCGTACCAGAGCGCCCCGCGCTGCGCGCAGGGAAAGCGGAGCAAACCATAAGCCGCTTTCTCTATAATTGGGAGAATGGAATGGAGGAACCGAATCGCCTCAAAGAGAGTTGCAGGCATCCCTTTGCAGTGAATCGGAGGAGCTTTGGTTAGATTAAACTAACCTTGCCGTGACAACAGGATACCATAGTTTGTCATGACTGTCAAGCCCGTTTTTCAAATTTTCAAAAAATTTTTCTCCGGCGGCCTCCATGAGCATTTTTCATAACAAAAACCGCCATCTCTTGTAGAAAATCCACAGGTTCCCTCTTGCTTTTTCTGAGAATCACTGTTATTATATTGTCAGGCCGTTGCAGTCGGACTCGATTGCCTGTCTGCAGCGGCTCATAAACAGCGCAGGGGTTGCCATCCAAATACCTCTGCGCCCTGTACCACCCTGTCTTTCAGAAACCGCAATCGGCGGCTTTTTTAAGGCGGAATAGTTAGACTGCTCTAACTAATTATTGCAAAGCAGATTGGTCGGAGCGTCAGGAACGGAGCAAGGAGGTTCCAATGATCGATTTTGAACAGTGGGAAGGCTTTGAGGGCCGCATCTGGAAAGAGGAAGTCAACGTCCGCGACTTTATCCAGAAGAACTACACCCCTTATGACGGCGACGAGTCTTTCCTGGCTGGCCCCACCGAGGCCACCGATAAGCTCTGGGGCGCACTGCAGAAGCTGCAGAAGGCCGAGCGTGCCAAGGGCGGCGTGCTGGATATGGAGACCGAGGTCGTCAGCGGTCTGACCGCATACGGCCCCGGCTACATCGACGAGAGCCTGAAAGAGTTTGAGCAGATCGTCGGCCTGCAGACCGACAAGCCCCTGAAGCGTGCATTCATGCCCTACGGCGGCATCAAGATGGCGGAGCAGGCCTGCACTACCTACGGCTACCAGCCCTCTGAAGAGCTGCACAAGATCTTCACCGACTACACCCGCACCCACAATCAGGCTGTGTTCGATGCCTATACCCCCGAGATGAAGACCGCCCGCCACACCCACATCATCACCGGCCTGCCCGACACCTATGGCCGCGGCCGTATCGTCGGCGACTACCGCCGTGTGGCACTGTACGGCATCGACGCCCTCATCAAGTTCAAGCAGGAAGACTTCGCCAACTGCGGCGACGGCACCATGACCGATGACGTCATCCGCCTGCGCGAGGAGATCGCACGTCAGATCAACGCCCTGAAGGGCATGAAGAAGATGGCCGAGGCTTACGGCTGCGACATCTCTCAGCCCGCCAAGACCGCCAAGGAAGCCTGCCAGTGGCTGTACTTCGGCTATCTGGCCGCCATCAAGACCCAGAACGGCGCCGCTATGAGCGTAGGCCGCATCTCCACCTTCCTCGATATTTATATCCAGCGCGATCTGGACAAGGGCATCCTGACCGAGAGCGAGGCTCAGGAGCTCATCGACCACATGGTCATGAAGTTCCGCATGGTCAAGTTCGCCCGCATCCCCAGCTACAACCAGCTGTTCTCCGGCGACCCCGTCTGGGCAACGCTGGAAGTGGGCGGCATCGGCATGGACGGCCGCAGCATGGTCACCAAGAACTGCTATCGCTTCCTGCATACCCTCGAGAACATGGGCCCTGCACCGGAGCCGAACCTGACCGTTCTGTACTCCTCTGCTCTGCCTGAGAACTTCAAGAAGTACGCCGCCAAGGTGTCCATCAACACCAGCTCCGTCCAGTACGAGAACGACGACGTCATGAAGCCCGTCTGGGGCGACGATTACTCCATCTGCTGCTGCGTGTCTGCTACCCAGACCGGCAAGGAGATGCAGTTCTTCGGCGCACGCGCCAACCTGGCAAAGTGCCTGCTCTACGCCATCAACGGCGGCGTGGACGAGAAGAGCCACGAGCAGTGCGGCCCCAACTACGCCCCCATCACCGGCGAGTACCTGAACTACGACGAGGTGCTGCCCAAGTACGTCCAGATGCTGGACTGGCTGGCCGGCCTGTACGTCAACGTGCTGAACCTCATCCAGTATATGCACGACAAGTACTACTACGAAGAGGCTGAGATGGCCCTCATCGACACCGATGTCCGCCGCACCTTCGCCACCGGCATCGCCGGCTTCTCCCACGTCATCGACTCCCTGAGCGCCATCAAGTACGCCAAGGTCAAGGTCGTGCGCGACGAGATGGGTCTTGCCACCGGCTTCGAGGTCGAGGGCGACTTCCCGAAGTACGGCAACGACGATGACCGCGCCGACGAGATCGGCGTCTGGCTGCTGCGCACCTTCCTTGAGATGATCAAGAAACGCCACACCTACCGCAACTCCGAGGCTACCACCTCCATCCTGACCATCACCTCCAACGTGGTCTACGGCAAGTACACCGGCGCTCTGCCCGATGGCCGTGCCGCATTCACCCCGTTCGCACCCGGTGCCAACCCCAGCTACGGCGCAGAGCAGAACGGCCTGCTGGCCTCTCTGAACTCCGTGGCCAAGCTGCCCTACCACTGGGCTCTGGACGGCATCTCCAACACCCAGACCATCAACCCCGACGCTCTGGGCCACAGCGAGGGCGAGCGCATTGAGAATCTGGTGCAGGTCATGGACGGCTACTTCGACCAGGGCGCACACCACCTGAACGTCAATGTCTTCGGCAAAGAGAAGCTCATCGACGCTATGGAGCACCCCGAGAAGGAGGAGTACGCAAACTTCACCATCCGTGTCTCCGGCTACGCCGTCAAGTTCATCGACCTGACCCGCGAGCAGCAGATGGACGTCATCTCCCGTACCTGCCATGCAGCTCTGTAACCCCATCGGATACGTCCACTCGCTGGAGACTTTCGGCTCTGTGGACGGCCCCGGCGTCCGCTTCGTCGTCTTTTTGCAGGGGTGCGCCCTGCGGTGCAAATACTGCCACAACCCGGAGACATGGGCTGAGGGCGGCGAGGAATGGACGGTGGACAAGCTCTTCCAGCGGGTGTGGCGCTACCGCAACTACTGGGGGAAAAAGGGCGGCATCACGGTCAGCGGCGGCGAGCCGCTGCGCCAGATGGAGTTCCTGACGGCGTTCTTCGAGCTGGCGCGCTCCAAGGGCGTGCATACGGCTCTGGACACCGCCGGTCAGCCCTTCCGCCCCGACGATGCGGCTTATCTGGCCGATTTTGACCGGCTGATGAAGTCCACCAGCCTCGTCATCCTCGATTTGAAGGAGATCGACCCGGAGAAGCACCGCAGGCTCACCGGCAGAGACAACGCGAACATCCTTGCGATGGCGCGCCACATCTCCGACCTCGGCGTGCCGCTCTGGATACGCCATGTCCTCGTCCCCGGCCTGACGGACGACGAAGACGGCCTGCGGAAGACCGCAGAGTTCATCTCGTCCCTCAAGACGGTGCAGCGGGTAGAGGTACTGCCCTACCACACGCTGGGCCTCTTCAAGTGGCAGAAGCTCGGCATCCCTTATCCCCTGCCCGATGCTGTCCCGCCCACGGCGGAACAGGTCAAGCGGGCCGAGGAGCTGCTGGAAATCAGCAAATATACAGGCTGACAAAATCAGCTCATATAAAACAAAGAGGCGTGACCGCAAGGTCACGCCTCTTTTACTTTTTGTACTTTAACCGCCCAGATATGCGCTGCGGACACGCTCGTTGGTCAGCAGCTCAGCACCGGTGCCATCCATGACCACGCGGCCCGTCTCAAGGACGTAGGCGCGGTCTGCCACGGAAAGGGCCATCTGTGCATTCTGCTCGACCAGCAGGATGGTCATGCCCTCTTTGTGGATGTTCTGGATGATGTCGAAGATCTCCTGCACCAGCAGAGGCGACAGACCCATGGAGGGCTCGTCCAGCATCAGCATGGAGGCGTTGCTCATCAGAGCACGGCCCATGGCCAGCATCTGCTGCTCGCCGCCGGACATGGTGCCGGCCAGCTGCTTGCGGCGCTCCTTCAGGCGGGGGAAGAGCTCAAAGACCTTCTCCTTGTTGGGAGCGATGGTGGAAGCAGGCTGGGTATAAGCGCCCATGTCCAGATTCTCTTCCACCGTCATGTGCAGGAAGACATGACGGCCTTCCGGCACCTGTGCCAGACCGGCCTCGACGATTTTATGAGCGCGGACGCCCTTGATGCTCTTGCCCTTGTAGAGGACGTCGCCGGTCTTCGGGTGGAGCAGGCCGGAGATGGTCTTCAGGGTGGTGGATTTACCGGCACCGTTGGCACCGATGAGGGTGACGATCTCGCCCTCGTTCACCTCAAAGGAGACATCCTTGACTGCGTGGATGTTGCCATAAAAGACGTTGATGTTATCAACTTTCAGCAAAGTCTGTGCCATCGTTCAGCCCTCCTTCTTGCCCAGGTAGGCTTCGATGACCTGGGGATTGTTGCGGATCTCGTCCGGCGTACCCTTGGCGATGATGCGGCCAAAGTTCAGCACGGCGATGCCCTCGCAGATGCCCATGACAAGGCTCATATCATGCTCGATGAGGAGGACGGCAATGTTGAACTCGTCGCGGATGCGGCGGATGGTCTCCGTCAGCTCTGCGGTCTCGGAGGGGTTCATGCCGGCAGCCGGCTCGTCCAGAAGCAGCAGCTTCGGGCTGGTAGCCAGCGCGCGCATGATCTCCAGACGGCGCTGTGCGCCGTAGGGCAGGCTGCCGGCCTGCGCATCGGCGAGGTCGGCCATGTGGAAGATGTCCAGCAGCTCGAAGGCACGTTCGGTGCAGCGCTTCTCTTCCTTCCAGTAGTTGGGCAGGCGGATGAGAGAGGAGCCCAGATTGTACTTCATGGACTCGTGGAGGCCCACCTTGATGTTGTCGATGACGGACAGGTCCTTGAACAGGCGGATATTCTGGAACGTACGAGCCACGCCCATCCGGTTGACCTGATAGGTCTTTTTGCCGGCGGTGGGCATCCCATCGATGAGGATGGAGCCGCGGGTGGGCTGGTAGACGTTGGTCAGCAGGTTGAAGACGGTGGTCTTACCGGCGCCGTTGGGGCCGATGAGGCCGGTGATCTCGTTGCGGCCGATCATCAGGTTGAAGCCGTCCACGGCGGTCAGGCCGCCGAAGTCGATGCCCAGTTCACGGACGTCGAGGATGGGCTTTTTATCCTTGTCGCGGTCGGTCAGGAAGCCGCCGGAAGGGACGCTGTGTAACTTAGTCTGGAACTCACTCATGGTCTGCGCCCTCCTTGTCAGCATTCTTCTTGTGGAACAGCTCGCCGTTCATGACCTTTTCCACGATGCGGCTCATGGAGAAATCGTAGCTGCCCAGCAGTCCGCCCGGACGGAAGATCATCATCAGGACGAGCACCAGCGAGTAGATGACCATGCGGTAGCTGTCGAAGCTGCGGGTAGCCTCGGGCAGGATGGTCAGGACGGTAGCGGAGAGGATGGAGCCCAGCATGGAGCCCATGCCGCCCAGAACCACCATGACCAGGATCTCGATGGACTTCATGAAGCCGAAGGTGGAGGGGTTCAGAACGCCGATGTAGCAGGCGTACAGACCACCGGCCAGACCGGCAAAGGCAGCGGAGAAAGCGAAGGCCATGACCTTATAATAAGTAGTCTGGATGCCGCAGCTCTCGGCAGCGATCTCATTGTCGCGGATGGCGAGGACGGCACGGCCATGGCGGCTCTTCATCATGGCATGGATGAGGAAGCAGGTGATGACCACACAGAGGAAGACGTTAGCGAAGTTGGAGTACTTGGGGATGTTCTTGAGGCCCTTGGAGCCGTAGAACAGGCTGTAGCCCAGCACATCGTCGATGTTGTTCAGGGTGATGCGGATGATCTCGCCGAAGCCCAGGGTCAGGATGGCCAGATAGTCACCGGTCAGACGGAGGGCCGGGACGCCGATGAGGACGCCAAACAGGCCGGCCATCACAGCGCCCAGTGCAAGGCCGATGGCAAAGGAAACGCCATCGGGCAGAGGGCTGTACTTGGTGAAGAGGGCGCAGGTGTAAGCACCCACGGCCATGAAACCGGCGTGGCCCAGCGGCAGCTGGCCCAGATAGCCGGTGGCCACGTTCAGGGACACGGCCAGGATGATGTTGATGCCCACGGTCATGAGCACCTTGTTCTGGTAAGTGGAGAGCATGTTGCCGGTCATGTAGGAAAGGGCCAGGAACAGCAGCACCACCAGCACAGCGTTCATGAGGTAGCGCACGGGCATTTTGAGTGTTTTGCGATTCTTGTTCATCTTCATGCCCTCCTTACACCTTTTCCTGCACCTTGCGGCCGAGGAAGCCCGTGGGCTTGAACAGCAGCACGATGATGAGGATGGCGAACGTGACAGCGTCCTTCCAGGCAGACAGGCCGATGGCGGAGACGAAGCACTCGCACAGGCCGATGACGATGCCGCCGACCATTGCGCCCGGGATGGAGCCGATGCCGCCCAGAACGGCGGCGACGAAGGCTTTCAGGCCCAGCATGGAGCCCATGGTGGGGGTAGCCTGCGGGTAGGAGCAGCAGTACAGCACCGAGCCGATGCCGGCCAGTGCAGAGCCGACCGCGAAGGTAAAGGAGATGGTGCTGTTGACGTTGATGCCCATCAGGCGGGCAGCGTCCATATCCTCAGAGACGGCGCGCATGGCCTTGCCAAGCTTGGTCTTCTGGACGAGGAAGGTCAGCACCAGCATGGACAGCACGGTGACCACCAGCGTGATGATGGAGGTCAGGCCCAGAGGCACCTTGCCCAGATAGAAGGTCTTGTTGTCGTAGTAAGACGGGATGACCTTTGCGCCCGAGCCCATGACCAGCTCAGCCGTGTACTCGAGGAAAAACGACACGCCGATGGCCGTGATGAGCAGAGAGATACGGGGTGCGCTGCGCAACGGGGTGTAGGCGATCTTTTCGATGACCACGCCCAGCAGCGTACAGGTGAGGATGGTGGCACAGACCGCCGTGACCGGGCCGAGGCCCAGCTGGTTCATGACGAACCAGGACATGTACGCGCCCACCATGATGACGTCGCCGTGGGCAAAGTTCAGCAGCAGGATGATGCCGTACACCATGCTGTAGCCCAGTGCGATCAGTGCATAGATGCTGCCAAGGGACAGACCATTGATCAGCTGGCTGAAAAACACTGTCATGGATGGATACTTCCTTTCTTTCCGGCGCTGTTGCACGCCTTATGTGGGGATACACTTTTTTACCAAAAAAGCGGAGAGCACCGGGGCAATACTGTTCCGGCGTTCTCCGCAGTCGGGTCAATTTACGATCATTCGGATCTCAGCGGCGCTTCCATCACCGGTCGATGGAAGAAAGCTGGAATCAGAACATTTCCTTCAGCACCGGCTTGCCGTCCACATAGGTCAGGATAGCAGTCTGCTTGACGGGGTCGTGATGCTCGTCGAAGGTGAAGGTGCCGGTGATGCCGTCGATGGTGCCGGAGGCAATGGCATCGATGACAGCCTGCTTGTAATCGTCGGTGCCAGCCTCGAGACCGGCATCCTCAGCAGCCTGCAGGCCGTAGACGATGGTCTTTGCTGCATCGTAGCCCAGAGGAGAGAAGCCGTTGGGGTACTCCTCACCGTACTCTGCCTTGTAGGCATCCTCAAACTCGGCGTTGGAGCCCTTTGCGTAGTTGGCGCAGAAGTAAGTGTCCTTCAGCTGATCGTTGGAAGCGTAGCCTTCCAGACCATCCCAGCCGTCGCCGCCCAGGAACGGAACGGTCAGGCCGACGCTCTCAGCCTGAGACAGGATCTGGCCCACTTCCTCGTAGTAGTTGGGGCAGAAGACGGTCTCGGGGTCCTTGCCGAGGATGGTGGTCAGCTGAGTCTTGAAGTCCACGTCGCCCTCAGAGTAGCTCTCCTGATCGACGATGGTGCCGCCCAGAGACTCGAATTCGTTGACGAAGTTCTCTGCCAGACCCTCGTTGTAGTCAGCACCCTTCTTGAAGATGACGGCTGCCTTGGTGTAGCCCAGCTTCTGGTATGCGTAGTCAGCCATCTTGATGCCCTGGAACGGGTCGGTGAAGGTGGCGCGGAAGACGTTTGCGTTCACGGTGTCGGTCTCGGCATCGTAGGTGACAGCCTCAGCAGTAGCGGAAGCGGTGACCATGGGCATATTGTAGTCTGCGCTCTCAGCAACGACTGCCAGAGTCGGGGTGGTGGTAACATCGCCGATCAGAGCGGTCATGCCCTCGTCCACCATCTTGGTGAAGCAGTTGACAGCCTGCGTAGCGTCGCCCTGCTCGTCCTCGGTGAGGATCTCGATCTGCTTGCCGTTGATGCCGCCGTTGGCGTTGACCTGCTTCAGGTACAGGGTAGCACCGTTGACAACAGCCTGACCGTAAACGGAGACGTTGCCGCTCAGGGGACCCATAACGCCGACCTTGATGGTGTCGCCGGAAGCAGCTGCTGCGGTAGAACCGGAAGCAGAAGCAGTGGAAGCTGCGGTGCTGGAAGAGCCGCCGCAGGCAGTCAGAACACCCGCAACAGCCACGACACCGGCAGCAGCCAGAAAGTTACGACGAGAGATCATGTTTTTCATAAGTCTATATCCTCCTGATATTTGGAAGCGTTCGTGTTATTTGCAGCCATCGCGCACGGCCCATGAGCCAGTGTCCTGAAAAGCTGTTAAGGAAGCAGCGCTCCCTTCCCTCAAAGCAGCTCTGCCTCCTTGAGTCTTATTATAAGCACTTCGGTGCAAGTCCGCAATTCACAAATCGTCCATAGTTTGGGAGGGGTTTCGGGTAAAACTCGCTATTTTTCACAAAATCAAACGTCTCTTTTTGGTTACTTTTTCAAATTGTTCACCTAAGAAAAACAGAACATGAAAGCAATTCACACGTAACAAAAAGATGACACAACTTTCCTCTCCTGAAGTTTGCTGCCGCTAACATCCATGCATCCTCTTGCATCTCGGGACGAATCATGGTAGGATAATATCGGTTAGTTAGCATATACTATCCAAATGAGAAGAGCGCATCCATTCCTATTATATATGGAGGTACAAATCATGAACTATCTTGAGATCGTAGACGTTCAGGGCCGTGAGATCTTGGACTCCCGCGGCAACCCCACTGTTGAGGCTGAGATCACCCTCGCCGACGGCACCGTGGCCCGGGGCTGCGCACCGTCCGGCGCATCCACCGGCGAGTTCGAAGCGCTGGAGCTGCGCGACGGCGACAAGGGCCGCTATCTGGGCAAGGGCGTCACCAAGGCTGTGGAGAACATCAACACCGTCATCGCTGATGCCGTCATCGGCATGGATGCTTCCGACATCTACGCCATCGACAAGGCCATGATCGACGCCGACGGCACCAAGGACAAATCCAAGCTGGGCGCAAACGCCATTCTGGCCGTTTCCATCGCTGCCTGCCGCGCTGCTGCCACTTCGCTGGATATGCCCCTCTACCGCTTCCTCGGCGGCGTGAACGGCAACCGCCTGCCCGTCCCCATGATGAACATTCTGAACGGCGGCGCACACGCTACCAACACCGTGGACACTCAGGAGTTCATGATCATGCCCGTGGGCGCACCTTCCTTTAAGGAGGGCCTGCGCTGGTGCGCTGAGGTCTTCCACGCTCTGGCTTCCATCCTGAAGGCAAAGGGTCTGGCTACCTCCGTGGGCGACGAGGGCGGCTTTGCTCCCAACCTGTCCAGCGACGAGGAGACCATTGAGACCATTCTGGCCGCCATCGAGAAGGCCGGTTATCTTCCCGGCAGGGACTTCATGCTGGCCATGGACGCTGCTTCCTCCGAGTGGAAGAGCCCCAAGGGCAAGGGCTTCTACAAGCTGCCCAAGGCCGGCACCGAGTTTACCTCCAGTGAGCTCATCGCACACTGGAAGAAGCTGGTGGAGAAGTACCCCATCATCTCCATCGAGGACGGTCTGGACGAAGAGGACTGGGAAGGCTGGCAGGAGATGACCCGCGAGCTGGGCGGCAAGGTCCAGCTGGTGGGCGACGACCTGTTCGTCACCAACACCGAGCGTCTGGCCAAG
>QWCE01002532.1_pt1 | contig 22570 bp, 20 predicted proteins | sample 1972531 | NCBI WGS metagenome assembly QWCE01 (sample SAMN09866716, study PRJNA288562) | Human gut metagenome isolate term4_stool, whole genome shotgun sequencing... | reverse complement strand
TTCTGCAAAGGACGTTATGGAACTGCGCAAGCAGACCGACTGCGGCATGATGGAGTGCAAGAAGGCTCTGACTGAGGCTGACGGCAACTTCGAGAAGGCGATCGAGATCCTGCGTGAGCGTGGTCTGGCTACCGCCGCCAAGAAGGCAAGCCGCGTGGCTGCCGAGGGCATGGTCTACGCTGATTACTGCCCCGAGTGCAAGGTGGGCGTCGTCATCGAGGTCAACGCCGAGACCGACTTCGTCGCCAAGAACGACAAGTTCGTCGCCTTCGTCAAGGAGGCCACCAAGGTCATCATGAAGCAGAACCCCGCTGATGTCGAGGCTCTGATGGCATGCAAGACCGAGAGCGGCGAGACCGTCGATGAGGCTCTGAAGAACCTCATCCTGGTCATCAAGGAGAACATCAAGGTTCGCCGTTTCGTCCGTTACGAGGGCGTCTGCTCTGCATACGTCCACGGCGGCGGCACCCACGGCATCCTGGTCAACTTCGAGACCTCCAACGGCATCGAGGCTAAGGACGAGTTCGCTGTATACGGCAAGGATGTTGCCATGCAGGTCGCAGCTGCCAACCCCAGCTACGTCGATGAGGCTGCTGTCCCCGCTGAGGTCGTCGCCAAGGAGAAGGAGATCCTCCTCGCTCAGATGGCTAACGACCCGAAGAACGCCAACAAGCCCGACGCTGTCAAGCAGAAGATGATCGAGGGCAAGATCAAGAAGTACTTCAAGGAGAACTGCCTGGTCGATCAGGAGTTCGTCAAGGACGGCGACATGACTGTCGGTCAGTACACTGCCAAGGTCGCAAAGGACCTGGGCGGCGAGATCAAGGTCATCAAGTTCACCCACTTCGTCAAGGGCGAGGGCCTGGAGAAGCGTTCTGACGACTTCGCTGCTGAAGTCGCAAGCATGGTGAAGTAATTTTAGCTTCTACTGCTGAAGTAAACGAGAGCCGCAGTGCCTGTAACAGGGCGCTGCGGCTCTTTTTGTTGGTGCTTGTAAGGGAAACTGAGGATGGAAGCCTGACCGTGAGCCGCTGCTGGACTCAACCTCTCCGTCAGCGCTGACGCGCTGCCACCTCCCCTACCGAGGGGAGGCTTTGGCAGTCCCCGCAAAGTGAACGGTTTCGCCAGAGGCTCCCCTACTAGGGGAGCTGTCTGCGAAGCAGACTGAGAGGTTGTATGAAGGCACGGCTGCCCTCACGGTGCAGCCGTGACGGAGAGGCCATTCCATCGCCCGTCCTATTGCCTTCGACAACAGGGTCCCACCACCCCAGCGCACAGCACAATAAACAAACAAAAACGCCGCCGACGGCTTTCGAACCGTCAGCGGCGTTTTGCACTTATTCAGTCAACAGCGGTCAATGGATCAGGCCTTGGCCTCGCTGTTGTGCTCTGCCTTCTTGTAGGCGGAGAAGGAGTGGAACACGATGTTCAGGCCCAGAACGATCAGCAGGACAGCCAGGATGAGCTGCAGGCCGTTGGCGATAAACACAGCGCCCCAAGTGGTCTCACCGGCAGGGATGGTGACAGCAGCGGCATTGCTGATGGCCTTGACCATAGCCATGAGACGCTGCACCAGAGCGGTGAAGGTGACGCAGAGCATGATGATCAGCGGGGGGAAGAGCATCTTGTTGCTGCGGCCGGTGACCTTCAGGAAGACGCACAGGGTAGACAGGACCAGAGCGCTCAGCAGCTGGTTTGCAGAACCGAACAGGGGCCAGATGTTGGCGTAGCCGATCTTGGTCAGGATGAAGCCGAACACCAGAGTGATGAAGGTGGAGAAGTAGACGTTGCAGAGCAGCTTGCGCCAGCCCTCAGCGTGCTCCATGTCGTCCACGCTGAACAGCTCCTGGAAGCTCATGCGGCCGATACGGGCCACGGCATCCAGACTGGTCAGAGCCAGTGCGGAAACGCACATGGTCATAAAGACGGTAGCGGCATAAGCGGGGACACCGAACATCTCAAAGAAACCGGCGACGCCGCGGCTGAAGATCTGGAAGGGAGTACCGGCGGCGGGGGTGCCGTCAGCAGCGGCAGCAGCACCGGCGACGCACAGAGCCAGAACAGCCAGCAGGCTCTCGAGGATCATGGCGCCATAGCCGACCTTCAGCATATCCTTCTCGTTCTCGACGGTCTTGGAGGAAGTGCCGGAAGAGACGAGGCTGTGGAAGCCGGAGACAGCACCGCAGGCCACGGTGACGAACAGGATGGGGAACATGGTACCCAGCTTCTCATTGGTGAAACCGGTGAAGACGGGCAGGTTCATGGTGGGATGAGCGACCAGCAGGCCGACCACAGCGCCGGCGATCATGGCCACGAACATGAAGGTGGTCATGTGGTCACGGGGCTGCTTCAGCAGCCACATGGGCAGAACTGCGGCAAAGAAGATGTAGACGAAGGTGATGTAGCTCCATGCAGCCTTGCCCAGAATGAGGGGCAGGTTTGCGCCGATGACGAAGGACAGCACGATGAAAACGATGCTGATGACGCTCTCTTTCCAGCCGGAGAAGTTGAACTTCTTCTGGATGAGGCCGAAGACGACAGCGAAGACCATGAACATGATGGAGACCATACCGGCAGCGCCGTTGGTCTGCGCAGCCTCCACCAGAGCACCGTCGGCGCCGAAGGCGTTGAAGGTTCCGGCCACCATGTCAGCAAACGCTGCAATGACGATGCCGCAGAACAGCCAGCAGAACAGCAGGAACAGCTTGCGGCCGGTCTTGCCGATATACTTCTCGATCAGCATGCCCATGCTCTTGCCGTCGTTCTTGACGGAAGCGTACAGAGCGCCGAAGTCGGTGACAGCGCCGAAGAAGATACCGCCCAGCAGCACCCACAGCAGGACAGGCAGCCAGCCGAAAGCAGCAGCCTGGATGGCACCGGTGACAGGGCCTGCACCGGCGATGGAGCTGAACTGGTGTGCAAACACGGTCCAGCCGTTGGTGGGGACATAGTCACGGCCATCCTCGTGGACGACTGCGGGGGTCTTGGCGGTGGGGTCGATGCCCCACTTGTTGGCCAGCCAGCGGCCATACAGCGTATAAGCGCCGAACAGACACACGGCTGCAATCAAAACGATGACCAGCGTATTCATTTCTTTTACCTCTTTCCTTTCTTTCACACCGGCAATGGCCGAAGCAGGACGGCTGTGCCCAAAAGCAGGGCAGGCGAAACGGCCCGGAGGGGTGAAAAAAGCCTCCGTCCTCATGAAAGATAGAGACACAAAGATGTATCCAATCTTCCTCGAAGACGAAGGCCAAACGGTGCATCTGCACCGGTCGTTCTCCGCGGTACCACTTCGTTTGCTGCTTTCGGGAGCAGCCGCTTGCGCGTACAGGCGTTCCTGCCGCCGATACGCCGCCCTGTAACGTGGGCTGAACGGCCATGCACTACTGCCGCAAGCGGGTTCGCACAGGCTGCTCGCAGGTGAGGGCTGATCGCACTGTGCTGCCGTCTTGCACCGGAATGGCGGCTCTCTGAGCGCAGGGAATGCGAAAAGTCATGTCCTGTTCATTGCATTTGCCGAATGATTGTGTATACTTTAGTCCGGATTTCATAATTTGTCAATATATTTTGGGCAAGTTAGGAGACTGTGCCATTTTTGCGGGGGAGGAACTAAGAAAATTTAGGCGATTTTTGTTCAGATGTGAGATGAATAAAACTGAATGCCTCCACAGGTGAAATCTGCTAAACTTCCGGAAAGAAAGACCGAATACTTGACTTTTATACTTTCAAGTGCTAAAGTAACAGAGTAACAAGAAGACCCCTGCCGCACCCTGCGGCACTTTGCCCTAAAGGAGGCAGCTATGGCGGACAAGAACCCCAGAAGAAACCCCACCACTGACGCACTGTTCGACGCGATCCTGAGTCTTGAGACGAGGGAGGAGTGTTACAACTTCTTCGAAGACCTCTGCACGGTCAAGGAGATCTCCGATATGGCCCAGCGTCTGGAAGCGGCCAAGCTCCTGCTCGGCGGCAGCACCTACGACCAGATCGTAAAGGCCGTGGAGATCAGCACCGCCACCATCAGCCGCATCAACCGCTGCATCCAGTACGGCTCCGGCGGCTACCGCGACACCATCGAGAAGGTACAGAAGAGCGCAAAGCCGGAGTGACATCCGGGCGGCGAGGCACATAGGATGGACTGCGCCCGATCCCTATTATAGAAAGGAAGGTCCTTCTTATGGCTGATACCACCAACTGCACCCCCTGCGTTTCCTGCGGCTGCCCCGCGCTGCCGAGAGTTTCCTTCGACCAGGCCGTCGTTGACCTGATGGAGAGCATCGCTCTGCAGGAGTCGGCCCTGAGCCACATCCTCTGCGCCGAGACCCAGAAGATGAAAGCCGCCCTCAGCATGGAGGAGCTGGACCTGTGCAAGCTGCTGGAAGTCAACGACTCCGCCACCAACATGGTCCACGCCGTGGCGAACCTTGAGCTGGTTCTGAAAGAGAAGCTGGAATTCATCGCCAACAACCTCTACTACCCCTCGACGGGGAACAGCACCACCACCGAGAGCTGATGTCAAAATGCGACTGCCCGCCCGCAATGGGTGGGCAGTTTTTGCTTTCCGGGGCGGGGCTGCCTAAAAATATGTATAAAAGTCGGAAAAGTGTTTTGTTGGAATTGCTGAATATCGAAATCTGTGCTATACTATATAATGTTTATCCAAAGAGAAAGGGGAACCTGACCTTGCTGCACTACGATGCGATCCTGTTTGACGTGGACGGTACGCTCATCGATTCCGCCCCCGGCATTCTCAATACACTGGAAGAAGTTTTCCGCTCCATGGGCGTTGACGTCGCCCGGAGCGACCTTGGCCGCTACATCGGCCCGCCCCTCCGCAAGAGCTTCGGCGAGCATTTCTCCGACCCCGCAAAAATCGAGGAGGCTACCGAGCGCTACCGCGTGAGCTATGCTGCCAAGGGCCGCCACGAGGGCGATGTCTACCCCGGCGTGGTGGAGATGCTGGGCCGTCTCAAGGCTGCGGGCCTGACCCTCTGCACGGCCACCTGCAAGCCCACCGACGTGGTGAGGCCCATCCTCGAGGAGAAGGGCCTTGCGCCCTACTTCTCCTTCGTGGGCGGCGCGTCCATGGATGAGAGCCGCGACAACAAGACCGACGTCATCCGCCACGTCCTCGCCCAGCCCGTCATGCAGGGCAGGCGGGTGCTGATGGTGGGCGACCGCCGGGACGATATGCAGGGCGCTGTGAACTGTGGTCTGGACGCCGCCGCCGCGCTCTACGGCTACGGCGGCAGGGAAGAGGTCGCCCCCTTTGCGCCGGTCTTTATGGCCGCTGACTGCAAAGAGCTGACGGACTGGGTCCTCCGCCCGGCGGACGAGCCTTCCCATTCCGGAAACGAGAGGGACTGAAGCTATGAGTCGAAAAAGAGAACAACAAAACGAAACCATGACGCCCATGCAGCATCGGGCCGTTCTGGTCTGCATCCTCTGCGTGCTGGCGGTGCTGCTGACCTTCGGCATCACCACCACCCTCCTCAAAAAGGGCGGCGGGGAGCCTGCCCCCTCCGTCCCGGAGTCCGTGGCAGACCCCACCCCCGGCGAGGACCTGTCGGGCCACTACCAGATCGACAATGCCTCCACCGCCCTGCTGACGGAGACCGCCGACGCCGGCACGGACTATCTGAACGACACCCTTTTTCTGGGCGATTCCAACACCGTCCGCCTCTATAACAACGGCCTCATCTCCCTGCAGCAGTTCTGCGCCAAAGAGGGCATCGGCACCCAGGTCGCGCTCAACGAGGGCATCGTTACCTTTAAGAAGGATTCCAACCATTACACCATCCCTCAGGCGGTGGCCATGATGAAGCCCCGCCGTGTGGTCATGACCTTCGGCACCAACGACACCGGGATGGAAGTCCCGGACTTCATCGCCCACTACACGGCCCTCATCCAGGCCATCCAGCAGAGCTACCCCTACACCGACATCATCGTCAACACGGTGCCGCCGGTCCCGGCTGACCACTCCAACTACCCCCACATGGACCAGGCCAAGATCGACGACTTCAACATGGCCCTTCTGGATCTGTGCGAGCAGCTGGGCGTCCGTTTCCTCAACTCCGCCGAGGCCCTCAAGGGCAGCGACGGCTACGGCATCGCGGACTACTACACCAGCGGCGACATCCACCTCAAGAGCGCCGGCCTCAAGGCAGTGCTGAACTATCTTCGCACCCACGCCCTGCAGACCGAGGACCGCCGCCCCGACACCAACAACATTCCCACCCGCACCATGGAGTATGTCTCCAACCCCAGCTCCGCCGTGGCCGCTCCCAGCTCGGAGGCTGTCAGCTCCAGCGAGAGTCAGGCCGAGAGCGCCAGCAGCTCGGAGAGCTCTTCGAGCGAGAGCACCAGCGAGGACAAAAAGTTCGAGGCCCGCTACCGTGTGGACAAGAACGGCGGCGGCACTCTGAGCGTCGGCAATGACACCGGCAACAGCTCTGTGACCTACACCGTCACCGACCCCGATAAATCCATCACCGTGACCGCTGTCCCGGCGGAGGGCCATGTCTTCGTCAAGTGGAGCGACGGCCTCACCAGCAAGACCCGCACCGACACCGACTTCAAGCAGAATCTGGACGTCACGGCAGTCTTCGGCACGGCCTCCGTCCACATCACCAGCGAGGGGAAGGGCGCTGTGGGCAGCTCTTACACCTTTAAGGCTGCCTTGAGCGGCAAGTACGCCAAGACCGAGAACCTGCGCTGGTACGCCAACGGTCAGGAGGTCACGCAGGCCGCCGGAAAGTCCAGCATCACTGTGGTGGTGGACAGCTCCATGGCCAACGCTTCTTATAAGATCCACGCCGTCGTCACCTACAACGACTGCAAGGTGAGCAGCAACACCCTGACCATCACCATCGGCAGCGGTGTGACCAGCGAGTCCGGCTCCACCAGCAGTTCGTCCTCGTCCCATGCCGGTTCTTCCGGCAGTACATCCTCTTCGTCTTCCTCTGCAAGTTCGGGCAGCTCTTCCCACAGCACCAGCAGTTCGTCGTCTGGCAGCTCCAAGGCAGAGCCGGGGTCCGAAAGCAAGGCCGAGTCTAAGGCTGAGTCTAAGGCAGAATCCAAGACTGAAAGTGAAGCTGAGCCCAAGGCAGAGTCCAAGGTCGAGAGCAAATCCGAAGCCTCCGCCAGCAAGGAAGCCGAAGGCAAGGCAGAATGACGCCCCGCACCTTCCTCTGCGAAGCCGCATAGGCTGAGCCGAGAGGAGGCGAGCGGATGTTCCGTGAAGAAATGCGAGTCCTCGGCCTGCCCGGCGCAGAAGATGTGACCGACGGCAGCGTGGACTACTACGACATGGATTGGGAAAACGTCGAGAACGGCGTGACGGAGGAGCAGATGGCAAAGTGCATCGCAAAAGAGTGCGCCTGCACGCCGCGCTGTAAGTGCAGCGGAAATCTGCCGGACCAGTCCGACGACGAAGCCTATGAAATGACGTTGGAATGATAAAAATACGAGAAGCCAGCTCTGCCGGGCGGGGCTGGCTTCTCGCTGTTCTCAAACCGCGCCGCAGCCGCGCCCGCTCAAGGCGGCTCGAAAAATGATAGAGAAGGGAAAGAAACATGGCAAAATATTATTGCATCCTCTTCGATGCAGACAATACGCTTCTGGACTTTGACGCCGCCGAGAACAAGGCGCTGGCTGAGACGCTGGTGGAATACGGCATCGAGCCGGACGCCGGGACGGTGCAGACCTACCGGGACATCAACTCGGAGCTCTGGCGTCAGCTGGAAAAGGGCCAGATACGCCGCGACAAGCTGATGGGGGAGCGCTTCACCCGCTTCCTCAAGGCCATCAACGCAGCCGGTGACGGCGTGGAGATGAACCGCTGCTACCTCGACCACCTGTCCTCCCACCCCGACCTGATGACCCCCAATGTGCTGGACGTCCTCGGGGAGCTTTCCGAGGTGGCGACGCTGGCCGTCGTGACCAACGGCTTCGAGAAGGTGCAGAGCCGCCGGGTGGCAGAATCCGGCATCGGGGCCTACCTTGAGGACGTCTTCGTCTCCGAGAAGCTGGACAGCGAGAAGCCCAGCCGCCGCATCTTCGACTCCGCCCTCCGCGCTCTGGGCGTGGAGAACCGGGAGCACGTCCTGGTGGTGGGCGACAGCCTCACCAGCGACATTCAGGGCGGCGTGAACGCGGGCCTCGACACCTGCTGGTTCAACCCCGGCCACGCCGAGAACCCGGGCAAGGTGAGCCCCACCTACGAGATCGCCTCGCTGGAAGAGCTCTACCCGCTGGTGATGGAGCCGGAAGAGCTGGCGAACCTCGGCCTCAAGCACCGCCGTCATCAGCTGTAACGGCGGGAATGTCCCTATCCACCCTACTGGAAAAGAACACGGAAGAACGATATGCTGATTCATTTGGAAAAACTCGGAAAGAGCTTTGGCGAGAAAGTCGTCCTGCACGACGTGAGCGCCAGCGTGGAAAAAGAAGACCGCATCGGCATCGTGGGCCAGAACGGCGCAGGCAAGACGACCCTGCTCAAAATTCTGACCGGCGTCTACACCGACTATGACGGCGAGTTCAGCGTGACCCACGGCGTGACGCTGGGCTATCTGGAGCAGAACGCAAAGCTCGATGTCACGCTGGATATTTACGGGGAGATGCGCTCTTCCTTCGCCCCTGTGCTGGACGCCATGGCCCAGATGCAGATTTTGGAAAAGAAGATGGCGGCCTCTCCCGACGATGCCGCCCTTCTCGAAACGCACGACGAACTGCAGAACATCATCGACGCCGCCGACGGCTACAACATGGACGTCAACATCAAGAAGGTGCTGTCCGGCATGGGCTTTGCGCAGGATACCTGGAGCAAGAATGTGGGCGTCCTCTCCGGCGGTGAGCTGACCCGTCTCCGTCTGGCCAAGCTCCTCCTCGAGAAGCCGGACGTCCTCATTCTGGACGAGCCCACCAACCATCTGGACTTCGCCACCATGGAGTGGCTGGAAAACTACCTCAAGGGCTACTCCGGTGCCGTTCTGGTGGTCAGCCACGACCGCTATTTCCTCGACAACGTCTGTACCAAAATCTGGGAAGTCTCGTTCCAGACCATGACCACCTATAAGGGCAACTTCTCGGCCTATCTGCCCCAGAAGGAAGCCGCCGACGCTCTGCGCCAGAAGCAGCACGACGCCGACGTGGCGCTGGCCGAAAAATTACAGGACTACATCGACCGCAACCTCGTCCGCGCCTCCACCACCAAGATGGCCCAGAGCCGCCGCAGGCAGCTGGAAAAGCTGGAGATCACCGAGGCCCCTCAGGACGAGACCAACCAGCTCAAGTTCCGCTTCGAATACGACGTGGAGCCGTGGAATGAGCTGGTGCTGCTCAAGAACCTGACCATCAAGATCGGCGGCCGCACCCTGCTGGAGCCCTTCACCTATACGGTCTGCCGCGGCCAGCGGCTCATCATCGCCGGCCCCAACGGCGCAGGCAAATCCACCCTGATGCAGGTGCTGGACGGCAAGCGCCGCCCCTCCGGCGGCATGGTGCGCCTTGGCACCGGCGCACGGCCCAGCATCTTCGCCCAGCAGCAGAACCGCATCGGCGCGGGCCGCGTCATCGACGTCATCTGGAACAAGTACCCCCGGATGACCGAGCTGGAAGTCCGCAGCCATCTGGCAAAGCTGGGCTTCCGGGGCGAGACAGTCTTCAAGCCCTGCGAGGCCCTGTCCGGCGGCGAGCTGGCCCGGCTGCGCTTTGCAGAGATCGTGCTGGAACGCCCGAACCTGCTGTTCCTGGACGAGCCTACCAACCATCTGGACATCTACACCCGCGAGAACCTGACCGAGGCGCTGATGGCCTACACTGGCACGCTGCTCCTCGTCACCCATGACCGCCACCTGATGAACAGTCTGGCCTGCCCCATCCTCTACCTCGAGGACGGCAAGGCGGTCATCTACCCCAGCTATGACGCCCTGATGGGCCGCGCCGCTCCCGCCCCCGTGGCCGAGAAGAGCAGCGAACCCGCCAAGGCGGGCTACGGCAAAGAGCAGCGCCGCCGCCGGGCCGAGCTGCGCGCCAAGATCAAAGCCTGCGAGGACGAGATGGAAGCCTGCGGCGCCCGCGAGGTGGAGCTGGAAAACGAGATAAACTCGCCGGAAGTCTACAACGACCCCCAGCTTTTGCGGGAAAAGAGCGACGAGCTCAGCGACCTGCGCTTCCATCAGGACGAGCTTTTTGCCGCATGGGAAGCCGCTGTGGAAGAGCAGGAGCAGTACGAGCAGACCGCCGGCGGCGAAGAATGACCGATGCAGCAAAGGGGGAGAGCCGATGGCAAACCGAAACCATGACCCGAAGAAAACACACGAGATCGCCCTTTCCGGCCTGCTGTTCGCGCTGGCGATGGCGCTTTCCTTCATCGAAGGCACACTGGTCATCCCGGGCCTTGCGCCGGGCATGAAGCTGGGCCTTGCGAACATCGTGGTGATGTATGCACTGTTCTTCATGGGGGCGCGGCAGGCGCTCTATCTCGACCTGCTCAAGGCGCTGTTCGTCTTCCTCGTCTCCGGCTGGACGGCAGGCTTCCTCTCGCTCTGCGGCGGACTGCTGTCCCTGCTGGTGATGTGGGTGCTCTACTATAAGCTCCCGTTCCGGCCCACATGGTTCATCCTGTCGGTCTGCGGCGCACTGTCCCACAACATCGGCCAGCTGCTTGGCGCGGGGCTCATCCTGTCCTCGGCCATGTCGCTGTACTATGCGCCGGTGATGCTGGTGCTGGGCCTTGTCATGGGCGCCCTCACGTCCCTGACCCTCCGGGCCATCCTGCCCGCACTGGGCAGACTGGGCTACAACACCCGGGAAAAGCGCTGAACAGTTGCATCTGCAAACATTTTTCGCTATAATAAAATGATAGATTTGATATGACCCTACAAAAAAGCCGCCCTTATGGATGACTCGCATCCGAGGGACGGCTGGGAGGTTTTGTACTATGTCTGAAAAAGTTACGGTCAAGGTGGAGCGGAGCGTCCTCCACCTTCCGGCCATCGCCCTGCGCGGGCTGGTGGTCTTCCCCAACAATCTGCTCCACTTCGAGGTGGGCCGCGAGAAGAGCATCGCCGCCGTGGAGTGGGCCGTCAGCAACAACTCTGACGTCTTCCTCGTGGCACAGAAAGAGATGAAGGTCGAGGACCCCAAGGCCGCCGACCTCTATACTTACGGCGTCGTGGCCGAGGTCAAGCAGGTGATGCGGGTGTCGGACGACCTCGTCCGCATCCTGGTCGAAGGCAAATACCGCGCCAGACTCTCCGAGATGGAGGACGACGGCAGCTTCCTGCTGTCCACCGTCCGCCCGGCCCCGGTCAAGATGGCGAAGCCCGAGGAGCTGCCGGAGGCGGACGTCCTCGTCCGCAACGTCAAAAAGAGCTTTGACGACCTGCTGGCTCTGAACCCCCACATCGGCAAGGACGTGGTGTTTTCCATCACCACCAGCACCGACGCCGCCTTCCTGTCCGAGTACATCCCGGCCAACCTCCTGTTCCGCTTCGAGGATAAGCAGGCCATTCTGGACGAAGGCACCCTGATGGGCCGTCTGCATCTGCTCATCGAGAAGATGCACCGGGAGCGCCGGATGCTCGAGATCGATAAGGAGATCGCCCAGAAGGTAGACGAGGCGATGGACAAGAACCAGCGCGACTACTACCTCCACGAGCAGCTCCACATGATCAGCGAGGAGCTGGGCGAGGACGACGATACCACCGCCGAGGCCGAGGAGTACCGCCGGAAGATCACGGCCCTCCATCTGGACGAGGACCGGGAAAAGAAGCTTCTCAAAGAGGTGGACCGCCTCTCCAAGATGCAGAGCAGCAATCAGGAAGGCACGGTCATCCGCACCTATCTGGACACCTGCCTCGACCTGCCCTGGAACACCTTCACCGAGGACGATCTGGACATCGCCAAGGCCCAGCGGGTGCTGGACCGGGACCATTACGGCCTGAAGAAGGTCAAGGACCGCATCCTCGAGGTGCTGGCCGTCCGCAAACTGGCCCCCGACGTGAAGGGCCAGATCATCTGCCTCGTCGGCCCTCCGGGTGTCGGCAAGACCAGCATCGCCCGCTCCATCGCCGAGAGCCTGAACCGCAGGTATGTCCGCATCAGCCTCGGCGGCGTGCGGGATGAGGCCGAGATCCGCGGCCACCGCCGCACCTACATCGGCGCGATGCCCGGCAAGATCATCAACGCCATGATCTCTGCCAAGAGCTCGAACCCCCTGATGCTTCTGGACGAGATCGACAAGCTGGCAGGCGACTTCCGGGGCGACCCGGCGGCCGCTCTGCTGGAAGCCCTCGACCCCGAGCAGAACAGCACCTTCAACGACCATTTCATCGATATGCCGTTTGATTTGAGTCATGTGCTCTTCATCACCACGGCCAACGACCTCAGCGCCATCCCCGGCCCGCTGCGCGACCGCATGGACGTCATCGAGCTGCCCAGCTACACCCGGGTGGAAAAGTACAACATCGCCCGGAAGCATCTGGTCCCCAAGCAGCTGGATGCCTGCGGCCTGACCGGCAAGGTCACCTTCTCCCAGAGCGCCCTCTACGGCATCATCGACGGCTACACCCGCGAGGCCGGCGTCCGCAATCTGGAGCGCACCATCACCAGCGTCCTGCGCAAGTGCGCCCGGAAAATTGCTTCCGGCGAGGCGGAGAATGTCTCCGTCACCGGCACCAGCCTCGAAAAGCTGCTGGGACCCCGCATGGTCAAGCCCGAGTTCCTCAACCGCACCAACGCCATCGGCATCGCCAACGGTCTGGCCTGGACCAGCATCGGCGGCGAGACCCTGCCCATCGAGGTGCAGGTCATCGACAACGGCAGCGGCAAAATCACCGTCACCGGTTCTCTGGGCGACGTGATGAAGGAGAGCGCCCAGCTGGCCATCACCTATGCCCGCGTCCATGCCGCCGAGTACGGCATCGACTCCGAGCGCCTCAAGAAGTGCGACCTGCACATCCACGCCCCGGAGGGCGCAGTCCCCAAAGACGGCCCCTCTGCCGGCGTCACCCTGACCACGGCCCTCATCTCCTGCCTGTCCGGCATCCCGGTGCGGGGCGATGTGGCCATGACCGGCGAGATCACCCTCCACGGCAATGTGCTTCCCATCGGCGGCCTCCGCGAGAAGAGCATGGCCGCTTACCGCGAGGGGATGAAAACCGTCCTCATCCCGAAGGACAACCTGTCCGATCTGTACGAGGTGGACGACGAGGTCAAGAAGAACATCGAGTTCCTGCCCATGTCCAACCTGTCGCAGGTCCTCGCCGCAGCCCTCCTCAAGCCCAAGACGGTGTCTGCGGGCCACCCCCGCACCAGGAAGGTAAAGCCCGCTGAGGCTGCGGCCCTGCCGCAGACAGCTGAAAAGCCGCAGCCGGGCGCGGTCTGCTGAGACGAAAGGAGCGAAGCTATGAACTATAACAAAGCGGATTTCATTGCAAGCTACGGCATTTCCAGCCAGCTGCCCGAGAGCGACCGCCCGGAGCTGAGCTTCTCCGGCCGCTCCAACGTGGGCAAATCCAGCCTCATCAATAAGCTCTGCAACCGCAAGAATCTCGCCCGCGTGTCCAGCACGCCGGGCAAGACGGCTACCATCAACTTCTACGCGGTGGATGACTGCTACTTCGTGGACCTGCCCGGCTACGGCTATGCCAAGGTGAGCAACGCCGACCGTGAGCGCTGGGACGACCTCATCAACAGCTACTTCGAGGCTCAGCGCCACCACACCCTGCTGGTCCAGCTCATCGACTGCCGTCACGCCCCCAGCGCCGACGACATCCAGATGCTGCACTACCTCCACTACCACAACATCCCCTTCGTCGTGGCCCTGACCAAGGCCGACAAGCTCAAGAAGAGCCAGCTGGCCCAGACGCAGGAGGAGTTCGAAAAGCTCTGCCTGCCCTACGGCTGCCAGAAAGTGGTGCTGACCAGCGGCGAGAGCGGCTGCGGCATCCCGGAGCTGCAGGCTGTGCTGAACGCAGCCGTCGCCGCCGAGTACGAGGCAAACGCAGAGGACGCGGAGTAACGCAATGGCTTACAACGAATTTGCTTATTTTTACGATGAGTTCAACGGCGAGGCCGACTACGAGGCCCTGTATGCCCACATCAAAAAAGAGCTGGAAGCCCACGGCATCCATGACGGCATCCTCGCAGACCTGGGCTGCGGGACAGGCGAGCTGACCCTGATGCTCACGCAGGCGGGCTACGATATGATCGGCATCGACCAGTCGGAGGAGATGCTCTGCGTCGTCCGGGACAAGGCTGAGCAGCTGGGCCTTTCCGGCGGCCTGCTTCTTTTGCGGCAGGACCTGCTCAAGCTCGACCTCTACGGCACCATTCGGGGTGCGGTGTCCACCTTCGACACCTTCAACCACATCCCGGATCTGGACAAAGCCATCGCCAACGCCGGTTTCTTTATGGAGAAAGGCGGTGTGCTCCTGTTCGATATGAACACGCCCTATAAGCACCAGAACGTGCTGGGCGAAAACGTCTTTACGTTTGAAGAAGAGGACGCCTCCTGCGTCTGGCGCAACCATTACAGCGCCGCCGACCGCCGGGTGGAGATCAGCGTGGACATCGACTACCGTGAGACGGGGGAGCACTTCCACGAGCAGTTCTGTGAGTACACCTACGACCTCGACACCATCCGCGCCGCTCTGGAAAAGCATGGTTTTGCGCTGGAAAGTGTCTGCGACGGCGAGAGCTTTGGCCCTCTGACCGACGAGAGCGAGCGCTATTTCTTCTGCGCAGTCAAACAGTATACCCAACTGGAGGAACAATAATATGTCGAATCTTATCCGCGGAATTTCTGAAAACGGCGGTGTCGTGTTCTGCGGCGTGGACTCCACTGAGATCGTCCGCACGGCAGAAAAGCTGCATACCACCAGCGCCACCTGCAGCGCAGCCCTTGGCCGTCTGCTCACCGGTGTCTCCCTGATGGGCGCGATGCTCAAGGATGATGGCGATTCCATCACTCTGCGCGTGTCCGGCGGTGGCCCGGCCGGCGTCGTCATCGCCTGCACCGACGCACACGGCAACGTCAAAGGCTGCATCGACCACCCGCTGGTCGAGCTTCCCGCAAAGGAGAACGGCCATCTGGACGTGGGCGGCGCAGTCGGCAAAGACGGCGTTCTGACCGTCATCCGGGACAACAAGCTCCAGAAGGAGCCGACGGTGGGTCAGGTGCCGCTGGTGTCCGGTGAGATCGCCGAGGACATCACCAGCTACTACGCCTACAGCGAGCAGATCCCCACCGTATGTGCGCTGGGCGTTCTGGTGGACAAGGACCTGTCCATCGCCTGCGCCGGCGGCTATCTGCTGCAGCTCCTGCCGGGCGCGACCGATGCCGAGATCACCCGTCTGGAGCAGAACATCGCCGCCATGCCTTCCGTCACCGAGATGCTCCGGGCAGGGAAGACCCCGCAGGATATGATGGAGCTGGCAATGGCAGGCTTCGACCCGCAGGTCCTCGATACCCGCGAGGTGAAGTATCAGTGCGACTGCAGCAAGGAGCGCACGAAGGATATGCTCCTCAGCCTTGGCCGCAAAGAGCTGGTAAAGCTCCGGGACGAAGACCCGAAGTGTGAGGTGGTCTGCCACTTCTGTCACACGAAGTATGAGTTCGACCTGAACGAGCTTCTGGCCGAGACGACCCCGGAAGAGAAGTAACAAAAATCCATAATCGTAGAACGCCGCATGGCCGGAGCAGAGGTGCTCGGGGCTGTGCGGCGTTTTCATTTGCAGATGTCGGCGGTGATGGTGTAGACGACCCGGTAGTGGAGGGTGTTTTCTTCGACAGAGACGTCCTCTTTGCGGGCCAGAAGCTCAAAATCAGGCCAATTTTGCTGTAAAGCTTGTTTACTTTGCAGCCTTGCAAGGGCCAGAGCCTGCTCTTCGGTCCGCTCCAAATCGGTGGAGACTTTATAATAATATGTCGTTTCTTCGATAAAAACAGGAATGGGAAGCCCGAAGGCTTCTGGCTGGTAGTGTCGGACGACGGCTTCGGCCTCTGCCTTGCCTGGAACAGGATGCAGGGAGGGCAGAGCGATAGCATGACCGTCCCAGAACAGCGTCCGATGCACGGCCTGCTGCCCTGTGAGCTGTTCGATGGGCAGCAGGAGGGCAGTATCCTGCTCGTTTTCCCACTCGAACTGCGCCCGGACGCTGCCCGCCGCAGGCTGAAAGATGAGCGTTCCGTCCCGTTCGGCGCGGGCTGTCCCGATGAGGCCCTGACCGGCTTCTACGGCCTGGCCGGGGACGACGAGCATTGTCCCGCTGACGAGGTTGGTGCGAACGACCGTGCCGGACACCCTGGCCCGGAGGCCGTGGAGCGTCCCGGCAGCGATGTCCGGCACCGGTTTCGCCGCAGCCGCTTCCGCCACCAGCTTTCCCTTCATAAAGTTGAGGCTGGCCCAGGAAAACTCACCGCTCTGGAGCAGGGCGTATTCTCCGGCGGCGAGCTTTTCCTGTGTGACGGCATTTCCCGGGAAAAGCCCTGCCTCCCACAGGACGACGGCGGCCCGCGCCTGCTGGCCGGGCGTCAGGCCCACCGGTTCGACGAACCAGACAAAGCCCTGCAGCCAGAGCAGCAGAGGGAGAAAGACAAGGCATCCGGCCCAGAGCCCCCGCCGCCGGAGAAGGGGACGGATGCAAAAGAAAAGACCCCGCCGTTTTTGGATGCGCAGCCGCACCCGCCGTCTGCGGGCCAGAGCGGCCAGTTTACGATAATGCCATGCGGCGCACCGGGCCGAGAACCCGCCGGGCCGGGGAACGATGTCGGAGAGGTGCAGCCCGCCTGCGGCCGCAGCAGTCAGCAGACCTTCGGCATCGCCGTTCTGCGCCGCAAAGGTGACGCCTGCCCAGAGCTGAGTCCATTCCATGGTAGAAAGCTCCTATTCCTTTGAAAAATCGGTCCGCAGAATCTGCCCCCGCAGAGTGAGCCTCCGGGCGGAGAGTGTCTCTATCTTCAAATCGTCGCCGTAGACCGTCAGAGTGCCGCACCCCAGCTCGAGACAGAGCTTGCCTTCTTCGTAGGAGCGGATGCGCCGGAACTGCTCGATCTCCATCCTTCTGCCGCTCAGGTAGACCGAAGCCCGTCCGTAGAAGTCCCCGGGCGGCTGACGGAACATCCGCCGGAACCAGCCGCGCAGGGAATGCGTTTGCTTTCGTTTTCTTCCCACGCTGCTCCCTCCCGCCATGCAAACCGCTGCCAATTACCACATATATATGGAAATGGAGGGTGCGCGTATGATTCAGAAAGAGAAAATCCGGAGCACGGGGTATTTTTTGATGGCGCTGGCCGCGGGTCTGCTGCCGTTTGCCGCGCCGGATGCCTGTGCGCAGGCCCTGCGGGAGGGGCTGGCGCTCTGCGGCGGTCCGCTGCTGCTCTCGCTGTTCCCGTTCCTCATCGTGTCCACGCTGCTCATCCAATGCCCGGCGGCGGATGTGCTGGGGTTGCCCTTCTGCCCGGCTGCAAGGCTCATCGGGGTCCGCGCTCCGGCGGCTGGGCGGGTGCTGCTCATCGGCTCTCTGGGCGGCTTTGCCCCCGCAGCAAGTGCCGCCGCCGGGGCCGTCTGCTCCGGGCAGCTCACCGCGCGGGAGGCCGATGCGCTCCTCCCGGCCTGTGTCTGTTCCGGCCCGTCCTTTGTGATACTGGCTGTCGGGCAGTCCATGCTGGGCAGTGCAGAGCTGGGCGTCCTGCTGTTCCTTGCACAGGTGGCGGCGGGCTATCTGTCCGCCGCGCTTCTGGCGCGGCTGGGAGGGACGCTTGGGTCAAGGACGCACCCCGCTGTCCCGACCGCTTCGCAGCCTCTCCGGCTGGACGGCATCATCGCGCAGGCGTCCCAGACCTACCTCAAGCTCTGCGGCTTCGTCCTGTTTTTCCGGATGCTGGCCGCAGGAGCGGGGGAAGTGCTGCCCTCGGGTGCAGGCGTTTTCTGTGCGATGCTTTTGGAGGTCTGCTCCGGCTGTGACCTGGCTGCAAAAAGCGGCCGGTTCGCCAGTATGCTGTGCTGCGCGGCGCTGAGCGTGCAGGGGCTTTCTGTTCTGATGCAGGTGCGGACCATCTGCCCGCCCGAAATGACCCTTCGCCCGCTCTACCGCGCCCGGCTGCTCCATCTGCCGCTTTCGCTGCTGGTATTCTATCTTCTCCTTCCTCAGCGGGCGCAGGAGACGTTCAGCACCCTGTGCGGCCGCGTGACCATGATGCGCCGCCTCCCGCCCGACTGTGCGCTGCTGGTGTTTCTCGGCTGCTGCTTTGTGGTCTGTGAGCTGAGCCGCGTCCTTGCAAAGGAGCCGGATCAAACACAGAGGGATAAAGTTGCGAATCAATCTTGACAGCTCCCGGCTTTTATGGTAAAATATCACACGTTGCAGAGATCGCAATGTGCTACTGTGGCTCAGCCGGTAGAGCAGCTCACTCGTAATGAGCAGGTCGTCCGTTCGAATCGGATCAGTAGCTCCAAAGTAAAATCCCCGAAAAGTGGCTTCGCGCCTGGCTTTTCGGGGATTTTTGTTTGTGCGGAGAAATGCCTTTTGAGGGGAATGTGGGCGGTAATTGCCTCTGTTTCCGGGAAAGTTTTTTGAAATGCAAGTCAAGATGCAAGTCAAAAAGGGAACAGAGGGCGTAAAAATAAGCGGCTCACCCTTGCGGGGGTCATCGCACACTTGGACATTGCGATTATACCTCTTTGAAAAGGCTGATAGAGCAGGTTTCGAGTGCTCTGCCAAACCGCCATATGCGGTTGAAAAATTTTGTGCAATTTTCATAGTTTTCTTCGCGCTGTTTTGGTGGTACAATAGAAGCAGAATCTAGTGACATTCAGGAGGAGCCGCATGGCAGAAAAGAGCATTGAATTAGACAGCGTAGAGATCGCAGCCGCCGTATTCGGGAACTGTGACCGGAACATCCGTATGCTGGAGAAAGAATTTTCGGTGACGGCGGTGTGCCGCGGTACGATGCTGCGCATTTCGGGCGAACCGGCCAATGTTGCAGCTGCGGCCCGTGCTGTGGAGGGGATGCTTCTCCTTATCGAGAACCATACGCCGCTGGAAGACCAGACGGTGCGCTACTGCCTGAGCCTTGCGCATGACGGCGAGGAAAAGCGCGTCCGGGAGCTGACCGAAGACTTCGTGACGGTGACGGTCAAAGGCCGACCCATCCGTCCCAAGACCCTGGGTCAGAAAGAGTACCTCAACTCCATCCGGAACAACGCCATCACCTTTGGCGTCGGCCCGGCGGGTACCGGCAAGACCTACCTTGCTGTGGCAATGGCTGTCAAGGCGTTCAAGTCCAAAGATGTCTCCCGCATCGTGCTGACCCGCCCGGCGGTGGAGGCAGGCGAGAAGCTGGGCTTTCTGCCGGGTGACCTGCAGCAAAAGGTAGACCCCTATCTGCGGCCTCTGTACGACGGCTTGTTCGATATGCTGGGCGCAGAGACCTATGAGCGTCTGGTGGAAAAGCAGATCATCGAGGTCGCACCGCTGGCCTATATGCGCGGCCGGACGCTGGACGATTCCTTCATCATCCTCGACGAAGCACAGAACACCACCCCGGAGCAGATGAAGATGTTCCTCACCCGCATGGGCGTCGGCTCTAAAGTGGTCGTTACCGGCGACGTCACTCAGATCGACCTGCCCGACCGCACCCGCAGCGGCCTTGTGGATGCACTTCAGGTGCTCAAAGGCGTGAACGGCATCGCGCAGTGCTACTTCACCGAAAAAGACGTGGTGCGTCACCGTCTGGTGCAGGAGATCATCAAAGCCTACGAGGCCGCTGCCCACCCGGCTAAACACTGAAAAAACAACCCCGGCGGCATACCACAGAAACCGGGGCATTCGTTCAATAGAACGTAGAAACGAAAGGAGCGGACGATTTATGTCCAATAAAGTTTTGATCACCAACTCGCAGAAAGCGATCAAGGTTCCCTCGGGCCTTCGCATCCTCATCCGCCGCGCCTGCAACGCTGTGCTGGAATATGAGCATTTTGACGACCCGGCGGAGATCAGCGTGACCTTCGTGGACAACGCAGCCATTGCTGAGCTGAACAACCAGTACCGCAACAAGCCGATGCCCACGGATGTGCTGAGCTTTCCTCTGGGTGAGAACGGCGTCTATGACGTGGACGAGAACAACGGCTGCAAGATGCTGGGCGACATCGTCATCAGCATGGAACGCGCACAGGAGCAGGCGACTCTCTACGGCCATCCGCTGCAGAGAGAGGTCGCTTTCCTGACGGTCCACTCCATGCTCCATCTGCTGGGCTATGACCACGAGAACGGCGGTCTGGAAGCCATGCGGATGCGTGAGAAGGAAGAAGCTGTCCTCATCCAGCTGGGTCTGCCCCGCACGGTGAGCTACACGGAATAAAAAGACAGGAGTTCTATTTTGAAAAACGAAACACCGATCCAGGGCCATTATGATACATCCTCTGTGTTCGTGGCGGTCATTGGCCGCCCGAACGTGGGCAAATCCAGCCTGACGAATCTGCTGGTGGGGGAGAAGGTGGCTATCGTCACCTCCAAGCCCCAGACCACCCGTACCCGTATTACTGGCGTCATCACCCGGGGGCCTTTGCAGTACGTTCTGCTGGACACTCCCGGCGTGCATAAGCCCCACAATAAGCTGGGCAAACGGATGGACAAGACGGCCAGCGACTCCATTGCTGACGTCGATGTGTCCATGATGCTGTTCGAGCCCTACGGCGCGCTGAATGAATCGGAGATGGTTCTGGTCGAGGCTCTGAAAAAGGGCGGCCCGGCCATCGCGGTCATCAACAAGACCGACCTCGTCAAAGACCCGGTGGACCTCGAGGCCCGCAAGGCGGAGCTGAAGGCCCTGGGCGTCTTTGATGATGTCTATACCGTCAGTGTCCGCGATAATGACCACTGCGAGGAACTGTTCGATGCCCTGAGCCGCTATGCCGTGGAAGGCCCGCATTATTTTGACGATGATGCCTACACCGATATGCCTGAGAAGGAGCTTGTAGCGGAAGTTATTCGCGAAAAGGCTCTGCTCTATATGCGGGACGAGATCCCGCACGGCATTGCGGTCGTGGTCGAGCGCTTCAAGGAGCGCCCCGGCACCGACCTCGTGGACATCGACGTGAACATCTACTGTGAGCGGGAGAGCCACAAGGGCATGGTCATCGGCAAGGGCGGCGCGATGCTGAAGAAGATCGCCAGTGCAGCCCGCACCGACTGCGAGGAATTCCTCGGCTGCCGCGTCAACTTACAGTGCTGGGTGAAGGTCAAAGCCGACTGGCGCGATAACGAGTTCATGCTCAACAATTTCGGCTTCAAGCAGCAGCCCAACCGCTGAGCCTCATAACAGGACAGATTTCCCGGGGATAGCGCAGTACCATAGAGGTGACACTATACCTTAAAGAAGGGAGCGTTGTCCGATGGATGTGGAACTCAGCTGGCAGACGTTTGCCTGCACCGGTGATATTCTGTGTTATCTGGACTACAGGCGGCAGCTCGCTCAGCAGCGGCTCACCGCCCCGGCAGGAGAAAAAACAGATGGATACCATTGTGACCCCGGGCCTTGTCCTGAAAGAGACCCGGTATAAAGAATCAGACCGGATCATCACGCTTCTGACGCCGGGGCTGGGAGTCATCTCGGCCTCTGCGCAGAGCAGCCTGCGGCTGAAAAGCAAACTGTTCAGCGCCTGCGGGCTTTTTTGTTACTCGGAGTTCGTGCTTGTCCCCGGACGGAATATGTATACAGTGCGAGAGGCGGATGTCAAAAACGTCTTCCACGGCATCTCGTCTTCCATCGAAGGGATGAGCCTTGCCATGTATATGGCGGAAATGGCCTCGGCGCTTTCGCCCACAGGAGACGAAGCCGCAAAAGAATTGAGGCTTCTCCTGAATTGCTTTTACATGATAAGCGAGAAAAAGGCCGACCTCCGGGTCATCAAGGCCGTATTTGAGCTGCGCACCATGAGTGAGTGCGGTTTTCTGCCGCAGCTGGTCTACTGCCGCGACTGCGGCACTTACGACGGCCCGGCCTTTTATCTCGACCCGGCGGAGGGCTGTCTGCTCTGCGAATCCTGCGCCCAAAAGGCGGGGAAGAAGTGCAATCTGGACGCCGGGGCGCTGTTTGCGCTGCGGCATATCTGTCTGGTAGAAGATAAAAAGATATTCGGCTTCCGTATTTCCGTCGGCAGTCTGGCGAAACTCTCTGCAGCAGCAGAGCAGTATGCGCTGACCCATCTGGACAAGCCGTTGAAAAGCTACGCCTTTTTGAGATCCGTCCTGCCATAACCATTTGAAATCGATTTGATATAAGGAATTACTATGGAAACAAGTTATTTGAAAACGCTGGAACTGGACAAGATCATTGCCCGGGCGGCGGAGGGCTGTGTGTGCAAAGAGTCCCGCGAAAAGCTCCTTGCCATCGAGCCTCAGTGCGACCCCGATGAAGTGCGGTATGCGCTGGAACAGACCGATGCCATCAATTCACTGCTCATCAAAAACGGCTCGCCCCGCTTCGGTGGAGTAGAGGGCGTCAGTCAGCTTGCCGCCCGCGCTGTCAAGGGCGGTGTCCTCTCAATGGGTGAAC
>QWCE01002969.1_pt1 | contig 22590 bp, 27 predicted proteins | sample 1972531 | NCBI WGS metagenome assembly QWCE01 (sample SAMN09866716, study PRJNA288562) | Human gut metagenome isolate term4_stool, whole genome shotgun sequencing... | reverse complement strand
ATACAGCCTAAAAACCAAAAATATTGACTGCGGGTGAGCCAATAGTGCTCAAAAACAATAATGATAGAGGATGGGGTAAGGTTTTGCAGAGGTCTCATAATAACAATCTTTGCCCTATTAAGTTCCTTGCATATAGAACCAGTTCCCTCTGCATCTACGATACTCTTGATATTATTGATTGTCGAATTTATCTTATTCACATCATTATTTTCATTTATTATGATGTCATTTACATCTTCAATATGCCCGAACTTACATAGAATAGATCGTTCTTCCTCGCTTGAAGGGTTAAACGACTGAATCCATTGCACTTTAAAATTATATCTTAGAATATCAAAGTCTTTAGTATTTACTTGTGAAACCATCTTGTAATGTCTATCTCGCACAAAGCCATCATGATAAACATTAACATTATATTTTCTCCATAATTTCTCATTCAGTTCACCTATTGTTTGTTTCTTATCTTCCTCCAGAAGATTGTGTATGAAAACTGCTATTTCGTCCTTGTTCTTTTCTGTTACAGCCTCTTTATTAAAGTGAAGTAATTCCTTTATCCCTAACACGTCTTTTCCTTTGTAGGTGGCTTTTTCTTTATGGTCTACTATGATATATCCGTATGGTGTATCTTTCTTTCCCATGAAAACTAAACTAACACCAAACTTCTTCTTAAGAACTTCGTTGAGTTCTTCCTTATTTGACGTAATATCTCTATATTTAAGCAATATAGCTTTTAATTGCATACGCCTCTTTTGCGTTTCCTCTTTAGAACGTTTTTGTGTATGTTTCTCTATCTCTGCAATTAATATATTTTCGAGTACAGTGCCTCCCTTCTTTATATTCAGATTGTCTCCTTCTATATAACTTTCGTATCCACTTGATTCAAGAATTGCCTGGAACTGTCCCAGGGTCTCGTATGAATAGCGTAGAGACTTTTGCACTATGTTTTTCACATCTTGTTTGGGCTTGACTCCCATTATTTTATTTATAACAGCCTGTGATCGTAATCTTTCATTATCATGGTCGATTTTTTTCCCTTGTGGATTAATTCTGCTTGTTACAATGTGAATATGATGATTACTTGTATCATGATGTGCATATATTAAAAGAGGTTGTCCATCTTCTCCATAACCCATCTCTTTGAGATATTGATGTGCTATTTTGACAAGCTCATCATAATCATATTCATCTTTCTTACATGAGATAGCAAGATGAAACTGTGGTTTCTTAATATTGTCATTTTGAGAAGAATAGTTGATGAGAAACTCTTGCAAGTTAGAAGCTGTAACATTACCTGTATTTTGAAGAAGGTCGAAATTCTTAATTTCAACCAGTTCTGCCACACCCTTTGAGACTTTTGCCTCATTATATTCTACTGCATTAAAATTTGAACTTGACCTTAAAATAGTTGCAATCATACTTACCCTTTAATTATACTTATACTCACTTAAAGATATATGTTAAAGGATACTGTGAAGACTACTGTCAGCTATATCAGTAATTATATTAAAGCCTCTTAAAGTGATAATACAAAGGTAAAGAAAATAATTTAATTTGGATGGGATTTTGTATCTTTACTTATGTAATTATCAAAGAAATAACAATGAAGAAATATAAAAGAATAAACAGAATCCCTCTCAATCTAAATGATTGTGAGTTAGAATTATTTAAAAAGAAAGCCACTAATTATAGCAATATGTCTGCGATGATTAGAGCTGCTGTATCTCAATTAGATGACACAAAAACGAAAGGTTGGATTAAATCTCTGACCGATTTATCTATACTTATATCCAAATTTTCTACTGAACTCTCTAAGCAAGGGGGTAATCTAAATCAAATAACTAAGCGTGCAAATGAACTCATTTATATTGGGGAATTAGACAAAAACTATTATGAAAATGTATTTCTCCCTCAAGTAAAAGTATTGCAGGAACTAACAAATGATGTGAAAAAACAGCAATCAGCAATCTTTAAAAAATTGCTCAAATTATAAAATTCTTATACCTTTTTGTCTTTATACTGGAGTTGCGACAGTATATTTCCCACTTCTGTGGGCAAGTAACCTTTATGCCCCGATTTGAAAAATAGGTGCATAAAGGTACAACTTGCTTCCGATTGAAATCAACACTTTTACCATGTATAAACCATACTAATAAACCATTTAAATGATTTTTCTTTTATATATAACATCATGATAATAATATTTATTATCAGTATAATTGTATTACATTATACTAATATACTAAAATGATAAGTAGTTAAGATTATAATGTGATAATAATAAACTATGCTAATATTATTATATAGCTTTATTCTATTATTACTTTATACCTATTATCCGATATTCTATAAATAGCTATATTACACTTTTATAATATACCTTTATGAATATATTCATTTATAACACTATTAAAATATGACAATAATAAAATACATCTATAAAGTAAGCATATTTTATGCTTTCATAATACGATTATATGATTATTATAATACACGATTAGAATAATAAAATATGATGTTATTTCTTTATTATAGATTTAATAAAACCTTATAGGGAAAAGAATGATATTCATGTAACCTTATGAGAAAGAAACGAAAGGGAAAGATATAGTAATGCCTTCTGTGTGCAGAAATTCAACAAGAAATAATATAGAAAATGTATTGTAATATAAAAGAGTCAATATATAGATAAATGATATAAAGAAAAAAGTTATAGAGCAAAATCTCCTCATATCTATCCTTAAATTCCTTATCCCACCAAGCCAGCCATTGTATTTGGTCAATATAAAAGGAACTGGGAGATATAAACCTTAATGTTCTTTTCCCTTTAGTTCAAAGTTTCTCTCGCGCGCGTATAAAGCTTTATTTATTATATTTATTTATAAGCTTTCCTTTTGGGAACGATTAAGTAACCTTTTGGGAACGATTAAGTAACCTTTTGGGAACGATTAAGTAACCTTTTGGGAACGATTAAGTAACCTTTTGGGAAAAGCCTCCTTCTTCTCCCTTGATTGTTTGATGCGCCAATTCGGCTTTTCAAAGTTTTGTCATCTTTTCTTTGTTTTATCTTGTAATCTTCCTACATTTGCATTGTCGTTTCGATGCACTTTAATACATTTACCGAAACAGCTGACAGTTGTCTTCTCGGTACCCTTTAATAAAATTTTCGCTACGACATCAGAGATTATCAATTCTGAAAGTTTAATTAAAGGGTTTAGTAATGACAACAAGACGAATCACCCTCATAGAAAATGGCGATGTGGACAAATGCTCATTCAGCTTCAACAACCTTCTTCTCCGTTCTCCCCTTCGCTATACGATGATGGAACGCCGTTTTCTCTACAAGCTGTCAGAGGCAATCAAGATGCGATATGAAGAAATGGGATTAACAATGCGTGATAACTGGCAGAATCTTATATTCAACATGACAGATCGAGATTTAGCTTCGGTCGGTGGAAATACTCATGTTATGCGTACTTACAAGACAGTGCGGTCGCTTGCACAAAAAGCCATCGTCCAGTTTCATGAGAATGAAGACAAACAGCTGGTGGTGGATTACTTTCACTGGATAGACGCTTTCAGATGGAACACCTCAACGAACGACTATACGGTGCGTGTCTCTCCAGAACTGTATGACTACGTCATCAATCTTACCAAGTCGTTTACAGTCCTCAATTTACATACGGCAATCTTGCTGGAATCGAAATACTCGCAAAAATTCTATGAGATATGTTGCCTCTATTCGGGCGATTTCCGCTATATCGATCCTGCAATGCTCAACGAGACTTACAAAAAGAGAGTCCTGAAAATGTCGGTCGAAACCTTCCGCTTTACCTTCGGACTATCAGAACTCCATGATCCTAAGACTGGAGAGCTGCTGGAAAAAGAAAAATACCAGCGTTTCAAAACGATGGTAGAGAAAGTTATCCTGCCAGCACAACGAGAGTTGTATGAACTTTACAAAAATCATCTATGCGATGTGTGGTTTGATTTTGAAGTGCCTGACCGTTATGGACGTGGCAGGAACGGATCTCCCAAGAATCTACGCTTCTATATCTATTCAAGAGAGTTTCCCAAGTCGAATGAAGCCGAAAAGGATCGTCCCTGGCAGGAAGGTGATGCTCCATTATTTCCATACGAGGAAAAAACCTTAAAGAATGCTCCTAAGGAAAAGACATTTAAGCAGACCGACTGGCTTAGCCTCGATGGAGATTTCCAAAGAGACACGGTACGCCAACTGCTGAAAAGCTATTTGGATAATGATGCAGCAGACTACTATATGACCAAGATCGACGAAGAGCAACGTCAAAGCAACGATACTTATTCGCAGGTTATTCAGGTTGTCTACGAAAAGCAGAAACAAGCCAAGTTCCAACAAGGGACTAAGAAATATAAGCAGAAGTGCTTAATCGATTTTGTGTTTGCCCATAACCTGAAAGAATACGGTTGGTCTATACCGCCATTTTCGCCTAAATGATAGTGATACAATTTTGAAATAAACCCTTTAAAAGGAGCCTCTGTCGTGAGACAGGGACTCCTTTGCTTTAGTTTTGGCGGAATGAAACCTTTTGTTTACTCTTCATGTATTGAAGAATACTCTTAGTTTCATTACCTTTTTCGTCAAAAGTATCAATTAAAACAGTTCCTTCATGGAGTAAGATTTTAATCTCTGAAATGGTCAGTCTATGACCGTTATACATTCGTTGTATTCTCAACCTATGTGGTTGCTCACTATTGGTAAAGCTTTTATTGCCTACAATAATTCTACCAATTCCAGATATATAATCAATCGTATTATCAAGGCGTATAGAATTTCCATCTAACACTGGGATAGAAGAAAATACATGCCCAGAATTTGTTGAAAAACCATCTAAGATAATTCTTTCTCCAGTAAGAATAATCTCAGCCTCTCTTTTATCAATGTATCTGTTACAGATATAATAGCTAAAGTTAAAGCTACAACATTCACATTGGTATCCATGACTATTCATGACTATTCTTTCTCCACACACAGGGCAGGGGCTTGATAAATGTGACTTTCCCATGATATACAGATTTAAACATCATCACATAGATACTTAATGATATTATGCCCCTGCTTCGTTGAACCTATCCATAAACAAGCCATAACCACAAAAAAGATTAATGCAATACACTTATGAAAATCGCCAGGATGCTCCACTACAATGAGATTTATTGCACTTATTATAAAGCAAATCAGTATAATTAGGTCTTTCATTTTAGTAAGTTTTGTGGAGAGGTGGTTAGTCTCTCCGTTTCCTCTTAGTCGGTTACGTTATAGAAGTATTCAAGTTTTTTGCCTTTGAGGTTTTCTTGCGCCCATAGGTCAGCTTCCTCCCAAAGTGTGTTGTACACTCCTGCAATGGCTTCATTCTCCTCGTACCACTGCCAAATTTTGTGATTGAGTACCATAACAAGCTCTGTGAGATACACATGATTGTCTTTCCATGCGTTGAAAGCTCGTTTGTAGGTGTCTTTGATGGCAGCGATACCAAACTTGTCTGCAATGGAAAAGTCCATCCAAAAGGTAGTCTTTTGCTCATACCCCATCATCATAGGGTCGATGTTACTAACTTGCAATTGAATTGTCTGCATAAGCTAAAAGTTTTAATGATTGATACTTTTCCCTTTAGTTCCCACTTTTTTAAGTGGGGCTGCTCGGGATTGAATTTTTATGTGCATGGGAAAAGCGTGGATGGAATGGATGTGCAAGGAATTTTCAGTAGATTTTTCATGGATGCCCAATTTGTCTGTAAGAGAAATTGCGGTGGGTTTGTGAAAAATCTACTGAAAATAGTGTTAGTGGTACTTTCACAGGAATGGAAGCTACGCTACCTTTGCACAATAAAAATCAATGCAGAGTAGCAACACAAAAGTAGGCAACGCCTATGACCACAGGGCTTCATAGAAGCTGATTAGGGCTATATACAAGACCAAAACTTACGATAGTGTGTTTTGCTGAGGGCTTAATGAAGTCAGTGCTATTTGGCTCTGGCGAATGAATAAAAATTAGAAGGGCTACCCTATAGGGGTAAATAGGGTATGAGAACATTAAAGTCAATAGAATTTCAAAGTATTAAAAAAAGAGTATATCCATTTGCTTTTAAGTTCTATTTCCAGTAACTTTGCAAATAAATAATAATCAAACATCTCTTTAGGGCAAATATAGGCTATGCAAGAGTATTGAGTAGGAACCTGTATCTTCACTTGCATCGTAAATTACGAAAGCATTGAGCTGTGCAGGGGGATCGATAAAAAGGAATAGGGCTATAGGCACAGTTCCACAAAACGAGGATTATAAATATTTCCGAATAGCTGATGAGATTATTGATGTTGTGGATAGTCTACCTAAACTAAAATTTGAAAATAAATAACTAATGAACAAAACATCTTTTTTTATCGGCATGTTGTCAGGTATAGTCCTGACAATAGTAGCACTATTTGTTATTGGCTTTGTAAGACAAAAGAACAACGAAGACGATGCTATACAGCGTCTTGAAAAGCCTGTAAGCTATGAAAACAAAAAGGAGACATCATTCAAGGTGTTTCAGGTGATTGGAGAAGATGCTGCTTTAGCAAAAGAAATCTCTGACAAGGAATTAGATATGTATCTTGGCAATACGGTTGTGCTAATTGGTAAGGATTTTTATAGTGACCAAGTGATTACCATGAAAAATCCTCAAAGGACAGGAACGTATAGCTATATGAACAATGGCGGTATGCCTATGACAGTGCCTATCATTGAAGGAGATAAGGTGAATTAAAGCCTATAGATTTAGAAGTATTACCCCACTGATATTATTCTATTATGAATATCAGTGGGGCTTCTTTTTCATTCCTCAGGTAATTCGTCCAATATACCATCAATATCTCCGAATTGAATATCATTATATCCAACTTCGTAATACTCATTATCTTCGTCGGGCATAATGAGGATACCGCTTGAAAGGGTAACAGGATACTTCACTGCCATGACCTTTGCATCTACATGACCATCACAAGTAGAAAGCTCGGCAATTACATATGGGAAGTCAGCATACCAATGAAACTCCTTGTCGGTTCTGTTGCGCAATGCTTCGTTTAAAGCTCTTACTTCTTCTTCCTGGATAGTAGCATATTGGTGATAAAAATCTTGATGTTGCATATTGTTGTTTTGTTTGAGGAGGGACGATTACTCCCTCCGTTATCTATTATTACTCTTCTGTCTTAAAACTGCTTTAAGCAAATCATACCTCCACTAATGAGCATATCTTTGTGTATTCTTACCTGCCTGTCACGGTCAGCAGTAGCTGCATAATCATTATTTACGTATACTTGTTGATAAATAACAGTTGCGTCTGGTGCTACGACTGTCAAAACTTGAATTATAGTTGGTATATTCATAATATTGTTTATTGTGGAGGGGTGGTTAACCCCCTCCGTTACCTTCTTTATGCTACATACTCGAACTCATGAACATAGATGTAGTTTTCGCTATCATCTTGTATCTCGTTCCATTCGTCTATCTCTGCCATCGTGACTGCTTCTTTCTTCAATAACTGAGCCACATAAGCCAAGACTTGTTTCTCTGTGTCGAAATATTCACTAAAGTAATCTCCGTCAATGCAAACATCAACATAGTAGCTATCTGTGAAATACTTGCCATCACAATCATTAGTTGCATAGACTTCACAACCACTTTCCTCAACGATGTAGTAGATAGTTAGTTCGGGCATGAGCTTTGCCAAAAGATGACGAAAATCGGTTGCTCCCCATGCTTCTTCTGCTTCTATACGAAGAACATCATCTATCATCTCATACGTTTGAATGAAACCACGCAAATAGTTGTTCTTCATCTGTTCGTCCGTTGCTCCTAACATTTTAACGATATTTCCTTCCCATTCATTAGAGGTGTTTTCTTCGACAGGCTTTACATTGCCTTTGACAAAACCATCAATCACATTAAACACTCTTTCTAAATCACTCTTGCTACCCTCGATAGCATAGCGGTACTTTGTGTTCTTACGACCTTGCTTACCTTTGCAAAGGAAAATTAAAGCCAGATATGTCTACTGTAGAATAGTTGAAAACTAATCAAGATAGATATTTTGAAGATTTATCACTCAAAATATCGTATATAGGGCTTATTTTGTAACTTTGGAGTAATCTAAGACAATAAAGGCTATGGTAAAGGTAATTCATGTGCAACTGATGGAAGGGAGGAAGAACTATTATTTCGGATCTATTCCTGCAATTTATAGTGTACTGACAGCAGAAGATATTGGTATCAAGCAACGCTCATTGGAAAGAGTAGGGCTAAGCAAGGGAGGAGTGGTGCTGAACAAGAAGGCTATCATTCGAGCTTCGGAGTTGATTAGGGCGAAAACGAACTGCAAGGGAAAGGGAATTGGAAGTGTTGAAAAGTCAACTAAATGAAACATTTGATATAATCTGATATAAAAGGTTCGATTCCTACTTTTTGCGACTTCTGTTATTCATTGAAAAACAGGTAATTACAAATGCTGAAAAATATTTACATAAAAAAGCGTTTTTCAGGATTGAACAAATTTTCGGAGAAAAAAGTGGGGCAAAAAGTGGGGCAACTTTGGGGCAAAAAGTGGGGCAACTTTTTAGTATAGATAAATAAAAAGTCCCTAAGTTGTTGTAACTAAGGGACTTAACTTACTGCATGATGCGGAGAGAGAGGGATTCGAACCCCCGGTACCTCTCGGTACGACGGTTTTCAAGACCGTTGTAATCGACCACTCTACCATCTCTCCAAAAGGTATTTTTGGTGAGTACCTACTTTCTTTTGGAAAGCGAGTGCAAAGATAGATATTTTTTCTTAAATAAGGAAAGTATTTGTAAAGAATGTTCGGTGTAAAACATCTTTTAACAAACAAGGGGTAAAATTATTATCAGTACCGAATGGTAAGATTTCAGGCCGATGAAGTGGATTAAGTTAAAAAGTCAGGGAATTGGGAATAAATATAAAAATTACCAATTGAAAATAATAGATTTAAACCTATGATTGGGAATAAATATAAAAAGCCTAGGATTGGAAAAATAGAATCAAAGGATTGTCATAGCAATCCATGCGCAGGCCTCTGCGTCAGCTAAAGCATAGTGATGGTTAGTAAGATTATAGCCACATGCCGCCGCAACAGTATAGAGCTGATAATTAGGGAGATGGGGAAAAACATACCTGGCGGCTTTAAGGGTATCGAAGAAAAGATAGTCAGGGTAGTCCATTTGGTATGTTCGGAAAGCGGCACGAAGGCAGCCCTCATCAAACGAACTGTTATGGGCCACGAGTGGCAGACCAGCAACAAGTGGTTCCACCTGTGTCCACACCTCATTGAAAACTGGGGCATCCTCTGTGTCTTGTCGTGTCAGACCATGTACGTTGGTACATATTCGGTTGAAATAATTGGGTTCAGGATGAATGAGCGAATAGAATGTATCGTCAATCTCTCCGTTCCTGACAATTACAACTCCCACCGAACAAACACTGCATCGCTCGAAATTAGCTGTTTCAAAATCTATTGCCGCAAAGTTTCTCATTAGTGAGTATTTCTAAGGGCTCAACATCATTACCATTATCCGATTAGTAATGGTAGAAAGCGAGACGCTCCTACCCTTTTCTCCATAGAATCAGTGGTGAATCAGATGTCATTATTTGCTTGTTGAAAGTCCACTACGCTTGGTGCGTCTATAAGATCGATAATCGTCCAGTTCTATTTCGACATCGGGTTCCACCAATGTTCCTGTGGTAGGAAGATTGAATTTCATATACTTGATATTCAAGCCACGCTCAATCCATTGGTTCTCATAATAAGTATGAATACCCAAAATCTCACGGGTCTCTTCATCTACCATCGCCTCTTGTTTCCCACCATCAACTGAAAGCTCATTGCCATACAAGTCTTCAGTACGATAAAGCACGGGCAGATTGTTTTTCTCTACCATGAAAGTAGTATAGGTAAACAGGAAATTAGAGTCAGTCTTCAGATGAACGATACCATTATTCACTAAAAATTTACGATAACGGTTCAAGAAGAATGTAGATGTGAGTCGTTTATGAACATTTTTCATCTGTGGATCAGAAAACGTCAGCCATATCTCCTGCACTTCGTTTTCGGAAAAAAAACGATCAATCACCTCGATACTCGTTCTCAGGAAGGCCACATTTGGCAGTTTCTCCTCCAAAGCCTGCTTTGCGCCCGTATAGATGCGTGCTCCTTTTATATCAACCCCTATGAAATTGATATTAGGATAAGCCTTTGCCAAGCCCACTGTATATTCTCCTTTCCCACACCCCAGTTCAAGGATAATAGGATTATCGTTATGAAAATACTGCTCTCTCCAATGGGCTTTCATCTCAAAAGGCACTTGGCTGATAACGCTATATGGATATTGAAAGACATTGCTGAACTTCTCCATCTCTGCAAATTTCTGTAATTTACCTTTACTCATGTTTGCAAAGTTAAGACAAATAAATCGAAATTCGGCCCACCGCTACTCGAAAAATGCTTCGTCGATGGTTTACCTTTCACCTTAAGATGTAACTTGGAACAAGAGACAGAATAAGAAAATTCGCAGTTCTTAGCCATCTCCTATGACCGGAAACTGACTAACGAGCTGCGAATTTATTGTTTTGTCGAGATATTTTACTCAATCACAACTGTGGTCCAACCGTGCTTATCATCGATGGTTCCGTACTGTATGCCACGTAGAGTTTCATAAAGTTTGGTTGACCATAGTCCTGGCTTTTCACCGAAGTTATAAGTCTTACCAGTCTCCATATCGTCGAGGCGTGAGATTGGAGAAATAACGGCTGCAGTACCACAAGCTCCCGCTTCCTCGAATGTGTCCAATTCCTCTTCGGGTATCGGGCGACGCTCCACCTTCATACCCAAGTCCTCAGCGATTTGCATCAGGCTCTTGTTGGTGATTGACGGAAGGATAGAGCTCGACAACGGCGTTACATAGGTTTTGTTCTTTATACCGAAGAAATTGGCTGCTCCACACTCGTCAACATATTTCTTTTCCTTTGAGTCGAGATAAAACTCAGAGGCATATCCCTTCTCATGTGCCAACTGGTTGGCGCGTAGCGATGCTGCATAGTTGCCACCCACTTTGAAAGTACCTGTTCCCAAAGGAGCGGCACGGTCGAAATCGCGCATGATAACATAAGGATTGGTTGAGAAACCACCTTTGAAGTACGGTCCTACTGGGGTGACAAAAATCAGGAAAATATATTCCTTAGCGGGGTGAACACCTACCTGTGCTGATGTTCCAATGAGCAATGGGCGTAGATAGAGTGTCGCACCACTCTCGTAGGTTGGGATATACTCCTGATTCAGGCGTACCACTTTCTTTGCCATCTCAACAAAAAGTTCAGTCGGAACTTCAGGCATTACAATACCCCGACTCGTCCGTTGCAAACGTGCAGCGTTCTCCTCGACACGGAACAAACGCACCTTTCCATCTGGACAGCGGTAGGCTTTTAACCCCTCGAAAGCCTCTTGTCCATAGTGTAGGCAAGTTGCAGCCATGTGCAGTTTGAGATATTCGTCGGAACACACTTCGACTTCTCCCCACTTGCCATCACGATAGTAACAGCGCACATTGTAGTCTGTAGGCATGTAACCAAAAGACAAGTTAGCCCAATCCAAATTTTTCATAATATATTTCTTGTTTATTGTTAAATATCGATTATTTGCAAATATACAAATATAAATACTAAATCACAACAAATTCTGATGAAAAAATAAAAATATAGAATTTAAATACAATTCACCGAATCATGACAGCCTACTATTCGGTTTCGAGTAGCTTCCTGATTTCCTCGTCAGTGTGCTTAAGTTTGTTCTTACACAACTTGATGAGCGTCTTCGCTTTCTTGAGTTCCTCTGTCATAGAGTCGATGTCTAAATCACCATTTTCCATTTTATCAACAATTGTCTCCAATTGCTTTACGGCCTCTTCGTATTTTATATTCTTCATAATCTTCTATGTTTTATGTTTATTAATCGTGTCGATTTTGCCCATCCATCATTTGACAACTGACTTAATCTCGCCATTCTCCAACAAAGTAGTCAACTCTTCTCCACCTTTCACCGAAGCGGCATTGCGCAACACATGCCCTTTGTGATAAGTAATGCTATAACCAAGCTTCAACATTCTGCCTGGATTCAGTCCCTCGGCCCGCTGAGCAAGCATTTCCAACCGGTGCTTTTCCTGCAATAGCCTCCATTCGACAGATGGAACGATTTTACCGTTCAGTACTTCCAACCTCAGATTACAGTCTGCAAGAAGCCCCATCATGCCCTTTTCCAAACTCGCAAGGAGCGACTCAAGCATCGCTTCGTGACGGGTTTTCACCATTGAGAACAAAACTGGTATTTGAGAGGAAAGTCTTTGGATTCGCATATCCTCCATCAGAATGCGGTTTTTCACAGTCCGATGGACCACCGTCTGCGCTTCTTCTATGAGCGAAAGCACACTAAGAAGATTGTCAATCAGAAAAGCCGCGGCCGCAGTGGGTGTTTTCACCCGCCTGTTCGACACCATATCTAAGACACTCTCATCGCGTTCATGTCCTATTCCAGTGATGATTGGCAACGGAAAGTTGGCTACATTCTCGGCCAGTGCCAAGGTGTCGAACCCACTAAGGTCGGCCGTAGCACCTCCTCCACGGATAATCACGACACAATCGAACTCCTCTTCACGCCCGTTGATAGCATTCAGGGCCTGAATGATGCTCCTCTCTACCTGTTCGCCCTGCATCGTTGCTTCAAACAGTTCGGTTGTGAAAACGAAGCCATGCTCATTGTCGGCCAACTGATTGCAAAAATCGCCATAACCAGCAGCCGACGCTGATGAGATGACGGCTATATGCTGAGCAAACATGGGAATTTTCAGCTCCTTTTGCAAATCGAACACCCCTTCAGCTTTCAACTGCCGTATGATTTCCTGACGCTTTCGTGCCATGTCGCCCATGGTAAATTCGGGATTGATATCATCCACTATCCACGAGAATCCATACTGCGGATGGAACTGGGCATGAACCTGAACCATGAGTTGCAAACCAGCGCGCACCTGGGTTCCCGTCACTCGCATGAAATAGGGAGCAATCAGGCTCCATGTACTTCTCCAGCACTTGGCAGAAGCCCTTGCTATGGGTGTGTTGGTTCCCTCCTCTTTCTGAATCAGCTCCAGATAGAGATGACCCCTACTCTCTCTTGCCTCCGACACTTCTGCCTCAACCCAATAGGATTGCGGCATGGCAGTCTGTATCAGTTCGGCAACAACCGTGTTCAGCTCAAACAGTGAAAGTGTCTTGTTCATTTCTTTTCAATGTTCTGGATAAAGCACAACCTTTCAATCTGCCACCCACCTTTTAGGTGGGGTTGATAAACCAAAGGTGCTGTATGAGATAATCATACAGTTTTACACACCTTATCATATTTGCAAAGGTAATAAAAAGATGTGGAAGCTATGGCTGTTTCAAAGAATAAAATCATCTTTTTTATTAAAAGGGGACGGTAAATAATCTTGACAAAACTGTTATTTTCCTTCTCTTCATAAGCCTTTAAATTCACGGCTATTACAATCCACATTGCAAAGATGACCTTTTATATGACAATAGCTCACCTTTCATCTCATAAAGGATAAGCTATTGTAATGCAAGAACTTAGCTTTCTGCACCCACATTCTGAAATTATTTTACAATCCTGACCACTCATTGTTAATCTAAGTATCTCACAACAAATTGGAAGCGATGGCAACTGCGAGATGCATGCTTGCCAAACCTCCTCACGATTATAAGTGAGATGAACATGAGAAGCAATTTATCGTCGAACAGGAATAAATGCAAAAATTAAACAAACGTGTCAGTTTTTTTTAGTACATTTGCAACTACAATGGGAAAGAATTAATGGACAACAAAAAAGCGACACTGGAATTAGGGACCGAGCCAGTAGGGAAACTTCTGGCACGGTATGCACTACCCGCCATCATAGCCATGACGGCAGCATCGCTCTATAACATTATCGACCGAGTTTTTATCGGTCAGGTGGTAGGGCCGCTTGCCATTTCTGGACTTGCCATCACCTTTCCGTTTATGAACCTTGCCGCTGCCTTTGGTGCTGCGGTAGGCGTGGGAGCCTCAACCACCATCAGCGTGAGACTGGGGCAACGCGATTACGATGCGGCCGAAAACATACTCGGCAACACTATCACGCTCAATCTGATTATCGGCATAGGTTTCGGATTGTTCAGCCTGATATTCCTCGATCCGATATTGCGCTTTTTTGGTGCAAGCGACGACACCCTCCCTTATGCCCACGACTTTATGACAATCATTTTGGCAGGCAACGTCATCTCACACATGTATTTTGGCATGAATGCCGTTCTCAGAGCAGCCTCCAAACCTAAGAAGGCTATGGCGGCTACGCTCTTCACCGTCGTGATGAACGTTGTCTTGGATGCCGTATTTATCCTGTGGTGGCACTGGGGTATCAAAGGTGCAGCATTGGCAACCATGATTTCGCAGTTGTTGGCTCTCTGCTGGCAGATGAGTATCTTTGCCAATCAGAAGGAATTGCTCCACCTGAAACGTGGAATCTATAAGCTCCGGGCAGAATTGGTGCAGAATATCATCTCCATTGGCATCTCTCCGTTTCTGATGAATGCGTGCGCTTGCATCATTGTGATATTCATGAACAATCAATTGGTGCGCTATGGTGGCGACATGGCAGTGGGAGCTTACGGAATAGCCAATAGTATCGCAATGGTTTTCGTGTTGTTTTCTATGGGACTTAATCAGGGAATGCAGCCCATTGCCGGCTATAATTACGGCTCGCAGCAGTTTGACCGTCTGATGAGTGTCGTCAAACTTGCCATCATCAGTGCTACGGTGATGATGACTTCAGGATGGCTCGTGGCTATGTTTGCACCTTATTATTGTGCACGTATGTTCACCACCGATCCAGAACTCATCCGTCAGGCAATCGATGCCATCCAAGTTATGATGCTCATGTTTCCCATTATTGGCGGTCAGATGGTGATAACCAACTTTTTTCAGTGCATCGGCAAAGTGAAGATCAGCATCTTCCTATCGCTCTCACGTCAGTTGCTGTTCCTACTTCCGTTGCTCGCCGTCCTCCCCCACTTCTATAACATAGAAGGAGTGTGGGCATCACTACCCATGAGCGATTTGGCTGCTGCTATCGTGGCTTCTGCTATCATGGTTGCTTATATGAAGAAAATGAAAAAACAAATGAATAGCTGAACATTCATTGCCTAAAATAAACCGTATGGAAAACAGATTGATCATCAATGTAGGAAGACAACTTGGAAGTGGCGGACGTATCATTGCTCAAAAACTTGCAGAAGAGTTCAACTGCCATTTCTACGACCGTGAGATACTGAATCTTGCAGCAAAAGAAAGCGGATTCTCGGAGAAGTTCTTTGAACAGAACGACGAACAGAAAGGATTCTTGAAAACTCACTTCCACGTTCAACTCCCACTCTTGGGCAGCAACGGTTACTATGCCGGCGGCTTCTCTGAGGAAAAACTCTATCAGTTCCAAAGCGATGCCATACGAGCAGCTGCCGAACAACATCCACGCTGTGTGTTTGTGGGGAGAACGGCTGACTATATTTTGCGCGATAACAAGGACACGATAAACATTTTCATCACCGCAAGCATGGACTTTCGAGTGAAGAACGTTTGCGAACGCAGAGACTGCACAGAGGAGGAAGCGCGCAAAATGATTGAAAACGGTGAGAGCGAACGTGCCAAATATTACAATTATTATACAGGAAAGACGTGGGGCGACGCACGCAACTATGATCTTTGCGTGGATGCAAGCATACTCGGAATAGAAAGAACGAAAGACTTTATTGCAGAGTTCATCAAGGCTACGATATGAAGAAAATAGGCATTATATCCGACACTCATGCCCATTGGGACGACAAATACGAATATTATTTCGGACAATGCGACGAAGTATGGCATGCGGGCGACATCGGTTCGTTAGAAGTTGCCGATCGCTTTGAGGCCATGAAGCCGATGTTCCGTGCCGTCTATGGTAACTGCGACGGCTACGACCTACGCGCTCGATACAGAGAGGTGCTAAGGTTTAAGTGTGAGGAGGTGGACGTACTGCTGAAACATATCGGCGGCTATCCGGGCAATTACGACCGCTCGGTGCAAGGCATGCTTTTCGCCTCGCCGCCCAATCTCTTTGTTGCGGGGCACTCCCACATACTAAAGGTGAAGTTTGACAAGACCCTTAACCTGCTGCATATCAATCCCGGTGCGGCGGGGCTTCAGGGTTGGCACAAGGATCGGACACTGATAAGACTGACCATCGAGGGCAATAAAATGACCGATTGTGAAGTTATAACTTTGAATGGACCTACAAAAACAACATAATCCTATGAAGAAAAGAAGAAAGTTTCTCACTAACGCTGTGGGATATGCGGTTGTAGTGTTCGTTGTGAGAGGAACATTTCATCTGCTTTTCGACTCAGAAGATCACTACGAGTTGCTTGAAGAGATTATCGCGGCTGTGATAATCGGAACCGTTATGGCGCTGTTCAACCGATATGAAGAGAGAAACGGCTTAAAATAAAATAAACAAACAACAAAGATATGAAAACTTACTTAGTAACCGGTGCAGCTGGTTTTATTGGCGCAAACTACATCAAGTATCTGCTTCACAAAAAGTATGTGAACGAAGACATTAAGGTAATCGTACTCGACGCACTGACCTATGCCGGCAATCTCGGAACCATCAAGGACGACATCGACAACAAACGGTGTGTTTTTGTTAAGGGAGATATCCGCGATCGTGAATTGGCCGACCGCCTTTTCAGGGAGAACGACATCGACTTTCTTGTGAATTTCGCTGCCGAAAGCCATGTCGATCGTTCGATAGAGGATCCACAACTCTTCCTCAATGTAAACATTCTCGGCACGCAGAACCTCATGGATGCTGCCCGCCGTGCTTGGACTACGGGCAAGGACGAACAAGGTTACCCTACGTGGAAGAAAGGCAAACGCTACCATCAGGTATCAACTGACGAGGTGTATGGTTCGCTCGGAGCTGATGGTTACTTCACGGAGCTGACTCCGCTCTGCCCACACAGTCCTTACTCGGCAAGCAAAACAAGTGCCGATATGTTCGTCATGGCGTATCGGGACACCTACCACATGCCGGTCAGCATCACCCGTTGTTCCAACAACTACGGTCCTTACCACTTCCCTGAGAAGCTCATACCGCTGATTATCAACAACATTTTGTCGGGCAAGAAGCTACCAGTCTATGGTGAGGGACTTAATGTTCGCGACTGGCTCTATGTGGAAGACCATTGCAAAGCCATTGACATGGTGGTGCGAGAAGGTCGCGAAGGTGAAATCTACAACGTTGGAGGACACAACGAAATGAAGAACATCGACATCGTGAAACTCACCATCCAGACAATTCACGACATGATGGAAAAGGACAAAGAGCTGCGCAAGGTGCTGAAAAAGCAGGAAAAGGACGCCAATGGCGACATCGACATCAGCTGGATCAACAACGATCTCATCACCCATGTTGCCGACCGACTCGGACACGATGCCCGTTATGCCATCGACCCCTCCAAGATCAAGGAAGAATTGGGCTGGTATCCTGAGACGATGTTCGCCGATGGCATTGTAAAAACCATTAAGTGGAACCTCGAAAACCAACAATGGATAGCAGAGGTAACAAGTGGCGACTATCAGAAGTATTACGACATGATGTACGGGAACAGATAAAAGGTTCTGAGAGTGTTGCGGAGTTGGGGAAATTACGGACGCTGACTTCTCCAACTCCGCAAACCACTCACAGTCCGAAAAAACATCGGTCAAATCTCATTGACCTTCCAATGTTCATTTAACTCCTAAGCCAAGATGCAAGACGACCCCACCATCGGCAAGATTATCGACCTGCCAAAAATACTCGACCAACGTGGAAACCTCACCGTAGCCGAACAGATGAAGGACATTCCCTTCAACGTTTCGCGCGTCTATTGGGTGTACGACGTTCCTGGAGGTGAAAGTCGGGGCGGACATGCTCACAAACATTGCCGCGAGTTCATCATAGCCGTCAGCGGTTCGTTCTCCGTTACGCTGAACGACGGCAAACTACGGCACTCCTTTCTGCTCAACCATCCCTATCAAGGGCTGTTGGTGAATACCGACATTTGGCGCACGCTCGAAGACTTCTCGTCAGGTGCGGTGTGTCTCGTGCTTGCCGAAGACCCGTTCGACGAAGAAGATTACATCCGCAACTATGACGACTATCTGAGCTATATGGCGACAGAGAACAAATGAAACGAAGCTTTCACACAAAAGTAGATGCATGGCTCGTAGTGGTAATGGCATTGCCGGTATTATTCATCGGATATGAATTGATTATCGACTTCAGCTGGTTCTTGCTTCTGCCTTTCGCATTTATTATTGCCATATATGCCGTGACACTTCCCTGTTATTACACCATCGAGAACCAACATCTGAAGATAAGGGCAGGAATTATCATCAAAAAGAACATTGACATTCAACAGATTAGCAGAATAGCAGAATCGAATGACCCGATCAGCTCGCCCGCAATGTCGTTAAAAAGATTACGCATCGACTTCGGACAAGGCGACTACATACTGATTTCCCCACAGAACCGCAAAGCCTTCATAGAACTTTTGTGCAGTGTAAATCCCAATATCGAATGTTTGAAATAAGAAGATACAGGCCGGAACAAGCCAACGAATGGAACGCATTCGTGAAGCAGTCGAAACAAGGAACATTCCTTTTCGACCGCAACTACATGGACTATCATGCCGACCGCTTCACAGACCATTCGCTCATTCTTTACCGCAAACAACAGATCTACGCACTACTTCCGGCCAATCAGGTAGGCGACGTGTTGTTTTCGCATCAGGGACTGACCTACGGCGGACTGCTAACGACTCAAAGAGCAACCACCGCCGACATCTGCGAGGCATTCAAACAACTCAACTCCTATCTGTCGGAAAACGGCATTAAACGCTGTTTCTACAAGGCAATCCCACACATCTACCATCGGTTACCAGCCGAAGAAGACCTGTATGCGCTCACCAACGTCTGCCATGCGGCAATAACCAGACGCGAAGTCTCATCCACCATACTATTAGACCACCGCCTGAAGTTCACAGAGAGTAGAAAAAGTGGAATAAGAAAGGCGCAAAAAAACAACATCTCGGTAAGGGAGAGCAACGCGCTTGCCGAGTTCTGGACAATCCTCGACAATAATCTTCATCGCAAATACAACGTTGCACCCGTGCATACCCTCGCCGAACTGGAACTGCTGAAGACCCGTTTCCCAAAAGAGATAAGGCTTTTCATGGCTTTCAACTCCGCAAACAGCCCCATTGGGGGAACCATTATCTACGAAACCCCGTGTGTTATCCACACCCAATACATATCGGCATCGCCCGAAGGCAAGGCCAACGGTGCCCTCGACCTACTCTTCGACCATCTATTAAATAAAGTGTATGCAGACAGAAAGTGTTTTTTCGACTTCGGCAAGAGTACGGAAAACGAAGGGCACGACCTCAACGAGCCACTCATCTTTCAAAAAGAAGGCTTCGGCGGACGCGGACTTTGCTACGATGCCTATGAATGGGAGACATGACAGAAAAAGAGCCTGCACGCTACCATAAAATAAAAGTTGAGAAGGCACGAAGAAGAGCTTGCCGCTTAAATTGTTTCAAACAGCCAATCGTTCACTTACAACATCATGATCGAATACCTATCACTCAAGAAAATAACGGAAATGCATGCCGAGGAGATTTCCTCAGCCATGCAGCAAGTTATCAATTCAGGATGGTTTCTGCAAGGAGAATCCGTCAGACGGTTTGAGAATAACTACTCAAACTACATCGGAACACGACACTGTGTAACGTGCGGCAACGGGCTGGATGCGCTCAGCCTCATCATTCGAGCCTACAAGGAACTGGGTAAGCTGAAAGACGGCGACGAAATCATAGTACCGGCCAACACCTACATCGCTACCATCCTCGCCATTACCGAGAACAACCTCACCCCCGTACTTGTGGAACCCGACATCAGGACGCTGGAAATTGACGACAGACTCATCGAAACCGCCATCACGCCACGCACACGCGCCATCATGCTCGTCCACCTCTACGGTCGGTGCGCCTACACCGAGCACATCGGATCTATCTGCCAGCAGCACAACCTGAAACTTATCGAAGACAATGCCCAAGCTCACGGGTGCAAATTCGGCAACCACCGCACGGGAAGTCTGGGCGATGCCGCAGCCCACAGCTTCTATCCGGGGAAAAATCTCGGTGCATTGGGCGATGCCGGCGCCGTGACAACCGACGACAGCACCTTGGCAAAAGTCATTCGCACCCTGGCCAATTACGGCTCTGTGCGCAAATACGAGTTCAGCTACAAGGGCAGAAACAGCCGAATGGACGAAATTCAGGCCGCCGTACTCAACGTGAAACTCTCCTATCTCGATGCCGACAATTCAAGAAGAAAGGAGATTGCGCATATCTATCAGGCAAAGACGGCAAACCACCGCATCACCATTCCCCATACCCCCAACCGCGATAATGTGTATCATATCTTCCCCATTCTCTGTCAAGAGCGCGAAAAGCTGCAACAATACCTGAACGCAAATGGAGTGCAAACCATGATTCACTACCCCATTCCTCCCCACAAGCAACAAGCCTACAAAGAATGGAACGACCGTTCGCTGCCCGTTACTGAGCAAATACACGAGCAAGAACTGTCAATTCCGTGCAATCAGGCACTTGAGAATGAAGAAATTGAGAAGATTATATGTCTGCTCAATCAATTCCGCTGACCGATGATTGTAAATTAAATTCACAATCCCATCGCAACAGCGGATCTTTCATCATGCGAAAGGTCAACTATCATGGTGCAAAAGGTCAACTATTGCCACACAAAAGACGACCTATCGCAGTTCAGAATCTATCACGCTGAATACCAGCAGTTTACAAAAGCCATTCAATACGAATAAATTGTAAGAAAAAATTACTACAAACTATTCAACAAATGAATAGTCATAATTCCATCGTCAGTAAAAACATGAATGGAATACTCCTGATTGGGATTTTACATTTAACACACCTACATTAAAAAAGGTGAGGGCAATAAACAGGAAAGAACAACGTTAATTTGTTGATAACCAAAAACAATCGTACGCTATGACTGAATTAAATGCAAAGACGATAATGCAGTTTCTTTCTGTGAGTACAAGAGATAAGCCCAAAGATGGCTACGAGAAGATGCAGTTCTACTACCACCCTGACCATTTGGGCAGCAGCAGTTACATCACCAACCTTGACGGCGAGGTGGCACAGCATATCGAGTATGTGCCGTTCGGGGAAGTATTCATCGAGGAACGCAACAATACTTGGAATACCCCTTACCTCTTCAATGCCAAGGAGTTTGACGAGGAAACAGGTATGTACTACTATGGTGCGAGGTACTATGATCCGAGGTTGAGCTTGTGGATGAGTTGTGATCCTTTGGAAGAGAAATATCCAAATGTAAATTCTTATTCTTATTGCCATAATAATCCAATTTTGTTAGTTGACAAAACTGGTATGGGAGATGAACCTCATAGAAGTAATGCCTTGGCAATTATAGATAAATTTTCAAAAGAGAAAACATCAACTGCCTTTCCTTATATCTCTAAAGATAAGTTTATTAAGGATTTAACATATCAAATAAAGCATCCTACAAGTGTTCAGCAAGGCGCAAATGGCACATGTGGAGCAGCTGCAATTTCAAAATACATGGTAGAAGAACAGCCTGAATTATATGTCCAGACTGCTATCAGCTTATATACTACAGGAAAAGCAACAAATAATGGATATACTATAACAGCAACAGATGATATGAAAAATGGGACTGAAAGTAATTTAAAATCTGTAGGTATTAGTTCTGTTGATGCAATTATGCAAGGTGCTATTACAAATAAAAATAACAAAGTCCTTTCATTTAATCCTTTTGCAGGAGAAAGTGGGACATCTTCCTTTATGTATCCAGGTTTTGTTAAAAACTTCTTAGAGTCATATGTTGGAGCCAATGTTCAAGTGGTATCCTCATTTCCAACAATTTCTTTTATGAAACAAATAAATTATGGAGAAAAATTTGTTATTGGCTTAGTTCATCATACAGCGGAAGGACATATTAGCAATGGATTTCCGAATCATTATATACAAATGACTAATATGGATAATTTAAACTATGTTCATTATTGGACTTGGGGAGAATCTACCACTCGAAAGTCCCATGTATTTGGTAATATTCATGGGATTCATCAAATTTATTTGATAGATAGAAGATGAAAAAAGTTATATTATTATGTATATGTCTTGCTCTTGCATCATGTAGCAGATATTATAAAAACTATAATATTGCAGGTGTGGAGCTAAGACATATAGTTATTGCCGATTCACTAGAATTAGGCAAGGACTATTATTTATTAAAATTCAACATCAATTTATGCAATCCTGAAA
>QWCE01002526.1_pt1 | contig 22603 bp, 12 predicted proteins | sample 1972531 | NCBI WGS metagenome assembly QWCE01 (sample SAMN09866716, study PRJNA288562) | Human gut metagenome isolate term4_stool, whole genome shotgun sequencing... | reverse complement strand
AGTAATGCGTTATAGTTCCCTAATTATTCTTGGTATGATATAATTTCCTAGCGTGCTAGGACTTAAAACGCCTTGTTATAGTTCCCTAATTATTCTTGGTATGATATAATTAATGAGCATACTTAAAGGGGAATACAATGGTTATAGTTCCCTAATTATTCTTGGTATGATATAATTTTGTAATAGTCGTCACTATATTCATCATAGTTATAGTTCCCTAATTATTCTTGGTATGATATAATAAAATTATCATTTATTCCAACATGCCCTAGGTTATAGTTCCCTAATTATTCTTGGTATGATATAATAGGGACTAAAGAAACTCCCATAAACACTAAGTTTATGGGAGTTTTCTTTGCGTAAAAATTATTATTTTTAACAGTAATACAATCAGAAACACAAGAAAAATCAAAAAATAGGAAGTTGTTCAAATACTTGTTGTTTTTCTTCGTTTACAAGATCACCTATAAGAATTTCCATTCTTTCATACTGTTTTTCAGTTATCACTAACATTCGTACAGAACCATTTTCCGGAGTATTATCTCTAATTCTTGATTTATGTTTCTCAACATCATCAACGCCATTACAAATTCTTGCATACACAGAAAACTGCACCATAAAAAAACCATCTTTTAGTAGAAAATTTCTAAATCTTGTTGCAACCGTTCTCTGTCTTTTTGTTTTTACAGGTAAATCAAAAAATACAATTATTCTCATAAATTTATTCATATGTATGTTGTTCCAAATCAATAATCTGTGGCAATAATAAAGATTTATTCTTATCATTATACCAACTAGATAAACTTTTTATTGTTAGTTCAATAGCTTTTGCACAAGCAAACAATTTATTGTCTATTATTAAATCACAATTTAATAGATTCGCCAGAGAAGCCTTCGTATGTGTATCTATTTCATCTTCCAAAGCAAATTTTTTTACATACAAATCTACTATTGGTCTAAATGGCTCAATGATATCATCTGACAGATTAAAACTATTTAGATTACTCTTATGAAAAATACCTAGTGAAGGTTCATATCCATATACTACAAGATACTTTGATATTGTACTTCTCAAAATAGAATAACCATAGTTAAGTTTTGGGTTTATAAAGTTATCTTGAGTTCGGGTATAATTTTTACCAAACAATAACTTAAAATATTTTGAAGCTGCTACTGCCTCCATATTATCCGGATCACCAGACTTAACCATATTTTTCAAAACATCTATGCTTTTCCACTCATCTATACCGCACAATTTTAAAACAGTTGCTTGATTTTCTATTTTTTGACAAACAATTTGTTTCCATAGCTTTTTCTTATTAGGTAAAGTCATTTCTAACTGATTTTTTAGCACTGATAGATGTTTTGAATGTCTCAATAGCGGAAGAAAAGTTCTACAAGGGTGATGTGTTTTGTCAGTTACATACAAAGTAATAGCATATTCAGATAGTCTTGACAACAAATATGAATTCATTGATATTTGCATAGAATCAATAGCAATGCATTCAATATCTTCTAATGGAACTTTAAAAACATCACCATTATCTATTACAAGTTGTTGATTTTTTACATATAATCTTGCTGGATTTGTAAGAAAAATTACCCTATATCCCATCATCTAAAACCCATTCGTTTTTCTTTTTTAACTTTCGAAACATTCCCCAAAACATCAACTTGGTATTTTTCTAAAGACTGAAGGTTTTTCACTCCTAAGCTTTTTTTGATGTAACAATTGTCATGAGTAACAACCCTTATAGAAGCTGTATTAATACTAGTTTCTTTAAAATACACAAATTCCTCTCGTAGGGATTCTGTTTTAGGCAAACTGCTACTTTCATTCATTAATGAAAATGTCACATCACTGTTTGACTTAATTTTAATTAAATCATTTCTGTACAGAGAAAATAAAAAGTCTTCATCATTCATAACTTTCCATTCTCCACCTTGAACTATCGCTTTATGAGGCAATTCATTTTTTACTGTATCAGCAACATAAATTGGCACTAAATAATATCCGTCTTCCGTACGAAACACATCAGTCCTTATCATATCACCATTTTTAGCTATAGTAGTGTTATTATTTAATGTAACTGATGAAGTAATTTTCTTGATAATTTTCACTGACTTTACAAGTGAACCCTTAGAACCATCACTTTTTGGCTTATAGAAAGGTTCGGTAAAAGCATCTTCTACCTTCTTTTTGCCATTCTCTTCCTTATGCATTTCTTTAAATTTTATTAAATGATTCTTTAATGCATCATATAATAATCTATCATCTTCAGGATTGTAATAATTAGCAATTTCGTTATTGTTATCTAAACTTAATTTATTCAAATCAGTTTTAACAACTTCATATTTTTGACCATTTTCTACAACCATTCTTCTTAATGTATCTTGATGAGCCGGTCCAGTTACTTTTCTATTAACCATTCTTGATACGAAGATTGGTTTAACCTTTTCGTCTCTTGCATAAGTAGGTATAGGATTAGATGCTAAAAGTCTCTCTGGATTTTTAGAACATCTAATATCAAGCTCTGTTCTAAACCACTTGTATGGCATAGGAAAATAATTTTTCACTTCACCAGTTATTTTATCAACATCTAATGTTTCATTGTTGTTCTTGATATACAGAGTTTCCTTATATTTAGAATACTCTGAGATTCTCTTTATCATTGACTTGGTAACGCACGCAATAACTATTGCATCCGTAGCATGATGAGCATCACCATTTGCACGGATTTTTTCAATACCCCATCTTTTACGAATGTAAGAAGTTATTGCACCATTCACTGCTATTACCGTTTCCTTTCTGTTAGTAGAACTTGGTGCAAATTTAAGGTATTTCTTAATAAACTTCAAAAGAAATCTTGAAAGATATTGTGTATCCTTTAAATTTCTATTCTTAAATCCATCAAAATCGTCTTCCGAAATTTTTTCTTTAAGAAGATTCTGCTTTTTTCTAAAGCTAAGATGAGAATTCTTCACCCAAACTATAAACTCATCTCTTTCTTTACCACTCAAATAATTAAGAGGTATTCTGTTGCCTTTATTTTGATTTTCATTGGTATGCACAAGAACTTTGTTTGAATAAGAATCATCAAAAGAAATACTATAAGGAACAATATGATCCACCTCAGCATAACCTTCTGAAAATAGTTTTTCTATTTTTAGTGGTTTTTGTGAATAAACACATATTCCATCTTGTTCTTTCCACAATTTATATTTCACTAAATCAAAAGCAGTAGGTTTAACAACTCCCAATTTTTTTAATTCTTCAAAACTTTTCTCGTTTTTCTCCCTATTTGATTTTTGATTACTCTCAATATTTTTTCTTTCCTTATAACTCTTTGCAAGTTCCCTAGCTAGTTCAATATTGATGTATGTTGGACTTTCACCCTTTTCTCTAATAATAGAATTAATAACCTTTATAGTTTGAGAAACTGTTCGTCTAACTACAGGATTTCTTATTTCATCAAGTTCTGGAGCATCTTTTGGATTTGATGGTAAATACATTTGCTGACACTTATCATCATCTTTAAAGTTATAACCCAATGCAGTAATAGCTTCATTGTACAACATTCCATCTTCAAGATATGGAATCATTTTATTTAAGACAGCAATAGAAAGATTTCCAAACTTTGTAAATGATGGTATTGTAAGAGCAACATTAATTTCATCTTCCAAGAAATTCTTTTCTTTCATTTCCTCGATAATTTTTGAGTCGTTTTTGTGAAGTGTAAGTATCGTTGCTAAAGTATTTTTCTTCTCAACACTCCACTCTAAATATGAAGATCCATATGCTTTTTTAAATTCATAATAAGCAGTTAAGTAACTAAACTTTGTTTTCTTTTCAGTTTCAGTATAATCTTTTGAATTATATGAAATGTTGAAAAATTCTTCATTAGATAAACCTAATTCTGTTCTAATAGAAGAATAGGTTATCTTATTCTTTTTAAAAGCTAAATTAACAACTTTTTCTCTTTCTTCCTTAGTTAACGGTCTCCTATTTCCATTGTATAAAATTTTCATACTATTGACCTTAGTTAACAAGTTTGAATACTCAAACGAATATGATGCTTTTGGGGCTGCCTTTAAAGTAGGTTCAAATGTACAATTCTTCACCATTTTTCCAATTAGATTTCCACCGTATGGGCTACTTTCATCCGGTCCGTCATCAAAATTTCTTTGTGACAAATAGATTTTTAGATATTCGTTTTCAAAGGATTCCGTTGCATGTTGATTATTGAATTTTCTCTGTTGATTAAATATCACTTTAATTTCATTTTCATAATCAACTCTTAAGAAAGTCATAGAATAGTCTGATTTATTTCTTTTTCTTTGAATAAACTTTTCATTTTTAAATAACATTTCACCTATCGTACGATAACCGTTATCTGTAAAAATTGACTTATTCTTTTCAATTTCTTTAAGCATCTTGCCATCATCAGAATTTTTATTTTTTGCATCAATCTTTCTGTTAGACTTAAAACCTCTTCTCTGTGATAAATGAATCAATAATCGAATAAACTCATCTTTTGTTAATTTTCTATTCAATGCTTCATATCTAATCTCATAAATATCTGGTAAATTCTTTCTTTCATAGATAGATTGAATGTACTTAAAATCTACATTCATAGTATCACAAATAAGTTTTTTGATTCTATCTTTTCTGTGAGTCTTTCTTCGGTGAGTTCTCCTAGATCCTCTAAATGTTCTTCTTTCAGCAGCTAATGATTTTCCGGTACCGGTTTCAGCTTTATCAAAAGTTCTTACACCCATAAAATCGATTTTGTAAGGTTCTTCTTTTTCGTTCAAAAGAACCGTTCCACTACCTACTGAAGCAATTCCACAATCAATGCCTAAACCATAACTCATAATTAACCTCCTAACAAATATCAAATTATAAAAGATAATGCCCTATTCAAAATGAATAGGGCATCAGAGCTTTACGGTTTGCTACCTTATTATAGCAACCTAATTATTCTTGGTATGAAATAATTTAATATTATATTAACATATATTTTATAAAAAATCAAGTATTTTTATTAAAAAGTTCTAATGCCACTCATAATATATCACATATACATAAATTTTTCAATAAATATAACAAATTTTACATAATTTTAATAAATATATCATTACACGCATTGTTATAATGCAATTTCATCCAATATTTTTTGCACTGCAAATGGCTTTGAATATTTAATGTACGAGTCACGTAAGTATATTGTTTTCTCTTTATTCTTTTCAGACCACATAGCAGGATATACAACCAAAGTTTTTTTAAATTTATCTTTAGTAATTGTAATTTTCTTATTGCTAAAATCAAGGATACAATTAAATGAACTTAATATATTACATAGTGGTTTAATAATATCAACCTGTTTTTCAAAATTAAGTGCTGATGCTACTGTACCATTTTTACCCCATTGTAATAATTCTAACGCTGCAAATCTATCCAATAAACCATGAACAAACTGATTTCTATAGTTTCTTAAACAATTGTGGCAAGAACTACTACAATCACAATTTTTCAATAAATCTTCAACTTCAATTAAAATTTCTTCAATATCATTAGCTATACTATCTGCATATCCAGCACCACTTGAAAGACTATCATACAAATATATATCAATAAAAGAGCCTTTGCTATTTTCCCTTATTCGATAACCAGTAACCAATTCAGTAAATTCAACATCCAAATGTTTGCTAGCTGCCAATCTCATTGCTTCAGCTAATGATTGACCAGCACGTTCAAGCCAAAGGTTTTCATTTCTATCTACATTAATATAGTTACTATCAAGAAAAAACTCTAGCACTAACATATCAGTAATAAAATCAAATCCTAAGTTTACATTTACAGTGTTTAAATGATTACATTTTTTTCCAGCATATTTATTATTGTATGGTCGATATATACTATTTAAAACATGCTCATCATCACCCGGCATTGAAGCTCCACAATCTTTGCATACCATAAACCCACAATCCTGAACACCTTTATTCATCATAATAATTCTTTGATTAGTTCTTGAAGCTATTCTTATATTATCACAATTAGCGACACTTATCATATCAGAAGAATTAGGTAAAGTTGAATATAGCGGTTGTTGAACTGATGTATATTGTTCTATCAATTGTGCTTCTGAAATACTTTTTCCATCCTTTGGGGCAAATCCCCACGGTCTCAATAATGGTTTACTTGATATTAAACTTTTGCTACTGCAAAACGGACACAATGTTAGGCTTTCTTCTTTTAAACCAAACCACCCACATTTTGGACAAGATAAGATTTCTTTCAAATAATTTGGATCTTCCACATATGCACGAGCTGGTATCTTAGTCAAACCTTTTCTTTTATCGCTATTTGGAAAATACAAGCCACCTATTTGGTAAGTTTGTTTATCAACAACAATCGCTCGTCCTGGCGCATATTCACCAATCGCAACATCAAGACCTCTACTTATTTCATAGCGTACTCTGCCATTTTCATCTGTAATATAAGTACTAACAATATTTTTTGGGAAAGAATATGTAGGTATAATACCTTCCTCGTATAAAGCATCTAGTAAAGATTTAGTGTTCTTATTATTAGAGCTTTCAACACCAAACAACTCAGGATGTTCATCCCTTCTATTTTTCATTTTAATCAACTCATTATTAAGCCAATAACAAAATTTTGAATAGTCAAATTCTATATTATTTGGTATAAGTTTTTTTCTAATCACATATTTCTTTAAGTAATTACTAAATTCAAACAAATGATAATCAAGGAACTCAGCTGCACTAATGAAATCTAAGCTATTATTATTATTGCTAAGATATTCACAAAAAATAACCATGGCCAAATGGCGCTGAATCAATTTGTTACTTTTAGTATCTATCCAAGGCTTTCTTGGATCTCCCCTAAGCATTGGAACAGGATTTTTAAAATATAATGTGTCATGAGGTCCATCCTCACAAAATGTAACAATAGTAGATAAACTTGAACCCCTTCGACCTGCTCTACCTGCTCTTTGCTGATAATTTTCACGTAATGGTGGAATATTTCTAAGACCTACTGCTACTAATGAACCAATATCTATTCCAACTTCCATTGTTGTAGTACTACTTAAAATATCAACAGGAGTTTCATTTTTTTGAAGTAAATCCTGAAATCTTAGTTCATACTTTTCAGTTTTACTCCAAATAGCATCTCTTTGGTCCTTATGAGACACCTGTGCAGTATGTTCCTCTGTATCAATAACATAAATTTTTTTACCACTAATTGCATCATCTATAGGCTTTCTCCAAAATTCAAGAGACTTAATTTCATTATCATCCATATAATGAATTTTAGTAGTTCCACAACTTGGACAACACTTTTTTAATAGATAAGGAGTTATTTCTGAACAGCACTCACACCTATACCATTTATGTTTCAAATCAAATCTCGGTTTAATTTTTGATAAAGATACGTAGTATTTTCCATGATCAAATTGAGACATATCTAAAAAGTTATTAATTAATGTCCTCTTCCATATACTTAACACTTCAGAATCATTTTTCCAATCCATAACACTAGCGATTGCTTTTGAAAATGACCAATCTTTTTTCAATCCATATCCGTCATAACTAGATCTTACCTCACTTCTAGTATCATCAGAAATTGACTGTCCTAAGGCAGTACTTGAATCGCAAATATTTATCATCCAAGCATTGAAGAGTTCCAAGAATTCATTTTCTGTTACAATGATACCATTTTCCTCAAGTTCATCAAGAGAATAAAACATTGCCTCATCCGTTGGTTCAATCCAACTTATAGCAGAATCATAAAGTGTATTATAACCACCCGCATATAATCTTAATAAATACTTTTGCATCTGTATAGGTGCATTAGATATTATCAATTCAGGTGAATACTCGCGTTTTCTTCTTAATGATCTATTATATTTATTAAGAACACTATCACAATTTTCTATAAACCATTCCCTTTCAGGTTCATTAAATATCTTTATTTTATTCTGCGCTGCAACAATACAAAAATAATCATATAAATATTCCATAGAATACTCTTTATTAGATTTTTCCATCATATTAATTGCTAATGCAAATAATTGATGTACAGCCATAATATCTGAAGCTTCAGACATATCACGCGCAAGTTTTGCAGCTCTTTGTCTACTATCAGAAAATATTAAAACTTTTCTTCCCTCATTAGGTAATCGGTCTGGATCGTTATCTTTACCTGGAACAGCAGGTTGCACTTGAAACTGTGATTTAATTAAGTTAAAGAAGGATTGATTACCTCTTGTACTAAAAGATGTTAATTGCGATGAAGACAATTGGTGCCTACAATGCGGACAAGTTGGAAAGGTAATAACTTGAGGACGACCTTTGGCAGAATAATCGCAATAATACAATTTTCTATAATTTGAATTATTAGATTGAGAGTCATCTTTAAAATTAATAAATCCACTTTTAATATCTAGATAACAAGCTTTTATTGGATACTTTTTACGACCTTTACTTAATTCAAAATCATCTGTTGGAATAAATAAATGAATTTCTTTCACTCGTCTATCCAGTAACTGACCCGGATAATGCCATAAATACGTACTATTACTAATTTCATTATTTTCTTTTAAAATAAAACCTTTATAAAACAAGGCACCACAACGACGATCATTATAAAGTTCATATACAACACTTTTGCATTTAGGGCATATAAAGTTACCATCAGATAAATAAATTTCACCTAAAGTAAGTGTTTCATCACTATGAGAATTATCACAATTTGGATTTACACAAGCATACACTCCATTGATACCTCTGAAAAACATATGCATACGTGCTGGAAACAATATTGTTCCTTCATAATTTTTTGCCAATGGTGCAATAGCCAATAGCACACTCACTGCTTTTAGACCTTCTGTCCTGCATGTTTCCGGAAAAATTTCATTATATAACTCGTTTAATGATACTGCATTTCCACGGCACTTATTAAATAATTTATGAAATTGTTTATATTCAATCAAATGATTATACATCCAATCATATACTTGCTGTAAATTACTAAAAGTCTCATTACTTATACCATTCCAAAATTTCTTTAACGCAACAAATTGAATGTCTTCTTTATCTTCAAAATCAGATGGATTACAATTTTTAAATTTTTCAAATGGTATATTATATTTTGCAAGTCCGGAAATATCCTCTCTTTCGCCAGTTAAATAACAAAATTCCTTATTAGAATCACTTGCCGTAAGTTCATTGGCAAATTTCATAATAGCATTTCTATCTTCTTCATCCCTATCAGGCATACTGGCAGTGGTTAAAATAAACTGGACTTTATTACGAGTAATTCCAAGTTTATAGAAAAGTCTTCTTAATAGAAGTGATACCTCACCGCCGGATGAACCTCTATACATATGTGCTTCATCAATAACAAATAATAATTTATTATCCTCACTACAATTTAACCATTTTTTTGTATCTTTCCAAATTTTTTCTTCTCTAGGTCGTAAAAGCATATATTCCAACATTGAATAATTTGTAATTAGAATATCTGGACAAAATTGTTGCATTTCAAACCTGGTAATTAACTCTGCATCTTCCTCATTTGGAATATGATTACCATTATGTAATCCTTTGAGGAAACCTTTCATATCATACTTTGCCGGTATTCTTCCTTCATTCAATAATTGTTTTAAAAATCGTTCTTCTGATTCTGTTTTTGGAAAAGACATTCTTGCTAAATTTTTTTCTAAAAGTCGATCCTGATTTTGCTCCGATTCAATTCCTGGATAAGGTGTACGACCTGTATACATTCCAAATTGAGGTCTTCTAGAATGATACAAACAAGTATCACGAAAAATTTTTACAAATTTATTTTCGGGATCACCTATTAATCTACGTAAACGACTTACCTGATCAGAAACAAGCGCATTCATCGGATACATAATAATAGATCTTATTCCGCGATTACTCCAACTGCTTGGAGTTTCTTTTGCCTCTGTTACTAATTTTGCCATTAAGGGCCACATAAAGCATTCTGTTTTACCTGAACCAGTACCTGTGGCAACAAATAGGTCATCACCTTTAATTGACGCTTCTAACGCTGATAGTTGGTGTAAAAAAGGTGTAGGATACACGCCCAATTTAGCTTCTGATAATCTATCAAAATATTTTTTCAACCAATCAGGTATATTAGAAAACTGTATGCCATTTTTCTTACTTTTATAGGCTGGTGATGATTCAATATATGGTTTTTGATATAAAACGCCTTCTTTATTTATTTTTTCAGTTACAGCTGAAAGCAATAAAGGTGTCTTTCCAAAATACTGAGATTTTATATAATTTTCTAGTTCTTTACACAACTGTTTGTGTACATAATTCGCACCATTTGACATCTTATCATTCCTCAATAAATTTATATCCTAACTGTATCATTACAGTTTTAATTGATTCAAATACCTTTCTATCACATATTCTTTTAAAATCATATGGCAATTTTTTCATAAGTCGAGGCCAACTATACAATTTCCATAAATATAGTACTGACTGAGGTGGTAAATATTGAAATTCAATATACACTAAATCTCCGTCAATTTTATATTTAGTTGGTGGTAATACATCTCTTTTCCGTAGGCAAGCATTTGTCAATAGTCTTTTGTTATTATTTTCAACTAACCATTGTGGTAACTCACTAGCATATAACTTATTTTCATATTTATAAAGATAATACAAATAAGTTCCTTTTGTCTTAATTTTCAATATTGATATCTCACCTGTTTTATCAATATTATTAGTCCAATAACCTTTATTATATGGTGGTTTTGTACGCAAATATTCAATATCCGCATTTATATCTATGGTATCCCATTTTGCTTTTTTTGTATATATATCCCATAACTGGGATAACATAATATTTTCAAGTTGAAACATATTAATAAATTGATCTTTATTTTCTTGTCCTGGAAATTGTTCATAGGTCCCAAGGCCACTAATTTGCTGTTTACTATCTAGTTCATATCCTCTTGTAAATTTTATTTCATTAACAATTGAATCTGATTTTGATGACATAACAACTCTATTGGGCCTATGATAAATCACACCAGTATTTAAAAAAATATCATACACTTCTTCTGCTAATTCAGTAGAATCCATCGGCAACAAAGTTTTTAATTCTGGATACATATCTTGATAACTAGCAAATACTTTGTTTATTCGTCTTTTCATATGGGTAATTGAAGAATCTTCTTCCTCTTCCGTGCCATAGTCTGTGTCAAATAATGAAGCTAGTGCCATTCTTCCTAAAAGACTATAAATTATTCTAGACTTCCATTTATTAATTTCTTCATTATCACCTTTATAAATTGAAAATTCCTTAGAAATACGACTTAACAAATTTTGATACTTATTCATTGTCTTCTCCAAACAAAGTATTTATAATATCCTCTAATTCTTTTGAAATTGTAATATGTCGATCTGTTGTATTTTGAATCATATCCAACAAAATAGGCATTTGCATAGTTGTAAAGGCATATGGTAATAATGCAAACAAAACATCATAATCAACAGCATCATTTCCCAATAATTCATGCATGTTAGTAATCAATGTTTTGATTCTATTTCTTATTAATAATGGTGCGTGAAACTTCTTTAGAATTTTCTCATATGTTCTTGATGGTCCAACTAATTTATATTCTTCATGATCATCTGAAAAAACTCCTCTTATTACTTCACCTGTTGGTGGATTTTCAATAAGTGGTTCCGTAAGAACTGGCAACATATAGTTAAATAAACTTGCTGGTTCTATCTGCATATCCTCAGAATAAGGATAGATTGAAATAAAAAATTTGTTATCATTAGAAATAATATCCGGTAACCTTGAAATCCAATTACCATTAAATGGGTTAACAACTCTAATAATATTATCATCACTACTATTACATAATTCAACAATTTTAGAATTATACTTTCCATTACATTCTAAAATCCCGGCTTTTTTTCCAAATATAGCTCCTGAAAAAGCATCGACAATAGCAGTTGCATTAGGTCCAATTAACAACAATGGACAATTGTCAAGATATGCAATATACATATACGTCGCAAGTGGATGACAATACTTCTCAATTACACCAGCATCCAACAACCCACACTTAATTGTATCTAGCACATTTTCTATAGTATCGTTAATTTCTATATCATTTGAATCTAAAGGTTTGCCTTTATAATAATTACAACTTTCATCAATTAATTCTGTATAAGAATTTTTTCCAGGATTAACTGTTGTAGCTTTTGGTAAAAAAGCAAAATTAGCTACAAAATTTGCTGCATTTTGCTGAGCTTGTTTAATCTTATCATTCACCGCAGCATCAACATTATTAGCAAATTCCTTTTTATCCTCAATATCTTTATTAAGAGCTTCTAGCTTTTCTGCCAACTCAATTTCTCGATTCTGCAGTTTCTCTAATTCGTTTTTTGCAGTTTTTCTTTTCTTTTCTATTTCGTTTTGTAAATCTTCGCGTTTATCTATAAGATTCTTATTTTCTGCTTTCCAATCAACCATAATTAAAGACTTGCATCTCTTCATTAATTCCTCATTGGAATATAATGCTGACAATATAACTTGATCCTCAATTGTATTTCCGTCAATGTAGCAATTAATATTTTCAAGATAATCCTCAAGCATTTTCTGTGCTTCTACAGAACTACAATTTAATTTTTCTTCAACTTCCTCTGTCACCGATTTCAAATCCACATTTGTTAGAAAATCGCGTACTAATTTCCAATCACTTTTTTGTTTTCCTAATTTTTTAAATTCTCGCCATGAACTTCTTTCAAGTAAAATATCATTAATTACCTCCGTAGAACCCTTTACATTGACAATCATAGAAGGAATTCCAATATTTACAGTTTTAAGATACTTTTTATTATTAGATAAACATACAATATCATTCTTAGAAAATTCATAACAAGGCAATTGAATAGTATTATTTTTCAACATAAATAATTCATTGTTAGTTTTTTCAAAATCATCATTTCTACACAAAAGTCCCCAATAATTGCTTTTATCTTCAAGAAAAGCAACCATTATTCTAGAAGTAGTAATATCTAAACTAATTCCGTTCTTTAATTTATTAATAATTTCATCTTTACTTTTACATGCATAAAACGTAACTATCTCTACCGGCTCAATACGACCATTAATCTTAGATTCAACATAATCTTTAGAATAATCATTATTATTTGGTTTAGCAGTCCAACTCCAAGTTGCAAGTTTCCCCACTTTATCTTTAGGTCCATCGTTGATGAATATTATATTACGGTTTTCAAAATAAGGGGGTTCATCATTACTTTGCTGAAAAGAAATTAAGTTACCTTCTCTATCTATATCAGCTAAACGTAGTGCTTTATATTTAACTTTTCCGATTAACTCAGGAGCAATAACTTGACATATAGAAACATAATCATCTGTCAAACTTGAAATAGTATCAGTAAAATCGCCTGTATCATCAAATTTTCTCAGCTTGTTAAATTGTTCAAGATTTACTTGCAATTGTGATTTTTCATCAAGTGCTTTATGTAATCTTTCTTTCATATTAGACAATGACTTTTCCAATTCATCTTGCTTCTTCTGACAGTCTTGAAAATCAATTTTGTATTTCTTTTCTGATTCAAGTAATTTTTCTTTATATTTTGCTAACTGTTTTTTTAAGTTCTCAATTTCAATTTTTGAATTTTCATTAATTGTTTGTACATTTTCATCATTTTTATTTGTTATATTTGATATAGTATTCTGTATTTTTCCCAAATACAAATTATCTACATCGTCACCATTCAATTTAAAATACAATGCAATATTATCCTTAAACGGTGAGTCTCTCAAAATTTTTGCAAGAACATTTATTTCTTCTTCTTTTAGTTGTTTTTTAATATCTGTTAAAAATAAATGTGCAAAATTATCCATAAAGTCACTAATAAAAGGTTTATTAATATTCTCTATTGCTAGTGACACAGCCTTGTTCTTAGGTATTTTTTCTGCACGATACCAACTTTTTATTTTATTATATTCTTTTTGATTTTTCTTAAAATAATCCTTAAAAGCATCGCCAGAAATAATATTACAAAAATTTTTCTTTTCTGTATCATTTAATTTTGAAATGTAATTCATAGTCATATCCTCTCTCGGTTTATTTATATTTTCCCACTTGTTGACCACTTTACTAGAGTACGATAAGCTTTTCTACTCATATGTCCATTTCTAATACACTTATATATCCATCTTTGGATAGCAGTATATTTATTAAGTTTTTTTACTAAAGAACCAATAGTATGTGGTAATTCAATTTGTTCTCCATAATATGATTCTAACTTTTTCAGCATAATATTTTCATCAAAAGTATTATCATGATCTTTTCTCTTAAAAAAGGATGCTTGCCATACTTTATCTAAACCTACATACACCTCAATTTCAGTATTCCAAGAAATATCAAATATTTCAGATTGAGTATCTGCATATAAATTTCGTCTTTCAACCAATACGCCATTCCTTTTAATATTAATATGACCATCATATGGAATTGTAATATTTAATAACTTATTAATAGGTAAAGCTTCATGAGTTCCTTCAACAAAATTATTACCCTTTAAATCCACCACATCTGCTTTTTGACAGTCAGTTATATTATCTAATCGTTCTTGCCAAAAGTATGTATATTTTAAAATTTTGGCACGTCCTATTGTTAACAGTTGTTGTCTGCCATTACAATGAACATTTGCAACATATTCCTCATTCAAATATGGTATATTGTACTTTTGTATATAAACATATGGGAATGGCTTAATATTAGGCGAATTTCCTTGTATATGCATCACAATATCTTTTTCATTGCACTTTAATACATACGGATTTTTAATATATACAGGCCATACAGTCTGTAGTTTTACCGGTCTATCTGTAAGTCTGCAATGATAATCAAAAAAGAATTCAGCTGACTCTCTTTGATAATCATTAGCAGTAACTTCATACAAACACCAAGTTTCAAATGAAATTGTTTTTTTCATTATAAGCTTTAAAGTTATATATTGTTTTGTAAGGTAATCAAGATATTTACATCCTTTTTTCAACAAATAATATTTATTTCCAACTTCTACATCAGAATCATAAACTAATTTTTTACCGGTTTTAGCATCGAATAATGTTCCCTTAGGATCTATTCCACTTACCTCATCTGGCCAATAATTATGTACTTTTTCATTTGTGCCAGATACCCTTATTATGTATTTTTCATAGGGAGTATCACCAATTGACAAATATGTAATACCTTCATCCTGTAATCTTTCACTTGAATATATAAATTCTTCTGCCCAAGCATTCTTTGGTTTTATATTAATTTCTAATTTTTTTGTAATCAAATCAGGAGGTATTTGTATAAATCCTATTTCAAATGAAAAGGAATTATTATTGAGTTTTATTCTAATAGGTAATTCATATTTTGCTTTATTAAACAAAGTGATAAAGCCTTTTGAACCTAATATTCTTTCAGGACACTCTTTGTCTTTTTGGGCTCTATCATGTCGAAAATGTCTTCTGTTAATTCCCTTTTCTGTAAGCGATACATATTGGCCACACAACTCACACATAAATAATCCACTATTAGCGGAAACTTTGCCATATGGATAGATTTCTACTGCTTTATCAATAGTAATTCTCTTCCAACTATTATCTTCCCACATACATACATGTTTTAATGTGCCCATAAGAATAACCTCTCTTTTGTCATTTTACGACAAAATTCTTACATTCATTATATAATTATCAAAGCAATAAATCAACATTTTAAATAAATTTTTATTGTTTTAATTTGAATTTATATTAATAATAACAATGCTATAGTTAATTTATTAGTAATAAGTCCAAGTCTATACTTAATAATACACTTGAAAGCAATTAGCAATTATATTCTTACCTCTTAAATAATTAATGATAAATGCCCTAAAAGCAAAAGCTATTAAGGCATTTCTTATTAATTCCATTATAAACTTTTACTACTTAGTTATTCTTTTATAGTACATATCTAACTTTTCATCACACACCTGCAAGATATGTGCTATATCAGAACTGGAGAGCTTTCTAAACACATTAGAATTAATTTGGATATACTCAATATTTTTAGAATGTTCAAGAAATCTCATATCTGCAAAACGCTTAAAAGGATTACTGAAAATATTTCTTTCAACATCCTTTTCGGTATATCCACCTTTTTGATAGATACTATTTGGTTTCTCTGCGATTAAACCATTGTCCTTTCTTTCCTCATAAAAATCAATAAAGTAATTAACTATATCTACAATCCTTATCTTACCATCTTCGTCCACATAGTCAAATATGGCTTTTAGCAACACAGGTTTATAAGAAAAACTCATATCCATTTTTTCAACAAATTTCATAAACTTTTCTTTTATATTAGTTGGAGTTATTAAATCCCAACCATACTTTTTAGCATACATAATTACTGTATCTTCTTTATAGTAATTAAAGGTTTTATTCTCGCTAATCGGAATAGACAAGTCAGGCTTTATATCACCGTTTCTAACATATCTATCAACGGTTTCGGACTGTACATCAACCCTTCTGATAAATTCCTTTTGTGATAACATTGTTTTGACTTCATCTTGCCAATTAAATAAATCTACCGTTTCATAATCATAAATATTTAAAGGTAAATCAATAAACTCTGTTGGTTTTTCACCTTTTCTCAACAAATCTTTATCAAGTTTCTTTTTATAATCAGGTGCAAGTACATACTCCAATGGATGATATTCCTTGATATTGAGAAGTCTGTGTAATGAATAAGGTTGATTAAACATATTAGCATTGTCAACGAAATCAAACACTAATAAATCTTTTTTACCTTTACATTTTCTTGTACCTCTTCCAAGTTGTTGCATATAAACAGTCTTTGACATAGTAGGTCTAGCCATAAACAAAACTTCTGTCTTTGGACTATCCCAACCTTCATTTAGAAGGTCACAAGCACATAGTACATTTATATTACCGTTTTCATAATCATTAAGTATTTTATTTCTTACTTTTGGTTTATCTCTACCGGAAACAGATTCAGCATTTACACCTCGTTCTAATAATAATTTTGCTATTTCAGTAGCATGATTAATACTAGCACAGAAGATAACTGCCTTTTTACCATTTACAAAATTCACATATGTATCGGCTATAATTTTATTTCTTTCAGGTACAAAAAGTTTAGATTCCAAATCTTGTGAATTATATTTAATACCGTTAATTCTTACACTCGTTAAATCAATATCAGTTTTAATTCTGATACATCTTATTGGAACTAATATTTCTTTTTTCACTGCTGTTTCTAAATCCATTTTATGTGCAACATTTTGGAATAGATTTAGCATATCTTCACCATCAGAGCGTTCCGGTGTTGCAGTTAAACCCAATATAAATTTTGCCTTGAAATAGCTAAAAATTTTCTTATAGGTTTTTGCTGCTGCGTGGTGACATTCATCAACAATAATATAATCAAATGAATTTGGTCGAAACTCAAGCAAGTTTTTTGAAATACTCTGTACAGTTGCAAAAATAACTTTAGTATCAGTTGTTTTTTCACTACCTGTATATTTGCCCAGTGTAGCTCCTTTCCAAATTTTTGCAAAGGTGTTTTCTGCTTGGTCTGCAAGTTTTAGTGCATTAACAAGGAATAGTGTTCTGCCACCAACTTCTTTTGCATCCGACGCAGCAGTAACTGTCTTACCAACACCGGTTGCATGATAAAGAAGTGCAATGGTTTCACCATTTTTTCTCATCTTTTTAAGATTGTCTAAAGCCTCTTTTTGATACTCTCTTAACTCAAATATTTTTCCTTGTTGGTTTGGTAGATATTCTTGAAAAGTCTTGAAGAACGGTGTTTCCCCTAAAAAAGTTACCAATTCATCTTTAACTTTTTCAGGTTGTGAAACCAACTGATTATATGCCCAACGATAAACTTTCCAATCTTGATATACCATACTGTTCTGCTTTAATAAGTCATCAAAGTATTTATTATCAGAAACTTTCTTTGGATTGTGATATGTTTCACCATCAATCTCTATGGCAATCTTTGAATCTTCATTTTCTAAGGCAAAATCAATATATCTATGTCCACCGTATATATCAACAAATGGATATTGAACATATAAATTATTTGCTTTATCCGGACCAAATGTATCACAAAATATTTCTACAAATTTCTCTTCAGCAATGCTATTCACACTTGTGGCTTTTTCCATAACTAACCTCTATTTTAATAACAACCATTTTCTTCTTATTAACTGCAAAAGCAATTACCTAACTACATTATCATTATACAAAATCAACTGCCCCATAAATGGGACTTTTTAAATAACTTTGATAATTATTTTTAAATATTCAAATTATATAGCATTTTGCACAATATTTCTACATTAATAGTATCATATTTAATTAAATTTTGCAATACATATGGAACATTTTCATTAAATTATTGGTAAAAATCACTAATAAACACTATTTAGTTTTATTCAAACATAATAGCAACTAAGCAAAATAAAGCCTATGAAATTCAAAAAGAAATCACAGGCTTTGATAATTGTATTTTTAACTATCAGTGTAAGAGAATCACTTAATCAATGATAAAACTTATCATACACTTCATTAATAGTTTCAGCATAGAGTGAACGAGAATGTTTATTAGGGTCTTTATTTTCATTCTTCTTTTTCAAATATCTATTTGTAACAATATTCCATTTGGCAGGGTCTTTCCTCAACTTTGTTGCCTTCTTGTCAAGATTGATAAACTCTTTAGATTGCCAAGCCCACTCATAGACATTTTTCTTCTTATCAAATCTAATGTACTGATTTCTATAGACAATTGCAAAATCACAACTATGATTTATAGAAAAATTCCAAGTACTGTTCTTCACTATCGTAATAACTCTTGTAGAGTCCTCGCATCTGTTATAACCATATTTTCGTGATACATTGGTTATAGCTATTCTTAATATTGTTCTAATTTCCTTTGGTGTATAATTTTCATCATCGTCATTAACTGTCAAATTAACATCAAAATCAAATCCTTTATTAGACATTACATCTTCTGTTATCATATTTCTTTTTGTACTTCCAACAAATTCAAATTGAAATGTAAACTTATCTCTGACTTGGTTCTGTACCTCTTTGATTAATTCGATAATCTGTTTCTTCAAATTTAAATACCTAATTCTTGGTACATACTTGAAATGGTACATACACATACCTCCTTAAGAAAATTTAAAAATCATTATATAATACCACTAAAAAATGTTTTGTCAAGTGTTATTTCTATTTTTAACACTAAAAAATCAAAATAAAGGTGATTTTCGAACATTAGTTCTATTGCTTCAATTGATATGCCCTTTATTTGCTTATATTTTAGTTATAAAAGGTTTTTATATAGAATACATTAATGTATATTAATTAAGCATAAAATCGAATACAGAGGATTTTAGAGCATATTACAGGTATATCATTTTATCTATTGTAAATAATCAGCCAAAAAGCTGAAAGAAAATTGTAGGTATAATAATTTTGATTGTCTTTCTGTAGAACTAATAGAAATAAAATAAATCAATGTATTAGGGTATAAATAAAAAATATGGCAATTATACGTGCCTATTATTTACAAAATGTGAACTCAGATAACAAAAGTGATACACATGTGTATCACAAAACGATACCGAGTATCAAAATGAGATACACATGTGTATCACTTTTTATAATTTTTTACCATCAATATTATATTTTTTTCACATTATTTATCTGATTTGAGCTTTAATTTTAATGAAGATAAAAATGGGTTAAAACAGAGGACTTCCCTATTTATGCAAATGAATTGGAAAAAATTTTTGTATTATGACATTTAGAATTATGATTTAAAATAATTATTGCAATCAAATTTTACAATATGAAATTTTTTAGTTTATGCAAGATTTCTTAAGAAAAAATATTCATCACTTACACTTAATCAATATTTTAATTAAACATTTTATTCACTACTCAAAAAATAATTTTCTTAAATATTTCTTGCAAAGGTTCGGAAATAATCTTAATATTATCAACAATAAAATTCATCATAAAACAGTTGGATTTAGTTTTTATAAAGTAAAAATTTTCTAGCAATATAACACATTTAGCAATCTAAAAAGTCAATTATAAAAACTAAAACTTTAAATTTTAATAAGACTAAATCAACTTTTTTAATACATAAAAATACATTTATCAACAACACAAAACCTTAAAATAAAAAAAGGCAAAAAGCCGATTTAGTCTTAGTCAGGTAACTTTTTTAAAATTTTACAGGGCAGTAGCCTAGATAATATCCGGCTTTTCAGCGAATTCAAAAGTTGTAAAAAAGGGCTTTTTTTAATGCATTATTTTTCACACTTTAAAAGCCTCTTTTTTTACACGTTTTGAAATTATTTTATTGTATTTTTTCACATTTTGTGACGAAAAATCCAGCTATAATAATTGTAAAATCAAATACAAATTTGAATAAATTACTTAATGATTTTTCCCACTAAAAGCTTTAATATTATTTGACATAGAAAGTATTTTATTATACAATTTTGTTAAGTAACTAAGGTTTTAGTATACTTAATTGAAAGGAGAACTTTATGAAAATTAAAAGAATTTTATGTGTAATACTAGCTATGACAGTATTAATATGTGGTGGTGTTGTAACCTCAGTATCAGCTGATACTACTACAATTAGTGCTGACACTACTTCAAAAGTTATGTGGAATTACAACAAAAACTCTAAAACACTTTATATTTATGGTACAGGTGATATGGGTAGTCTTCAAGACAGTAATGACAAATATAACTATCCATGGAAACAATATCGTGACGAAATAACTGCCATTAATATAGCTGAAGGTATCACAACTATTAGTGACAATGCATTTTTCAACTGTGGAAAGGTTATAAGTGTTACTATACCTAACACCGTCACTTCTATAGGTAGAAGTTTTGTTTTCTGTAGTTTGCTTACAAGCATTGACATACCGGCTTCTGTTACTTCTATTCATTATAGAACTTTTGAATTTTGTGGTAAATTAGAAAGTATCAATGTTGATAAAAATAACAAATACTTCACTTCAGTTGACGGTGTTCTTTACAACAAAAATAAAACTAAACTGGTAAGATATCCTGAAGGCAAAAGAGATGAATCCCTAGTAATACCTAGTACTGTTAAAGTTATCAATAAAGATGCTTTTTATTCATGCGATTATATAAAAAATGTTACTATTCCTAATTCCGTAACAACCATGGAATATAACGCATTTTTCCATTGTGATGAACTAGTAAATGTTAAGATGGGTAATTCTGTAGTAACTATGGACTCTTTTAGTTGTTGTAACAAACTTAAATCTTTATATATTCCAAAAACTTGTAAAAAAATAGATACACCTTTTGCATATAGTAATAGCAATATTACCGGTATAACTGTACACAAAGATAACAAGTACTTTAGTTCTTCAAAGGGTGTTCTCTACAACAAGGACAAAACTATCCTTTATAAATATACCAGTGGCAGTAAAAACACTTCATTTGAAATACCTAATACAGTTAAAGAAGTTTATACATCTGCATTTTCAAATAGCAAGAATCTACAATCAATTAAAATTCCAAACACAGTTGAAACCCTTGGCAACTGCGCTTTTGAAGGTTGTTCAAAACTTAAGAGTGTTAGAGTTCCCAATAAAGTAACTTGGCTTTCCCGTACTTTTTTAGATTGCTACAATTTAGAAAGTATTTCACTTCCAAGCTCTCTATATGAATTTGAAAGCTGTGACATTAGAGGTTGCGATAACTTAAAAGAAATTGTATTTAGAGGCAGAAAATCACAATGGAATGCTATGGAAGGTATAGATAAACTTGAAAAACCAAAAAATTGTACTGTCCGTTTTGAACTAAAAGGAAATCAATTTACAGTAACTAAAGAGCTAAGCAACATTGGTATTAGCAACAAAAGCAACATTGTAACAAAAGGTAAAAGTTTCTCAGCAAAACTAACACCATACAAAGGTTATGTACTAACTGAAGTAACTGTAAAAATGAATGGTAGAGATGTTAAAGCTCCTTTCAATAATAAATCTTGCAACATTAAGATTTCTAAAGTAAACGGAGATATTACCATTTTCGCTAAATCTAAAAAATCACAAAATATTAGTGTTAAAAAGTCTTTCACTAAGAAAAAAGGTTGCAAACCTTTCTACCTTAAAGCTAAAGCAAAAACAAAACTTACTTATTCTTCAAGCAACAAAAAGGTTGCAACTGTAAACAGTAAAGGTAAAGTCACTGTTAAAAAAGTTGGTAAAACCACTATCACAATTAGGGCAATATCCAGTAGCACATATGTTTCAGATACTAAAAGAATTGTTGTTACAGTTAAGAAAAAGTAATTGTCTTATAACTTCATAAACAAAATTGCACCTATCGTTTTTTACCGATAGGTGTTTTTTATGCTCTAAAATAAAAAAAGCAATAATCCCCACCATATAATGATGAGGATTATCTTTAAGGAATTAA